>OGPA01000029.1_pt1 | contig 163651 bp, 106 predicted proteins | sample 1552841 | NCBI WGS metagenome assembly OGPA01 (sample SAMEA2579916, study PRJEB22360) | human gut metagenome
CTCCGGCTGACGACGGTTGTAGGATACATTGGAATTGCGGATAAACTCCTGTTCATCGAGATAATAACGGAAGTCTTCAGCCACCAGTTGCATCACGTCGAAGTCGGAACCTTTTATCACAATGCGTTCACGGTTGTCGCCGATACCCAACAGGCGCATAAAGCTACCCAGGCCACTCATAGCGGAACTACCGCCACCGACTCCGCCACCGCCCATCGCTTCGGCCACGGATATTTCGGCACCCTGGATATTGGCCAGTTTCGATTGCACATCGGCTTTGATATCGGCTATCTGACGTTTTCCGATCTTCCGGTAGTCTGCCTTTAAGACTAAAGTAAGGACGGCATCTGTCTCACGGATACGACAGATCAGATCTTGCTTCTCAGGAAAGTCTGCCAGCCGTTCTTCCATTACCTTTACGACTTTGTCGGTATTGTCGAGCGTGCTGCCCGTTTGCATGGTGGCATAGATGTTGAAACGGTCGGAATCGACATCTTTCATCTGCTGGACATTCAGGGTGATGGAGAGGATGAGGGTGACGAAAAGAAGGATGATCGCACCGAATATCACAGCTCCCGGATTACGCATACAGGTCTTGAGAGCAACCAGGTAGATCTGTACGGGACGCTGGCTAATGGATACTTTTTCGTAGAAGACAGTGTCCTTCTTTGGGAACACGGACGACACGGACCACGCGGATTTCCGCGGAAAGAGACTTCTTATACTAAATCCGTGCGAGTCCGCGTGTTCCGTGTTCCTTCTTTGGAGCAAGGTGTAAGTCGCCATCGGGATAAACAACAGGGCAACAAACAGCGAGATAGTAAGCGTGGAGATGATCGAAACACCGATATGATGTCCGATCAGCTTGATCATAAAGTTATCGGAAAAGACAAAGGGCAGGAAGACCGTCACCGTGGTCAGCGTTGCCGCCACAATAGAGCGCCAAACCTCCCGCGTCCCCTGCGTCACGGAACGTTCGGGCGTAGCGCCGGAAGCGGAGAGGCGGTAGATATTCTCCAATACCACCACACTGTTATCGAGCAGCATCCCGATAGCCAGCGCCATGCCGACCAATGTCAGGCTGTTTATCGTTATCCCGAAAGCATAGAAGAAATTGAATGCCGTATAGACGGAGATCGGGATCGAGAGGGCGATAAAGAACACCAGTCGCAGGTTCTTCAGGAAAAGCCAGAGGATCAATATAGCCAACAGACCTCCTACAAGTGCCAGGTTGATGATCTGGTTGATATTATTCTCCATCGTCTCGGCCGTATTCTCCTGCACCACCACTTGCACGTCGAGATATTCCAGTTTCCGGTTCAGCTTTTCGATTGCTTCGGTAGCCCGGTGCGACAGGTCGATCAGGTTTGCCTGCGAGTCGTTCATCAGGGCAACCGACACGGCATCTTTCCCGTTCACGCGGCTGAAAGAGTTTTCTTCTTTCAAGTCGAAGAAGACGGTTCCGACATCTTTCAACAGGACAGGGCCGGGGGCCACGACAATGTTCTCGAGATCGCCCACCTGGGTATAAAGCGAATTGAGATGGATGAAATACTTGCTGTCGGGCTCGTCTACAAAGCCCACGAAGGCCTTATCCTGCGTATTCTGCGTCAGGAGGCTGCTTATTTTAGAAGGAGTAAGGTCCAACGCCCGGCACGCCTCCGGGTTGAGGCGTATCTCGATGGCTTTCTCCCTTCCGCCGTAGATATTGACAGAGGCCACCCCGTCGACATTCTCCAGGTCGGTACGGATCTCTTTATCCACGATATTACGTACACGGTCGATACCGCCCGAGCCACGCACCTGAAGCACCATAAAGTTATTTGCCAACTGCGAAACATCCACCTTCTGCAATTGCACAGTGAAGCCGTCGGGGAAAGTGGCTGCCACCTCATTGATCTTCTCCTGCAGGCGCAGGGAGGTGATCTTGAAGTTGACCGTGTTCTTAAAGTCCACCTGTATACTGGACTGCCGGCTGTCGATCGTCGATTGTATCTTATCCACCCCTCCGATCGAACTGATGGCGCCTTCCAGCGGGATGATCACCTCCGATTCCACATACGAAGGGTCCATATCCTGGCCGGAAGAGACCTGGACGAAGAGCATCGGCAGTTCGGCATTGGGCAATAACTCCACCGGAAGCTGTCGGTACGACACATAACCCAACAGGGACAGTGCTATGAACAGCATCGAGATCGTTATTCTTCTATGTAGTAAAAAGTTCATATCACTCACATTTTATTTTTCATCTGCTCTTCATCCTTTCCAATACATAATAAACGCATGGTATCACCATCAGACTCATCAAAGTAGACGTCACCAACCCTCCGATCACGGCAATGGCCATCGGCGAGCGCAGCGAAGCACCTTCCCCGAAGCTAAACGTCATCGGGAGCAGCGCCAGGATGGTCGTCAGCGTGGTCATGATGATCGGGCGGATACGTTGCTGCCCGGCCTCTACGATAGCATCGGTCAGCGGGGCGCCGTCGGCTTTCAACTGGTTGATACGGTCTACCAGGATGATCGAATTGTTTACAGCGATACCCACCAGCATCACGATACCGATCACACCCATCATATTAATGGTCGTTCCGGTGATGAAGAAAAGCAGGATGGCTCCCACCACCGCCAACGGAATGGTCAACAGGATCGTGAAGGGATGCAACAGCGATTCGAACTGGGATGCCAACACCATATAAACCAGAATGACGGACAAGGCAAGGGCAAACAACAGGCTGTCGATCGACTCCTGCCGTTTTTCCTCCTCTCCCGTCACGGTGATGGAATAATTGGCGGGAAGTTCAATGCCAGGTACCGACCGGCGGATCTCTTCCGCCACTTTGTCCAGCGACCGGCCGGCATCCATGTTCGCCATCACCCGGCTGATGCGGTTCTGACCCCGGCGGTATATTTCTTTCGGGGCCTGCGACTCGCCGAAGGTAGCGATCTCCCGCAGGCGGAATTCCTGTTCCCCGTTCTTTATCACCAGGTCGCCCAGCGCATAAAGAGGAATATCGGGCGTCTTAATAATGATATCGCGCATCTCACCACGGTATTCCATCTTTCCGGCATCCTTGCCGCCGAGCTGTTGCTTGAGTTGTTCGATAACGGTCGCGACGCTCAGGTTGTTGATACCCGCCATCGTGCGGTTGATGGAAATAGTTATTTCCGGGGCACCGTCTTCGATGGAAGAAACGATATTGTATAATCCGCCTACGCCTTGCATACGGGTCTTTACCTCTTCGGTGATATCGGCTATTTCATCCAGTTCTTCCCCTTTTACTTCTACCACGATAGGGGCACCTTCACTACCCAATAGCGAACTCAGGGAGTTTTCCTCCTGCCGGATGGTCAGTTCCAGTCCGTCGGGATTTTCGGCCGTGCGCACGAACTGTTCGATCACGGCTTCCGGTGATACAGGACATTCCGGTGAAAGAAGGACCTTCATCATCGCCGTGTTCTCCCCTTCGAAGATAGCGTTCTCTGAGCCACTGCCTTCGCCGATATGGCTGTAAACCGTCAATAAGGAATCTCCCGAAATAGTATAAAGCATCTCCTCCAGGTTTCCTACAGCCGAGGATGTCCGTTCCAGACGGGTTCCTTCCGGCATCTTCACTACCACGGTAAACGCCCGGCTTTCCATACGCGGCATAAACTCCGTCCCGATAAACGGGATCAGAAGAGCCGTTGCCACCATTAATAAAACGGCTGCGGAAATAACGATCCAGCGATGGCCGATCAGACGGCGCAGCAGACGAGAATAACGATCAGTCAAAAAAGTATTACCGAACGCAGACGACGCAGAGGGTCGTTTCATCAATCGGTCATACAACATCGGAATAACGAAGATGGCCACAAACAGGGACGATACCAACGAGAACGTCACCGTCCATGCCTGATCCTTGAACAACTCGCCCGAAGCCCCGTGCAGGTAAACGATCGGCAGGAAGACCACCACCGTCGTCAACGTGGAAGCAATCACAGCCCCTGCCACCTCCGACGTTCCTTTGATAGCAGCTTCGCGTACAGAGAGGCCTTTCTCCTGGTTGCGGAAGATACTTTCGATCACTACAATCGCATTATCCACCAACATTCCGGCTCCAAGCGCCAGTCCGCCCAACGTCATTATATTCAATGTGAGCCCGTTGAAGAACATCAGATTGAATGTCGCCACAATCGAAATAGGAATAGCCATACTGACAATCAATGTCGTCCCGAAACGGCGCAGGAAGACGAACAGGATAACCACCGCCAGAATGATCCCCAATACGGCACTGTCCTTTACCTCGCCTATCGCGTTCTTAATAAACGTACCCTGATTGCTTATCACCTTAAAATGATAACCGGGCAATGCCTGTTCGATAATGCCCAGCTGGCGGGCGACACCGTCCACCACCTTTACCGTATTATAACGCATCTCTTTATAAACAGACAATCCGATACTCCGTTCCCCGTTGATACGGACGATATTATCGGGACGGGCATTTTCAAACTTCACTGTTGCCACTTCACGGAGAAAAAGAGGGGCTTTATCCCCTGTTGCCGCCGCAGAAGCCGTAGAAGAAGTGTTTGCATTCGTCCCCGCTTCCTGCTTGCTGACCGGTTTATAACCGACAATCAGGTTTTCGAAATCTTCCTCCGAAGCGAACAGGCTCGAACTCTTTACCAGATACTGCAAACCTAACTCGCTGACCCGTCCACCGGATATGCTCTGGTTATTCGCTTCGATACGGGAAGCGATATCTTCTATCTTCAACCCGAAAGCATCCAGTTTATAGGGATCGGTCTGTATGGTCAATGTACTTTCCTCCTGCCCCGACAGTGTTACTTCGGCCACACCTTCCAACCGGATCAGCTCGTTGCGAATATAACTTTCGGCAACCTTCCTGAGTTCCGCCATATCCGTAATATGCTGATGCGACATACCGATCAGGATGACAGGCGACTGGTTTGGATCATGCTGTGTGATCTTCAACTCGGTGATATCCTTATTCTGCGAAAACGGATTCATGGCTTTCTGTAAGTCGAGGAAGGCCTCATCCATATCTTTCGTCCAGGTATATTCTACCGTGATACGGGCCGAACCGGCCTTCACCACCGACGAGACCTGTGTGACGTCGCTCTGACGGATCGCCAGCGACTCCATATTCTTTACAAACTGCTTCTCGATCTCTTCCGGAGGACGTTCGCCTGCCTTCAGTTCGATAAACAGCCGGGGGTTATTCAGGTCGGGCAGCAGGTCGACACTCAGCTGGTCGTATGAGATCTTTCCCAACAACAGGATAGCCAGTACAACCATACAGATAGTAACCGGATTGCTTACCGCAAATTTGACGATCTTCTTCATACTATAATCTATCGGTCACTATTTTTGTACTTTCACTTTGCTATTCTCCTTCAGCGTCTCGAAGCCCTTGGTCACAAGGTTGTCATTTTCGTTCAATCCTTCCAGTACTTCGATATTATTCTCATCTTCCATTCCGGTCTTAATATTCCGGAGAATGGCGGTGTTCTTATCCACGATGAATACATATTTGCGGCGACGGTTGGACTGTACCACATCTTTCGGAATGATAATAGCACTGTCAGCACGGTCTACCACGATATCAGCCTTGACAAACATTCCGGGACGCAGTTTCAGATCACCGTTCTGTATGAGTACCTTTCCTTTGAAAGTACGTGTCTCTGTACTGATAGCCGGCGACAGTTCACTGATCACTGCTTTCAGCGTATCTTCCGGCAATGTGTAGTGGGTGATATATACCGGCTGATCCGCCTTCACATAACCGATAGCACTTTCCGGCAGGTTGACATCCATATACATCCGGGCATAGTCCATAATTCCGACCATCGGCTTGCCCTGTTCCACCCGCACATCCGCCGTATAATGAGGAAGATTGACGATCACACCGTCGAAAGGAGCCTTTACGTTCATCTTTTCCAGACTAAGTTTTGCATTCTCCAGATCGTAACGGGCATTGGTCACCTTTACTTCGGTGTTACGCATTTCACTGAGTGTTACTCCTCCTTTTTCATACAGTGCTTTTTGTTTGTTTTGCTCCTGCTCGGCTATCTCCAGGCTGAGTTCTTTGGCATCGATGGCGATGCCGTTCTCATATTCTTTATCTTCCAGGCGGATGATCAGTTGCCCTTTCGCAACAAGATCGCCCAGTTTGAAAGGTTTGCCTGTCTTCGGATTAGTCTGAAGTTTATAAAGACCGCTCATTTCAGAGTTGAGGTCCACGCCATAGGTTGGCTGTGCCGTGCCGGTCGTATTGATAAGCTTGCTAATAGAGCCTTTTTTCAGTTCTGTTACAGAAACCGGCGTGGCAATATCACTGGGAGCATTCTGCGGCTGATTGTTACAACCGGTAGTTATTACTGCTACAAATAAAAGAGTAGCAAGGGTATGACTATATTGTTTCATGACTGATTATTTTTCTGATATTAAGTCTTTCATAGGAACGATAGGAGTATTCTGCTCGAAGTCGTACAACGAGAGTATTTTAAGATTCAGCAACTCGATCTTGTAGTTGATGAGGGCCTGTGTATAAGAGATCTTCTTATTGGAAAGCTGTGTCTGGAACTGGCTCATTTCCATACCGGTCAGATCCCCTTCCCGGTAGCGGGTCAAGTTCAGATCATAAGTCAGCTGGGCATTCGTTACGTTCTGTTCGGCAATTTTTATTTGTGTACGCAGGTTCTCCAGGTTACGCCATACCTGACGGATATTCAATTCGATGTCTACCTTGTCTTCATGAAAATCGAGTTCATTAATCTTCTGTGCTACTTTCTGTGCACGAACGCGGGCTTTCTTTTCTCCCCAGTCGAAGATGGGTACAGAGAAACTGATCGCAACACGTGGGTTCTGTGTCGGATTATCATAAATATTCTTCAGGTTACGGTTGTCACCGATCAAACCGAAAGAGACGGCAATATCACCTTTGAACTCGTTCAGCGCCTTCGTTTTAATCATTTCAAACCCCAGTTCATCACTCTCTATCTCACGCTGGCGAAGTTCCAGGCGCGATTCCAGGCCGTGTGAAATTGCTTGTTGCAGATTTACATCGATTGGTTTGATATCTATTTCGGCAAACACCATCAAGTCTTCATTCAGATTCATACCCAATGTCTGCTTTAACTTATCCTTCGCATTTTCAAGTGAAACCTGTTGCTCCTCTACCGATGAACGGGCGGTAGCCAGGTTGAGTTCCGCTTGGAAGAGTTCGTCTTTTGCCGCCAGGTCGGCTTCTACCTTATTCTTTATAATATCGTAACTTTGCCGGGCATTCACCAGTTCTTCGCGGGTGATAGCCAACTGGCTCTGCGCCATATAGACATTATAGAACTGGTTAGTTATATCCTTTTCGGTATTCAGCCGTTGCAGGGCATAGCTGATATTGGCATTCTCGTAATCATACTCGATCTGTTTCAGCTCCATTTTCCGCTTGTTGTAAGTGAAGATAGGTTGCGAGAGTTGGAGGTAAAGGTTATTGTTAAATGCCTTGTTACTATTCGTCGAACCTTCCACATCCGAGTTATTATCCTGCCAGCCGAAGGTGTTTATCAAAGAGACTACACCATCCGTCCACAAGATAGGCTGGTCTACCCGGAATGTACCGCTCGAACTGAACGTTTCATTGGTGTACCACTGCGACAGGCGGTTATCGAACCGGCGGTTTTTATTATAATCCACCGGATTCAGATCTAATGAGAACCGGGATTTAAGGGAAGCCCGTTGGGCAACCAGATTCTCCTGATACCGGTCCAGATTCATATGCGAACGACGCAGAGTCGGACTGTTCTCTTCCGCTATATCCAACGCTTTCTCAATGGTCAGAGACAGTTGTCCGTGAACTGTCAGCGGCACTCCCAGCAGTACGGCAATCGTAAGGATCATCTTTTTCATCAATAGTAACTCTCTTTGCATATTCAGATCATATTAATTAGTATCGTTTGACCAGTTTAACGGCATCCGCCGCTACACTTCTTAGTTTACACTCATTTGTCAGGGTGATATAAGCCGTATCGGCCGTGAAATAATAAACACCCAACTGCTCCCAGCCTTCATTGGCTCTCCGCAGGTTGATATAGGCATCTTCCGGCTCCTCTCCCTGCCTTATTTTGAAATGGTATTCACCTTCTACCCGGTCATTATACCGCAATTCATTACTTTTGCTCACGTAATAATAGAGATCATATTGTCCTTCGGCCGGTATAGGGACCTTCCAGGTGGCTGTCTGACTTCCATTGCCGCTTTTTATCACATAAGCAGAGCGGATGTATTTACCATAATAGTTGTTATTGGTTGTAGCCGTCCATTGTAACGGCGGACGCCAGTCGGAAACACCGGAATATTTAAAGGAGGTATCTTCCACTTTATCCAACCATTTAGGAAGCAGTCCCACTACATCCGGTTCAGATAGAACGAATAGAGAATCATCCTCGTTATCGACAATGATCTCATCCGTATTTTCACGTGAAGAACCGGAAATGATAAAATCTCCTTCGACATCCACATCTCGCCTTCTCTCTTCTTTTATATTTCCTATCTGCTGACTGATTACACTCGGCAAATTCCCGGAGATCATAGTGTTGACCATTACATACCGCGGAGCATTCTCCCATACGGATACCAACAATTTCGTCTGATGCGGTTCCAGTACGATTTTACGGTTAGCACGCGGATCGGGATTCCCACCACCCCGTTGTACCCCCTGTATTTCGAGATGGACGATACCTTCATTATCCGAATTATTGCTTATCTGTACTTTCAACACAAAATTCTCCTCCCCTCTGTTTGTCACTTTAGTTACCTCAAACCGTTCAGCACTATAATAAGGAAGAGGCGTAAGACGTTCCCACTCCGAAAAACCCGAACGAATATCTGCATGGCTCACCCGGCCTAGCGTATCCAATAAGTTTTCAAACTGGATATTCCGGAACGTATTCCGTTCCAGCAATGTATAAAGAGAATCCCTGAAAGCATCCACTCCGATATTGATTTCGGGTACGGCAAACAGCCGGTACGTCTTCAGACTGATGATATTATTCAATAGATCGCGGTATTCCACGTCCGTAAGCAGTTCTTTAAAAGTCTGCTTCTCCATCAGCAGGCTTGCCTTTTCATTATTACTGATACCATTGATATCACGTTCCCAACCCGAGTTATCCGACTTTTTTTGCAAGTACAGTTCAATAGCCGTATTCGCTATCGGCCATTCGGGAGAAAATATATTATACCGGAAATTGTATAACTGTGGAAACAGGAAGTAGGGGTTTGCTTGTGACGAGATATTATAATTTCCACGACCACTGGATGAGAAGTTATAATTCCCCTCCGGACGGGTAAATATCCAAAGAAAGTTATTCAATGTCCGTATTTTTGCTTCTTTCTCAGTAATTTCACGGCCTCCATTTTTCGACCATTTAAGCTGGTTCCTCCAGGCCCTGTCGACATCCAACTGTCCGAATACACAACCTTTTTCCGGAAAAAGAACCATTTCCGGCTGTACTGCTTCCTGTGCCTGCGACCAAGCGCGGGGATAGGTAGAGAACTGCACGGGAACCTCTACAACAGAAAAACGCTTGAACGGATAAGACAGTTTGTAGGTACGCTCCAGATTCTCCCTGATATTATGAATAAAAGAAGGGATCGTATCGCGGATCGAATCAAAAGTAGCCGTATAGTAATCGTTCCCTTCAATATGCCAGATACTATATAGGGTACTGTCAGACTCCAGTGTTTGTTGTTTATATTTACCGATAATCAATGAAACCGTCTGTGCCGGATATTCGGCGGCAAAAGAATAGCTGCCGTCTTCCGCTTTCACACTTTCTCCCTGCGATAAGGGAACCAAGCCGGGAAGCGGTTTTATCTGCAACCCGAACTTACTGAAATAAGTCTGTTGCCAATCAGAACTAAGATCGCTGTAAGCCGTACCGGGACGAGGATACCAATATGTTTCGGGAGTAAACAATACATAATCCGGCGTCTGGAACACATATTGTTTATCTATATTGAACAGGAAATTTTTATATTCCTGCTGCAATACCTTAGCCGGAATATCCAGATAGCAAAACCGGCTGTTTATTCTTCCACCATATTTAACAGAGAAAGTAACCGTATCGGAAGGAACGATCTTTTCACCGAAATCGACCAACAGGATCTGGTTATCCCGCTCAAAATCCAGCTTCTTCCCTCCCCATGTTATTTCCTGTACCTGCAAACCCGGATTCAGACAGAAAGTAAAGACAGAAGCAGGCTCCAATGCCGTTCCTTTCATTGTCACTTCCGAAGAGAATGTTTCCGGTAGTTGCTCGAATGAAATATCATACCGGTCTATAATCATTTTAGGGGTATGCACATATTTATTATTAATAGCGGTATACAACGCACGCATATCGCTCTCCAGCAATATGGAATGTACATGTTTATAACCGGCAGCTCCACTGATCGACAGCATACAAAGGGAAAGCAACAACCAGGGATAATTGCTGCGTGAAGAATTAGGCAGACGTCTGAACAGAAAGATCGTAAAAAAGATAAAGGCCAGGCCGGCAAAGAAATAGATCGCCCGATGGTTTAAGACTGTCTCCCAATTGGTAAAACCGACAATCGTAGATTTTACCAACGGCAGGCTGTAAGCCATATAATCGAATAAATAATAGAATTTATCACTGATATAAAAGATTGTCAGACCGATATATCCCAACAGGATAATAAAGGTAAGTGCCTGGTTCTTCAATACCAGCATCAAGAAAATGGATAATCCGATGATAAAAACCAACGTCGGAATACTTATCAACAGGAAATAAAGAATATACGCCATCCAGTCTACCGCCATTCCTGAAGTCATAAAGTTAAACAGCAAAGCTATTCCCATGATGATCAGGTTAAGGATCAGAAAAACACGCAGGTTTCCCCATATTTTACCGATCACATATTCGGCATTGCTTAACGGACGGACATAAAACACCTCCGAAGTATCGAGTTTCTTATCCCTCTTCAGGAATTCCGAAGAAAGAAATATACAGATCACTGCTTGTCCGGTATTTAATAAGAGCAGGTTCAAGTAAGGGAGATTGGCCGGTATGGCCTTCACCAGCCAAAAACCACCGGAGTCTTCCATGATCAGCAGAGCAAAGTCAAAAAATCCGAGTATCAGAATGGCCAGTATGGTAAACACTTTAAAGAACCAGCTCCGGATCAGAATTTTACTTTCGTATTTTGCTACCGATTGTATATTGTTGATAAACGACATAGAGGGTCAATTAAAAGGTTATTAATCGTTGGTCCAAAGGTTCAGTTTATTCTCCATATAATACACATAAGCATGTTCCAGATTGGGAGGATACGATTCAGCTTCATATCCAACGATCTCATCAGCCACAACCTGCACTTCCCAACCGGAGCCGGAAGGAATGGTCGAGATTACGGGGTATTTCTTATCTACCTCGTGCAATTGGTCGCCGGTTATTTTTATACGCCAGACTTTTCCTTCTGCTTGTTTCAACATATCCTGCGGTGAACCGTAAAAAGAAACCTGTCCTTTGTTCATCAGCGCCATACAATTACAAGTACTGGATATGTCTCCCACGATATGGGTAGAAAGGATGATCGTTACGTCATTCTCACTCACTTCCGAAAGCAGATTACGAAAACGGATACGTTCTTCAGGATCGAGTCCGGTGGTCGGCTCATCCACAATGATCACTTTCGGATGATGGATCAATGCCTGGGCAATCCCCAAACGCCGCTTCATACCACCCGATAGTTTATTTGCATACCGTTCGCGCACATCGAACAAACCTACATTTTCGAGCATAGCATCTACAGCCTGCTTTCTTTGTTTACCGTTAGTCATACCCGACAGACGGGCAGCATAATCCAGAAACTCATGTGTTTTGTACTTTGCGAAGAAACGGAAGTCCTGCGGAAGATAACCTAATATGCCTCTGATCTCTTTGCGCTGCCTGAGCAGATCATACCCACAGATATCCACTTGACCGGAAGTCGGCTCCATCAGAGCAACCAGGATACGCATCAATGTAGACTTTCCGGCACCATTCGGACCCAACAGTCCGAACATTCCTGTCGGTATCTCCAGATTCACATCTTTCAATGCGTGGTTTCCGTTCGGATATACCTTATTAAGGTTCTTTATCGATATACTCATTCAGTCAAAGGTTCACGAAAAGTTAGAATTAAGTCGTAATACGTTGGTAAAGATATATTTTATTCACATCACTACAAATAAAAAACGTTCCCAACCAAAATATATTAGTTGGGAACGTCCTAAATTAAATCCTGATAAGGAAATTTTTTAATAATTTTGCTTCATTGGTTCGAAGAATGCCTGCGGGTGTTCGCATGCCGGACACTTCATCGGAGCTTTCTTTGCTTCGATCACGAAACCACAGTTGCGACACTGCCAGAAGATAGCTTCGTCTTTTTCAAATACTTTACCTTCAGTCAGGTTTGCCAACAACTTACGATAACGTCTTTCGTGTTCAGCTTCAACCTTTGCAATCATTCTGAAAGCAACAGCGATTTGTTTGAAACCTTCTTCTTCTGCAATATCGGCAAATGCAGGATATAGTTCAGCCCACTCTTCGTTTTCGCCGGCAGCAGCTTCTGCCAGGTTTTCCATTGTTGTGCCGATTACACCGGCAGGATAAGATGCTGTGATCTCAACCATGCCACCTTCCAGGAATTTAAAGAAACGCTTTGCATGTTCTTTTTCTTGTTCTGCAGTTTCCATAAATACACCGGCAATTTGTTCGTAGCCTTCTTTTTTGGCTGTGCTTGCGAAGAATGTATAACGACTTCTTGCCTGAGATTCTCCGGCAAATGATTTCAACAGATTCTGTTCTGTACGTGTACCTTTAATACTTTTTTCCATAATGCTAATATGTAATATAAAATGAGTTTGTCTAAATCGCCCTATTCAAATAACTCTCAAAGTTATGAAATTGTTTAATAATTTAATTCATTCATTTACTTAAAATATATCTATCGGATTATAAACTATGTCTATCATCCGGCAGTATTTACCGATAGCTTTTAAAAGAATGTAACCGATTTTGCATAAACCCCAACCCTAATTTGGCTTTTTTGAAATGTCGACATTGCAAAATACCCGATTATATACACTTTCGATAAATATTATTGTATCTTTGCATCAAAATTTAACATAATAGGCAGAAAGATGAAAAGCAAAATTGATTTTCAGCCCAAACTTATATCGGCGCTGAAAAATTATTCCAAAGAAAAGTTTATGACCGATCTGATGGCAGGAATCATCGTGGGTATTGTTGCCCTTCCACTGGCCATCGCATTCGGTATCGCTTCGGGAGTAAGTCCGGAAAAAGGATTGATTACGGCAATAATCGGTGGATTTATCGTTTCTCTTCTGGGAGGAAATTCCGTACAGATCGGTGGTCCGACCGGAGCTTTCATCGTTATCGTATACGGAATTATACAGAATTTCGGTATCGAAGGATTGGCTATAGCTACGGTGATTGCCGGAATTATATTGGTAGTAATGGGAGCATTAAAACTGGGGACGGTTATCAAATTTATACCTTATCCGATCGTTGTCGGCTTTACCAGCGGTATTGCGTTGACCATTTTCACTACACAGATGAAGGATCTGTTCGGGCTGACAATGGAAAAGGTTCCGGCCGATTTCATATCCAAATGGATTGCTTACTTCGAACATTTCCATACGATCAATCCCTGGTCGTTCGTGATCGGAATTATCAGCATTGTTATAATTGCCGTCTCACCCAGGTTTTCCAAGAAGATTCCGGGTTCATTGATTGCTATTATTGTGATGACGATCATTGTCTATATCATGAGAAATCAGCTGGGTATAACAGGCATAGAAACGATCGGCGACCGTTTTACCATTAATGCTTCCCTCCCGCAACCGGAAGCCATTTCTTTCAATATGGAAACAATCAACCTATTGCTCCCCTCGGCATTTACCATTGCGATGCTGGGTGCGATAGAGTCGCTTCTTTCTGCCACAGTGGCCGATGGTGTGACCGGAGATAAACATAATTCAAATACCGAACTGATCGCACAGGGAGCTGCCAATATCATCGTTCCTATTTTCGGAGGTATTCCGGTAACCGGAGCTATCGCCCGTACAATGACCAATATCAATAACGGTGGCCGTACACCGGTAGCCGGTATAATCCATGCTATTGTACTGTTGTTGATCTTACTGTTCTTGGGACCGTTAACCAAACATATCCCAATGGCTTGCCTGGCAGGTGTGTTGATTATCGTATCTTACAACATGAGCGAATGGCGCACGTTCCGTTCATTGATGAAAAACCCGAAAAGCGATGTTTCCGTACTACTGGTTACTTTTTTCCTAACCGTTATCTTCGACCTGACTATTGCCATCGAGATCGGTTTATTGATCGCCATGTTCCTGTTTATGCATCGTGTGGCAGAGACAACTCGCGTTTCAGTAACCAAAGACGAAATCGACCTGTCCGATGATGGAGAGATACGCCATGATGAAGAGGTATTGGTTTTGCCGAAAGGGGTTGAAGTGTACGAAATCGACGGTCCGTTCTTCTTCGGTGTAGCGAACAAATTTGATGATGTGATGAAGGTGATCGGTGACAAACCCAAAGTACGTATCATCCGTATGCGTAAAGTCCCGTTCATGGATTCGACAGGCCTGCATAACCTGGAAAGTTTGTTCCGTTTATCGAAAGCTGAAAATATACACATGATCCTTTCGGGAGTAAACGATGATGTGCGCCGTGTATTGATCAAATCCGGCTTCGATCAAAAGATAGGTGCGTATAATATATGTTCAAACATAAACGAGGCTGTGAAGAAGGCAGAAGAGGCAGTGGTATCAAAACCTGCTGAAAATATGCACTGATGTAAGTTACCGATTATTTAGCTAAACAATAAATTCAAACCTATTTCTAATAAAAAAGGCTGTGCCTGATTCCCCCATGAAAGGGATAGCACAGCCTTATTTATGCCATGACAGCTGTTTATTCGCTTATGCGAACTTTATAGCTCTGATCATTCAAACGGACAATGTAAAGACCTTGCGGCAGTTGTATTTGGGCTTCGCTGGAAACCAGGGCTGATTTCACCAACTGGCCTTGCATATTGAATACGTTCACCTGGGCAGTTGCTTCCGGCTGGATATACAGAATACCGTCTGCTGCATATACTTTCTGAGCGGTAGCGTTGATCTCTTCATTGGCTGTTTCCGTATTCTTGACAATGCCATCGATTTTAACGACCATATCGGCTGTTACCGGTTCTGTCACATAATTCATGTTGGCATCCGGTTCCAGTGTTTTATCGCCAACGGTTACAACCGGTTTGGATTGATTATATTCTTCCTCCAATACCAAAGAGAAACGGAAACGTTCGCCATCTTCTATCGCAGAGACACCTTCGCCCGGCGTGGTTGTTGCACCTGTCAGAAGAGGCAAGGTCACATTATGCAAGGCTTGAAGAGCTGGGTAATCGTCTTTTCTAAACTGCCAGCGTGTAGTACCTTCAGGCAATAACTTATTAAGTTCTTCTACAAACTCCTCTGCCTTTGCATCTTCTTCTTTTAACACATACAAACAGTTTTCTGCTTTAGATTCTCCAAACACGAAAGAAGTAAAAGCAGGTTCAGTAGGAGTAGTTACATTTTCACTCTTCAACGTTGTTATTGCACTCCACGCATTTGACAGTATACTTTTTGTATTCAAAACAGCTACAACACCTGCTGTATATACATTTGTCTTACCTTCTTCCTGCTTATTATCAGCTATCGATACAATAGACTCTCCTACGCTTGCAACGTTCATAATTTGACTATTTTGGGTAAAAGCAGCCGTCCCTGCCGTACGAACCACCAAATCAGTAGTATTCCCGGAAACCTGGTTGTCCAATTTAACGTGGCTAATACAATCAATAACTTTCGAATCGTACATTTCAGCCACAAGACCTGCGACCTCAGCGTAACATAATTTTCCATCTTTCAGTACAGTCTCATTCTGATAATTTCCATAAGTACGACAGTTTTCAACTGTACTATTACTTAAAGCTGCAGCCAAACCACCAATTACCGATCCGGATACTTTTCCTTTAGTCCGTAAGTTATAAGTACCATCTGTTGTACAGTTGATTATCTTCCCATACTGGACATTGGCCGCTAATCCTGCAGCCATCATTAAGTAATCGGTACCTTCCACGTCAATATCGATCTTTGTACCGACCATACGAATATTTTTAAGAGTTGCCCCTCCACAATTCACGAAAAGAGCCATATACATATTACTAGCCTTTTGTGTATTGTATTTCAATGTATAATTCTTTATAGCATAGCCATCGCCATCATACGTTCCGGTAAACCAGGCTCCGTTACCGATAAAGGTCATCGGGTCATCTTCTCCAAAAGTGATGTCGGCTATTTGCTTAAAGTAAACCCCCTTCAATTTCTGTGGGAATGTACCCGAATCATCCGAAGACAATGCGCCAAGATTACGTAAATGTTCCTTGGTAGCGATCAGATAGGGATCTGCCTCTGTACCGGAACCACCAGCGAAAGAAGAGGCATCAGCTTTTGTTTGAACTGGTGATACGACATAATCTAATGACTTGACAGGTTTATCAATCTCCATAGAAGCGAATGCTCCTTCATTTGTTTGTGCATTCACACCACACGCAACAGCCAGAAAAGCCATTGCCAAAGTAAAAATTTTCTTCATACTCATTCAAAATTAAGTTAGACATATTACTAAATTCAAATATTGTTTTCAGGCATTAACATATTTTAGGCGCACCGTCTAACCAACATTGGTTAGACGAACTAAGTGCCTCTGGTAAATGTGTGTAAGTACCGTTGGTTAGACAGTCTCTCCAACGGCACTGAGAAAGACTATTCAATAACAGGACGGTCATCTTCACCACCGCCACCCGGTTTTTCACCTACATAAAGTAGTACCGGAAACTTATAAGTACGTGGCTCTTTTACAAGTTTGTTACCGGCTGCAGACTGGGTAACAATACTTAATGTGTATTCGCCATCTTCGAGGGCAGGCAACATCACAGTCAGTTCAGAAGGATTGTTGTGAACCAGCAACGGACATTTCTGAGCTGTACCGCCTGTCTTAGTGAAGAAAACACCCAGGTTTGCATCATCGCCGGCTACTTTGATATTCGATCCGGAGATAACGACAGGAGCTGCAGAGGTAAGTTGTGTGTTCATTTCACCGGTAGTAGAGTCGATAATCGAGTTGATGACTGGGCCGGTAACGGCAGTACGGGTATCTATCTCTACATTCTTCAATGTGTCGCGTAGTAGTTTACCGGGTACATAACTGGCAGTGAGTTTGTTTTTAGTAGGGTCGAAAGCTGCTTTTTCACCCTCAAAAGAACCAGTGATAGTAGCCATGTACTGGCCTACACCATCAACAACACTTTTACCTTCGGCAATAGCGGTTACTTTTTCCTGATCACTCATACCCAGGATATATTCGATCGTATCCAGGCGTAATTCAGAACCTCTTGCCAGAATGCGTTCGGCAATTTGTTTGTTGCGTACCGTTCCGGTGATACGGGGCTTTGCGGTGTAGTCACCTTTACGCTCCGTGACGGCGTTGTCGTAAAGATCGGCAGTCAAAATGATTTTTTCAGCCATGATTAACAATAAATTTATGCCTGCTGGTTGGGCTGGGCGTTTCCTTTTTTGATGATTACCTTATTTGTGAAATAAGGGTAGTTCTTTGTATTGGATATTTAGTGGTAGAGAGTAACTTTTCCCCTTCGGAGAGGGGGGGAGGGGTGTGTTAAAACGAGCTATATAGACGGCTAGTGACACACCCCCTGCCCCCTCTCCAGAGGGGAAAGGTTACCCTTAGCCCCGCTATGTCCATACGTCAGCCGAAAACGCCCCAATTCTTTATAAAGGCACAAATCATCCCCCACCCACCTAAATTATAAGCAAGCAAGTTTGTCTTTGTTTAAATATAATTTCTATCTTTGCCCCGTCCCCATACTAAAAAGGCTGTGATTTTCAAAGCTGGCATAAAATGGGGCAAACACCCTTATTTCACAAATAAGGTCTCTTAGGCCCTCACTCCTATCAAACTATCCAGTCCTTTTATAATAATCTTGTTGGCAGCATTGAGCCTCGACTGGTCGAGTGTAGTCAGATAGTTACGTGTTGTCCTTTCCGACGTATGGCCGAGGGCCTGGCTGATAACTGCTATCGGCGTATCGTTACGCAATGCCTCTGTCGCCCAGGTGTGGCGGAAAACATACGAAGTCAGATGGATAGGGATGACCAGACGTTGACCGATTTCTTTCAAACAACTGTTGTAATGATGAAGGGCTTTCTTATAGGCTTCATACTGCTTCTCCCCATTACTCTCTTCGGACAGAATGGGGAAGAGATAACGGCTACCGGGTTGCATGTATTTATCGAGCAGTCGTTGCATCCCGGGGGTGATGCAGACACGTACCAGGGTACCAGTCTTACAGCGGTTATAGACTAATTCACCGGCGATAATATTGTCGGCTGTCAGATGCGCCAGATCGACAAAAGGCAGTCCGCAAGCCAGAAAGGAGAAAAGGGCAAAGTCTTTTGCCATCTCCAACTCATGACTATCCGACAAATCCATCTGCACAATCTCTTCGATTGTTTCCCTACGAAGGGCACGTTTGGCAGTTTCTCCTTGCCGGAGGTTGAGGTGCGCAAAAGGCGAAAGACAGTTCGACGGTGCCAACCCTTCGCGCACAGCCATATGAAAGATGGCACGAAAGCTACTCAGATAGCTGTTTATCGAATTTGTTTTCAGATGTCCCAATGACTGAAGCCATTCACGGAAACGATCGATCAAGCCGGGAGTGATATCGTCAAACGACAGGGAATCATCACCCCGGAACTGCCGGAGCCAGTTGGAGGAAGCACGGTAGAGGTCGGCAGTCGAAAAATGCCCGGCCTTACGTTTACGCTTCACCAAAGTGTCGGCATAAGTGAAGAAAAAGGTTATCATACAATATAATTTAGAAATAAACAAAACAAGCCTCCCGTCCTCTGAACGAGGAACAAAGAGGCTTGCCAATTAAAAGAATAAACTGTTCTATTCAGTAATTGTTACCCGGTCGCCATTAAAAATGGACAGACCCAGTTTATTCATTATATATTTGATCGCCAACTGAGCTTTCACAGAGTTTCCTGCGCTGTCAATTGGTGGAGCGAAAGCAGCGATACCGAACAGGCCGGGCATTACGCCCATTACACCACCACCTACACCTGTTTTTGCAGGGATACCGGAAGTATATAACCAATCACCGGTATGTTCGTAGAAACCTACGGTTGCGATCAGAGATGTGATCTTCGGTGACAATGAGCCGTCGAATATCTGCTTCTTCGATACCGGGTTCAGGCCGTCGTTAGCAATAGTAGCTCCGCAGACAGATAATTGAGCTGCCGTGATTCCCAGTGAACACTGACGAGTATACAGGTCGAGCGACATATCCGGATCGTCGTAAATACGGTTGTAGTTCTTCAATAACCAGGCAATAGAGCGGTTGTTGAAGTTGGTGGCCGATTCCGACTTATACAATTCGTCGATCAACTGGGGAGCACTGCCGCAAAGATCGGTAATGTTGGCAACAATGGCATCCCACTTCTTGGCGGCGTCACCTATCGGCTGAACCATACTGCAAGCAGTGATCGCACCCGCATTGACCAACGGAGTAGAAGGATGATCCTTCTCCAGCAAGATAGCCATGATAGAGTTGAAAGGCAGTCCGGTTGCATCGGCACCGATCATTTGCAGTAACTTCTCTGCACCGTATTGGCGCAAAGCAAGTACAGCGGTATGTACTTTAGATACAGATTCGATACCGAAGCGGTATTCGGAATCACCCAACTGGATGATCGTCCCGTCCATCAGACAGACACTGATACCGAACAGGTTCTTATCTATATTGGCCAGATAAGGGATGTAATCGGCATTCTTTCCGTCCGTGTTGGCCTTGTACATCCCATAGGCTTCCTGAGCCGCCTCCTTTATTTGTGAAACGGAAATCTTTTTATCCATACTCAAATAGTTTACTTAGTTGATTTGGGAATACCTGTATGAGTGAAAACAGAACCTTTTACTTTCTGGTTTCTGTCCTGTGCAATACGGGTAGGAGTAGGATATTCCAGTTTTTCCAGATCGGCAATCGCATTGCTGATGTCACCCAGTAACTGGTCGGCCATGTCGCGGCTGAAGCCCTGGCGGACAACGATACGCATAACTACCCAGTTTTCAAGGTTGTCAGGCAATGTATAAGCCGGAACCATCCATCCGCTTTGTTTCAGTTTGTCCTGCAAGTCGTACAATGTCCATTTGGCATTCTTTGCATATTCCGGTTTCAAATACCAGATAAACAATGGGTTCACAACCTCTTTACTGTAGTTCTGGAACGGAGCCATCTTTGCTATTTCAGCATGCAGGTAATCGGCTACAGCCATACTGTTCTGCTGTACTTCCTTGTAACCCTGGAAGCCGAGACGGATAAACTGGTAGTATTGTCCTAAAATCTGTGCAGCAGGACGGGAGAAGTTCAAACCGACCTGAGTGATGTTTGCACCTAAATAATTTACACTGAAAGACATGGAACCCGGAAGGTATTTCTTATCTTTCCAAACGACCCAACCTAAACCCGGATATACCAGACCGAATTTATGTCCGGAAGTACTGATGGAAAGTACCCATTTCAGACGGAAGTCCCATTTCAGTTCCGGTTTCAGGAATGGCAGGATGAAACCACCGGAAGCGGCATCCACGTGGATAGGAATATCGTAGCCAGTCTTTGCATTATATGCATCGAGGGCAGTGTCGAGAGCTTCCACGTCGTCGTTCAGACCTGTCCATGTAACCCCCTGGATAGGAACGATACAGATCGTATTTTCGTCACACATCTTCAGGGCATCCTGCGGGTCGAGCGTGATATGTTCCTGTGTCAATGGCACCTGGCGCATTTCGATCTGCCACAACTGGGCGAATTTTTCCCATACAACCTGAAATCCGGCAGAGATCACAAAGTTAGGTTTGTCGACCGGTTTGCCCTGAGCCAATCTCTTTTCACGCCAGCGTAACCAGGCTGCAACACCACCCAACATACACGCTTCGGAAGAACCGATAGCCAAGGCTCCGGCTTTCCACTGTGCCTGTTCGGGGCTGTTCCACAGGTTAGCCATGATGTTGATACATTTAGCGTTCATCACAGCGATACGCGGGTACTCAGTTTCGTCGATATAGTTGATGTTGATTGCTTCGTTCATCAACTTAGTTGCGTAATCGTCCATCCAGGTAGTAACGAATGTAGCCAGGTTCAGACGGGGTTGTGTCTGGGCGAAAGTTTCGTCTTTTACCATTTGATACGCAATCTCCGGAGTGGTAGGGCCATCAGGAATTACGTCTACCGGAGCTGGATGCAACATTGCATTCGAGCCAAAAATCGCAGTTTTGGCATCACCTTCTCTAAAACTTGAATCTTTCATGTCTTTTTGTTTTTAATTATTTAAGAATTGGCGCAACCGACATTCGTGCGTCGATTTGTAGTGCAAAAACAGCCTCCATCGGCAATTGTTCTTCGATTTTGGTTAATCCTGCAATATTTAATTACTTTTGGCTTGATCCAAAAGTAAACAAAAGATCAAGTCTGCACCTGCCTCGCTACTCCGCATCCTACGTTCGCTGTCGTCTGCGAAACTCGCTTCGCTCAAACAACGCAGCCTCCGGGCGCTCACTCCGGCTGCTGCGCTTAACGCTCGCCAGCTGAGGCCTTTCCAAGGAAGCTCTGCTTCCTCTAAGGATTGCCGATACCGATAGTTTTTTTAGTAACGGAAATAACCTTTCAAATGAACATTCAGCCATAAGAATTGTTTCCTGTCTTATAAAACAGCTATTTAAGTATGAGAATACAGACAGGACAAGGGACGATTCCCCTTATTACATTAATAGGTATATGGTCAATCTCGGCATTGAATGCGCTACCGGGGTTGGCAGTCTCCCCTATCCTGGGAAAACTTTCGGCTATATTTCCGCATTCGACGGAACTGGATATACAAATGTTATCCTCTTTGCCTTCGTTGCTGATTATACCTTTTATTATATTATCCGGCAAACTGACCGAGAAGATCAATAATATATGGTTGTTACAAATCGGGCTAAGTATTTTTGCCGTCAGCGGTCTCCTGTATCTGCTTTCGACGAAGATGTGGCAACTGATCGCCGTCAGCGCATTGCTGGGTATCGGTTCGGGGTTGATCGTTCCACTGTCGACCGGCCTTATTTCGAGGTTCTTTATCGGGACTTACCGGACAAAGCAATTCGGGCTGAGTTCGGCTATCACCAATGTGACGCTGGTGTTGGCAACCGTACTGACGGGTTATCTGGCGGAAATCAACTGGCATCTGCCGTTCCTCGTTTATCTGTTCCCGCTTATTTCGATCGTACTGTCATTCTATCTGAAAAAGAATATCAGCCCCCTACCCGTCCATGCAACGGCTTCTGCTGAAAACAAGGCGGCCCCAACCGATCCTTCATTCGGAAAACGGGGCATACAGATCAGGCATTTGATGCAAATCATGGGGTTCTACGGGCTGGCAACTTATCTGGTGATTATCGTTAGCTTCAATCTGCCTTTCCTGATGAAGGAATATCACTTCACCAGCGGTAACTCGGGTATTATGATCTCTCTTTTCTTCCTGGCTATTATGGCTCCGGGATTCGTACTGAACCAGATCGTCGATTATTGCGGGAAGAAAACCAAATTCTACAGCCTGCTCTCCATCGCCCTCGGTATGGCCTTGATCCTTATCTCGCGGACAGAGTGGCTGATCGGATTAGGTTGTATCTTTACCGGATTAGGGTACGGCGTTATCCAGCCTATTGCCTATGACAAAACAACCCGGACAGCTATCCCGGAAAAGGTAACACTGGCACTGGCTTTCGTCATGGCGATGAATTACCTGGCTATCCTGCTTTGTCCGTTCATTATAAATGTATTCAAAGATTTATTACATATAGAAACACAGCAGTTTGCGTTCATATTCAATCTGATCATTGCACTGATTGCTGCCGTATGGGCGTATATCAAACAGGACTCATTCCTGTTCAATGACAATATGTAAATAACTTAAAAACGTCAAACAGTATGAAGAATAAGAAGACAGAAGCCAACCTTAGTATGATCGTATCGAAAACCTTCAGCGGCCTGAATGCGAATGCACTCAAATATCTCCTTCCCTTATGGATCGCTCCGCTGACAGGGGTTATGTTCCGTTGCGTATTCGCTGCCATCATGTTCTGGATCATCAGTATCTTCTGGAAACAGGACAAAACGACCCGGCGGGAGAAGATCACCCTGTTCCTGCTGGGGGCAATCGGTTTATATGGCTTTATGTTCTTCTATCTGCTCGGGGTCAGCAAGACGACACCGGTATCCAGTTCGCTGTTCAGCAGCCTGCAGCCGATCTGGGTATTTATCCTGTCGGTCCTCTTCCTGCGGGAACGGATTACAGTTATGAAAATAATTGGTATTGCGATCGGGCTAGGCGGTGCACTGCTCTGTATCCTGACACAGAAAAGCGATGATCTGGCCTCGGATGCCTTTACGGGTAACATGCTCTGCCTATTCAGTTCAATTACTTATGCGGCCTATCTGATCATTAGTAATATAGTACTGGGAAAGGTCAGTTCACTTAATATGTTGCGGTATAGCTTTCTGGGAGCGGCTGTTTCCTCTTTGATCGTTATGGCTTTTACCGGTTTCGACGGTCATCTGTTCAGTCATTTCGAATGGCAGCCTTTCCTTATACTGATGTTCGTTCTGATCTTTCCTACCACAATCAGTTACCTTTTAATTCCGATAGGCCTCAAATACTTAAGTACTACACTGGTCGCTTTATACGGCTACATTATACTGATCGTTGCCACCATCGTTTCCCTTTCCATCGGACAGGATCGTTTCAGCTGGTACCAGATGATTGCTATTGCACTGATCTGCTCAAGTGTCTACTTCGTTGAAATAGCGGAAAGTAAGGATAAAAAGTAAATATTTTCCCTTTCTTTGTAACAACTTATTCTTCGATCCCGTCTCTCTTATGAAGGCTCTCCACAAAGCACGCATCAGAGGGGCCGGAACAACAGCTTCAATGTGATCCAATTATCCGGGAATTTCACACTAAAAGACATTCAAGAGATTACAAAAGAGATCAATAAGTAAAAAAGATATCCCTTTTCATATTCCAAATATATCCTTACATTTGCGGATACTCCGGCTTACTATCCGGAGTACCTATCAAATAACAAACAGTGGAGCAGCGTATGAAAAGTGGAATAGAGAGGTTGAAAGTACTGGTTACTTTGGTAACAATGCTTTTCATGTCTGATATCGTATTTGCAGAAGAAGGAAATAAAAATATACCGGGAGACGGGGTCGATTCTGTCGCTTGGTCGCGTCGTTTGATACATAGATTAGGCATCGACGGACGCCCGGCTTACATTTTCCCTACCAATTCTTTTCTGAAAGGAGATAACTGGGATCAGAAACCGATCCGGCAATCTATCTCCGCCCATTTGAAATACTCTTTCCAATACTACCCGAACAGCTACACCGATCGTATTTACAGAGGTGCTTACCAGGGCATCGGATTAAGTTGGTATTCGTTTGAGAATAAAGAAGAACTTGGAAACCCTCTGGCTGTTTACCTCTTCCAGGGAGCCCGTATCGCCCGGTTCAATCCCCGCCTGTCGCTTAACTACGAATGGAATTTCGGGGTATCGTTTGGTTGGAAACCTTATGATGAATATTACAATACGCACAACAAGGTCATCGGATCGAAAATAAATGCCTATATCAATGTAAACTTCTATCTGAACTATATGCTTTCGAAGCAGATAGATCTGACAGCAGGTGTTGACTTGACGCATTTCTCGAATGGAAACACTCGATTCCCGAATGCCGGACTGAATACGGTCGGGTTAAAAGTCGGATTAGTTTATAACTTCAACAGGAACGGAGATTGTTTTTCCAAGCCTTTTTTCCAGTCCCCTGTACCAAATTTCCCCCGTCATATCAGCTATGATGTCGTTCTGTTCGGTTCATGGCGACGCAAAGGTGTTTATGTCGGAGATGGGCAAGTGGCCGCCCCGGGAGCTTTTGCCGTAGCGGGATTCAACATTAATCCGATGTATAATTTCGGATATAACTTCCGGGCAGGAGTATCGTTGGATGGTGTCTATGATGAAAGTGCCAATATTTATGCCGACCAATATTCTTCCGATCGTTTTTACCGTCCGCCGCTCAGCTACCAGATGGCGCTGGGACTTTCCGCCAGGGCAGAGTATGTGATGCCTTACTTCACTGTCGGTATCGGTCTGGGAGGAAATGTAATCCACCGCGGTGGTGACTTAAAAGGATTATACCAGGTTCTGGCTCTTAAAATAGAAGTCACCCGCAGTTCTTTTATCCATATCGGATATAATTTACAAAACTTCCATACCCCCAATTACCTGATGCTGGGTATCGGATACCGGTTCAATAACAAGTATCCGACGTTCCACAGGTAAAAAATGTTTCACATTTTCCTTACTTCCCTGTAATGATCTTCCGTATCTCGCTTAACTTGTTGAGCGCTTCGATCGGAGTCAGATTATTAACATCGAGGTTCTTTATTTCGTCGCGTACCTGGCTGAGTACGGGATCGTCCAGCTGAAAGAAACTAAGTTGATAACCTTCGGCGGCGGAAGCGATTTCTTTTACAGGTTTGGCTTTTACCTTGCCTTTTCCTTTCGCCTTGTCTTTACAGTCGATACCCTCCTGGCGGTTATCCGTTTCCAGCTGTTTCAGAATCTCGTCGGAACGTTTCACGATACTCTTCGGCATTCCCGCCATCTTGGCCACATGGATACCGAAACTATGTTCGCTGCCACCGGGAACCAGCTTACGCAGGAAGATCACCTTATTGGATACCTCTTTCACCGATACATTATAATTCTTGATACGCTTGAACGAACGCTCCATCTCGTTCAACTCATGATAGTGAGTGGCAAAAAGCGTTTTGGCACGGGCATTCGGATGCTCATGGATATATTCGACAATCGCCCAGGCAATGGAGATACCGTCATAAGTACTCGTACCACGTCCCAATTCATCGAAAAGAACCAGACTTCGCGACGACATATTATTCAGGATATTCGAAGCTTCGTTCATCTCCACCATGAAAGTCGATTCGCCGACAGAAATATTGTCGGAAGCCCCTACACGGGTAAATATCTTATCCACTATACCGATACGGGCTGCTTCAGCCGGAACGAAACATCCGATCTGAGCCATCAGCGTAATCAATGCAGTCTGGCGCAGTAAAGCCGACTTACCCGCCATATTAGGCCCCGTTATAATTATGATCTGCTGCTTCTCGCTATCCAGATACACATCATTGGCGATATAGGGTTCTCCCAGCGGCAATTGCTTTTCAATCACCGGATGACGACCCAACTTGATATCGATCACCTCCGAGTCGTCCACCATCGGACGGATATAACGGTTACTTTCAGCCACTTTGGCAAAAGACAGAAGACAATCCAGACGTCCGATCAGGTTCGCATCCAACTGGATGGGAGGAATAAATTCAGCCAGACAAATCACCAGGTCATTGAACAGGCGACCTTCCAATGCAAGAATCTTCTCTTCGGCACCTAATATTTTCTCTTCGTATTCTTTCAGTTCTTCAGTGATATAACGTTCGGCATTCACCAGTGTCTGCTTACGAATCCACTCTGCCGGAACCTTATCTTTATGGGCATTACGCACTTCGATATAATAACCGAATACGTTATTAAAAGCAATCTTCAGACTGGGGATACCGGTCTTTTCACTTTCGCGCTGTTGCACCTTCAACAAATAATCTTTACCGGAGTAAGCAATCGCACGCAGATCGTCCAATTCGGCATTTACCCCCTGGGCAATAACGCCTCCCTTGTTCAATAAGGCAGGAGGATCGTTATTAATCTCCTTCTCTATCCTTTCACGAATCTCCAGACAGGCATTCAACTGCTCACCGATACGGCAAAGGCTGGGTTCGTCGCTGCCCATGCAAGCATCCTTTATCGGCTCGATGGCACGAAGAGCCACCTTCAACTGTACGACCTCACGCGGCGATACACGTCCCACGGCTACTTTCGAGATGATACGTTCCAAATCGCCAATCTGGTCGATATGTGCATCCAAAAGTTCTTTTACCTCCGGATGACGGAAGAAATAATCCACCACATCCTGTCGTTCCTGTATCGGTTTTGCATCTTTCAGAGGGAAAAGTACCCAACGACGCAGCATACGTGAACCCATCGGAGAAACTGTCTTATCGATCACATCCAACAGGCTGGTACCTTCATCGTTCATCGTTCCTACCAGTTCCAGGCTACGTACGGTAAATTTATCCAGGCGCACATACCGGTCTTCCTCGATACGGGACAAGGCGGTGATATGCGAAATATGTTTATGTTCCGTCTGATCCAGATAGTAGAGGATTGCTCCCGAAGCAACAATACCCAGTTTCAGATGCTGCACGCCGAAACCTTTCAGGTTCTTCGTTTCAAAATGCTTCAACAGGCGATCGTTGGCTGCCTCGTCGGAGAAAACCCAATCATCCATTTCAAAGGTAAAGAAACGGGGACCGAACGACTCCTCAAAACGTTTGCGATTATTACGTTCGATCAATACTTCTTTCGGAGAGAAGTTATTGAGCAATTTATCGATATAATCGATTGTCCCTTCAGCAGTCAGGAATTCGCCGGTCGAAATATCCAATAGAGAGATACCACAGACATCTTTACCGAAATGAACAGCTGCAAGGAAGTTATTTTCTTTATGGTTCAGAATATTATCATTGATAGAAACACCCGGTGTAACCAGTTCCGTCACCCCACGCTTCACCAGCTTCTTGGTCATCTTCGGATCTTCCAATTGGTCGCAGATCGCTACACGCTTGCCGGCACGCACTAATTTGGGAAGATAAGTATCGAGGGCATGATGCGGAAAACCAGCCATTTCGATAAACTGGCCCGGTCCGTTGGCTTTCTTAGTTTGCACGATACCCAGTATTTCGGCTCCTACCACGGCATCCTCGCCATACATTTCGTAAAAGTCTCCTACACGGAACAGAAGGACAGCATCAGGATGTTTCGCTTTAATATCGAAATACTGCTTCATTAAGGGGGTTTCAACTATTTTTGCCACAGGAATATGCTTTTATCATTTATACTAAACCGTACAAAGGTACAATTTTTTGTGAAAGTATGGAGGTAGGAAATAATTCAGAAAAAAAACATAACTTTGCCGATATGTCTGACAAGAAACATCTTAGATTCATGAAAAAAACTATTTTACTCGCTTCGGGCCTGATTGCGGCCATCCCTTTTGTGCATGCACAGAAAAACAAAGACAAAAAACCGAATGTCGTATTCATCCTGGCAGATGACCTGGGATACGGTGATTTGAGTTGCTACGGACAGGAAAAGTTCAGTACTCCCAACATCGACCAACTGGCGCAAAACGGTATACGTTTCACCCAGTGTTATTCGGGAACAACTGTCAGTGCCCCTTCCCGCTCCTGCCTGTTGACAGGTACGCACAGCGGACATACTCCTATCCGTGGAAACAAGGAACTGGACCCGGAAGGACAATTCCCATTGCCTGCCGATGCACGTACTATCTTCCATGTCATGCAGGATGCAGGATACAAGACTTCTGCCTTCGGTAAATGGGGATTAGGTTACATCGGCACCTCCGGTGATCCTAAAAACCAGGGTTGTGAGACATTCTTCGGATATAACTGCCAGCTATTGGCACATAGCTATTATCCCGACCATCTGTGGGACAACGACCAACGTGTTGAGCTGAAAGATAACGTATTGGATGTGGAATATGGAAAAGGAACCTATTCGCAAGACCTGATCCACTCGAAAGCACTCGATTACCTGGATAACCTAAAAGAAGACGAACCATTCTTCATGTGGTATCCGACTATTTTACCTCACGCCGAACTGATCGTTCCGGAAGACAGCATCATTCAGAAATTCCGTGGCATGTATCCGGAAAAGGCACATAAAGGTACCGAACCGGGCAGTCCGGCATTCCGCAAAGGCGGTTACTGCACACAGCTTTATCCGCATGCTACATTCGCAGCGATGATCTATCGCCTGGACGTATATGTGGGACAGATCGTACAGAAACTGAAAGACAAAGGATTATACGATAACACGATCATTATATTTGCCAGCGATAACGGCCCTCACATGGAAGGTGGTGCCGATCCTGATTTCTTCAACAGCAATGGTATCTACCGCGGTTACAAACGTGACCTGTATGAAGGCGGTATCCGTGTGCCGATGATCATTTCATGGCCGGGACATATACAGCCGGGAACAGAAACGAATTTCATGTGTTCTTTCTGGGATGTATTACCTACTTTCGAAGAGATCATCCATCCGAAAGCGAAACAGAAAGAAATGGACGGCGTAAGCATGCTGCCGCTGTTACAAAACCGCAAAGGACAGAAGGAACATGAGTTCCTGTATTTCGAATTTCAGGAAATGAATGGTCGCCAGGCTGTACGCCAGGGTTCATGGAAGCTGGTACACATGAATATCCGTGGAGATAAACCGTATTATGAACTTTATAACTTAGCAGCCGATCCTTCGGAAAAATACAACCTGTTGGATAAATATCCGGAAAAGGTAGCCGAGCTGAAAGAGATCATGGTTCGTGAACATATCGAAGATCCGAACTGGCCGTTGCTGAAAAAATAAAGATCATTTCGTTGGCTTCAACGAAATGATAATACAAAATCAGGCCGGATTATTGTTAACAAAATAATCCAGCCTGATTTATTTATAATACCTGATTAACTCTGATTATTTCTTTACCAGTTTATGACTACTTCTTCCGGCCGCAGTCACAACTTCCAATACATAAATTCCGGCCGGATAGCTATCATAAGAAAGTGATAATTGAGTATTATTACCGGCTGATTGTTTTTTGATCAATCGTCCGTTCATATCATACAAAACCACTTCTTTAATTGCAATAGGGGCAGTTATCTGAACTGTTCCGGCCACGTCATAAGAAACGGAAACACCTGTTCCAACCGTTATATTTTCCGTTGAAGTAGAAGGATCGGCAGCCACCACGATTTCACCGGTCGTATTGTTATTGCCTCTTACCCATTTCCATTCACTTCCATCGCTACTTTTATATAACAAACGGATACGGTCACCGGGAGCAATCGTTTTTGTGATCATACAAGGAACTTCCTGTCCTACTCCATGTTCGATCTGGATAGTAACAGGCTCTTCACTGGAGATAAATTCTTTTGTATTCCCGTTTTTGTCTACAAGAGCGACAACCAGGTTACCTGAAAAATCACGGATACTCATATTGCCTACATAACCATACTGAACACCGAAAAGCTGATTTTCTTCAAAATCTTCTGTGGTGGCTTCAAGGCCGGCAAAGACTGTTCCCTGATTTTCCCCATAGAAAAAGGCTAATACATCCTGATAAGTAGAACCTTCCACCGGCTTTTTCATACTGATAATGGCATCCTGACCAAGCGAGAAACCACCTCCGCTATTACCACCGGTTCCCTGCACTTCAGGTTCGAGGACAGACAGCAGGTAATACCCGTTAGCCAGTCCGCTCCATCCCCAATTCACATGATAATAATCAGCATCGTTGTAACCGTCGATGATAAATTGATGACCTTCTTTCTGATCATTTTCACCACCATAGACAACAGGGCGATTATCATCCAGTTCACCTTTGATAATCGCTTCCCATTCGTCTTTCTGATAATTATCGCGTTGCAGGACATGAAGGGATTTATCGTATTTCATATAATTGACAAGCCCCTGGGCTGCAGTCAATGTCAAGGCACCGCTGTTACCGGGAGCATAATTCATTTCTGAGAAAACACCGCAATCGTACATTAGGGTAGCTACATTTTGGGCCTGCTCAGTTGTATACTGCCCTGCCGTGTAGGTAGAAGGCATGTTATCCCACTGGTATGGAGTATCGAAAGTAGCGGAAAGAGACAGATTGTAGGTCTGCGAAGTATAAGAATGACTCCCCTGCCCTACGTCCGGCCATTTATGATATTGCATCGCGATAGCCGTCGAGGTGGCAACACACCCCGTCGGCGTACGCTGGCTATTTACTACCGGGCATAAGTTATTATAAGGTGTCATCTGATCCCAAAGGACAGTTGTTAACAACGTTCCGGTCGATTTCAACTGCATCTTGCCTTGGCGAACTTCGTTCCAGGCGGCTGTGACGTCCTTCGAAACCTCCGGTTTATTTTCACGTATCCAGTTGATCTGGCGCTGGTAACTTTCAAACCATCCACGCAGGTTGGACGGCATGGAGTCTTTTTCAAACAGTTGCTGCATACCGTAACCTAGAATAGGATATACGACATCATCACCAGCTACAACGACAAAGCCGTCGGCATCTTCACGGTTAAATACGTAAAAGGTAGCATCCTGTACGGAACCGGCTGATTTGGTAACCGCTCCGGCATCCGACCAGACCAGTGTCACTCCCGACTCCGAAGCTTTTGTCTGCGGAAAATTACTTTTCAGGAAACTGAGGGCTACGCTCTTCGCCTGTTTTACATCAATAGGTGCAGCACTTATCGACATTGTCAACAAGGCGATAAAGAAAATAAAAGTACATCTTCTCATACTCGTCATTTTTTAGTTTAAACTTAGTTTGCGTTTATCAGAGGTTTGGTTGAAGGGTATTAATGGCGTTTTACTTAATTCATTAATAAAGATGTTCTTATAACAAAGAAAGGATAAAAATAGTTTTCCTTTCCACTTTATTTGAATGAGAATGCATAGATCATTAAAATAAGTATATCGAAATCTTCTGACAAATAAATATTATTCATACATTTAGCCACTTATTAATCACCAAAATTTATAAACTATGAATTTACAGATAATACAAAACAAGATTTATGAGATCAGAGGACAAAAAGTTATGTTGGATTTTGATCTTGCAGAATTATATAACATTGAAACCAAAGTATTAAAACAATCCGTAAAACGTAATATAAAGCGATTCGAAGGTGAGGACTTTATGTTTGAACTTTCTAAAGAGGAACTTTCAAGGTCACAAATTGTGACCTTGAACAAAGGAAGAGGAAAGAACTTCAAATACATGCCTTTCGCTTTCACCGAATTAGGTGTAGCCATGTTATCTTCAGTATTAAATAGTGATATTGCCATAGAAATAAACCGTAACATCATGCGTGCCTTTGTTCAAATGAGAAAACAGTTTATCTCAAATTGTGATAAACTGTCTACTAATAAGAAGCTATCAGAACTGGAGCAGCAAGTCAAATTTCTTCAGGAAGACATTGAAAGTCTCAGTAAAGATCATGAAAACTACGAGCAACATTTTGACGATATCTATCTTGCCCTGGCAGAACTTGCCTCTAAAAATAAAGAAAAGCCAGGTAACTCCAGACCGAAAATAGGTTATGTGAAGTAAAACAAAATAAATTGACTAACTTTGTGGCTTTAAACTGAAAACGATAAAAAACGATTAGATATTATGGAGTACAATTTCAGAGAAATCGAGAAAAAATGGCAAGAATACTGGATTGCCAATGGGGTTTATAAAGTGAAGGAAAATAAAGATAAACCCAAATACTACGTGTTGGATATGTTCCCTTACCCATCCGGTGCAGGACTACATGTTGGACATCCGCTCGGTTATATCGCTTCTGATATTTATTCCCGTTTCAAACGGTTACAGGGATTTAACGTATTACACCCAATGGGATATGATGCTTACGGTCTGCCTGCAGAACAATATGCTATCCAGACCGGACAACATCCCGAAGTAACGACAAAGCAAAATATTGCCCGTTATCGTGAGCAAATGGATAAGATAGGTTTCAGCTACGACTGGAGTCGTGAAATCCGTACATGTGATAAGGAATATTACCACTGGACACAATGGGCATTTATTAAAATGTTCAACAGTTATTACTGTAACGACGAAAAGAAAGCATTACCTATCGAAAGTCTGATCGAAGCATTTGAAACAGTAGGTACGGAAGGTCTGAATGTTGCTTGCGGTGAAGAAATGCAATTTACCGCTGAGGAATGGAAAGCTAAAAGCGATAAAGAAAAACAAGCTATATTGCTGAACTACCGTATTGCTTACCTGGGTGATACAATGGTTAACTGGTGTTCCGAACTGGGAACCGTACTGGCTAACGATGAAGTAGTGAACGGTGTTTCCGAACGCGGTGGTTTCCCTGTTGAGCAAAAAATGATGCGCCAGTGGTGTCTGCGTGTATCTGCTTATGCACAGCGTTTGCTGGACGGACTGGATACGATCGACTGGACGGATTCACTGAAAGAAACACAGCGTAACTGGATCGGTCGTAGCGAAGGTGCCGAAATTCAATTCAAAGTGAAAGATAGTGATCTAGAATTTACCATCTTTACAACCCGTGCAGATACTATGTTCGGTGTAACTTTCATGGTATTGGCTCCCGAAAGCGAATTGGTTGAACAATTAACTACACCCGAACAAAAACAGGAGGTTGATGCCTACTTGGATCGTACCAAGAAACGTACGGAACGTGAACGTATTGCCGACCGTTCTGTAACCGGTGTATTCAGCGGTTCATACGCTATCAATCCATTCACAGGTGATGCGGTACCCGTCTGGATCAGCGACTATGTATTGGCCGGCTATGGAACAGGTGCTATCATGGCAGTTCCGGCACACGATAGTCGCGACTATGCATTTGCAAAACATTTCAACCTGCCTATTATCCCGTTGATCGAAGGTTGCGATATAAGCGAAGAAAGTTTCGATGCCAAAGAAGGTATTGTCTGCAATTCACCGAGACCGGACGTAACTCCTTATTGCGACTTGTCATTAAACGGCTTGACTGTAAAAGAAGCAATCGCCGCTACCAAGAAATATGTATCCGAACATCAATTAGGACGTGTAAAGATTAACTATCGTCTGCGCGATGCTATCTTTAGCCGCCAACGTTATTGGGGTGAACCGTTCCCTGTTTATTACGACGCCGATGGAATGCCTCAGATGTTACCATTCGAAGCATTACCATTACAGTTGCCGGAAGTGGATAAATTCCTGCCGACAGCCACAGGCGAACCTCCATTGGGACATGCAACCAAATGGGCCTGGGATTCTGTAAACAAAAAGGTTGTAGAAACATCCAAAATAGACAATAAAACAATTTTCCCATTGGAACTTTGTACTATGCCGGGCTTTGCCGGTTCTTCCGCTTATTATCTGCGTTACATGGATCCTCATAACAATGAAGGTCTGGTAGATAAACAAGTGAATGAATACTGGCGTAATGTAGACCTGTATATCGGTGGAACGGAACATGCTACCGGTCACCTCATCTACAGCCGCTTCTGGAATAAATTCCTGTATGATATGGGAACAATCTGCGAAGACGAACCATTCCGTAAGCTGATCAACCAGGGTATGATCCAAGGACGTTCAAACTTCGTGTACCGTATCAAAGATACGAATACATTCGTATCCCTGAACCTGAAAGACCAGTATGAAGTAACTCCTATTCACGTAGACGTTAATATCGTATCCAATGATATACTGGATGTCGAAGCTTTTAAAAACTGGCGTCCGGAATATCATAATGCAGAATTTATACTGGAAGACGGTAAATATATCTGCGGATGGGCTGTTGAAAAGATGTCTAAATCGATGTTCAACGTAGTAAACCCGGATATGATCGTAGACAAATACGGTGCGGATACTTTGCGTCTGTATGAAATGTTCTTAGGTCCGTTGGAACAATCCAAACCCTGGGATACGAACGGCATCGACGGTGTTCATCGCTTCCTGAAGAAACTGTGGGCTTTGTTCTATGGTAACACTGAAAGTTTGCAAATCACAGACACTGAACCCACAGCTGAAGAATTAAAATCATTACATAAACTGATCAAGAAAGTAACATTCGATATCGAACATTTCTCTTACAATACTTCTATCAGTGCTTTCATGATCTGTATTAACGAATTAGGCAGCCTGAAATGCAATAAGCGTGCTATCCTGGAACAACTCGTCATCTTACTTGCTCCGTTTGCACCTCACACAGCAGAAGAGCTATGGCATGTATGTGGTCACGACACAACTATATGCGATGCTCTATGGCCGCAGCACAACGAAGAGTATCTGAAAGAAAATTCAGTTACTTACGCCATCTCATTCAACGGAAAAGCCCGCTTCAATCTGGAACTCCCGGCTGATATGCCCCGTGAAGAGGTAGAAAAGATTGCTCTCAGCCACGAAAGTTCCGCTAAATGGATGGAAGGCAAGACTCCTAAAAAGGTGATTGTCGTTCCAGGTAAGATCGTTAATATCGTTATCTAAATGAGAACAGCTCAGTTTTATAAAGTATTTTTTTCTATACAGGATTATCTGATGATTCTGCTGGGAACCATTTTGTATGGTTTCGGATTCAACGCATTTATCCTGTCTAATGAAATTGTTACCGGTGGTGTCAGTGGTATCTGTGCATTGATATTCTTTGCCACCGGAGGCGCCATACCGGTATCGGTTTCTTACTTTGTTATCAATGTAGTCTTACTATTAGCCGCTCTAAAGATTTTAGGACTTAAATTCCTGATAAAGACAATCTTTGGAGTATTCTCTCTTTCTGCTTCCCTGTCATTTTTTGAATGGTTGCTGAAAGGAAATCCTATACTGCATGATCAACCGTTTATGGCAATCATGATCGGTGCACTCCTTTGTGGTGCCGGATTGGGACTGGTATTTTCTGCTAACGGAAGTACGGGAGGAACCGATATTATCGGAGCTATTGTAAACAAATACAAGAACATATCTATCGGACGTGCCTTGTTGTTCTGCGATTTCTTCATAATCAGTTCTTCTTTCCTACTCTTCCATAATGTGGATAAGATCGTATTCGGTTTTGTTGAAATGCTTATCAGCAACTATGTCCTCGACATGGTACTAAACGGTAACCGTCAATCCGTACAATTCCTTATATTCTCACAAAAATATGATGAGATAGCCGATCGAATCATCCATGATCTGGATCGTGGATGTACTATTCTGGATGGTGTAGGAGGTTATTCCAAAAAGCCAGTCAAGGTTGTCGTATTGCTGGCTAAGAAGTCAGAATCCGTATCCATCTTCCGGCTGGTAAAACAAATAGACCACCAGGCATTCATTTCACAAAGTATCGTCCGTGGAGTATATGGAGAAGGGTTTGACCAGATAAAAACTTAACGGAATATACTCATCGAATCATTTATATATTCAGAACCGATTCCTCCTGCATCCAGTATACTATGGAACAGGTAATCGGTTCTGAATTTTTTTACAGAATTCTCTTTTGCTTTCGTATAATTATCCGGATACGCTTCTTTATATTTATCAGACATCCAAACCATACAAGCTGCCTGATGAACAAAAGGCGATTCGACTGCATGTAACCAAATACCATCCTCTCCCAAAGCTTCCCCATGATCAGACTGATAGATAAGAATAGCTTTCTCATCCTTTAAACGATTTATCAGATTAGACAGAAAATAATCTGTATAAAGAATCGTATTATCATACGAATTTATCATTTCTTCTTGTGTACAGGAAGAGATAATTTTACTGTTTACTGTCGGTTGAAAACGCGCAAATTCATCTGTAAAATGAGAATTATACCACCAATGAGAACCTATTGTATGTATTACAATCAGTTTCTTCTTTCTATCTACCTCCAAAGCATTATCAAAAAGGGGTAACAAGTCTCCATCTACCCAACGGTCGAATACAACATAAGAAGATTTATTTATATTGACATGGAACAATGAATCACATTCATTCATAAAATACACATATGTATCGGCAGCCTCCTGGTTAGCTAACCAAACAGTGTAAAAATCACAGGCTTTAAAAAAACTAATAAAAGACTTTTCAGTATAAGCCCTTGAATAATCGGTACTATCAGCACGAGTCAATATATAAGGTACGCTACTATTCGTATAAGTCTGCTCCGCATAAATGAAAGGATAAGAAATAATATCTTCTTTTGATAATAAAGGAGTAGTATTTCGCTCATATCCATTCAACCCCAGATGATCCGGACGAAGCGATTCACCTAATACAAAAACAACCGTTACCTCCTCATCACTACATTGTGTCCCTTCCGTCAAATCTATTCTTTCTTCACTAATCACCTGTTTTTCTTCCCAATATTTCATAAAAGTATAATAAATATTGAAGGGTATACGTTCTGATATAGGATATTTTATAGCATTTATACGCGTTACTGAAAACAAAAGTAATCCGCCTATCAGAACCGGATAAATAGACGAGCGAATAGTAACCCGTTTAATCCTGTAAACAACAAAAGCTATAGATAATCCAAAGGTTATAAATACAAATACTAACAAACCTGGTGAGACCAGGTCACCTGATGTACGCATATCATTTTGTAAAGCTGCATCTAATAACATGGGAGTCAAAGTTGCATTCATGGTAAAACGGAACCAGGCAAGCAATGAACTGAGAAATGTTAGTAATGGGAATGTTATAGCAAATACTATTTTGTTAGCAGCTAATAGAATAGTTATAAAGAAAAGCACCATTGTTATTACCGACCATTGAAAAGCGATAATAAGTAGGTCTTTTCCTGTGCTGACCGGTATGGTTAGGAAGTCAGCCGATGTAAAACTAATAGCCAGGAAAAAAGTAGCAACTAAAGAAAAAAGATAAAAATGAACAGGCACATTCTTCATATTGATAATGAATTGATATGTATTTTTGTGCAAAAATAGAAACAATACATTGATAAGCAGTATGAAAACATTAGTATTTGCAACTAATAACAAACATAAACTGGATGAAGTACAAAAAATAACATCCGGCCTGGTAAATATAGTAAGTCTGGAGGATATCGGTTGTCATGATGATATACCGGAAACGAGTGATACCCTGGAAGGAAATGCTCTTCAGAAAGCCCGGTACATAAAAGAGTATTATGGATTCGATTGTTTTGCCGACGATACAGGCCTGGAGGTGGAAGCATTAAATAATGCACCAGGGGTTTATTCTGCACGTTATGCAGGTCCGGGACATGACTCGGAAGCAAATATGAATAAACTTTTACAGGAAATGAATAATATGGAAAACCGAAAAGCTTGTTTCCGTACAGTTATTGCTCTCTTATTAAATGGGCAGGAGTATTTATTTGAAGGAATTGTAAATGGTCAAATAACGAAAGATAAACGAGGTGCAAGCGGATTCGGATATGATCCGATCTTTGTACCGGATAATTACACACAAACTTTTGCCGAGATGGGAAATGATATTAAAAATACGATCAGCCACCGAGCTGAAGCTGTAAAAGAATTAAGTGCTTTTCTATCTACATTATCAGAATAAATTATGAGAAGAATTATATACACTTTTATATTTATATACGTTACCGCTTCTACCATCATTGCCCAAAAAAGTGTTGGAGAATGGAATACTTACCTGGCGTATAACATTGCAATGAAAGTCGCAGAAGGTAATAATCATGTATTCACAGTAGCGGACGGCTCTCTATACAGTTATAGTAAAGAAGATAATAGCGTTAAGCATTATACCAAACAAACAGGACTTAGCGACAGTGGGATAGATCATATTATCTTCAATCCTGAAGTAAATACATTATTGATTACTTACAGCAATGGAAATATAGACCTGTTGGGAGATTATGGCATTTATAATCTTTCTTATTTACTTGATAATTCGAATGTAACGAATAAAACCATTAACAGCATATACTTATATAAAGAATATGCTTATCTGGCAACTGATTTCGGGATTATTGTCCTTAATATGGATCCGAATAAGAAAGAAATCAAAGATACTTACAAATTGAACAAGAAAGTCAATTCCGTAACTATCAACGACAATTACATATATGCAGCTACTTCAAGTGGCATATTGAAAGCCTCGTTGGATGCAAACTTACTAGATTATAATGAATGGGATTCTTATCAGTTGGCTCCATCTGAATTCGAATTCGATCAGGACAGTATCAGCCAGATATGTTTCTTCCAGAATTCCTTATGTTTTTTTGCTAATCAAAAATACAATAAAGGTATTTATTATGAACAAGCAGATAAAACAGTCAAAAGTCTGTTGATAAATAATAGTTTGACTAATATGGTTTTTCAGAATAATAAATTGATGCCATATACCAACACTCAATTATACATATATTCTTCATTGACAGAAAGAGACGTCATCAATGCTGGAATTGTATATGGTGTTTCTTCTCTCAAAGATCCCAACACATTTTGGATAGCTTCAGGAGTCAATGGCTTAAAAGGTATTCAGAAAAAAAATAATCAATATGAAGTCGTTGTAGAAGGATTGAACGATCAAACGATATATCCCAAACGTAATTATAATTATTATATGACCACATACGAAAATCAATTATATATTGTTGGAGGAGATCGTTGGACCGATAGAAAATTTAGACAAGGAACACTAATGATATATGATAATGAAAAATGGTTCAACTTAGATGAAACTACTATCAAAATAATTATTTCTGATGAAAAAAATAAAATTGAATATCCTAGTGACTATACAGGAATAGCCATTGATCCCAAAGAACCCTCACATTATTATGTATCTTCTTACGGAGAAGGTATTATTGAATTCAAAGACAATCAGTATGTTCAATTATTTAATCATAAAAACAGTACACTATCTACAATCTATCCAACTGGTGGAGACAGAGCACAACAGAGATATATACGTATTGGAAGTGTAACTTTCGATAAAAATGGCAATCTATGGGCTACTAATTGCGGAGTACAGGATGTACTCAAAGTATTGAAAGCAGATGGAACTTGGACAAGTTTTAATTTTTCTAATACAGATAATTTTACAAATGTTCCTTTGGCAGATAAAATAACAATCACTTCCGATAATCGTAAATGGATAAATGTTCCCTACGGATATAAATCTGGTATCCTTATCTTTGATGATGGCGGAACAATAGATGATACAAGCGACGACCAAGCTCGTTTTATATCAACATTCAGCGATATCAACGGTACGATTGATGCCAGCGGTTACTTCTGCATTACTGAAGATAAAAACGGACAGGTCTGGATTGGAACTAACAGAGGTCCGATTTACTGTGCCAATCCCAAAGCTAAATTGGAAGAGATAAGATGTAGCCGGGTTATCCGTCCCGCAGATGAAATCAATGATGTTCCTTACAATTTTCTTGATGGAGAACAAATAAATGCTATCGCTGTAGACGGAGGAAACCGTAAATGGATAGCTACACAAAGTTCCGGTGTATTTCTGGTAAGTGAAGATGGTATGGAGACAATCGAAAATTTTACGACAACCAACTCTCCTCTCCCATCCAACCAGATAAACTCATTAGCCATTAATCAACTGACCGGAGAAGTTTTTATAGGTACCGAAAAAGGATTGGTATCTTATATGGGCGATGCAACAGAAGGAAAAGAAGATTATTCGGATGTATATGCTTATCCGAATCCTGTTCGTCCGGAACATAACGACCATGTAACGATCGTCGGATTAATGAATGATTCGAACGTAAAGATCACGGATCTGAAAGGTAATATCATTTATCAGGGAAAATCTGCCGGAGGTACTTTTACCTGGGATTGCCGAAGTAGAAAAGGTGGCCGGGTTGCAACCGGAGTTTATCTTGTATTCTCAGCAACACCCGAAGCCAAAGAAAGCGTAGTTACTAAAATTATGGTAGTGAAATAAGTATTTGATTGGTTATCTTTTTGGCACCTTTGTCATTCGGATGGATTGCATCGTAAAAATCGGATGCTTCCAACAAATCAAAACAATCGATATAAGGGATATACCCCAATTCTTTTATATAAGACTGAAGAGCTTTCTGCTTTTCAGTCTTTTTTGCTGATATAATATCAGGATTATACGGCATCAACACCAGATAATATCGAATATTCTTTGCTTTGAAAAAAGAATAAGACTCCTCTATCAATCGTTTCCATTCATGAGTTATCCTATATGCTTCAAACTTATTTTGTTTGTTTTGTTCGTCCAGGCCACGCTGATAAACAGCTTCATTTCTGTAAGAGGCTTGAGCAGCAGGATAACGCAATTCATTGTCGATAGAACTTTCCGGTGCATCATCGTCCAATAGATTACGAAGTACGAATGAGAATCCCGAAAACAAACAATTCCTGGCTTTATAATTATAATACCAATCCGATTTACTCAATTCATCATATAAACCAGGTACTAACAATTTCGTCCGGTCATCCATCTTATAACCATACATATGTAAAGCTACCTGATTAGGTATATCCATATCGACCGGCTTGGACAGAACATCTATATCGAGACACTGGATAACCGTTTTGACAGAAGACGGCAATGAAGAATAATATAAAGCACTTTCACTCAGCATCTGTCCGGTCGAAGTAAAACTATATACGACAGGATGATCGCTCAACTCTTTTTCCAACATATAGCCATCTACTCCGCTCATCCCCCTGCTATTACCGAAAATAACAATCTCCGGAACTTGTTTCGGATCTTTTATTGTATTCAGTATAAGTTTAGTACGGGCATAATCATTAGGAAGCATCCTGAAGAAGTAAGGAGTTACCCCATTCAAACCAACCATCAAAACGACTATAAATAATAGAAAAAAGAATATCCTCTTTATCTGTTTCCCTGTCAGTTCCATAATTTCTTAGAATTGAAAATAAATAAAATTAGAAGAATCAGCACCGAAGAAATAAATCGAAAAGAGTATGCCGGCATAAATTGAATACCGGACAAATAAACTTTGTATGTTCTGTATATCCAATCCGAAAGGCTTATTCCTGTTCACCCATTCCACGACTAACAGAATACCTATAAATACCAACGATAACATAGCCGTCACATTATTAGCTCCGCTAACTTTGGGAACCCTCAACAAAGAAGGTGAAAATATATCACCGATATAATTAAACGCAATAGAGAGCGTTTCTGCCCTGAACACAATCCACCCCAAGGTAACGAACCCGAAAGTGATCAACATTGAAATAACAGGAGGAAACATAGGTGAATCACCCTGTTTCTTTTTACTCAATAATAACAAAGGCACAAATAATAGTCCATGATAGATTCCCCAGGTAATGAATGTCCAGCTTGCTCCATGCCACAATCCGCTCAGGAAAAATATAACCAGAATATTACGTATATGCTTATATTGTCCTTCCCTGCTACCGCCCAAAGGTATATATACATAATCCACAAACCAGGTATTCAACGATATATGCCACCTGCGCCAGAATTCGATAATATTTCTTGAAAAATAAGGATAATAGAAGTTTTGCTTCAATGTTATACCAAATAATTTAGCTGTCCCGATAGCAATATCCGAATACCCCGAAAAATCACCATATATCTGGAAAGCAAATAAAAAAGCTCCCAGAACCAATGTACTGGCAGAATAATTCGAATAATTACCGAATACATCGTTCACTACCAGTGCACAGTTATCAGCAATCACCATCTTTTTAAAAAACCCCCACAAGATCTGACGCATACCATCTACGGCATAGTCATAAGTAAACTTACGCGGCTTATAAAACTGAACCAGCAAATTGGTGGCTCTTTCGATAGGCCCGGCAACCAACTGTGGAAAAAAACTGACGAAAGCAAAGAAAGCCACTATATCTTTAGTCGGTTCCAACCTTCTCCTGTATACATCTATCGTGTAACTCAAAGCCTGAAACGTATAAAAACTGATACCTACCGGAAGAATGATCTGCAAAGTCGATTTGTGCAAAGTAATTCCCAACAGGGAAAAAACTTCCACAAAGTTATCAACAAAGAAATTAAAGTATTTGAAGAATCCGAGGATAACCAAATTCAGGAAAATATTTATCCCGGTTATCCATTTGCATTTCTTTTGTATGGATAAGGAATCTTCGGATAATGAATCGTTGCCTTCCCGTACTTTTGCAATAGCAACACCACTCAACCAGCTGCAAAAAGAAGTAAAGGCAATAAGTATAAGAAAACGCCAGTCCCACCATCCATAAAACAGATAGCTTACAATGACGATAAATAAGTTTTGTAATTTTATCTTCCTGTTGAAAACAAACCAATATAGTAAGAATACTACCGGAAGATAAATCAGAAACTCTATTGAATTAAATAACATCTTGTTCTGTTCTATGAATGATGGGAGAGCCTATATGCTACAAACCTAATTTTTCAGAAATCTCCAACATCTTACGGATCGGTTTGATAGCCTTCTTCTGTACTTCCACGTCGACAAATATCTCCGGCATTTCAAATTTCAAACAGTTATACAGCTTTTCCATCGTATTCAGCCGCATGAAATTACATTCGTTGCAAGCACATGTACTGTCGTTGGGAGGAGCCGGAATAAACTCTTTCTCCGGACTCTTTTTCCGCATTTCGTGAATAACACCGCTTTCCGTCGCTACAATGAACTGTTTCTTATCTGACTTGATAGTGTGTTTCAAAAGAGCGGCAGTCGAACCTACGAAGTCTGACACCTGTATAACGGGTTGTTTACACTCCGGGTGAGTGATCACTTCCGCATCCGGATACTGTTTCTTTAATTCCAGTATCTTTTCCAGTGAAAATTGTTCATGTACGTGACAGGCACCATTCCAGAGTAACATATTACGTCCGGTAATACTGTTTATGTAATTACCCAGGTTCCGGTCCGGACCGAAGATCATTTTTGTTCCTTCCGGAAAACTTTCAACGATCTGACGGGCATTGGTGGAAGTTACCACCACATCTGTTACCGCTTTTACCGCAGCTGTTGTATTGACATATGAAATAACCACATGATCCGGATGTTGTTTTACAAATTCAGCAAACTCAGGAGCCGGACAACTATCGGCCAGGGAACAACCGGCATTCAGGTCAGGAACCAATACTTTCTTGTCCGGACATAGGATCTTAGCCGTTTCACCCATAAAATGAACTCCACAGAGAACTATAATATCCGCAGTTGTTTTGGCAGCCCATTGAGCCAACGCCAGACTGTCTCCCACGAAATCTGCTATATCCTGTATATCGCCGGTCTGATAATAATGCGCAAGAATAACGGCATTCTTTTCCTTACGCAGTTTATCAATGGCTTCCTTCAGATCTATGCCTTTAGGTACCGGTGCATCCATATATCCGATCGATTGATTTGTCAACATAGTTTATCTATTATATTATTCTTAGTTTTTAATTCCAAAGATTATAGGATGTATATAATATCCTGTTAAAATGGTTCATATTTTAATCGCCCTTTCCTCCTTATGAGGATATAAATAGTATATCAACAAAGTTATCATCCACTTTTATTACTGATAATCTTTATTTTACTATACTTATCAACTCTATGTTGATAATGTGCAAAGGTAAAAACTTTATTTATTTCAGCCATCTAAAGCAGTGCAAAACAATCTTTAAAAGAAAGGGGAAAGAAGCTTCCCTATTTATTGGCCGTCATAATAATTCTCCTATCCGATATCTCAATCGAGAAAAGCAAGAGTTTTTTATCAGCACTTACCAACCACCTGTTCACAGGATATCCACACAAGATTCACACACATACGTTTCACCTGTCACAAGCTGTACAGCACATTGGCATACAGACAGTTGCTGTGACGGCAGACGTTTCACATTTAAAAAATATGACTTTTCAAATGTTAAGACAGGACTTTTGTCTTTAAAAGACGGGACATTTAAAAACAAAAGACCTGTCTTTTTCAGCCGGTGCTTACCGAACCTAAAAGCAGTGCCTATCGGTTTACCGCCCGGTGCTTATGGAACCTTTGTAAAGACGTGTCACCATAAAGGAATTACATTCAAATAAATAGAAGCCGTGACGGGTGAAACGTTATTGCAAAGATAATCCTTTGTAACCGTATCCTTCCGTAATCCCCTCTTCTTAGTTATCCACAATTATATATTATATTAATATTAATCTTTAATTTAAAAATAAAATATGATGTATATGATATCCTGTTGAAACAGTTAATACATTTTTGTTACAATATTTGTTTGAGGAGTTATTAAAGTATATGAACCGCTTATCAAGACGATACTAACAGTATAAAATATAGCTTTACTTCTGTTTTCCTTTTATTTATAGACTTTATTAGTTTTATGTTGATAACTGGTTGTGTGAAAAAGTTTGTTCCTGTTGATGGGTGTTGATACGTGTATAACTGCTGTTAATAGCTCGTAATAAATAATGGGTTATAAATGTTGCGTGTTTGAAATGGGAAGGAGTATAAGTAAGTATTTGAATAAAGCAAGAACTTTTTTTCATTTTGTGTTCACTACTTATCAATACCTTTTCAACGGCATATCCACATTAATTAGCTACTTTTGCAGGCAAAGAAAAGAGCTATGCGTAAACTGAAAATAACAGAAATGAACCGCCTCACCCCGGAGGCTTTTAAAGAGAGTAAGAAGATACCTTTAATTGTTGTGCTTGACCATGTTAGGAGTCTGAATAATGTCGGATCCGTTTTCCGTACGTCGGATGCTTTCAAGGTAGAGGCTATTTATTTGTGCGGTATCACGGCTTGTCCTCCTCATGCGGAGATCCATAAGACTGCCCTGGGAGCTGAAGATACGGTGGAATGGAAATATTTTGAAGATACACACGACGCTGTTGATAACCTGAAGAAACAAGGGTATACTGTTTGTGCAGTAGAACAGGCAGAAGGTAGTGTTATGCTGGATAAACTGCTGTTAGACAAGGGTAAAAAATATGCAGTTATCATGGGAAACGAAGTAAAAGGTGTTCAACAATCTGTTGTTGATAACTGTGATATGTGTATTGAAATACCCCAATACGGAACCAAACATTCATTAAATGTATCGGTAACGACAGGGATCGTTATCTGGGATTTCTTTAAACAGTTATCAGATTAATCCTCTTTCAACCATAATAACGACCCGTTCGGTCATGGCATCTTTTCCTTTCGGGTCGTATTCCGATTTCAGGCTGGCTCCGAACATACCGGCAAACAAATTCCAGAAGCCTGCCCTGAAACCTCCCAGGTAAGCTTTCAACAGGTTATAACTTGATTGGTTACATTCCCTGTCGATCAGTTTGATAAGTAGTTTACCTTGTGAGAATGTCAGCTTTTTAAGTTCCGGTTTATATTCTTTGAACAAATCCTTTTCCATACGTTTCAGATGTTCCTGACGGGCCTTGTCATTAGGAAGCGTTTCCATATATTCATAGGTTTCGATCAGGGTTTCATATACCATTTTAGCATAAGGTAATGTGCGTTTTACGTCTCGAACCAGTTTATTATACTTTTGTTGTTCCCGGTTATTCTTGAAACGCATCTGAGGAAAAACAAATACTTCCTGGAGATTGACAACAGCAATGGTATCCTTCCCATCCAGATAAGCTCTTTGTACTCCTTCGGGAAGTGTGTTTATTTTCAGTTTCTGTGCCTGACCGGCTGTGACACAGAGTAAAAACAAAACCATAATCTTATACCATCTTACTTTCATCATAAGCTACAAAAGTAGGTGATTTACCGATAGTCTGTACCGGTTTTACAGAATTTGACTAATTATATAGAAATGATGATTTACTTGTTAATAAGTTGTCGGATTAATAAGAATCGTTATATTTGCAGCAATTCTTATTAATAACAAAACGAATTAGCTATGGACATTGAATATTATTAGTAGCATTCTATATGTGCTTATAAATTAACAACCAAAATATCTTATCTATGAAACTATTGATTCTATCCCTGTTATCGGGAGTTTTCCCCTGTTTGTATGCTGTTAATAACTTACGTTTGCCCGATATGCGTAGCGTGGGAATGGGAGAATGTGGCATTACCCAATCTTTTCTTTTCAATCCGGCACTGATCGGTTTGGAAAGTTTTAAAAGTTTAGATATCAGCTATTTTAATCGCTACGGACTAAAAGAACTGGGAGTTATTAACCTTTCATTTTCTTATCCTGCCACCTTTCTTCCAATCGGTGTTAATATCTCTTCTTTCGGTTATGATCGATACAGGGAAAGTATGTTCCGGCTTTTCCTGGGAAAGTCTTTGAATGAAAAATGGAATATCGGTATAAGTATCCAGTATTCAATAATACAGACAGAGTTGACAGAGAGACATCCACAGTATTTGTCGACCGACATCGGTATTATTTATTCTCCGGTTGAAAAGTTGTTGATTGGTATGTTAATAATGGATTTACCGTCTGTCGCTATTAAAAAGGAAGATATTGATACTAACTATTTTATGAGTTATTCTATACAGATAGGTTTTCAATGGGAAGTAATTAACAGCCTGTTGATAGTAGGAAATCTGGAGACGAATAAACAGACTACTTTAACAGGTTGTGCCGGCTTGGAATATCAATTATATAAACAGTTTTATGTACGGGCAGGAATCAAGGCAACTCCCCTCCTGCCTACTCTTGGTGTAGGATATCGCTTTTCCTGTTTCACTGTAGATGTGGCAACTGTGTATCATCCGGTGTTAGGTATTAGTACAGGGATAGGTTTGAAGTATTCTTTTTAAATTATATAACTATGAAAAAGTCGTTTATAACTCTGTTAGTATATATGTTGATAAACAGTTATAATATTAATAGTCAGAATATTTACTCTGTTGATAAGTGGATGGAATACATAGAAGAAATGGCTTCCGAAACAGATGATGATGCCCGGATTGAAAATCTTTATTCCGATCTTTCATATCTGGTTGAACATCCTTTTGAATTAAACAGTGTTACCAGCGAAGAATTAACCCGTCTGCCTTTTTTATCCGATCTGCAGATTGAACAGATTATCTCTTACCGTAAAAAATATGGTAAACTGGTTACCCTTTATGAACTGAAGAATATTGAAGAGTTGGATTTTCATACAATATCTTTGTTACTTCCTTTTGTTTATATCGGAGAGATTTCTGTTGATAAACGTCCTTTTACTGTTAAGAACATGTTGAAGTATAGTTCTAATGAATTGCAAATCAGATATGATCAATGTTTTCAACAGAAAAAAGGATATTGTTCATATCCGGATAGTATTTTACAGCAATATCCGAACCGGAAATATCTGGGTGAACCTTTCCATCACTCTCTTCGTTATTCTTATGCATTCGATGAAAGGCTCCGGTTTGGCATTGTAGCGGAGAAAGATGCCGGTGAACCTTTTTGGAATGAGTATCATAAAGGGTATGATTATTATTCGGTATATTTATTTTTGAAAGATATAAACAAATGGTTGAAAAGCTTTGCAATCGGTGATTACAAAGTTTCTTTCGGACAAGGCTTGGTAATCAGCAGTGATTTCTCTCCGGGCCGGAGTTCTATTGTGGCTCAGGCGGAAAGACGTACGAATGGATTTCGCCGGCATTTTTCAACTAATGAGAATGATTACTTTCGTGGAGTAGCTTCTACCGTTTCGATTAAAGATTTGGATATTAGTTTCTTTTATTCTTTCAGAAAGCTGGATGCGGGTGTTGATAACTATGAAGTAAGTTCGTTTAAAACCGATGGTTTGCACCGGTTGGAACGTGATTGGAATAAGAAACATACTGTTCCTATGCAGACATACGGTGGAAATGTACGCTATACAACTTCTAACCTTGCCATCGGTATAACAGCCCTCTCCTATTCTTTTGGAAAATACGATATACAACCTGATCCGAAACCTTATAACCTTTTCTATTTCCGTGGAAACAGTAATATGAACATCAGTGTGGATTATATGTTGAAAACGAATAAACTTAAATTTTATGGTGAAACAGCCTTGTCTTCAAATAAAGCTGTAGCTACATTAAATGCGTTTCAACTAACGCCTGTTTCTTATTTATCGTTATTGCTGCTTCATCGTTATTACGACAGGCGTTATCAGGCTTTTTTCGGAAGTGCTTTCAGTCAGAATTCTACTGTACAGAATGAGCAAGGTGTTTATACAGGGATGCAATGGACACCGTTCGCCCATTTTAAATTATCGTTGTATGCCGACTTATTTCGTTTCCCCTGGTTGAAATATGGAATAGATTCACCTTCTTCCGGACAGGAATATATGGCTCAGTTGGATTATAATTCAGGAAAGAATTTTAGTACTTACTTTCGTTATAAGTACAGGAAGAAAGAAAAGAACCAGACTGTAGAGAATGAATCGACACAAAGTGTACTGCCTTATTCTCAACAACGCTTCCGTCTTCAATTGTTATATGGTTTACAACCTGCATGGGTGTTGAAAACATCTGCAGATGCTGTTTATTACGATGAACAACAGGGAAAACAAAGTCTTGGGTGGATGATTTCACAAAGTATAGGTTTGAAACCCTCTTCATTTCCTCTTCAGTCTGATTTTTATATTGGTTATTTTCATACGGATGATTATTACAGCCGTATCAATTCGTATGAAAAGAATATTCTTTATGCTTTCAATATGCCTTCTTTTTACGGAAAAGGAATCAGGTTATCTTTCTCTTTTCGATGGAACATACTGGATAAACTATCTCTTTCTGCAAAGCTGGCCCATACTTATTATGCAGATAGGGATTTGATAGGTACGGATCAGGAAGAAATAGAAGGACATAATAAAACAGATATATATGTGCTTCTCAGGTATAAGTTTTGAGAATTTATAATCTTTTGTAGCTTTGTGTCCGTAAAACTGGTAATATTGCGGTGTTCTTTGTTATATAAAGAACTTAATGGATAAATTATATATTATGTCAACGATTCTTTTTGATAAAATAGTGTTCGGTCCGATACACAGTCGGCGTCTGGGCGTTTCTTTGGGTATGAACCTGCTTCCTGTCGACGGTAAACTTTGTTCTTTCGATTGTATTTATTGCGAGTGTGGTTTGAATGGTGAGCGTCGTACACGCACCAAACTACCGGTTCGTGAAGAAGTAAAAACCGCCTTGGAAGAAAAGTTATTGGCTATGCAAAAAGAAGGGATAACTCCTGATGTGATCACCTTTGCGGGCAATGGAGAACCGACGATGCATCCGGAATTCGAAGGTATCATAGAAGATACGATCGCTACCCGCAACCGTTACTTTCCAAATGCTAAGATTGCTGTACTGTCAAACTCGACTATGCTTCATAAAGAGGGTGTATTCCGGGCATTGAATAAGATCGAGGATAATATACTTAAGCTCGATTCCGTACTCGATAGTCGGATACAACAACTGAATGTTCCGAATTCCCCGGCTTTTACATTTGAGAGATTGTTGGAGCAATTATGCCGTTTCAGTGGAAACCTGATTATCCAGACCATGTTCCTGCGAGGTGAAATAGATGGTAAGTCGGTTGATAATACTACTGAAGAGGAGATAAAAGGTTGGATCGATGCATTGAAAAAAATAAAACCGAAACAAGTTATGATCTATACCATTGATCGTGAAACACCTTTGAAAGGACTTAAAAAGGTATCCAAGGAGGCTTTGGATACAATAGCAGACCGGGCCCGGAAAGAAGGATTTGATGTAACAGTTTCCTATTGATTGTATTTACTTTTCTTTCAAGAGAAAAGTAATATTAATCTATTTTAATAGTGCGGATCGTTTTAACCTCCTTATCCGTAACCAGCTTAAAGAAATAGACACCCGGGGGAATATTTCCCGCATCTATCCATTCTGTCGGATTATTTATTTTCCGGATCATTTTTCCGTCGGCGGAATAAATATCTATGTATTTAATCTGCTGATAATTTATTATATGTATCCGGTCTCTGAATATGGCAGGACTGATATTTATCTCTTCCTTAGCCGGTATGCTTTCAGAACTTACTTTTACTTCTGCCACAGCCGGGGTTGCTTTACTTTCCTTTAAATCATAAAGAGCTGAAACACTGTAATTATGAATACCGGAAATCACATTTTTGTCTGTAAATTGTAATGTTGAAGCCGGAACTGTTGCCTGTTTTATCTGATTTTTATAGATGTTATATCCCGTGACAACAGGGAAAGCCGTAATAGGTTGTGTTGTCGTAGACCGGAGCTCCGTTAATTTACCTTCTTCGGAAGTGATAGTTGCGGAGATGATAAAATTATTATCATTTTCTTCATTTAGTAAATATTCCCATTTGTTTCCGTCGAACGATACTAAATTACCTTTTCCATTAATAGCCGGTCCTTTATCTATAAAAGCGGGATAAGCCGATCGGTTATATTTTCTGGCATATATGGAAATGATCAGTTCCTGGCCGGCATCGATAGTATACGGAGTTTTTAACTCTACCGTATTCGATCTGTTAGCTGTCGTATTGCCAACTTCCTGTTGATATGTACGTTCTCCCTGCTTGATATAAATAGCATAGTTGACATTGTAAGCAGGAATGAATTTTACATTCGTCAGTGTCTTTTTATGCATATTTCCCAGGTCTTCAGGTTCCCAACGTTGACCGAAATAAAAAGGAGAACTTTGGTATCCGAGCTGTTTGTATGAGCTTTGTGTTCCCCACCCAATTGTTTGGCTATATACGGGAGCACTCCACTGTATAAGGACATCTTTGGAAGAAACAACCCCGGCTGTTACATCTGTCGGTGATTTGTAATTGATCAGGTTTCCTTCTTCTCCTGTTTGCGATAAACCCGGAAGCACTGTGGTGCCCGTGTTCAGAGGATCCAGCCATATATCCATCCGTCCGGTGTCAGCCTGGCTGTATTTATCCCAATGATAAGATAATTTGCCATATAGATTATTACCGGTTGTCTGGCGACAGGTGGAATTTCCGCCGCTTAATGTTCCGACTATCTGTTTATTCTCGTTGAAAAGCGGTGAACCGGAAGAGCCGCCTTCTGTTATGGAATGTCCATTGAGGGTCTTATCGAAAATAACATTCCAGTGGGCATCAGGAGCGCCGGTAGTATTCCAGGTCATTGTTTCTACCGGGCGATTGCCAAATGTGGATATTTTCATATAATCACCTGAAGGATGATGAATGTTTACTCCTGATGAAGCAGGTAGATCACTTCGGTCCCATCCGTTGAAATAAACATTATAATCCTGAGGGATCTTCCCGTTCAGCAATAATAATAGGCCGTCGGAACCTCCATCTATCGGAATACTCACGATGCGGCTGCACCCGACCATTGTTTTATGATCGGCAACCGGTGAAGTGCTTTCACATCCGGTCTGTTCGAAATGAAAATAGAATACCCATTGGTTCAGATCCTCTACTGAAGCTATTTGGCCGTTATCCTGATCTTCCGTACAATGGAAAGCAGATAATATATAAGGTTTCATATCTTTAGCCGTATTATTTATCAGGGAACCGGAACAAAGATATCCTGCTTTTCCTATTTTTTCTACCATCTGGCAAACCCCGTTCTTTTCGGTTTGCCACTCCTCTCCTTCTTCACAATTTATATTAACCATACAGGAACCGGAAGTTCCCGGACCGGTATTTCGTAAACTGCCGGATACGGTTAAATGATTGTATCCATAGCCTACCTGGCTAATGGCTATTCCGGCTTTATCACCGGATGCAGCTGGTTCATATTCAAGCGTAAGATCATCACCAGCTACAAATTCTGTGGCAAATATTTTTTCTCCCGGATTGCTTTGTGATGTATAGGCTCCCAACAGGTGAGTTTTATCAGCATTATAAATAAATAGTTTTCCGCCTTCCGGAATGTAGAATTCGTCGTAATATAACATTAAGGCAATTGCTCCTTTTGCTTGCAGATGGAGCTGCCATACCTTTTCGCCTCCGGGCAGTGTGATCCACTTGCCGGAATTATCGATATTCAAATCCGTATCTATTAAAGTAGAAACAGTTAAAGGTGCCCCCTGGCTCACCCGCCATTCGTCGACTGCAATCAGGTCTTCCACACTGAAGTTTACAGGAATCTGAACAGCCGGCTGTTCACTTTTCAACATATTTCGATAATTGAAACTAGCCGGTTTCCCTCCTTCGCTTATCTGCGATTTCATTTCACCTGCATGAAACAGGAAAAGACAGATAATATTTATATAAATGCTATGACGGAATAACTTGTTACAATTCATTATAATTTGATATAGATATGTTTCTTATATAACCAATATCCCGGAATCCAGTTCAATATGACAAAAAGAACGGCCCATACCAGCGAACCTCCGAAATTACCGAACAGAGGCACCAGTATATCGGTATAAACATAGGATGTTATTCCACATTTATCGAATATAGTGGCCAAAACAGCGGCTTGTACATAAAGATATAACGGATTGATCCCGAACGACTCGAAGAATAGTGACCATTTCTTTTTACCGTTGATATCGATGATCCAGATCAGTAAGGCAAGGAACAATGATCCGAACCCACAGGTGGTTAGTACGAATGTGCTGCTCCATAATTTTTTATTGATCGGACAACCGTAACTTAACAAAAATCCCAGGAACAGGATGATCGCTCCGAATATAAACAGGTTCCGGATGATCTGTTCATTATTTTTTTTACTGTCCAGAATTATTTTACCGGCATAAAACCCTAACAGGACATGTCCGATGCTCCCCACACAACTTAACAGTCCTTCCGGATCGAAAGCTATACGTGTCCCGTCTGCCAGGTAATCATGGTACATATGTGTATTGCCAAACAAGAGACGGTCTACAACCGCAATAATATTGTCTTCCGACAGTGTCGTACTTCCTGTGAAAGCAAGTAACATCCAATAAACGATCAGGATACCGGTTGCCGTTTGCCAGATGTATTTGTGATTAATGGCCAGTCCGATCAGTGAACCTGCACCATAAGCCAGCGCTAATCGCTGCATTACTCCGAGGATACGAAGATTCTCAAAATGAGTGAATCCGTTGTAACATATATGTGAGAATAAATTTAATCCGAATCCGACCAGGAAGATCAACACAGTGCGCTTCAATATTTTCGTAACGCTTTCTTTGGATAATTTGAAATTGTATTTTCGTAATGAAAAGAACATAGAAACTCCCATGATGAACATAAAGAACGGAAATACCAGATCAGTCGGTGTCAAACCGTTCCATAATGCGTGGTGGAGTGGTGCATATACATAATCCCAGGTTCCGGGGTTGTTTACCATGATCATTCCTGCAATAGTAATACCTCTCATTACATCCAGTGAGAGTAACCTTCCTGATTGTGTCATAACTTAGATTTTTGGGTTGTAGATGCAAATGTAATTAAAAAACAACAGGGTTATGTTATTTGTAAAATAAAATACTAATGTTCAGTAGAATGTATCCTTTGTTTTAGTATATTTATACGGCATACGGCACTTTTTAATGGCTGATAATTGTCAGCCGATTGGCTCATATTTATCAACCATACGGTTGACAATTGTCGGCCATTCGGTTGATATCTATCAACCACTGATTACTTCGGCATGTAATTGAATTTAGTATGTAGGGTAATTGAAATCTCTTCGGCTATATTGTGAATTTTTGTTATATATTCTTTGTCGTTCTTTTTTTATTGACTAATATTGCGATGTTATAATATGGTATCCTATGAAAAATATATTCTACCTGTTATTTCTTTTGATTACGTTTTTTACAAGTTGTCGAAATGAATCTACAGAACGCCAATTGATAAATGACGCTGAAGCTTTGTTAGAGATAAAACCGGATAGCGCTTATCTGTTGTTGGATAGCATAACTATGGCTGACAACTTGAGTGATAAGTTATTAGCCCGCTGGTGTATGTTGTATGGAAAAGCTGCCGATAAAGTGCATGAAGACATGCCATATGTATCTCAATTATTACGTGCACGAACCTGGTACGAAAAATATGGAACACCTTATGAACAGGCACAGATCGGTTTATTCTTAGGACGATCATACGTAGAAGATAGAGAATATATGAAAGCGATGGAGACTTATGCACAGGCGCTGGAAGTAGCTGAAAGGGCAAAGGAATATAATGTGGCTGGGTATATTTGTTCTTATATGGGAGATTTATATGAATTGAAAGGATTCTTTCAGGAAACTCTTGATAAGTATAATCAGTCTGCTGATTATTTTTTGAAAGCCGATAATAAACGAAGTTATGCATTGGCATTGAAGTTTATGGCACAAACATTGGCGTTTGAGGACTCTTGTTCATTGGCATTGGAATATTTATTGAAAGCTGATTCCATTGTTGTTTGTTTACAAGATTCGGGGGCCATGTCTTCTATAGAAAATGGATTGGGGAATGTATATGGTTTGATGGGGAATTGGGATAAAGCAGAGTATTATTTATTGAAGTCATTAGAAAGTAATGTGTCGGATATAGCACCTAGTTATTCTGCTTTAAGTGAATTATATATGAGTATTGGAAATTTTGATAAAGCACGTTTATATTTGGATAAATCAAGAATACCTACAAAAAATCAGTTGACTTTGATAGCATCTTTATATACAGAATATGAAATAGAAAAAAGGTGTGGTAATATGAAACTTGCTTTATCTATTTTGGAACAATATGTAGAAAAGGTTGATTCTATTTATAATTCAACTATTCATTTGGACATATTAGATGCAGAAAAAAGATATAATCATGTGATGTTATTGAATGAAAATACCAAGCTTAATAATAACAACTTGATAGCACTTATTATTATCATTATCGTTATAGGTATTGGTTTGTTACTATGTCTTATCGTTTTGTATTATTACAATAGGAAAAACAAAATGCTATATGACCAAGAAGTTAAACTAAAAGCAAATGAAGAAAGGATATCTGCATTGTCTTATGAACTGGAAAAAAAGAAAAAGGAGGTGATTGTACAGGAATCAATACATGATAGTGAATCTAAATTAAGTTCTTTAAAAGAGAATATATCAAACATTGAAAAAGAATTGAATTTGTTAAAGGATGAAAGAATAAAGAACTCTACTATTGTGAAAAAGATAATCAAATTATCTTCTAAGGTCATTGCTGGAAATAAAGAACAGTTATTAACAAATAGAGATTGGCGTAGCCTTATGGAATTGATTAACCAGACATATCGTTCGTTTGATGAATTTATATCTGATAACCCCTATGGATTGACCCCTACAGAAATACAATATTGTTACCTTTCTTTTCTGAAATTGGATATAAATTCAGAAGCCATTCTATTAAATATAAATCCGGAATCTATAAGTAAACGGAGGTTGCGCATACGCCAGAAGTTAGGTTATGTGGGGACTGAGGTGTTGTTTTATGAGTGTATTTGTAAATGTTTGTATATTAGGTGATTAATATGTTTTTTGTCCATATGGCATTGTTTTAATCTATTGATTTTCATAGGGTGATTGTCCTTGTGTATTTGATAGGGTAGGAGTTTTTTGTTATTGAAACTATCTATGTTTGCAGCGGATTTAAAAACGTTGCAAGTATGAATAAGTATTTCAGATTTTTAGTTACAATTATTTTTCTAATAATGTTCACTGTTTCTGTATACAGTAAACAATATGTCCATTTGGGAGGAAGATGGGATAAAGTTCAAAGATCATTAATTAATGATTTACCTATCCAAGCCTGGGTAGAGGATGGTAACGAACCCTTGATACTATTCTTTAAAGATAATTTAGGGGATGTTTGTGTAACAGTATCCGATTCATCCGGTACTATTCTGTATGACCAAGTTATTCATACAAATGAATTTGCTTCTATTATGATACCTGTAAAGGATATGGAAGGAGAGTGTATGCTATCTATTACTGATGGTAAAAATAATATTTTCGGACAATTTTCTATTAATTAATCATATAAATTATAGTTTATGAAAAATTTAATTGTATCTATTGGTACATGTTTACTTTCGTGTGCTTTATTTTCATGTAATGAAAATACTATGTTAGAAGAGGTGGATAATGGAGGAGCTAATCCACAAACAAAATCCGCTGTCGATGCTTCTTATTATGTTCAAGGAGACGGTACACTCTGTTTTAGAAGTGTAGATGATTATTTTGCAGTTACTGATTCGTTGATTAAGCTGACAGATCAGGAATTAAGTAATTGGGAAGAATCAATAGGTTTTGTTTCTTATAGATCTCATGTGGATAAACTTATTGATGAAGTGGAAGAAGCTTTTAATGAAGATGATAATAACAAAGCTAACTTATTGCTTACTGATTATTCAAAATATATTTATTTGGATACAGACAGTATAGTTAAACCTTATATCAGTTCAAAAACTTATCAGTCTATTACTAATAAAGATGGTGTTTTTTATTTGGGAGATTTGAAAAATGTAGTAGATGATACTTCTATTTATGCAGTTGGAAAAGGACGTAGCGTATCTCCTAAGCTATCATATGTAATGGCAAGTAACTTAAGAGGTTTAAATGATCTCGTTCAATATAAGGAATATGACTATGAAAAGGAAGATGGAACTAAAAAGGTTATTTCATCTTGTTCCTTAGTAAAGAATATAGCATTGACAGATGTTCAGGGAAATAATCATTCCTGTGTACAATTTCAGATATTTGTTGATGGTAAAAGACATAAAGGACACTGGAAAGATTATACGACAGGATATTCTGTTATGGAAATAACTTGTAGATTTAAAGATATACCTTTAGCTGTAAATTCCGACCAGACATTAAAATCTACTGGAGATTATCTTTTCTCTCATCCTGGTAAAGATGATGCAGATCAATCTAAAAATCATACATTTGTGTATAATATAGGACTTAGTGTTAAGAATTATACTAATCCCATTCAACATGCTACCTGTATACATTATAAAGCACTGACTTGGGGTACTGGTGAGGAAGGCCTTGGATATAACTATTGTAATGGTGATTATGGTATTGATGAAAATCATAAGAAAGGGCAATGTGCAAAAAAGGTTTGTAGTGTACATTCTAATGTACATTCTGGAAAATAATTAATTTTTGAGTGGATTCTGGCAAAATTATTCTTTTAGGAATAGGGGTATTTTGTCAGAATCTGTCTTTAAGTTATAAATCAAAGAAATCATGAGAATAAAGCTTTACATTATTTTGAGTATGCTCATTTGCATGAGCGTGGTGAAGATGAGTGCCCAGGTTCGTTTAGGAGCAGAAATTGGTATGAATGTTTCTTCTTTGGCTATTATAGCTAATGGTCATAATGTGGATGTTGCGGGAGGATTATCTGCCGATTATTTGTTTAATAATGGAATCACGTTACAATCGGGTTTGTATTATTCGAGTAAGGGTGCTTCCGGGTTGTGGGATGGGTATAATTATTCCTGCGAATTGAGACAGGCCGATATTCATTTGGGCTATATTGAGGTTCCTTTAATGGTCGGTTATCGTATTCCGGTAATGAGTAATGTTTATCTGGTTCCTTCTGTGGGGGCTTATTTTGCTTGTGGAGTAACCGGTTATGGTGAAATTGATATTATTGTTTCTAATGAACACGGACATGGTCGTATCTCCGACCAATGGAATAACCCATATAAAGATTTTAAAAAGGATTGGCTTGCAGATACAGAGGTAAAAGCTTTTGATCGGTTTGATTCCGGACTTCGTTTCGGATTGTCGGGAGAAATTTCCCGTTTCGTTATTTCTTTTGCGTATGATCTGGGATTGAAAAAAGTTTGGTCTGGCTTTGATACGGGTAGTTATAAGACTTCAACACATAAGATGAAAAATAGAACTGCATGCATTTCAGTCGGCTATAAGTTCAATTTATAAAAATAGATGGTGAAATTACTACGGCAGTTTCACCATTTATCTATATTCCGACTTGCTATCAGGTGGGGGCGACTGTGTCTGTTGTTTCAGACGGAATAGCGGTTGTGTTTTGAGTCGCTTGTTTCTTATTATAATATTCTTCTCTTTTCTTATTGGCGTTCTGCACCAGACTGGTCACGTAAACAGTGAAGATCGGGAACATCATCATCCCCAGTGCAGCCAGCAGTACCGATAATATCCGTCCCGTAGGTGTAACGGCATAAATATTCGAACCTACCGTCGTCACATCCATGAAAGCCCACCAGAGTGCATCATCATAACCGGTTACCTGTGGATTAACCTTATGTTCGATGACAAAGAATATCAGACTGGAAAAATAAACCGTAGCCAGCAACATTGTCAGATAAGATACGAACAGTCCCGAAGCCTTGTTGGAAGATAGCCATCCTACCACTATTGCCAGGGCGTAACCACTACGTGCCAATGGAATAAAACGTAGGAAATAGGTAATCTCCGGTGAAAATTCAATCCCATAATAATTGATAATATTTAGATAAGGAATAGATACGATCAGGAAAATCAGGTGGGTTTGCAGATAATATAATTTACGTTTTGATAAGAAAAACTCCAAAATAAAGTCGGCAATGAAAAACATGCAGATCCAGAACTGTATCTTCAAATACGATCCCTGTGTCATGAAAGGGATATTCTTGAATGTATCGATTGAAATTACAACAATAAGGAACAGCGAAAGTAGCAAAATGATAACGTGCAATACTCCGTATATTCCTCTTTTCTCATAAATAATATCATTAAAAGCTGACTTCATTATGTTTAATCTTTAGGCGTTTAAATAGAAATATTTTAGGGTATCTAACATTGAAAACCCTGATTTTGTTTTTAACACTATTCTGTTAATTAACCTAGTTTGACATCTTGTTGACAAACTAACACAATACCGATTTGTTTTACTGACATATTAAAGCGAAACTAAACAATACAAAATTCACATTTAAACAGTAAAATTCATGGCAAATGTAGGAAAAGCAGTAAAACTTGGAGTTTTTACTCTTGCGATTATGAATGTTACGGCAGTAGTGTCTCTCCGCGGACTACCAGCCGAGGCTGTATACGGATTAAGTTCAGCCTTTTATTATCTATTTGCGGCAATTGTATTTTTGATCCCGACGTCGCTGGTGGCAGCTGAGTTAGCAGCCATGTTCCAGGATAAGCAGGGTGGAGTTTTCAGATGGGTAGGAGAGGCCTACGGTAAGAAATGGGGATTCCTTGCCATCTGGGTACAATGGATTGAAAGTACGATCTGGTATCCTACTGTGTTAACCTTCGGTGCAGTATCCATTGCTTTTATCGGAATGAATGATGCGCATGACATGACACTGGCTTCAAATAAAATGTACACGTTAGCTGTTGTATTAATCATTTACTGGCTGGCTACCTTTATTTCATTGAAAGGGTTGAGTTGGGTAGGTAAAGTTGCTAAAGTAGGCGGTATTGTCGGTACGATCCTTCCGGCTGCCCTATTGATCATCCTCGGAATTGTTTATCTGTCGATGGGCGGTCATTCGAATATGGACTTCCATGGTAATTTCTTCCCTGATTTTTCTAAGTTCGATAACCTGGTTCTTGCATCCAGTATCTTCCTGTTTTATGCAGGTATGGAAATGGGTGGTATCCACGTAAAGGATGTGGAAAATCCCTCCAAGAACTATCCGAAAGCTGTATTTATCGGTGCGTTGATCACTGTTCTTATTTTCGTATTGGGTACTTTTGCCTTGGGTGTTATCATTCCGGAAAAGGATATTAACCTGACACAAAGCCTGCTGGTTGGTTTCGATAACTATTTCAAATTCATCCATGCTTCCTGGTTGTCTCCTATTATCGCTATCGCCCTGGCATTCGGTGTACTGGCAGGTGTGTTGACATGGGTTGCCGGTCCGTCAAAAGGTATCTTTACAGTAGGTAAGGCCGGTTATCTGCCTCCTTTCTTCCAGAAAACGAACAAGATCGGTGTTCAGAAAAATATTCTGTTGGTACAGGGATGTGCTGTTACTTTATTGAGCTTACTGTTCGTTGTAATGCCTTCAGTACAAAGTTTCTATCAGATCTTATCACAGTTAACAGTGATCCTTTATCTGGTTATGTACCTATTGATGTTCTCCGGTGCAATCGCATTACGTTACCGGATGAAAAAAGCCAATCGTCCGTTCCGTATCGGTAAACATGGTAATGGTCTGATGTGGTTTATCGGTGGTCTTGGTTTCTGTGGTTCATTATTGGCGTTTATATTAAGTTTTATTCCGCCGAGTCAGATTTCTGTCGGTAGTAATACTGTTTGGTTTGCTGTATTGATCATCGGTGCTATTGTTGTCGTAGTTGCTCCGTTTATTATTTATGCTTCCAAAAAGGCATCCTGGGTCGATCCGAATTCAGAGTTCGAACCGTTCCATTGGGAAGAAGCAAAAGTACAGGCTCCTGTTGCCGGTACTACTACTCAAACTGCCAATACAAATAATACAACTACAACTAATACAACAACGACAAATACAAATACACAATCTTAGCCAATACCTCTGTAATTTCTATTTTACATACAAAAACAAGGGACTGAATCTTTATGATTTCTGTCCCTTGTTCGTGTTTATCTGTTTTCTGTAATATCTATCGATACGGTTCCTAAGAGTCCGGCAGTTGTTTTTCCCCGATATTGTGTCGGAACGGAGAGATAGTAGTTGGCAGCTGTGTTATGTATCAATACTTCAATCTTATTATCACCGGTTTTAACATGATCAGTAATGTCAAATTGCCAGGGTGCAGTTAGTTTCAGACCTACTTTTTTGCCGTTTATCCATACTTCTGCAGTAGAAATGACTTTGCCGAGGTTCAGATGAACTCTCTGGTTATTTGCTATATCTTTCAGTTGGATGTTTTTACGATACCAGGCACCTCCTGAATAGGTCGAAATACCTTCTATCTGTGACCAGTCGCCGGCTGCAATCAAGCCTTCCCCGCATATCTGTCTGATCGGACCATCAATAGCCGCTCCACCGGTATTACCCCATTCTTCTTCTATACGGATGGCTACTGTAGATACCCGTTTGTTCGGGTTAGGAATCGTGGCCTCATAGGTTATGCAACCGTCTGGGCGTTTTCTTTTGATATCCAGCAGACAGGCTTTTCCGTCTACCCATACTTCCGGTTTCCCGAAAGCGGAAAATACGAATTTATCGAGTCCCGGAGCCGATTTGAAACGGTATTGCCCGTAGGTTGCTTCCTGTGTCTGTCTGATATCGAACGGGAGTATCGAACGATCTCCTCTGAAATTGGTAGCCAATGGTTTTTCGGCTGTTGCTTCTTTGATTATACGTGGGGTGTCGCCTTGTTTTCGGATGACGCACCAGGTTACACCAAAAGTATCGTAATGCAGTACGATTTCGTTGAGACCTTCCTTCAGTAAGATACTTCCCGATAAGTCCTCGATCTGTTTTCCATTGATATACACGGCTGCCGGCTTCAGTTCTCCGAGTGAGAGTTGGTAGGTTCCTGCTTCCGGAGCCAGTACATTCGAATAGAGATAATAGTTTTTATTACCGCTTGGGTTTTCTACCCGTTGTGTTTCTCTGAATTCCTGTTTGAATTCGCCTAGCCTGATGAATTCATCGTGTACGGTTGCTTTCAGCCCATGCCATCCCTGATGGCCGTAATCGTTTTCTACTCCCCAGCGCCAGGAAAATTCGTACGGTTTCCAGCGGTATTCTTTATTACCGGCTATGATACCTTCTGATTTTCCCGGAAGATTACTGAAAATCAGTTCTTCTGTCAATTCAGGAGTGGCTTCCAACAGCATAAAGCGGGGAGCGAATGTGAAAGTTTTTGATGTCCAGCCATCATCGTCGAAGGAAGGAGATTGCCATCCGTCTGTTGCTTTAGAACTTTGCAGGTAGCGGGCTTTGTAGATGTAAGCTCCCAGTATTTCCGGTGTAGCAGGCCAGTGGAAATCGCCGAACCGGTTATCCAGGGTTGGTTTAAGTTCGAATGCCCATTCACCATCCAGTACGATTGTCTCCTTTACTTTGTGCTCTACAGGGGCAGAGATCGTTGCTTTCCGGTCAGGATCGAATACGAATATATGCATATCCTGTTTATTGAGTGGCATACGGATACAGGTTCCTTCGTCGGTAATGGATGATGCGGATATTTCCCGGAAGGTCCCGGTCCATGGATCCCATAGTTCTATTCCACCTGTTGCACGGAAGAAACATTCCGTATCTTTAGGTACATTATATACGGCGTAGAGTTCTTTACCCGCTATTTTCCGGTGCATGATATAGGGTTCATCCTGTTTATCCTCCCGGGAGGTGATGCGGAAGTCGCGGGTTAGATGTGAGTCAAGAATATGGAGGATCTCTTTGTTGTCTGTGGCAATAAACACGTTATTGCCGGATGTTTTGAATAGTTTATCGAGTAATGTGTTTACACGGGTATCATTCAATCCTTTTTTCTCTGTTGCTTCGGGTAAATCGCCGAGGTTGATGATGATCCCTCCATTTTGTTTGAATTTCAGAGCCTTTTCCAGGGAAGAATGACGAATGGCCTTCATGGAAGGGATAATAAGTACTTTGAATTCTTCTCCTGAAATATGAAGTTTACCGTTCTTTACGGTTGCCTTATCCAACGATTGGTAATCCATGAAGTCGAAATCGATACCTTTCTTATAAAGAAAATCTCCCAGACTGAAAGCTTTTTCCACAGCATCGTTACCGTATCCGGCTACTACCGGTTCTACGGGGTAGAGAATTGCTATATCGGCCCGGTGATATCCTTGTGAGAGAACATAACTCAGACGTTCGGAACATTCGAGCAGGGGCCCCATTTGTTCCCAATAAGGCATGTGGGTATGATTACATGGAGGTGCCCATTCCCACCAGCCTCCTACCGTACTGTAAAAGAAACCATGCAGGCTGAGCAGGTTCTGACCCATGGCAAAATTAGCAAAGATCGCATCGGTAACATTAGCTGTGTTACTATCCCATTTACTACTGTGAAAACCTTCCAGCCATACTCTCGGACGTTCGTAAAGGTGTGCGATGGAAGAGGCTACTTTATTTTTTATAATGTCTTTCGAAAAGTTGGGCTGATCGCAACCCGGTGCCTGGTTCCATCGTTGGGTACGGAAGTAATCGCCGAATTCACTGACATCTCTTCCGCGTCCACCATGGTCGCAGCCGTAAATGAGGTTACGATCTTCGTGCCATTGGTATACGGGGATGAAGAAGTTCTCTTCACTGAGCGATACCATGACGTCATTATAATCCAGCCGGATTTTAGGAGTGATTGAACCTATATGAGTGAACAGGGCGGCGAGGTAGGGGATGACATCGTATCCTTTCCGTTTTCTGAATTCATCTCTGAAGATTGAATTCCAGATGCAGCCGTGCAGGTTGAAGTTTAGCTCATCAGAAAAAAAGAAGTTGAGTCCTCCTTTGGATTGTTCCGGGAAACGGTCTTCGAACCGTTGGAAAAAATGTTTGACATAACTTTTGCCCGAAAGGGGATGCATCGGGTCGAGTGACGGTTTTTTTGCGGCACTGTATACCTGCGTTACGATCCATTTACCTTCCGGTGATTGCCATTGTATTTTGTTGTCAGTAAAGTTTTTGGTCAGGTCGATACCGGAGTTCTCTATGATTATATTGTCTGCTCCCAACTGATAGGCATATAAGGAAAGCAGATTTTCATGGCATGCTTTCTCATAGTTGCCTTGAATGGTATCACTCTCGAATTTCAGTTCGGCTCCCGTCAATTCAGGATTTTCCTTTAGGGCATCATCAACGTAAGAACCTTGTCCGACTCCCAGTGTGTAATCGCTGAGACTGACGGTCATATTCCTTTTTTTCGCTTCTCCCATGAACCAGCCGAACAGATCCCACCATTCTTCTGTAAAGAGGGCCGGGCGGGAAGGGAAAGTTAAGCCGTAACTGACCCCGCCTTTGTCCGAGTGGGCATAATTTACTTGTAAGCTGGTCACTTTTTTTGCAGCCATCTGATCCAGATGGTAGGTGAGGTGTTTACGGGTTAAAGTATCGCCCATCCACCAGTAGAAAGGTACTTCGCCATATCCTTTGGGAGGCGTTGCAAAACCTTTTTTTAAATCCATAGTGGCGGAACGATCCGGATGCCCGGGAGGCAATTGTTTTACCTGGGAAGAAAGAAACTGGGAAAAAATACACAGGATTAAAATAAAGAGTTTTTTCATGGTTGATTAGTTTATATCTGTAATAAAACAAAAGTAGTTACTAATCAGGATAATAATGTTTCAAATATGATATTATTATTATGCATTTTGGCTTTATGACGAGATATTTAAGCCACCTTCAAGTGTATGTTATCTTCTTGAGGGTGGCTTAGAATAGATATTATCTTACCGGGAATTCGGTAATGCGGAGTGTCGTACACCCATAAGGTATCAGTTCGATCGTTTCTTCTTCACCGACATCGTTACCTTGTTGCGTGAAGAAAGGAACCGGACCGGCGGAACCTCTGACGAGTGTCCAATTGTTTACCCGTTTTGCTTTTGTTTTGATGCGTATAGGTGCATTTTCTACATTCCACGGATAAATGGGAACGACAGACGATTTCTCTACTGTAAAAGATGTCTTGATCTGTTCAGGCGAGAAGCTACGGTGTAATAAAGCGTAGTTCCAGGGAGAATCGGAAGTTACCTCATAATACCATTTGCCGTATTCTCCGGCTTTTTCGTTTTCGAATGTTTTCTTTTCCCATTTTTCATTCATTTTCAAAGCATATACCAGCGGGCCACGTTCAACTACGGCACTGTTGTCGTACCAGCGGCTTACAACGACTTCCATCGGTAATTCGACGCTCAGTACATCGCCGTTCTTCCATTCGCGGTTCACACGTGCTACAGTTCCCGGATAGGCGTCGATAGTAACTGGTTCGCCATTCAGTTTGACTACCGGGTTCTTACACCAGGCCGGTATACGGATGTGGAAGGGGAAGAATGCCTGTTTCACCTTTTTGTCGGCGAAGGAAATGTTGAAACGGATGGTCTCTTCAAAAGGATAGGCTGTTTCTTCTTTGATATTTACAGTAATGCCGTTGGCTACTTTTGCCGATACCTGTGACGGGGCATATACTAAAGCTGCAATGCCGTTGTCGGCAGTAGCATACCATAAGTTCTGTACAAACTTGGGCCAGCCTTGATGGAGGTTGGAGGTACAGCAAGGATAGCCGGTTAGTTCGCCGAACAGGATGTCGGTATCTTCATGGGGAGTGGAGAATTCTCTCCAGTCGCGTGTGACAGCTACCTGGTTCGTTTGCTGATAGTACTGACGGCCGGAGTAATCGTCGGTTACCTGTGTTGGCAGTGCATTATAAGTTACCCGTTCCAGATAATCGGCCCATTGGATGTCACCGGTTATTTCCAGCATTTCTTCCAGCGAATACATCATTTCTACAGCCGTACATAGTTCGGAACCAGCTGTCGGTTTTCCGAAACGCAGCAATTCGTCACCACCCCATAAGCCGGTAGGCAGGCCTATCGTGTTATGAATATCATGAACAGCCTTCTTTGTTGCTTGTATCTGTTTCGGATCTTTGTTTTGCTGGTAATAAACGATCGGCTCCTTGAATCCTTGTGCCAGGTTTACGCAATGCAAGCTGTGCTGGCGTGACAAATGATCCTGGTTCAGGAAGATATCCGTCCAGTTGAATGTCTGTTTATGGATAAGTTCGCCCAGATCGAGCAAGAATTTATCTCCGGTAATATTATACAACCAGTAGACGATCATCAGGTTATCGCCGCCACGTTGTTCACCCCAGAATGTCCATTTGCCAAGCGGGTTCTTGGGTAATTCGGCTAACTGGTATTTGAAATAATTGGTCAGGAAACCGATCACGCGGGTATCGTTGGTTGCCGTATAATACTGCTGCATGATTTTCAACATGACCATCTTGGGCCACCAGTCCTGGGCATTGTCACGCTGTAATCCCGGTTCGTAGCTACGGTCGGTGTCGGGTCCGAAATAGCCGTTCGGTTTTTGAGAAGCAAGCGTCCATTCGATCCAGGGTTTTACTTTCTCTATAAGAGCCTGGTCATTCAGAATATAAGCCAGTGGGAGCAGGCCGTCTATCCAGTACGGGCCTCTTTCCCATACATCACCGTCACCGCCGAGCCAGCCGTTGCGCAGTCCCATTACTTTTTCGTAGACCTCATCCAGATGTCCGGTCATTCCGTTTTTCATCCGGACGAGTTGTTCCTGTATCCAGCCTTCGGCTTTGATAGAACCTAGAGGAAGTTCTATGTATGTTTTTTGTAATAGTGGCTGGCGGTTATTCAAATAATTACCAGACATGGATTCTCCTCCGGCAGGTGCAGCCGAAGCAATCGCAAAGGTCGCAAATGATGCGAAAAAGATTTTTATTAATTTATTCATGGTCATGTAGAATATATGAATTACTCTTTATAATCGATCCAAACTTTCATTTTTCCCGCTTCCCGGTTATCCCAGGTGTAGTAGGGGATGAAAGACAACTTTTGATTGCCGGATACGGCTTCAATCTCTTTGATGCCTCCCAGTTTACCGGGTTCGTCTTTTACTTCGAAAGAGGTACCGGCAGCCAGATTAAGATCGGCAAAGTTTTTGAAATTATCAATCTCTTCCAGGCAATAAACCAGTGGACCGCGCTGTACAGCCCGTTTGCCTACGTCTTGTTTTACACGTGGATCAGCAGAAACCATTTCGACCGGCATATCCATGTTGAGTGCGATCTGATCTCCTGATTTCCAATCTTTGACAATAGCATATCCTTTATCTGTCGATGTATTTATCGGATTTCCATTAACAGACAACGTATATTTTTTACACCATCCGGGAATACGGATGCGTAGTTCTTTATTCAAAGGCTGTGCAGAGGTAACTGTCAGTTTAACCAGTCCGTCCCATGGATAATCCGTCTCCTGTTTCAAGGTGACTTCTTTGTTATCCACGGTAATTTGTGTCGTATTTCCCATATAAAGGTTTACCCACAAGGCTTTATCTGATGTTCCATAGATATAATTACCGATAGAGGGCAGGAAGCGTGAAATCTGGCTTGGACAGCAGGCGCAACCATACCATGCCTGGCGGTGGTGATCTCCTTTTGATTCCAGGGGATTGACATAGAAGAAACGGTCTCCTGCCAGGGAAACACCTGCCAGAGCTCCGTTATACATAGAGCGTTCCAGTACGTCCACATATTTGGAGTCGCCCGTAAACTGGTTCATACGTTGGTTCCAGTAAACCATGCCGACAGAGGCACAAGTCTCACAATAGGCATCCATATTAGGCAGGTCATAATCTTCTGTAAATCCTTCGTTGTGTCTGGAAGAACCGATACCACCGGTAACATACATATTGCGCAGAACAACATCATCCCACAGACGATCCAACGCTTCCACATAACCGGTATCTTTCTTCAGGGCAGCAACATCGGCCATACCACAATACAGATACATACAACGAACAGCATGGCCGGAAATATCTGTCAGCTCGCGAACCGGAACGATGTCCTGGTAGTAAGCCGGATCCCACTTGCCGTCGTCTCCTTTACTTCCATGGCCGTGGCCTCTTTCTTCTAATAGCCAGTTGGAAAAGTCCAGGTATTTTTGTTCTTTGGTAGTTTGATAGAGTTTTACCAAGGCCAGTTCTATTTCTTCATGCCCCGGTACCCAATGGCGCTTATCCGGGCCGAAGAGGCTCATCATATGATCTGCCATACGCATACTGACATCGAGCAGTTTCCGTTTTCCGGTAGCCTGGTAATAAGCAACGGCAGCTTCCATCATATGACCGGCGCAATACATTTCGTGCTTGTCCATATTTTTCCACCGTTTATCCAATCCGGTCAGGGTATAGAATGTATTGATATATCCGTCCGGTTGTTGTGCGGCGGCTATCTTATCGATCCATTCGTCGGCTTTCTTTTCCAGTTCGGGATTCGGATTGTTGATGAGGCTATAAGCAATACCTTCGAGTGCTTTATATACATCCGAATCATCGAAGAAAATACCGGAATGTTCACCTTCTCCTTTAGCCGCATTGACAAAGTTTTGCATGCGACCTGTCTGGTTCTCTATCTGATCTATACAGACAGGTAATGTTGCCGAGATATGTTTACTCAGCCGTGGCGACCAAAAATGGTCTTGTATATGAACGTGGGAGAAGTCTACCTGGTCGATCATTTTGAGGGGAGTGTCTGCTACCTGTTTTTGTTCGCTACATCCCCATAACGCCAAACAAGCCAGAGATAATACTAGATACTGTTTCATGGTCTTAATTTTTAATGTTATAATTCACAACTAATTCTTTTTAAAGAAGGAGAGGAGGCAACTTTCTGACCATCGATGAAGATGGATAATCCGGCTCCTTTGTTATATTTCTCTCCCGTTTTATCATAAAGAACACAGATGGTCCTTCCATGATAGGACACATTGTCCAGACAAAAATAATCCCAGTGCCCTTCCGGAACTAATGGATTAATATCCAATCTATTTCCTTCCTGTGGACGGATACCTACTAATCCATTTATAATCAGATCACAAAAGGAAGAATGATTGTAATCTCTTCCGCGTTCTTCCGGTAAACGATTCTGATGCTTCAGTATAGTTCGTGATATCCAATCCCCTGTGAAAGGATTCAGATTTTCATCAATCCATGGTATCTGTGTGTCGTTATCTTTCCTCCTATACTGGCTTCGTGCGTAAATCGTGAGTAAAGTTACGTAATCACTTGAAAATATAAAGGGTTGGATCTGATTATTTAATAAATTGGATAGTCCGGTTAACGTCATAGAGGTAGAATAAGGCCAGGAAGGACCATTCCACTGACATTCATGACCTTCGTAGACCACTTTGAATTCCGGATGACATTGTTCTGCGGTTGTAGGTCCGTAAGGGGCTAAGAAATAGCGTGTATCCATCAGGTATTTCCATGCTACCGCGTATTCCGGATCAGCCAGATCGAAAGCCCATGGTGTATATCCGTGAAGTTCGCGGACATTCTGTAATCGGGCATTTGTTTCCTGTGGCAATACTTTTAAAAATTCAGCATCCTGATCCCATAACTTTTTGAACAGGTTGTTTTTTAGTTTCTCAGCTTCTTCTTTGAGTGTTTTTGCTTGGGGATCATTATCCCATTCGGCAATTCTGGATAAGATTGCAGCTTCCGCAGCCATATAAGAATTAATAGTTGCCCGGAACCCGTTTCCTCCTATGGATATTTCCATTCCGTCTCTGTTGTCTGTCTGCCAGAACAACCCCGTTTCCGGTATAAACTTTTCCTTTTTCCATTCAATGTAGTTTTCTTTTAACTCAGGATAGAGGTCTTTGAGTATTTGGTTGTCACCTGTTACCAGAGAGTATTGATATATAGCATCTGTAACAGGAAAGCTGTAGGAACGGAGGGCACCGCCTCCTTTTATCCAATAATAGGCATAATCTTTCAGGAATTTATTGTTTTTCAGCCATCTGCCTTCTCTGAAATGGAACCAGGCCGGACAACATATGCCATTGTATTTTCCCGCCCAGGATACATCCGGAAGAAATTCGGTAATAATAAATCCATCCGGTGTCTCTTTCAGATGTTTTCTGAATGTCCACCAGCGAAAATAGTAGATCTCTTCTATGTTTTTATCCGGACATTCAAACAAGGGTATATTTTCGGATAAGAATTTTTTTGCCTGGTTATTGGGGATATATTGTACATATAGTTCCTCATCTTGCTGATTGAAGCGGTCTACATACGAATCTAATGTTTTATGGTCAAGTATCTGGCCTATAACCTTGACTGAAAGTCCTGAACTGCAGAAGAGCAATAAAAAAGTAATAATATACTTATTCATGAGGACAAAGATTTTTTAATCTCCCCATCCGATAAAGACGGGGAGATAAGATTAAATAATGATTTACAGCTGTTTATTTATAGCTGGGATTTTGTTCCAGATTCGGATTGGATGTTAAAACTTTTTCCGGTATCGGGAATACAGTCCGGTAATCTCCTTGTGGCTTATGCGATAGCCAGCTTTTCTTTGTGTAAACACCGAAGCGGATGGCATCTCTTCTGCGATGCATTTCCCAAGCGAATTCCCAGCCTAATTCATCGTACATTCTACCGAATGCTACAGGATCTGTATTTCCTTTGTCTGTGATCTTATAGTTTTCAACAGAACCATATTTATATGATGTGTTTTCCTGCAATTGAGCATCTGTTACTGTTGCCAGTTCTGGATTATCTTTAAATGCCCGTTTACGGACTTCTGTTACTAAAGCACCTGCACCCGATTTTCCTGAACGTAATAAACATTCTGCTTTCATCATCAGAATTTCTGCATATCGGAACAAAGGAACGTCTGTACCAGATGAACTTTGTGAACCTTTTGCCACTTCAAATTTGTTCATACGATAACCTTCCATTTCGCTGGTATAATTGCCGTCAGGGAGGTCTTTTGTGTAAATGATAGGTTCTCCCATCTTATCGTATGTTCCATATAATGTGCTACCGTCGGCTGCTAATTGTTCTCCCATTAGCCAGCTGTTAGCCAGACGAGTATCTTTCACATTATAAGTATCAATAAATTGAGATACTCCCATTGCGGAACCACAACCCCATGGAGTTGCTTCTGTTTCATATTTTTTCTTTAACTCTCCATGCCAGGAGAACATAAATATACTGTTTCCTCCGGCTAGATTTTCGTCAAAAGGAATGGTAAAAATGACCTCTTTGGAACTTTCTACGCCTGTTGTCCGGAATGGATCTTTATAGTTATCCGACAAGGCAAATTTATTACTGTTAATGATATCGTCGCATTGTTGGATGCAATCATTCCAATGTTCTTCGTTGATATAAACATTTGCATTCAGATATACATTTGCAAGTAATGCCTTTGCAGCCCATTTCGTCATACGTCCGTAATTACCTCCTCCTTGTTCTTCGCTTAACGAAGGAATTGATTCCTGTAATTCTTTTACAACAAAGTCATAGATTTCTTTACGGGTATTTTTAGCCGGTAAATCCATTGATGTCGTTGTAACTAACGGGGCTTCACCGAAGTTGTCGCAGATTTGCCAGTAGTAATATGCACGCATTGCTCTCAGTTCGGCCAGACCAGTTGTTTTTTCAGCATCTGATGGAGCAGGGAGAATGCCTGTTTCTATTTGATCAATAATTTTATTACATAACAAAGCTCCTTGGTAAAACACCGACCATATATTTTTTACATGGTCTTGCTCTGAATTCCATGTCTGATAGTGCATACGTCGGTAAACACCACCGTCATCCCAGCCTGAGGCATTAGGAGGCATTACAATGGCATCTGCAGTTACTTCCTGAGCAGAAAAGTATCCCCAATGGTCTGTAAAGCTTCGTAAATAGCTATAAACGCTGGCCACAGATGGTGAAAAATCATTGGTTGTATAATTATATGTTTGTTCAGTTATCTTAGAATAAACTTTTTCATCCATATCATTGCTGCAGGAAATGATGGTTCCTGAGCAGCACAATGCTAAAAATAACTTTATATAGCTCTTCATAATATATTACATATTAAAATTTAACAGAAACTCCTAATGTATAAGTTCTCGTAGACGGATAACGGTTCTTATTATCAACACCCGGATTCAGACCGCTGATACTAACTTCCGGATCGATACCGGAATAACCGGTAATTGTTGCCAGGTTAGATACCGTACCATAGATTCTCAAACGTTTGATCCAAGTATTGAAGTTAAATGTATATCCTAGAGTTACATTGTCGATTTTCCAATAGCTACCGTTTTCTATATAATAGCTAACGTATTGTAATTCCTGATCGGCAGCCAGAGGTACTTTACCGTATTTTGTTTCAAAAGCGGCACTTAATACATTACCTCTTGATAACATAACCGGTGCTTCATATTGTAAACGAGGCATATTCAATATATCAAAACCAAAAGCTCCACGCATAGTAACATTAAAATCGAAGTTTTTATAACTTAAGGAGTTGTTCCAGTTTAGATAATGTTTAGGAAGACCGTTACCGATGATCTGTTTATCGGTTGGTTGCTGTTGCGAAATCGGCTTCGGATTACCGTCGGCTCCTTCTATGATCCAATGACCGTTCTCATCGATATCGACACTCTTATATCCCCAGAAATTGCCGATAGGTTGTCCTTCCTGAATACGGTGGGTTGTCGTTTGCAGAGGTTCTCCGGTAGATCCCTGATCGGAATAGCCGCTTGATATGAACTGATCATTAGAAAGTGATAATAATTCGTTTTTATTGCTGGAGTAATTCATAGAAGTGGTCCATTGGAAATCTTTCGTTTGTACCGGAATAGCCGTAACTCCCACTTCTATACCTTGATTTCGCATAGAACCTGCATTTGCAACCATATTGGAGAACAAATAAGGAGGAGAAGGTACATCGTAATCCCAAAGCAAATCTTCTGTTTTACGATTATAATAGTCGATGTTACCTGTAATGCGATCATCCAGGAATCCAAAATCAAAACCGACGTTGATTTCTTTCTTCTTTTCCCATCTTAAATCCGGGTTTGCATTCGAATCAGGTCGAATAGTTTTGATCCATTCATTATTGTAATAGACATAAGTTCCAAAATTCAGGGTGTTTAATGACATATACGGATCAGTAGGAACAGTTCCTGTAACACCGTATCCGGCGCGTAGTTTCAATATAGACAGTGCTTCCACATCATCCAGAAAACTTTCACCTTTGATATTCCATGCTGCTGAAACAGAGGGGAAGTTACCCCATTTATGATCGGCTCCGAATTTGGTTGAACCCTCATGACGTATACTTGCAGCAAACATGTATTTACCTTTATAGCTATAATTCAAACGACCGAAATAACCGATCAGTCTACTTTCATTTGCTTCTGAAAATTCGGTTCCTCGTCCATCTTTTAAAGCCTGTCCTGCTCCCATATTATTGTATGTATAGTCATCAGAGGGAAAGTTGAAATTCTGCATATAAAAATTCTGATAATTCGTTTTCTGCCAGCTATATCCTCCCAGAAGTGTAAATGAATGATCTTCAAATAATGTTTTTCTCCATTGAACGGTTAATTCGGAAAGATCCTCATTCTTACGCGTGGAACCACGTGAAGCATATCCGTTTTTGCCGTCTCTCCAGGATGATTTATGCTCTTGTGATTCGTAATATCCTCTGACCTGATTGTAGGTATTGGAAGAGAACAGATATTTAATATCCAGCCCTTCGATTGGAGTATAAGTCACATTGGCGAACATACGTAAATTCGTCGCCTGGTTTTCTCCTTCTACTTCATTCAGTAATGATACTGGGTTATAATATTCATTTTTCGAACTTTCAGAATAATTTCCATCTTTATCATATACCGGAGTTGTCGGATTATAAATTAACGCATTTCTATACACTTCACTATTGTAACCGCCTCCATCTGATCCGGAGAAATAAGTTTGTTTATAGCCACTTAAGCTGGCGTTCAATTTCAATTTGTTATTGAACATACGGTGTGTAATCTCGATACGCGGGTAGAACATTTCGTTATTAGTTCGTTTGATTAGCCCGTTCAAACCTCTGTATTCAAAACTTGCAACATAATTGGTTGTTCTACTTCCACCACGCATGCTGATATTATAAATTTGTGTGAACGGAGTACGAGTGACTTCATCCAGCCAATCGGTAGATGAGCCGTCATCCTGACCTCCCGGCCATCCTTCCTGAACACGCTGACGATATTCGTCTGCTTTCATAAATGGGAGGGTCTTAGTGATCTGCTGGGTAGAAACATAAGCATTAACATCTACTTCCGTAGGCATTTCCCCGTTAGCGTTTTTGGTTGTTATCAGGATAACACCATTAGTACCACGGGTACCATAAATTGCAGCGGCAGAGCCATCTTTCAATACGTCTATCTGTTCAATATCATCAGGTGAAACAGAGTTTAGATCACCGGGGATTCCATCGATAAGAACTAGCGGACTGGCACTGGCTTTTAGTGTGGTGATACCACGTAATGAGATCTGTGCGGTAGAAGTTGGGTTTGCATCCGGAGTAATAATACTCAGACCCGGAACCTGGCCTTTAATCAGCTGGGCAGCGTCTGTTGTTGGGGATTTAACGAAGTTTTCAGACTTGATTGTTGAAATAGAACTGGCTACTTCGCCTTTTTTCTGTGTGCCGTATCCAACAACAACAACTTCTTCGATACTTTGCGTATCTTCCAGTAATTTCACATCTGCCGTTTTATTACTATTGACAGCTAATTCTTTCGTTAAATAACCGATGTATGAAATTTGGAGGACTGCTCCCTGGGGAACTTCCAATGTATATTGGCCATTGAAATCCGTTACAGTTCCGTTGGTAGTACCTTTTACGACTACATTGGCACCGATGATCGGCTCTCCGTTATTATCTGTAACCGTACCGGTTATTTTTCTGGTTTGTTGATTGATAAGAGCGGATTTGTCTGTACTGTTTTTTTTCAATAATAAAATATACTTGTTATCGAATTCGTAAGTGATATCCGTATTCTTAAAAGCATCATCCAGATAAGAGATTATTTTACCGGTTTTTTTATGTACGGTAATAGCACGTTCGGTATCGACTTCCCGGTTTCTGAATACAACCAGATAATCTGTTTGCTTTTCTATCTGGCTGATAAGCTGACCAATGGATAGTACCTCTGTATCAAGGCTTATAATGGTGTTCTGTGCTTCTGAGTTGACAGCCACCATTTGAAAAACACAGGCGAAAATTATAAACAGTGATATTTTCATGATTCTGAAATATTCTTTAATGTGTTTATGATTTACAGTAAAGAGTGGTAACAAAGCTTTTCTTTTCATATCTTTGTTGAATATTAGGTAAATATTAAAATTAACTACTTGATGTTTACTTGATTTCTTAACGGCGGATGTTACAGCATCTGCCGTTATTTTCTTACATGGATTTTATCATAGGCATTACTATTTAGAGGTTATACATTTTATTTACTTAAAGTGATAATATTGTTTTCTTCATTTTTCTCGATATTGAATTTGTGTATCCTTTGGATCATACGGAGGATTTCATCAATACCGTCCCGTTGACGGAATTTACCGGTATATTCCCATTTGAATATGGAAGGGTCTTTTACTTCTATTTTTACATCATAGTAGAGTTCCAGTTTTTTAAGAATGTCAATAAGAAGTTCATTCTCAAAACTGTAAATCCCATCTCTCCATAAAAAGTGATCGTAATGCGGAATTGAACCGATTTTCATGGTTCCGTTTTTTATTATCACCTGTTCATTCGGTTTTAGAATGACACCTTTTTTATCTGGCTGTGAAAAATAGACATGTAAAGAGCCTTCTATCAGGCTTGTCTGAATCTCTTTCTCTCCGGGATAGCTATGTACATTGAATTTAGTACCCAATACTTTCATGTCTATACCCCGTGAGGAGACGATAAAGGGTTTTCTTGTATTTTTGGCAACATCGAAAAATGCTTCTCCTTCAACGAATACCCGCCTCTCTTTATCTGAGAAAACTGCCGGATAAATAAATGTAGTCTGTGAATTTAACCACACATCTGTTCCGTCTTGCAATGTTAGTTTGACCCGCTGGCCCGCAGGTACATAAAGCGTGTTGTCTGCAATTACTGGATGCATGGTTGAATGATGATTGGCGGTTACCCAATAGGTTGATAGGATCAATAACATTGCGATGGCGGCGCAACTTGCTGCATGAAATAACATCCGCCGAATTTTCTTTGTTCTGATTTTTGCATTAAAACGAATGTATCCATCCTGATTCGCTTTTTTATCATCAGCCTCGGGGGTAAGAGATAATAAAGCATACATATTTTTACTTTCGATAAATTGTTTCTTCAATTTATCGTCGGATTCAACTTGTCTCAGCAATTTCAATCTTTCAGCTGCATCAAGTTCTCCCTGGAAATATTTTTTTATTTGTTCGTCCATACGATCGGTTTGTTATAATGTAAACACCTATATGGAAAAAATCCGCTAAAGGACGAACTCTATTTTTTAAAGATAGAAGAAGAATATAAATAAAAAAAGGTGTTCTTTTAATTCTGTTCTTAGTTTTTTATATGCTATACCTATCTGAGTTTCAATGGTATTAATTGAAATGTTCAGTTCTGTGGCTATTTGTTTCTGCTTTTTCCCCTCGATCTTGCTCATAACGAATATTTCCCTGCATTTGGGAGACAGAGTATCAAGCGCACGTGCTATTATTTTCTCGATATCCTGATGGGAGAAAAGACTTTGATCGAATGCGTCTAATGAGTTCAGGTTCATTCGCAGAGTGATAAGATATTCTTCCTGTATCAGGTTGGCTGTTTCTTGTACAATTGTTTTGTGGCGTAAATGGTTTAAGCATCTGTTCTTGACTGTAGTGAATAGATATGCAACTAGGTTTATGTGCATAGAGAGCATTTCTTTCTTTTCCCAAAGTTCAGTGAAAACATCCTGAACGATATTTTCTGCATCTTCTTCTCGTATAACATACTCCAAGGCAAAGTACTTCATTTTTGAGAAGTAAGAAAGATAAATATCTTCAAATTTGATATTTTCTTTTTGATCAGTTAATGCTTCTGTTGCCATAGGTTAACTTTGTTCTAGATGAACTCAATTTTAAGCGATACGGCATTCTATTGATTGTCTGTTATATAGGAACTTTAGTAGAATTATTCTACTATGTATTCATATTTTTTCTATTATCGGATTTAGTGCACAATATTAACCAGTTATACTATAAATAGATTATATTTGCATTGAATATAACACAATAGTTCATCTAGGACTATGTCATTTATTTCTTTTGATTTTATGACTGGCTTTTAGTATCGAAAGTTATTTATGGATGTGTCAAAATGTTATTTTAACTGATTCATGGAGGGAGTGTATTTACTCGGGGGGAGTGGTTGATGTTTATTTTCGATTCTCGGGATGTTTTGTATTGTGAAATAGAAAACATAATGCTTGATAATGAAACAAAAAGAAGATATATGTTTGTTTATAGTATCCATTTGCTTTTTATGAATTGGTGATTAAAGTATTTTTGTTATTTCATTTTTGAAATCGTTTACAACCATTCTGGATAAATATTCTGCCGTAAAACATATGAAATGTGTTAAAAATATTATGTGAATATATATAATATAACTATATTTGACATAATTTGTGCTTTAAATGAAATGCCTGTCCATTTAAAATGAGAAAAATTTCGTTTTAAACGAATTGTAATTTCGTTTAAAACAAGATATAAAAATGGTTTATAAGACAATTGTGTTAATAATTGTAATAGGGAATCTTCTGGAATAACAATTGGGAAAGATTTATAAGTTATTTGATTGGTCTGTTTTGAGATGTAAAGTCATGTAAAATGAGTATTGGGTATCATTTTGTCAAATTAAATTGAGGGAATGCAACAACTATATGTACGGGGGCATGTCTGGGAAGTTATGCCCCCTTATATACATACAGATGCAGTAGGGTATTTACTGGTGTATTTTATCGATAATAGTCATTCGCTCGTTGAGCGTTGTTTGTTTATTATTATCCCAGTACTTACAATCGAGTTCGAAGAAGGTGGAAGTAAAGGGTTTTGTCAGTTCTGTTTTGATAATAACTATTTCAAACAGATTGCTGATGCTATCCAAACGGGCTATTAGGTCGTCATGTCTGATACTTATTATTTCAGTTGTCGGAAGGACATTTCCCATCTCTGTTTTCAGATTATTTATCCCCGGACAAAAATATTCTTCCAGGAAAGATAGTTCTTCGTCCTGATAGATATGGGCATACACATGAGAAGAGTTATCCAGCATGTTTTTGACTGTGCCCAGCACTTCCGTATAAGGCTCGCTGGCGTATAAGGTCGTGATACCTTCCTTAGCCTGCAATGGGTATGCCATATCCGTGATGACTATCCAGTTGCGGTGGCCTAATAGGGGGAGCTTTTCTTGCAGGACAGTTTGCCAGTTGTCAGAACCGGAAGTCTGTTTTGTTTCTATCGGATCTTTCTGAAAGCAACTGCTTAGAAATAAGTTAGCAAACAAACAGTATAGTATAATCAGTTTATTCATAACCCTACAGTTTTATTGTTTGTTTATTTCCTTCTTTCAGATCGAAATGTTTTAATTTCATCTCTTTTTTATTGCCGATGGTAAGCGATTCCAATTGGAGTGAGTCGTTGATGACTTCGATGGTTACATCATTATCGGTGACTTGGATAGTTCCCCATGCATAGCCGTTACTCCAGAAATAGTTGCCGGGACGGTCTGTAATTTTCATGCTTTTATCGACACCCGAGTATTGGAAATCGCTTAAAGCGATGATAGCGGACCAGCTTGCCATCGACCGGGCATAATGATGTCCGCATTCCGGTTCGCTGAAAGGATTCCGTTTGGCTCCGTCGTGACGGTCGCGTACGGATTGGATACAGGTGAGGGCTTCTTTTTCCATACCTTCGTAGATCATACCTACAGCCGCACAGTATTCGAATCCGGTCATAACTTCGGCAAAATAGGGGAATGGAACTTCCAGGCGACCTTTAGGCCAGGAGGCCATAAGTAGTCCAGATTCATTGCCCATTACATAAGAACGCATATTATTGAAATGGCGGCTGAAGTCCGTGACATAATTGTATTTCATGATGCTGTTCATACTTGTCCGGATATGTTCTTTGTTACCCAAATAACCTAATCCACATAAATGGGACATATATTGGCCGACCAACTGGTCTACCAGGCAGCCGGGACCTAATTGGAAGGCGGGGATTTTGACATTCGGGTCATTCATATCCAAGTATTCGAAAGTTTTCGGATCAGTGATTTTATGTTCATAATATTCACCGTTGAACAGGTTTTTGTCCATCCAGCTGCTTCCTTTTTCGAACAGAGTATGACATTTCTTTGCAAAATCTTTGTCTTTCATGGCTGTAGCCATCTTTTCCGCAGCCTTTAATGCTCCCATATACCAGAAGCCCATTTGAGGGTTCGGACCATAATAGTCTACGTCCATGGTATTATGCTGGGAACCTTCCATGACACCATCCTGATTGCCGTCCCATCCTTTTTCCGTCCAAGCGTAGGAGAGGACTTTTTTTACCTGTTTCCAGTTGTTTCTCAGGAAATCAGTATCTCCGGAAAATTGCCATTCGCGGTATATTTTCATGATACAACCCATTTGTCCGTCAGCTGCTGCACTGTTGCTTTTGTTTGCTTCCGAGAGTGGGAGTGAGGCTCTGAAGTTCATCAAACCGTTTTCTTTGGTGGCATAATTGAATTCTACGTCACGCATGGTTTTTGCCAGTTCCCCGAAAAGATAAGGAGTTGCCACTTCGTAGTTCCATACATGAGTACATGAACCGGCACATGAGCCGAAACGGTCCATGACACCTTCCCAACCCATCATATGCCCGCTAGGCAAACGAAATACGGTCTGTGAACGTAAAGTGGCAAGGTTAAACAGGGCAGCTTCTTTTACAACATCCGGATAAGAAGTATTGAGCAATGCGTTTACGAAAGATAATGTCTTCTTTTCCAGTACGGGTATTTGTGGGATGATCATTTCTGCTGCTTTCCAGGCATCCGGATACTGGTTGCTATAATAGTTGCCGACTACGGTAGAAGACCAGGCTTTTCGATTCGGGAAATTCCAGGTGATATAGAATGTAAATGTTTCTGTGCTTTGAGGAGCTACCATTTTTTTTACGGATAGGGAAGCCATCGGGTCTTCGTCTTCCTGTTTGTTCCGTTCCGTCAATATGCCGTCTGCACTGAAATCATCCCAGAAGTTTAGTATGCCGTTGTTCCAGCTGTCGGATTTGGATGAGGTACGATAGGTAACCTTCCCGGTTGCCTGAGTCGTAAAGGCGACAGTCCCCCATGCCGGGTCGTTTTTGTCTACACCGTCCGAGTAAAGGTAGATCCCCTTTATTCCGTTACTTTCGATGTATTCGTTTTTGTTGTCTTTTACTCCGGTGGGAATGTAATCTCCTTTCCAGTCTGTACGGAATTGGCTTCCGTCTTTACCGATGAAATTACGCATAGAACCACAAATGGCAACGTCCATCGGTTGGTTGGTCGTGTTGGTCACCTCATAAGAGAGGACAGCGACAGGCAATCCACTGGCATCGGCATCGCCCGGAATGAATGGGTTAAAACCTTTTATTTTGACTTTTACGGGTAAATCTTTGTCTGATAAAGAGACTTGTCCGAAAGGATAGGCTGCGTCGAACGAGGCTTCGGCAAAACGCGGAAGACCGTGATGATTGACAGGGCGTCCTTCATAATGGAGATATTCCTGTGGATATAAAGGGCCGGCCAGTAGGGTTGTGGTAGCTTCCCGGTTTTGCGGTTTGGCATAGATTGCAAAAAAGGGAGCATTGTTACCGGTTGTTACCGTACTGTATTTCTTTGCCGGAATATTCATGATTTCCCAGTCCCGGAGTTCTCCGCGACCACCCAATGATACGGTTCCTGTCCCGATGCCGCCTAACGGCAATGCTATCTGGTAAAGATGTTCCTGATCGTATTTCTTTAATACCGGCCATTGTTGCGGCTTCCATTCTTGGGCTTGGAGTGCTATAATACCGGAAAGTATTGTTCCGGCCACGATTAAATATAGTTTATTCATGTGTAAAATATAGTTTATTTGAAAGACCGGCTCTATAACCGGTCTTTCTGTTTTAATTAGATTACCAATTCGGGTTTTGTCCTAAATTGGGATTATTGTCTCGTACTGATTGCGGAACAGGCCACAAATAATGTTTCGTAGGATCAAAGGTACGGTTTTGTCCTAAGAATTGTTTTACCGTATAGTCTCCGATAGGTGCATTTTCATCTTCATTAATGCCATATCCCGGTTCGTTCAATACCTTTTCAGCTATTTTCCAACGCAGGATATCGAAATAGCGTTTATGTTCGGTAACGAATTCATGCCGTCTTTCTTCCCGTATCTTTTCACGCATAGCTTCCTGATTGCCGACTAACTGATCTACGCCCGGCAGTTCGGCACGTTCGCGCACCTGGTTGACTGCCCATGCTATTTGTGAATTGTTCGGATCATATTCATTGAGTGCTTCTGCATAAATCAGGAGAACTTCCGCATACCTGTACAGGCTGAAATTAGTCCATGAGGCATCCGGTTTAATCAATTCCTGATCATTATATTTTAAATACATATAACCAGTGATACCACCACCTTCATGATTGATCCTTTCGTCTTTGTTATAAGCCGGATGCGGCATGTAAGGTTCGTGAGAACCATTTGGACGCAAGCATTCATAACCGGGCAAGAAGAAAGTCTTTTTTAAACGGGCATCTCTGTTTTCCCATGGGTTGTTCTTGTCGTAAGAATCTGATTCATAAATACTCTTTCCGTCCTTCATTTCGTATGAATCTACTAACTGACGAGTGGGACAGAAGCTGGCCCATCCCTGTCCGGTGATACCTGTTCCGGCCGGAGAAGCTAAAATAGGCAACATGTGAGTTATTTCGTTTTCTTTATACTGATACGCCAGTATAACCTCTTTATTGTTGTTGTTGGCTTCAGCTTTGAAGATATATGCGAAATCGTCTTCCAGGCCGTACAAGTTCATGTCTATAACCTGCTTGGCTGTGTTGGCTGCTTCTTTCCATAAATCGGTCGCTTCTTGTCCGTTGTGAAATTTGGCATAGCTAGCTATATCCAAATACATATCTGCTTTTAATGTGAGGGCAGCTCCCTTGGTGATGCGACCGATGTTGTCGCCCGAATAAGTTTCCGGCAGATATTTGATTGCTTTGTTGATATTTTCCAGTGCGTAATCCAAAACTTCCTGCTTAGGTGAACGTGGTAGTGCTGCTTCTTCCAGGTCGATCGGTTTTTCCTTGATTAAAGGTATGTCACCGAAATGACGTGTCATGCGGTAGTAGCGCAGAGCCAGGATAAAGCGGGCTTCTCCTTCATACTGTTGCTTTTTGGTTTCATCTATATTCATACCTTCCAGGCGATCCAGAAAATACAATATTCTGCGGATATGATCGTATTTCCATTCTTCTTTCAGATAACCGGTACCGGCATTGTGGGATCCTTGGCAAATATATCCTAAACCACTTTCTCCCCAAGCATTTGTCATCAATGAGTTGTCGCTTTGGCAATCTCTCCAGAAATCGCGTGAGTTTGGCAATAACGGATATAAAGCGTTTACTCCGGCCAAAGCATCTGCTTCTGTTTGCCAGAACGTATTTTCGGATGCCTGTGAAAGAGGAACACGATCCAGAAAATCAGAACAACTACTCAATGTGAGTGCTGAAACTAATAAAAATGCTAAACTATATTTTTTCATGATTCTTAAAATTGAAGATTAAAACCGAATGAGAATGTTCTTGCCAGCGGATACCAACCGCCTTCCGGGTCGAAACCGTCATAACCGGTGATGGTTGCCAGATTCTGTCCGGAAAGATACAATCTCAAATATTGAATATTGACACGTTCCAATGCACTTTTGGGAACAGTATAACCGATCTGTATATTTTGTATTTTCAGATAATCGGCTGTACGCAACCAGAAACTGTTGTATCTGGAATCGTAGTCATTGGCTGTGTTCGATAAAGTCAGACGCGGGTAGGAAGCATCCCTGTTTGTTTCACTCCATGCATCCAGGTGCATAGGACGTGCGTTGTCTGTCAGGTAGAACGCCCATCCTTCATAGCCTTGAAGATATTTTTTGAAGTTCAATTTTCCATACATATTCATAGAGAAGTCGAAATCTTTATAGCCGAACGAAAGATTCATACCGAAGTTTACAGGAATCTTACGGTTTAGTACGACACGGTCTTTTTCGTCGATTACATTGTCATTGTTTTGATCTTTGAACTTGATGTTACCGGGTAACACATTTCCTTGATCGGGTGAGCCGGCAATCTCTTCTTCGCTTTGAAACAGACCGATAGCCTCGTATCCGTATGGCAACTGATAGCGGTCGTTTAGATAAGTTACTTTGTTGTTGTCTTCAATCCATCTTTCCGAGTCACCCATTTCCAGCACTTTGTTTTTAGAATAACTGAGGTTTACATCGACACCCCAACGGAAATCACCCTTCGAATCCTGATAACTGGTCAGGATATCCATACCCTGGTTCTTCATCTTCAACAGATTTGAATAAGGGGCATTCAGACCGAACTCGCTTGGTACAGGTGGACGATATAGAATATTGTCTCTCAGGTTGATAAAATAGTCGGCAGACAATTTAATACGCTGATCCAATACTCCGAAATCTAAACCAAAGTTTGTATATTTAGACTCTTCCCAAGTGATGTTGGGGTTTACGGCTATATTATTATAGGCACCACCTACCAGTTTGTCGTTGAAAGCGTAGATTTTGGGATCGTAAGATAAAATCTGTGCAGTCGGATAATAACCAACCTTTTCCGCATCTCCCAATATACCCCAGGAAGCTCTCACCTTCAACTCAGACAACCAATTGCTTGCAGGCATCATAAAAGCCTCACGATGTATATTCCAGCCTCCGGAAAAAGAAGGGAATACACCCCAGCGGTGTCCTTTGGCGAAACGAGAGGAGCCGTCAGCACGCAAACTGGCTTCAAACAGATATTTACCCTGATAGTCGTAATTTAGACGACCGAACCAGGATTGTACGGCTACATCATTACTATATTCATTGCCATTGCCGTCGGCACTGCCGTTCTGCTTGTTGTCGCTACCGGTGTTCAGTACGTCTATGCCGTCAAACGGCAGTTTGTCACGGGAAGCCCAGAAACCATCAGACTTGTAATATTCCTGTGAATAACCGGCCAATACTTTAAAATTATGATCAGCTGCGATTTTGAAAGAATAGTCGCTTGTAAACTGTAATTGCGTACGGAAATTGTAAGTATTTGTTTCCTTCAAAGAAGAAACCTGATTTTCTGTTTTTGCAATATTCCCATCATTGTCATACAGATAATAAGTATTCTTACGGTCCTTGTATGTCGTGTTATGGGAGTAAGTTGCAATATTACCTTTGATATTCCAGTCTTTTAACGGAGAATAGCTAACATCGAAAATAGCCATCATCTCTTTATGTCTTTCTTTGGAATATCCTGATTCATTGACACCGGCAATGGGATTACCACCCATGGCACCGCCTGTGGCGTAAGAACCGTCTGTATTATAGATAGGAGTAACCGGAGAGATACGTGCTGCTTGTGTCTGCCAGATTGTTGTTCCGCCATTCGGATTCTTGATATTGGTTTGTGTATATTGCAGACTGGCACGAGCTTCCAGGTTCTTTAAAATCTGAAAACGCATATCCGGTTTGAATATCAATCGGTTATAATTGTTGTTCGGTAAGTTGCCGTCTTGATAGTCATTAGAGATGGAGAAACGGTAAGAGATTGATTTTTCTTTTCCGGATAGTGCAACATGGGTATTGTTGATAACGGTATTCTTCTTGTAAATTTCTTTATACCATTTGTTATCTACATATTTGCCCGCATGTAAATCCTGGATACCTTGTTCGCCGTAGACTGCCTGCTTTCCGTCGTTTATCATGGCTTGGTCATACAAGCGCATAAAATCTTCAGCACCTACGAAGTCGAGTTTAAACTGTGGATTCTGTATACCGATATTACTCGAAAATTCAACGGTTGGACGTTCTGTCGCTTTCGCTCCCTTGGTTGTTACCAAAATAACACCGTTGGCAGCACGTGAACCGTAGATAGCTGCCGAAGCGGCATCCTTCAAGATGGATACACTTTCTATATCGTTAGGATTTAACGTATAAATATTACCGGGTATACCATCGATAAGCACCAGTACACCGGAGCTATCTCCGATAGTAGATATTCCACGAATATTGATACTTGCCCCTGAACCGGCTGCACCACTTCCTTTAGTGACTACCATACCCGGTACAGATCCGGCCAGCAACTCCTGTACATTCGTTACAGGACGGGATTTTAAAACCTCGTCTGCTTTTACAGTTCCGATCGATCCGGTCAGGTTTACTTTCTTTTGTGTACCAAATCCGACAACGACAACTTCATCGATAGCCTGTGTATCTTCTTTTAGAATGACTTTCAGGCTTGTTTGTTTTCCTGCTCTGATTTCTTGCGGAGTATAACCGATATATGAAATGACAATAATGTCATTATCCGATATATTTGCCAGGCTGAAATTTCCATCGACGTCAGTAATCGTTCCATTGGTAGTACCCTTGACAGATACATTTGCACCGATGATAGCTTCGCCCTTTTCATCAGTGATTATGCCATTAGTTGTCCGTGCTTTTTGCTGCGTGGATAGAGTCTTATTTCTTGTCTCTTTTTTTATCAGCATGATATTGGAACCTTCCATGGCATAAATAACATCTGTTTGATCGAATGCTTTATTCAATACTTCTGCTACTGTTTGATTGGTCGCCTGAATAGTTACTTTGCGATTCAGGTTTACTTCATTTTCATTGTAAACAAACAGGTAATCTGTCTGTTTTTCAATTTCTAGCATAAGATCCTGTGTCGAAATGTTATTTGCAACAATGGAAACTTTTGCTGTTTGTGAAGTTGCTTCCGTAGCAAATATGCCGGATGCAAAAATAAAAATAGACACAAAGGCTAATTTCATAATGCGCAATATATGTTTATAATGTGGTTTAAATGGGATAAAAGAATCCCTATACAAAATATTTTTCATACTTTTGTAGACTGTGTTTAGTTAATACTTAGATATTTAAGTGATGAAGTCGGGTATTGACTTACTTTAAACCGATAGGTGTTGGAGCACTTATCGGTTTTTTTGTTCATTCATGTCTTTTATGTCATAGGCTAACTGTTTTTATGATTAATTTATTTGATAGTAATTAGATTCCGATCATTATCTTTTTCATAACTAAATATGTTATTGAGTTGAAGCACCTTTAATACATGCTCTACTCCATCTTTAGTTCGGAATTTTCCTGAATAACGGTTTTTTAATAGTGACTTGTTTTGAACATCGATTTTTACATCGTAATATAATTGAAGTTTCTCTATCATTTTATCTACCGGTTCATCATAGAAACAGATTAATCCTTCCTTCCATAAAAAATAATTCTCGTGTTCTATCGTATCTTTTTTTAGTATGCCATTTTCTTCGTAGGTACGCATATGCGGTTTTAAACTGACTTTTACGTTTTTTGTCGGAGAAAATACTTCGACAGCTCCTTTTAGCAAAGATGTTTCGAAAACCGAAGAAGCTGAGTAAGCAGTTACATTGAATTCTGTACCTAATACCTTAATATTATAGTGTTCAGTATTTACTATAAAAGGTTTGTCCGGATTTTTTGTTACATCAAAATAGCCTTCCCCATCTAAAATGACACGACGGTTATTAGCTGTGAATTTATTGGGGAATGTAAAAGTTGTTTTTGCATTCAGCCAGACTTTTGTACCATCCGTCAGGGTTAACTCTGCCCTTTGTCCGGGTGGGACAAATATGGTTTGCATACTTACCGGATCTACATCTTCCTTATTTATAAAGAATGAATACAAAACAGAAAAAGTAATGATAAAGATTGCTGCTATTTTAGAGAATTCGATTGCAATGGATCGTAATGTCCGTCGTTTATTTGCCAGATAGATATGTCATATAATTTACGCTGAGCAAGAAACTCTCTCATATTTTCCTTGTCAGCATCCAGCCAGCGGACAATGTCTTCCTTTTCTTCTTGTGTTGCTTCGCCTGCTATATATTTATGTAGTATTTCCTGATTCATATTTTTCTTTTTATGGGTATGTTTTATGCCCCGTTATTATAAAAACGATTTACAAAGTGATAACCCTAGTGGGAAATGAAAAATTATTGGAAAAAGAAGAAGAAATAGAAGAGAGGAAGATAATCTTTCAGATTCTCCCGTAAAGGTTTTAAGGCTTTGGTGATATGATATTCGACTCCTTTAACTGTGAGTTTAAGCTCTTCGGCAATCTCTTTATTTGTTTTGTTCTCGAAGCGGCTCATTTCGAATACACGGCGGGTTTGCTCCGGTAAAAGAGCTAAAGTAGCGGTGACTATCTGCTGTACTTCGGTAGAGAATATGTCTTCCGGATTACATGCTTCCAGGGTGGAAATGCGAATATCCAGTTCCCTTTGCTTCATATCTGTCAATGAATGGATTGCTTCCGTCTTGATTGCTTCATGTTTCAGGTGGTCGAGTGATTTGTTTTTTAATGTCGTCAGTAGTAAGGCTTCGATATGTTCAATCTCCTTTTCTTTCAGTATTTCCCATAATTTTATCAAGACATCCGATACAATGTCTTCGGCAATGCATTCGTCGTGAACATAAGATTTGGTGAACAGAAAAGATTTTCTGTAGTATTTAGTATATAAAGTATTGAAGTTATGTATTTCAGTCCCGATCATTTTCTCTCTTTGTTTTCACAATAGTCGTTGGGGACAAATGTAGGGAAAATAAATATAAATTAAATCCCATCGGTAAAATATTGATAGGTGAGATACCTGAAGGAAAGAAAATAGTAGCATAATGAAACCGGCCCCGGTAAGGTTCGGGTCAAATAAAAGAGTGTTGTCGGCGATAAGTTGAGAGGGAATATGCGCCCTGCTGAGTACAGGGCACGGTATTCGGGGCCGGCTTCATTACTACTATTTTAGTATTAATTAAATGTGTACGTAACTCTCACGAGTTAGTTCGTTAATCCATTTCAAATATAGAACCTCATTCGGAGGAAGTTTTGAGACCCCTTTACCGGATGTCGTGGTAAGAGCGGGAGCATTGCTTCCTCCTTTTCCCCGTAATTGTGCTTCTTCTTGCGATGCCGGACCAGCTACACTATCAGACTTTCGTCTGTACATCCGGGCAGCCAGTTCGTCGGCACTGCAACAAAGTACATTTACGCAGAGATTCTAAACCATAACCAAAACATAAAATAAAACTTACATAATGCTGCTTGTAGCATCTTTACCATTACCCTGTATCCAGTCGGTAACGGATACCTCTTTCAATGTAAGAGCCTCTCCGCTGAGAGTTAATTTGTAGAGGTATTTATGTCCTTTTTCCCAAACTGTTTGAGCGGGAATTTTATATTTATATGAACTTCCATTTATTGTAAAGAGGGCTTCAATGTCTCCTTCAGCTATGGGTCTCGATGTCGGGAATAGCCTGATATGCTGCGGATCACAAAACTCTTTCGTCAGTGTAACAGCTTCTTCGAGGTTTAACCGGGTGGAGGTCTTGCAACCTGCTGTTCCGGTAATTTCTCCGGTTCTGATATCCATCATACCCCTACAAATAAGTGTGCTTCCTCCGGCCTTGTTTCCAACCTGGATGGCACTTAGCTGATAATCTTTGTTTTCTCCTTCCTGCAAGTTGATTTGAAAGGAGATAAGAGATAAAGCATGGTTCATATTCAGGATCACTACAGGTGAAATACTGTTCACTATTTTCTGACCAACAGCGTGTGTGCCATACATATAGTCGGGAGTTTGAGTTGCATCCGATGATAACTTTACAGGAATACTGGCTGCACTCAGTCTCATTTGCGACTGATACGGATAATAGGCATACACGGTGGCCGGGTCGAAGTTAAGGGAGACTTCCGGCGTTTGTTGCCAGGAGATTTTATTACTAATTAAACTTGCTTTCGCTTTTACATTTATATAATCACTATCCTCATCATATAGGCCACCGTCATTTTCGCGGGTGATCAGTAGTCCTATTTCCGATCCGTCTTTGAATTCTTGCACGAAATTCGCAGATTTTGTAGTTAAAATACGTGTAATAATTCTTAATGGTTTTTCTTTTGCGCTAATACTCTCAATGGCTACGATATTGCCTTCGTTAGAGCAACCTGCCAAACAGGAAATCAGTGTAATAAATAGTAATAAATTTCTCATACTTTTATGTTATTTTTGTATCAAATTTCATATTGCAAATATCCGGCGGTTTGAGCAAAAAGAGGGATCATACGGTATAAAACCACGATGAAATCGTATAAAAACGCATGATGCAAATAATCTAAAGACGTCAAATTGTCTAAATATGATGCAAATCAACTATTTGAGAGTGCAATTTGTTTATAGATAAACGAGGCGATAGGAGTATGTTAGACAAAATACAGTTTTTATTAAGTATGCAGATAATCGGCCTATGCATTTTAGGCGGTATTATGATGTTATTAAGGTCATTCGGTAACCGGGCACGACATATTTTAGGCTGGAGTATGATTATGTGGGCCTTGATGGCTGTGATCCGGATTTCTATTAATTCTTATGTCGATGACGTGAAGGTAACATTTCATCCCGACGTACTAATTGCAAGTTGTTTTGTGACTGCTTGCCTTGACTGTTATGTGATTGAAAAGCTACGTCCCGGTTTTCTTACTATAAAGCGGTTTGCAGTTTTTCTTTCGCCTGTTGTGATAGGCGATCTTATCTTATTTATCGTTTGTCAGGCGGAGAAATTCATATATTTTATTCGATAAAAGACGTGTTTACGCACTTTAATATGGATGTATTCCTGCGTTTATTGGTACTGGTTCTTACTTTTTTTTATATGATTTTACCGATATATCTTGTCGTAAAGTACGCCGATGAGTATTCCGCTTATCTGAGCGAGAATGTTTCGGATCCTGAAAATTATGACTTGAGATGGTTGAAGCGGATAATGATCGTGTTATCTATTCTCTATTTCCTTTATGTGGTTTTGTTGCTGACCGACAGAACGATCCTGTATGTCGTTATTAAGGCTATTATGCTGGTTGTATGGTTTTATTTCTTCTATAAAGCATTATTCCTTAAGAATATCCGGATTGAACACTCCTTTAAAAACGGATGGGATCTTCCGTTGAGTGTGGATGACGAGGAAGACGACGATGACGAGGAGCAGCGAGGGGCTCTTTTCAAACGCTATGCTGAAGAGGTGAATACCTGGTTTGAAAGGGAAAAACCTTACCTGAATGATGATTTGCGGCTTACTGATTTACAACGCGTGTTCCCTATCAGCCGTTCTTATCTCTCACAACTATTCAATAAAGAGCTGGGAATGTCTTTTTCCGATTATGTGAACCAGTTCCGTGTGGAAGAGAGCAAACGCTTGATGGATGCCGAACCTTTGGCCAGTATCCAGGATATTGCCGAACGTTCCGGTTTTCATTCCATCAGTACGTTCCGCAGGGCATTTACCAAACATACCGGCATTATTCCTTCCGAATATAAGAGAGGATAACCCTGTCTTGTATGATTTGATAAGATTACTTACTTTTACATCCTGTTGAAGAAAATAATTCTTGTCATGAATAACACTACTGCTGAACGTCCGCATATCGTATGGCTGGACGTACTTCGTTTCGTTGCTATCCTGATGGTCATTGCCTGTCATTGTACCGACCCGTTCAATGCCTCTCCGGAGTCGCGTGCCAATCCTGAAATTAATTTCTGGGGATCTGCCTATGGATCTATGCTAAGGGCCTGTGTTCCTTTGTTTGTAATGATGACAGGCTTTTTATTGTTGCCGGTCAAACAGGAGACATCTCTTTTTTATAAGAAACGTATTCCGCGTGTATTCTTTCCTTTCCTGATATGGTCTGTATTGTTTAATCTGGCTCCCTGGTTTATCCAGTGGGTAGGAGGAAGTCCTGAACTGGTGACCGATTTCTTCCCATGGGCGCCCGATCCTTCAGCTTCTTTGGTTGACGGGCTGAAAGATATTGCCATGATTCCGATCACATTTACCGTATACGCAACGCCGATGTGGTATATTTATGCACTGATCGGGTTGTACTTATATATGCCTGTATTCTCGGCCTGGGTGGAGAAAGCGTCCGATAAGGGGAAACGTTGGTTTCTGATTGCCTGGAGTGTCTCCCTGTTTATTCCTTACTTGGTGGAATTTGTTTCGCGGTATGTGTTCGGAACCTGCTCATGGAATGCGTATGGACTGTTCTACTATTTTGCCGGTTTCAACGGTTATCTGTTGCTTGGCCATTATCTGGGTAAAGGGAATGATTGGTCAGTCGGTAAGACCCTGGCGATATCTGTTCCTTTGTTTCTGATTGGTTACCTGATCACTTTTGCAGGCTTTCGTTATATGACTTCCGATCCTAATGTAAGTGAAGAGGGGATGGAACTCTTCTTTACTTATTGTTCTCCGAATGCGATGCTGATGACGGCTGCTATTTTCCTGCTGGTTCAGAAAGTTCGTATTACGTCACCTTTGGTTTGTCGTGCTTTGGCTAATCTGACAAAAGTAGGATTCGGGGTGTATTGTGTGCATTATTTCTTCGTAGGGCCTTCTTATCTGCTGACTCTCTGGCTGGGTGTTCCTGTGCCTGCCATTGTACCTGTTTCGGCTGTATTTACGTTGGCTGCATCATGGGCTTTCACCTATTTGGTAAGTAGATTGCCTTATTCGAAATACATTATAGGATAAGGGATTTCGGGAAACGGGAGGTCTGTTTGTGCAAATGATGTTAAAAACGGGTAATGCTGGTATAACGTATGCGTATTACCACTACTTTTGTGTTGTAAAACATATTTATATGACATGTTTTATGATGAGATCGTTTTAAATAAATAGAAAGCGCTATGAAAAAAGTAGTTAGTAAATGCGTCAAATATCTGGAAATTCTGGGTGAATATGCGATGCAGAAGTATGGAATAAGATAAAATAAATCTTTTCAGCGTTAGGGGATGTCCGTGAGGGTATCCCTTTTTTAGTTTATGGCTGGTAATAACCGTAAGGTATAAGCTCTTCTATCTGTTTGATCTCTTTGAGGTAACATTGGTCAAGCAGTGTCAAGCGGTTGGCTATTTTGTGCACTTCCCGGAAGTTATGGTCTGTCAGGATGATACCGTGTTCTTTGGCGCTTTCGGTCATCAGTTCCCGTATCTGTTCGGCTACGACAGGGGAGACGCCGCTGAAAGGTTCGTCCAGCAGGATATAAGGCGCCCGGCTGAAAAGGGTGGCTTTGATTTCCAGGTAACGTTGTTCTCCGGTCGATATTTCACAGATGCGAGAGGTACGGAGGCGGATTAATATTTTGTCGGCTAGGAAGCGTTTTCTGTCTTCCGGAGCGATGCATAGATCTACGACTTGCGATATTTTCAGATGGGAGGGTAGCAAGTGATGTTGTGGCAGATAGGCAATCAAACCGGAGCGGAAGGCAGGGCCGTTCATCACTTTCCCGTCGATACGGATGAAACTACGATCGCCTTTCAAGGTTCCGAATATGATATTCAATAGGGTGGACTTACCTGTTCCGTTTCGTCCGAAGAGGGCTATAATATCTCCCTTACAACATTTGAGGTAAATATCTGTCAGTATCGGACGGTCACCGAAGGCTTTCATTACGCTGTCTATTTCAAGGCCTGTATGCATAGTTGTATGATTTGATTCAACAGATTACAGCCGATGAACATAACGATGAAGGTAACGCCCCAGAGTTGATACTTGCCGATTCCCTGGTTGTAGTAGAAGAAATATTCTTCTTTGCGGGTCAATTCTTTATAAATAAGGTCGAAGCCGAGTCCGACTGTGGGAATGAAACGGAGCCAGAGTTTAAGGTATTCGGTAATCCCATCGTGATAAATGAGTATTCCCAAAAATGCAAAAAGAAAACTAATCAGGACACTGAATTTTAATGTGCTGAAGAAGAATATCCGATAGAACCGGTATTGTGTTTTCCATCTTTGCAGGCTATTCATAAACAGTCGGTTTACGAGAGTAATTGATTTTTTGCTAAGATATTCAATTACTTGGGAATGAGGGAAGGATTCTTTTTAATAAAGTATAAAAAGGAACAGTAAAGATAGGTATGGAAAAGGTGGATAATTGTAATGGAGCTGGGAAAATCCCAGCTCCATTAGAGTGTTTATTTCTTGAAGGCAGATAACATAGGACGGCCAATCCATACCTGTGGTTGTTTCAGATTAAAGATATAAGCAATAGTTGATGCAATATCAAATTGCATCATACTGTCAGAAATCTCATATCCTTTCTTGATATTTTTACCGGAAATAATGAAGGCTGTTTCCATTTCCTGCATGGTCTTGCCTCCGTGTCCTTTATTAATGCCTCCATGATCAGCTGTGACAATAAAGACTGTTTCGTCAAGTATTCCGGCTTCTTTTACGGCATTAACGATTTCTCCTACATAATTATCTAGTTCTTTTAGTACCGTGTAGTATTCCGGAGTATCATGACCTGCTGCATGTCCGACGTGATCCGGATTGTCGATGATGACAGCTAACAGATTAGGATGGGCTTTCTTTATATAATCGGCTGCATATTGTGCTGTTGCTGCGGGGTTACTTTCTGCTTCGGAAACATGTTTGTCGTAATTGAGAGCGAAGGTATCTACAAGACAGCGAATTGTTTCCCATTCATATATACAACCTATTTCTGCTTTGGGGTCGGACTCATGTAACAGGCTAAATACTGTAGGGAATATTCCGTTTTTATTAATTTCCCGTGAAGAAAGTTCAGGTGTTTTGGAATACCATTCAGTATATCCGTGAAGTTCAGGTCCGGCTCCCATAAACATGGAAGCCCAGTTTACAGCACTTGAAGATGGTAACACCGACCGCTTCTTCAAAGTATATGAACCATCCTTCATAAGTTTTTTTACATTGGGCATTTCTGCTTTTAAAACACTATAAGCTCCCCAGCCATCCAGGCCAATTAGTATAACATGTTTGGCATTTCGGGAAGATGCATATATATTGTTTGTACTGAGGGCAAAGAAAATGCCCAGTAGAATTAATAAAATATTCTTTTTCATAACTATTGATTGTTTATTTAAGTAAGATCCACATTAGTTTGTTGTTGTCATCCAGTCCGTCATATTGACGGGCAACGGCCTTTTCTACGCTTTCTCTGTTGAAATCATATTCCCAGGTTGAATACATCCATCGCACAGGAATTTTGTCCTTGACTGTGTTTCGGTTAGTCTCTGGATTAACAGGAAGCTCCGGATATCCGGTGCGTCTGTATTCAAAATAGGCATCAAAAGGATATTGCATATAGTAAGCCAGATATTTTTGTCCAATGATTTGTTTCAGCTTATGATCGAAATTACCAGATAAGGTAATACGGTCACTATTCAAATATTCTGTGATATAATTGTCGGTAATCTTCATACCATGATGATATTTGACGTCGTCAGGAGTATTATCTGCAACAAATTTCATTGCTGCTTTAATACCGTTGTTGTAGTATGAATTGATATCTCCGCTTATCCATCCTCGCAATACTCCTTCAGCGAGAATAAAACATTGTTCGGCATAACCTATGCGCACATAAGGTTCACAGGAGATGACATCTGTATATCTGAGGTTCATAGTACAGCATTTTCCATCTGCATTCAGAGATTGAAGATCAGAGAAGTCACCAGCAGGATCCAATCCTTTATAAGCATTCACATCGTTCACCTGTAATCCTTGACTAATAAAAGCTTTTGCAGGTTCAGCAAAATAGAACAGGCGATAATCGTTGTAAGCTTTAAGTGTATCGACAATTACACTTGATATAGTTGAATACATATAATGCTTTGATACGGAAGTGTTGAAAGGATAGGTTTGCCCTGCCTTATTAGAGAATACCAGTTGAAAATTATCTTCATTTGATTCCATGAGATTTCCTTCCGCTACAATTTGTGCAAACCGTTCTTTTACTTTTAATACAGGATGATTCTCTTTCATGGACAGATACAATAATACTTTCAAGCGGAAAGCATCTACTGTCTTTTGCCATTTTGAAATATTACCTTGGAAGATCGGATCGCCTTCGAAATCTTGTGCTTCATTGAAAAAACGGGCGGACTCATCGAGATCGTTCATAATAGCGATCATTACATCTTCCTGTGGATCATATTGGGGTTTGACATTTCCCTCCTCACCTTGTAAGGCTTCGCTGTAAGGAATATCTCCCAGCTTCATAGATGTATAGAACAGTTGGTATGTTTTGATGAAAAGGGCCAAAGCCTGATAGGCAGCTTTATCTTCTTCCGAGGCCAATTCTACCATTTTTACAGTATTCATCAATGTCTTATATCCTCCAAGGCCGGCTCTTCCCAAAACATTGTAATTGTAGTCATGGAGAGATTCTAACCATACCATTTGTTTAGCCAGGCAATTGTCTGAAATAAACCCGGATCCAGTACCTCCTGTTGCTGTCAGATCCAGTAGGAGCGGGGTTGCCAGTAAAGATGACGATACTGTGGTTGCCGCATTAGGGTTTGTATTTATATCATCATATGCGGAACATCCATATCCTGCAATGAAGAGGATCGATAGAAAAATATATTTTAGTGTTTTCATATATTATTTGATTAAAAATTGATTTTCAAATTACATCCGAGCATACGCAAAGAAGGAGAATTTAAGTTTTCAGACGCTTTATCAGGATCTGAGAATTTGAATTCTTTTGTCCAAATAAACAAATTCTGTCCGATGAAGGCTACGGAGGCTCCTTGCAAACCGATTTTCTTACAGAATGTACCGGGGACTGCATAGGTTAGCGATAGTTCTCTCAGTTTGATGAATGTCTGGTCTAATATATGTTGATGCTTGGCATCCCATACATTTCCTGCTCCATTATATAACTTCATATATCCTTCATAGGATACAGCCTTATCATTTGGAGCAAAAACTCTGTCATCTCTGAGGATGTTTCCATTAGAGTCTCTGTCTACACTTCCTGAAACAACCATTACGCCCTGTCCTACATAGCTTTTATTGCCGTTAACAACTTCGTCGTATCTCCATGGGCTATCACTGTCAATATGTGCTCCTGTCATCCAAAGCGCTTGATCGATAACCGAATGAGCTACTCCTCCGACACGACCGTCAATTGTAAAACCTAGCGTAAAGTTTTTGTATTTGAGAGTATTGTTAAAACCGAATACCCAATCCGGATATTCATTTCCGGCAACACTTTGGTATTTACTTTGAATAGGGTAGCCTCCTTCATGTATTATATTCCCTTGTGGGTCACGTTCCCAGTCATAGTATCCTAGCCAGTCCCAACGTTCGCCTGCTTTTACCCATTCTTTTTGTGTGGAATAAACCGGATCCACTTTGGAGTAATAATAACGATCGAGTGACCAGTTGAAAGTGGCATTCCATTCCCAGTCTTTTTTCTTTAAAAGAGTTCCACCCAGAGTGACTTCTACACCTTTTCTAAGCTGTTCTTCGTCAATATTAATCAATGTATATTCGAAACCGGATGCATCACTGATGGATGCGTCACGGGTTAAATTATAATATAGTTTATTATAATAAGTGATATCCAGTTGTAATCTGTTATTCAGGAAGTGAAAAGCAGTTCCTATTTCGTATGAACGGGTTGAGCTCGGTTTAATGATAGCACTTCTCATTTTGGTCGGATAAGTAGCTCCATTCATTCCATCCCACATGTTTGTTGTAATAGTATAACTTTTATTGGTATCGTAGATATTCAAATCCTTCTTGGTCTGTGTCCAGGAACCTCTGATTTTCCAGAAATCAATCCATGACGGCATGGGAATTAATTCGGAGGCTACGATACTGGCTGATACTGAAGGATAAAAGTAAGAACGTGTTTCTGAAGGAAGGGTCGACGACCAGTCATTTCTTCCGGTGACATCCAGAAAGAAAGTGCTTTTCCATGCTACGGAAGCTTTCCCGTAAAGACTATTTACCTGTTTCTTTTTAATAGAGCTCCCCAGTTGTGCAGGATCGTTGGAAGCATTCAAAGAATAGTAACCAGGAATTGAAATGCCGTTTTTAGTCTTTCCTGAAAGCCAGTCGTCTTGGTAGAAGTAAATGGTACCTCCAACAAAAGCGTCTACAAAGAAGTCTCCAAATTTATGATCGGCAGTTAACATAAAGTCATTATTGATACTATATCCGCCACTTCTTTTTTCTTCGTAATATCCTTTTTTATTCCATCCTCCGTAAGCACCAATAGAGTTTCTCCATTTTTCACGTTCACTATAAGTGTCGACACCTGATCTTAATGAGGCTTTTAACCAGGGGGTAAATTCATAGCTGGCAGTGAGGAAGCCATTTACTATATCATAGTCGCTGGAATGAACAATTTCATTAGCAATGAAATATGGATTGTCGTACCATACTTTATTGGGCCAGTTTTGTTCTTCATTTTCTTTTTTCCAGTAATTCTTATAATCTCTGATATCCAGGTCTGTCCCAGTCCAGACTAACATGCTATATATATATCCTCCGGTTCCATATCCTGTACCGGTATTATTAGGATAAAAACGTTTATTATAGGTTAGACCGCCTTCAAATGTGAAATTTTTGTATTTCATATCACCGGCAACAGTATAATTAATCTTATTCAATTTGTTATTTGGATATTGGCCTTTATTATAGATATGAGTCAAGGAAGTACGAAAACTACCGTATTTACCTTTTTGTGTAACGCTGATATTATTGTTTGTGACAAAACTAACTTCAAGAAAGTTCTTGAAGTTATTTTTGCCCTTGGATACTAATGGCATTTCACGCCATTCATGTGTATAAGGATCATATTGTGTTGCTGTATGGCCTATATCCATTTTGTCACCCCATACAAAGTCTTCAGAGTTGTATTTTCCATTCATCCCTGTACTGTACGAAGTCTGTACTTTAGGTAATCGCAGAAAGCCTGATTCGAACATAGTACTACTGTTAATGCTCACGTTTAGTCCATCTTCCGTACCTCTTTTAGTTGTCACCATGATAGCTCCTGTTCCTCCTCTTGCACCGTATAAGGCAGACGCTGTAGCACCCTTCAGAACATCAACTGATTCGATATCGTCGGAAGCTATGTCACGTAGGGATATATTACTATAAGGTACGCCGTCAACAACCAATAGAGGTTCTTCTCCACGTAATAAAAGACTGGGGGCTTCATTGAACTCAGTACTGTTTTGTACGTTCAATCCTGCAATTTTACCGGTTAATGCAGTTCCTACATCTACTGATTTAACTGCCGATACTTTATCTCCTCCAACTTTCTGTACTGCATAGCCCAATGCTTTTTCCGAGCGTTTGATACCTAGGGCCGTAACTACAACTTCTTCAAGGTTTTTAGAGTCTTCTTGTAAGGTGATTACTATTGTCTTCTGGTTGTTTACAGCTATATCCTTGTTCTGATAGCCTATATAAGAAAAGATAAGATGTGCGTTTGCTGGAACTTCAATAGAAAAATGACCATCGATATCGGTAACTGTTCCAGTAGAGGAACTTCCCTTCAAAAGAACGTTCGCTCCGATAATAGGGATATTTAACTGATCGACCACAGTTCCTGTCACCTTGATCATTGGAACTTGAGGTTCCGAGGATTTGGAATATGATATAAGGCGTTTATTTTTTGTAGAATGTATGGATATGTAGTTATCCAATACTTTATAAGTAAGTCCTTTATTCATTAAGACTGCATCTAAGACTTCTTTTACCGTCTTATTTTTTGCCTCTACCTTTACAGACTGTGACAGGTTTATATCTGTATCTCCGTATAAGAACAGATAATCGGTTTGTCTTTCTATTTCGGAGATTAGTTCACCGAACGAAAGATTACTTTTGGTGATAGTGATTCGTGCTTCCTGCGAATGCGTATCGATGGCATGAAGCTGGAAGAATAGTACGAATACAAAAAACACGGATAATCTCATAATACGAATAATGTGTGTTAATTCATCTTGTTTGAATACATAGCATAGTTGCAACAAGTTTTTTTTCATAACTTTGCTGATAGTTTAAAGTTGATACTGTAATCTGTCTCGAAATGGGTTGATAGTATTGACTCTTTAGGGTAAGTGCTGCAATCACTTACCCTTTCTGGTCCTATCATAGTAATTGTTCTTTTATTTCATGGGCAATTAGATTTAATGAGTTAAACATCTGTTTATTAATAGATTTCGAATTCATCATCTGTTATTTTTTTGAACTCAAAATGATAAACACCTTGTAAAGCACTTAATATTTTCTCTACTTCTTCACTTTGTCGGAATTTTCCTGATATTTTGCGGGTAAGAGTAACTGTTCCGGTCACTTTGAATTTTACGTTATACCAAAGTGACAGGCAGTCGAGTATTTCTACAAATGGTTTTGATTTGAAGTTATATATACCGCTTTTCAGGTAATCCCGGTTATCGAAATCAGAACTGGATTTAACCATGATATCATTGATTACCGATACTTTTTCATTTGGTTTTAAACGAATATTTTCATTTTTGTTATTCCTGTTATATACAAGTACGGAACCTTTGACCAGGCTGGTTTCGAAACGTGGAAGTTCTGTATAGGAGAAGACATTGAACTCTGTACCTAGTACTTCGACGTTGAATTGCTGCGTCTTAACGATAAATGGGCGTTTGGGATCTTTTGTGACTGAGAAATAGCCTTCTCCATCTAGCTCGACTGTTCGGTCATTCCCTCGGAATTCATTGGGTATTTTGATTCTGCTCCGGGGGCTTAGCCATACGGATGTGCCATCTGCTAAGGTCATATTTACACGTTGTCCTTTGGGTACGTTTATTTCTGTGTATAGATCCTTTTGCTGATACTGGTTGTATTTTTGAGATGCAAACCAGGAACTGATTATTAATACCAGTGTTATCGCTGCATATTTCAGGAGATTGATCCTGAATTGTCTGACGGTACGTTTCCCAAGTCGTTTATCAAATTCACGGATTCCTTTGAGGGTCTTTTCCTCATCTTCTTTCCGATCAGTGAGTTCCGAGATGGCAAGTGCATTCTTTGTGCGTACAAATTCTTTTTTTGCTTCCGGATCGGTTTCCAGAAACAGGAAGAGTTCTGCTTTTTCTGTAGCAGGCATATCACCGGAGAAGTATCTATCTAATTTATTATTCATGACTAAATTGTTTGTCTCTTATAGTAAAGACAAAAGCACGGGAAGTTACCACCAAATGAAAATGAAAAAAATTACTTTTTTATTCGAGTAAAAGGTAAGAGCTATTCTAAAGTATGAAAAGTAGGAGAGGCAGGTAATCTTTTAATTCGATTTTTAACTTGCGTAAGGCTATAGACATTTGGTTTTCGACAGTATTCACAGATATATTTAATCGTTCGGCTATCTCTTTATATTTTAATCCTTCCATGCGGCTGAGTATAAAGATCTCTTTACAACGTTCCGGTAGTTTGTCGATTACTTCGTTAATCAGGTTTTCAACATCTGAAATAGTGAGGAATGATTCGTCAAATTGCTGGAGAGAGTACAGGTTCATTTGCATTTCCAGTTCTTCTACCGTTTGTATGGAGCTTTTTTTCTCATTTACATACAGGCTGTGCTTAAGGAAATTCAAACATCTGTTTTTGACCAGGGTAAACAGAAAGGCATCCATGTTATCAATCGTTTTGAATACTTCCGGATGCTCCCATAGATAAAGAAATATATCTTGCACGATATTTTCTGCATCTTCTTCTGCAATGACATAAGCTTGTGAAAAGCGTATCATTTTGGTAAAATATGTAGAGTATATCTGCGAGAAACATCTTTGTGTTTCCAGTGAGTTAATCTGTTGTATCTTGTGATTTTTCAAATCTTCCTCCTTTTTCTCTCAGGCAAAGATAATTAATCTTTCTTTTTACAAATAAATATTCCCCCTTACTTTACGAAATCTCCGGGTTGTTTCGAAAGTAAGAGGGAATGAAATACCTGAATAGACTATATTGTGATCGTTCTATATTACTTCACTACGAATGTATCTTTCAACTTGATATCGGTAGATGAGGCACCTATCCTTACTTCGAATTCACCCGGTTCTACTGTCCATTGCATGTGTCTGTCCAGTATCTGAAGATCTTCGGGAAGAAGGGTGAAGGACACTTTCCGGGTTTCTCCCGGTTGGAGGGAGATACGTTCGAAACCACGTAATACAGACTCGTAAGCGATTACACTGCTCACTTTATCGCGGATGTATAACTGCACTACTTCGTCACCGGTGCGTTTACCTGTGTTGGTGACATCGACCGTGACTGTAACGGGGCTTTGCGAATACGGCGTTTCCTGCTTGATTGCAAGGTTTGAGTAAGTAAAGGTGGTGTAGCTTAATCCATGACCGAACGGGTAAAGAGCGCCGTTTACACGGGTATTTCCGGAGCCGTTAGGGCCTGAGAAGTATTGTCCGTCTTGTGAACCCGGTTTGAACGGGAAGTTAAACTCGATCTGTCCGGTCGTTTTCGGGAAAGTAACTGACAAACGTCCGCCCGGGTTGTAATCACCGAACAGGGTTTGTGCGATTGCTTCTCCGCCCAGTTGGCCGGGGAACCAAGCTTCGAGGATAGAAGGAATGTTACGGTCTGCCCAGTTGATTGTTAATGGTTGGCCGTTGATAAGGATGAGCACGACAGGTTTACCTGTTGCGTGCAGAGCTTCCAACAGTTGTTGCTGGCGGCCGGGAAGGTCGAGGCCTGTACGCGATTTACTTTCTCCCGTGCAACTTTCATCTTCTCCCAGTACGGCGATGATTACGTCGCAATCCGCTGCTGCTGAAGTGGCTTCGGCAATTGTCTGTCTTTCTTCGTCCGTCAGCGGAGTAGGAACGATTTCGCTGTCGGGCCAGTTAGCATCTTTGACTTCACACCCTTTGGCATAGACTACTTCTGTCTGGTTACCCAGATAACTTTTAATACCGTCGTAAACCGTGATATTATCCAATCCCTGCGGGCCGTAACGACTGATCATATAGTTGGTTTCTTTGGCTAACGGGCCTGCGATAAGCACTTTCTTTGTCTGGTTCTTATCCAGTGGAAGCAGATTGTTTTCATTTTTCAGGAGAACGAGTGATTGCTGTTGCATATTCAGTACGAAATCGCGGTGTTTGTCGGCACCGACAATCTTATCTGCCGCTTTCGGGTCTTTTACATACGGCGAGTCGAACAGGCCGAGTTCAAACTTTACACGTAATACGTCGGCTACCATACGATCGACTGATTTCATGGATAGTTTGCCTTCTTTTACCAATTGACGTACCGGAAGGATATAGTCGGCGGGATGGGTGAAGTTGGTACGGACATTCAGTCCGGCTTCTACCACTTGGCGCACGGCTTCTTCGTAAGAGTCGGCTACGTGGTGTTTGGTTTGTACGAATTCTACGGCTTCGCTATCGCTTACCACGTACCCTCTAAAACCATATTCCTGGCGTAACAGTTCGGTGAGGAAGTAATAACTGGCGGTAACGGGTACACCGTCCCAGTCGTTGTAACTACTCATTACACCTTTGGGATGGGCCTTTTGTATTACTTTTTTGAAGGGATATAGGTGAATTTCATGCAGTTCGCGGGGAGCAACATGCGGGTCGGTACGCACGGCTGCATCGCGTCCACCTTTCGGAATGCTATATACGGCGAAGTGTTTCAGGGTAGAAGCTACGCCGTTTTGCTGGATACCGTTTACCATTTGTATGCCGAGCTCGCCGACCAGATAAGGGTCTTCTCCATACGTCTCGAGTACACGTCCCCAGCGAGGATCGCGGGCAACGTCGAGGATGGGGGCATATACGTTGTTATATCCTAAGGCTTTGGCCTCTTTTCCTGCAATATCTCCGGCCTGAAGTACCAGCGAACGGTTCCAGGTACTACCGATGTTGATCGGAGCGGGTAGAGGAGTTGCTTTAGTATGGTTCAGTCCGTGAATACCTTCATTTGAGAAGTCGACAGGGATACCCAGGCGAGTTTCTTCTATGAACCACCGTTGTGTCTTGTTGATTGCTTCGGCATGGTTGCTAAACGGATAGATCATTTCCGGTGTCCTGCGGCGAGCGCTTCCTACTCCATTTAATTGTTCGTCGATATTGGCAATACCGTCTTTCCAGATTTCGTTCTTCCATCCTTCGGTAGGGAGGGAGTCTTTCAAGACACGTCCGAAGCCGTAAAGGGTTGCCATCTGACAGCTTTTTTCTTCCAGTGTCATCTGGTTGAGTAGATCTTGTATACGTGCCTCGACAGGAGCGGAGGGGTCCTCGTAAACGTCTTTTACACCGTTCTTATTCAAGTCTATCCACCCTTTTTTATAGATCGAGTCTTTGGCTTGCATAGTACCGCTCCCAAGACAGATCGCTACTAATAATGAATATTTGAAATTCATGCTATTATAGGATTAATATGGTTTGTTGTAATATAAAACCGTATGGCCGGTAATTATTAGCGCAAAGGTAACAATTATCAACCATACGGTCAATGATTAGTAGCTATTCAGTTGGATGGGACTATTTTACGTCCCACCACAGACGCGCGTCGATTTTGTTGTTTGCTGATTGAGCATTATAGTTTTCTGTGTTCATGGATGCTTCTTTCGAAGGATACAAAAAACGTACCGGAGCATTTTCTTTGTTTAGCAGAGCACCGTTTTCGCGGTCGTCATCCAGGACAGGCAGGTCTGTACGACGGTATTCTGCCCAGTTTTCATATATCTGGAGGAAGCCGAGGTGTAACCATTTCTGGGTAGCGATCTGCTCTAATGCTTTTGATGAATTGAACTTGAAAGTTGAAGTGGCTAACCAGCTACCCAACGTTCCGTCGGATACGTCTCTGTTGGCGATATTCATATCTTTTCCTTTCTCTGCATCGCTGTTCTTATAATATTCGTAATAGTTCTGAATAGATAAGATAACCCCTTTGTTATAGAACTCTTCAGCATTTCCGCTAAACAAACCACGGTGTGCAGCTTCTGCCAGACAGAAATAAACTTCAGCAGCAGTCATACCGATACCTACCGGCAATTGATAGTTTTTACGGAAAGTAACCGTGTTAAGACATCCGTATATCTTGAAAAGTTCAGTTCCATTCGGTCCGTTTACCAGAGCGATTGCTTTGTCGGCAGAAGAAGGATAACCGATGATCTCTTTGCTATCTTCGTAAACATCCCCTTCGTCATCTGTTGCCGGCTGATAGAATACCACCAGGCGCGGGTCGGCTGCTTCTTTCAGCAAGTTAACAGTGAATTCGGGTGCATACATATAGTAGCTTTGTGCTTTGGAATGACTTTCGTTCATAGCACGCCAGATACCGTCAGGAGCAGTACTCTGGTTGTCTACCTTAATATATGTGTTATCACTGTTGCTGGTAATCAACTGGTCTAGTGAAAGTTCTGCCAATACTTGTTTGGCCTTGTCAGGATCGGCATTTGAGATACGCATGGCATAACGCAGGCGCAATGAGTTGGCAAACTTGTACCAGCCGTCGCAGTTACCTTTGTAGATAATATCCTGTTGTTTAAATATATTGCTGGTAGATGCTGTCTTGAAATAAGCGGCAGCAGATTTCAGGTCTTCCAGAATAGAATAATAAATATCTTTCTGTGTATCATATTTCGGTTTGAAGATCACGCTTCCACCATAGACTACGTTACGTGCGGTGAAGGCCTCCGTGTAAGGCATATTGCCGAAAAAGTCGGTGGCGATAGCCGTGTTGTATGCTTTCAGAACCTTACCAGCCTCGACAAAGATTTGATATTTGGCCTGTTCGTCCGGTGACAGGGTAGCATACATCTTGTCTATCTCGGTCAGAGTACTCATACGGGTTACGTAATAGTTTTCCCAGCGGGCCTTATCGTCCTGAATGTTCTGATACAGGTTGACACGGTCTTTTCCTGCCTGGCGGGCAGTTGTCTGGATATAGTTCCCGATCAGGCGGAAGTTGTAATTATATGTATCGGCGTAATCGTTTTCGATTGCTTTCAACGCACCTTTGGAGAAAAGGTATTCGATCTCTGCCGAGGTAAATCCATCCGGATTATTGTGCTTGTCATCCAGTTTGCTTTCGCAGGAAGAGAAGGCTACGACGGTGCCTAGAAGCAGGCTATATAATATGTGTTTCATAAAAGTTTACTGTTTTATTATGAGTAAGTTACTAGGTTTAGAAACTGGTGTTGATAGCAAAACCAAAGCTTCTGGCCGAGGGGTAAGAAGTGTATTCCACATAAGGGTTCGTACCGCCTGTACCCAGTGTTGCTTCCGGATTCACGTTAGGAACGTTCTTATAGATGAAGAACAGGTTACTACCGATTAATGAAACATTCAGGTTCTGCAGACCGATCTTAGAAACGATGTTGTTCGGAACGCGGTAAGATAATTTCATTTCACGCAGTTTGATATAGGTGTTATCATACAGGTTGTCTTCAGAACCGTTACGGTTGTAGCGCGAGTTGTAATAATCGGCTGCTGATACAATGATGTCGTTCTTTTCTCCTTTTTCGTTTACACCATCCACAATGATACCGTCGTGACGTACACGTCCGTCAAGTGCATTTGCCGGAGCTGAGGCGCTGTGGCTGTCCAGAGGAATTTTCTGGTTACTGTTCTTGTCGATATAATAAGCCAGACCACCGTATTCTTCATCGCGTCCCCACAAAGATTCTTTACCTGCACCAGATGCTTTCAGGAAGTTGTTGGTGAATGAAAGCAGTTTACCTCCGAACGAACCGTCGATATGTACGCTTAAAGAAAAGTCTCTGTAACGGAATGTATTCGTGAAACCGGCTGTGAATTTCGGTGCTGCGCTACCTGCATAAGTGAATTCTGATTCCTGCTGGTAGTTACCGTTCTTATCCACAACGATTCTGCCCTGGTCGTCACGTACCCATTTACGGATAAATACACTAGGTGTAGCATATCCCGGAACAGCTTTGAAGATCGCTGCACTCCACGGGTTACTGATCTGGCGGTCTTCCATGCCATCGATCAGAGAAAGCAGTTCATTATGTGTATAGGCGAAGTTCAGAATACCTTCCCAACTGAAGTTCTTGGTTTCAACCGGAGTTCCGGTAACCTGAAGTTCCACACCACGGTTGCCGATCTCACCGGCATTCATTCTCATACCTGTAGCACCTGTTGAAGGAGCGACCGGAACAGTGATGATCTGGTTCTTAGTCTTGTTTGTATAGAAAGCGAAGTCTAATCCTAAACGTCCGTTAAGCACGCGGCTTTCCAAACCGACTTCCCATGAATAAGTCTTTTCCGGAACGATATTGGTGGGAGGAACGTCTGCTTTGAATTCATTTGTAATAACTGAACTATTGAATGATCCGTACTGGTATTCAGAGTTAGTAAAGTAGATAGACGGTGTCGTATTACCTACGATAGCGTATGATCCTCTAAGTTTACCGTAGTTATACCAATCCGGTAGATCCAATGCTTCTGTAAACACGAAACTCAAACCGGCAGAAGGATAGAAGAAACTACGGTTGCCGGCTGTCAAACGAGACGACCAGTCGTTACGGGCAGTCAAGTCAAGATACAGGAAGCGTTTGTAAGCTACCTGGGCAGAAGCGAAAACAGCTCCCAGGAATTCACCTTGGTTAACGACTTTGTCTCTACTGGCACCCTTCGGGTCTCTCTTATTATTTTCTGATGAGAACATACCGTTATATTTCAAACCATGAGATTCCCAGATCACTTTCGATTCCGTGATATCTTCACCGGAAACACCCAGGTTGGCAGATACATCGAAATCTTCATTGATAGCTTTGTTGAACATCAATAAGCCTTCCACATAATTTTTCTGGTAGTGTGCATCCTCTTTCCGGTAACTACCTTCCAGACTGTTAATGTCTGAGGGGTCTGAATATTTGGTAAAGTATTCTTTGTTCTCCTTGTCGTCACGGTAACGGTCCGTACCACCACGCAGACGGAAAGTCAGGAAGTCGAATATCTTAAGATTAGCAGACAATGAAGCGATCAGACGTTCGCGGTTCTGTGTATATTCGTTTTCATTCTGTTGCCACATCAGGTATTTGATGATGTTATCGCGGTTTCCGGAACTGATCCCTGAGATCTCATCTGTCAGGAAGTAGCCTTCATCATTCTTATAATTGTCTTTCCACAACTGAGTGATCTCGTTACGAGGCATCGGATAGTTTGAAACACGGTCGATACGTGTAGGAGGATTCTTTGTTTCCGAAATGTTGAACGAAACAGAAGCATCGAAAGTCAGGCGTTCGTGCACCTTAAAGTTACCGGAGAAGCTGAAGTTGTGCTTGTTCTGTTTGAAGTTTTCCAGGTAACCGCCATAGTTCATATTTGTATAAGCCAGACGAATGCTGTTCTTATCGGTACCGTTGGTAATAGAGATACTATTGTTGTTGCTGAAACCGTCTTTAAATACATCCCGGTAGTTGTTAGGCTGCGGAGAATACGGGCGTTTCACGCCATCCCACCAAAGCACTTCCGTTCCGTCCATGCGTGGACCGAAGCTACGGTAAGTATCACCGTTATATATATTCTGACCGTCTGCATTCGTAGTGAAGTACGGATTTGAACCACCTCCGAACACATTCTGAAGTTCCGGCATAAAAGCACGCTGGTCATACGTATAAGATGTTCCGACCTGAATACCGAGGCCTTTACCGGCACTTCCACGCTTAGTAGTGATTACGATCACACCGTTGGTTGCACGTGAACCGTACAGAGCGGCAGCGTTTGCACCTTTCAGGATAGACATCGATTCGATATCGTCCGGGTTGATGTCGTTAAGAGCAGATCCCTGTTGTGTCTCGCTACGTTCGCGACCGGCCCAGTTGGAGTCTGTATCGTTGATAGGTATACCATCGACAACGATCAGCGGACGTGTATTACCTTCCACCGAGTTGATACCACGGATCTGGATCTTGGTACCTCCTGTAGGTCCCATGGCTGTCTGCTGGATCTGTACACCGGCAGCTTTACCATATAAGGAAGTAGCTACGTTTTGTACGGGAACAGTCTGGAGCTGCTCCGCTTTCAGTTCACTCATGGCGTAAGGAAGGGCACGTTTTTCTTTCTTGATACCCATGGCGGTTACGACCACTTCGTCAATTTTCTGGCTGTCTTCCATTAATTTTACATCCAGAGTAGCTTGTCCGGTGTATTTGATCTCTTGCGTTACATAACCGATAAAAGAGATAGACAAAATGCTTCCCGGTTCCACATCTATTACAAAGTTACCATCCATGTCGGTAATAGTACCCTGACTGGTTCCTTTTATAGATACGGAAGCACCGGCTACGGGGCCAAATGCATCAATAACTGTACCTTTTACTTGCTTTTTTTGTTGAGCGATGTTAGTTACAGTTTCCGACTTAGCTCCTGTTGCATATACCTGTCCGGTAGAACAGAGAGCGCCGGATAGTAAAATAAGTCCGATAGGTCTCAATACTTTTTTCATAAACAAATCTTTAATTAGATTCAAGAAAATTTAATTTCAATGCTGCAAATCTATAAAGTGTTGAATCAAAGCTATATTAGAATCTGTTGATAGCATGGTAAATCCTGTTGGTGATGGATATTACTATTTATTTGACGGATATTACTATTTTAATAATGGGGGTAGGTGGTTATTTTTTGTGTTCTTTTACAAAAACAAGCCTAATACAGGTAGTATAATCTTTTATATTTACATGTTATACGTATTTATCTTATTGCTTACTAGTTGGAAATAAGCTATTTTTGCATGTAAATATCGTTTGTATGAGTTTTAAGAACCTCTATCAATTATTGTGCTTTTTACTAGTATTTCCTGTGTCGGCAAAAGATCTTTACTTTCAACATGTCGATTTGAATGATGGATTTACGCAACCATCGGCGATCTCTATTTATGAAGACGCAAGAGGATATATCTGGTTTGGTAATGATAACTTCAATGTGTATGATGGAAGAATTGTCCGTTCTTTCCGTCTTTCTACCTATATGGATGGTGTGGAGGATAATAATATCCATGCTATTTGTGGGGATGGGGAGGCGTTTGTCTATATGTTGGCCAATAACCGGTTGATTGCTTATAATATGAGGACGGAAGAGTTCCGACGGACGGATATTTCGGCGAATACGTTGACTTATGAGAACCGGTATTTGTATTATTCGTCTAAAAATACACTCTATCGTTACCGGCTCGATGGGGAACCTGAAAAACTGTATGCTTTTCAGGACTCGACTATCACTATAAGATCTCTGCTTTTATCTGATGCCGGTTGGTTGTTGGGAACTAACAAGGGGGTGTATGAATATACTGGAGGAACCGTTCGTTCCTTGTTGGAAAACGAATCCATTTCTTCCTTGTTTAAGGATGCACAGAACCGGTTATGGGTAGGTACGGGATCGAATGGAGTGAGAGTATATAATGACGGTACATGGATTGCTCTGCAGGAGAATAGTCCGGTTTGTCCGCTTGTCAATAACCAGGTTCGTTGTATTAACCAGGATATTAAAGGGAATATATGGATCGGAAGCTTTGGTGGAATAACGGTAGTGAAGCCTTCTCTGCAGGACTGTTACCATTTATCTCATAAAGAACAAGTCTCCTGGTCTTTACAGCATTCATCCGTTTATGCTATCCACCGGGATAGCCAGGGTGGGATGTGGGTCGGAACTTATTACGGAGGACTCAGTTATTTCAATCCGGACACGGAAAATTATACATTTTACGGTATTTCACCGAGTGACCCCAATAGTCTGAACGGTTTCCTGTTTGGTAAAATGGCGGAGGATACCAAAGGGAATTTATATATAGCAACCGAGCATGGAGGACTAAACTCGATGGATCTTAAGACTCAAAAGATAAAACGTTTTGATTCCGGTCCTTCGCGTATCCCGTGCCGTACAACCAAGTCGGTCTGGTATGATGCAGACCGGGACAGATTATATGTCGGTACTTTTCTGCGTGGATTGCTTTGCTCCACTTCTTCCGGACCTTTTGAACAGATAGGGGCGGATGTATTAGTTGAAGATCATCAACAGATAATTACAGATCTCATACCCTGGAAAGGGAATCTGATCGTTGTTTCCCAGGGGGGGATATATTTATTGGATCTTGAAACGCAAAAGCTTTCATGGTTGTTTACCGATCCCGACCTGTTGAGCCAGACGGGAGTTATTATCCGTGCTGCTTATCTGGATATGGAGGACAGGCTTTGGCTTGCTCCGGCCAACAGGGAAATACTCTGTGTCAGTATGGATACCCGAAAAGTAGAAGATATACTTTCTGTAAAAGGGATGATAGGGAAAAAGCCGGTACAAAGTATTACCGGTGACAATAGAGGAAACCTTTATTTTGTTGTTGTCGGTATGGGAGTATTGCGATATGAGCCGTTGAATGATTTCTGGGCTTGCTATAACCAGGAGCAGGGACAGCTACTGACTAACGAACCTTTCAAAGTGTGTGTTACACCGATGGGACGGCTATTGATTACATCGATACGTGGAATCACCTTGCTGGATATGAAGAAAGGAAAAAGTACACATACGTTGCTGGGAATATCTTCACCGCTTCACAGGCTGAATTCTAATTGCGGCGTATATATATCACCGAAAGACAGTACGATCTTTATCGGGGGAGTAGAAGGTGTTATAGCTACAAAAGAATCAGGTCTGGCTGCTACAACTGTGCCTTATACGATTTCTTTCAATAGCTTATATCTGGATAATACGCTTATGACCCCTTCTTCTGCTTCCACTCCTCTAAAGGAAGGAATAGCATATACATCCGAACTGACTTTACCCTATGACCGCAACAATCTGACAATCGGCTTTACTTCCACCAATTACCGGTATGCCGACAAGAACCTGTTTGAGTATAAACTGGAAGGATTGGATAAACAATGGACGCGAACCCGGCATCCATTGATAATTTATACTTCTTTATCCCCCGGAAAATATCGTTTATTGGTACGTGAAGTGGGAGAGGGCAAGCAGATCGCTATGGATATCCGGATACGTCCTCCTTTTTATGCCTCAGTCTATGCTTTCGGTATCTATATTTTGCTGGCTGTCCTGTTTCTGGTCTGGCTTATCCGCTTTAACCGGAGTCGTGCCGTATTGAAAGCTTCGTTGGAAATGGAACATAGGGAGAAGCTACGTATCGAGAAACTGAACCAGATGAAGTTAAAGTTCTATGTCAATATATCGCACGAGCTTCGTACTCCGTTGACCTTGATGGTCAGCCAGATCGATTTGATCCTGCAGAATTACGATTTAGGGGGAACGTTTCGCAACAAACTATTGAAGGTCCGCCAGTATACCGGACAGATGCAGCAGCTGATAACCGAAGTACTGGATTTCCGTCGTCTGGAACAGGGTAAGATGCCTTTCCATGCAAGCAAACAAAACCTGGTTGCCTTCATACAACAGATATTCGATTCATTCCGGGATTATGCCGCAGTGAACCATATCCAGTACAAATTGGATACGGCAGATGAGAATATCCCAGTCTGGTTCGACCCGGCTCAGATCCGGAAAGTATTTAATAATTTACTTTCAAATGCCTTTAAGTTTACTCCGAAAGAGGGAAACATAACGATCACCATTCTACAGAAAAAGGATATTGCGGAGATACGTGTCTCCGACACTGGCTCTGGTATTCCCCAGAGCCAACAAGATCATATATTCGATCGTTTTTACCAGGCAGATAATGCTTCCGGTGTATCCCTTTCCGGTAGTGGAATAGGTCTGGCACTTACTAGAGAAATTATATTGCAACACAAAGGAACGATCGAAGTGCGGAGTGCATTAGGTAAGGGGACTACATTCATAGTGACTCTCAAACTGGGAGAACAACATTTGACCGAAGAACAAAAAACAACAGAAGCCGCAGCGGTTGATATTTTACCTGTAGAAACATTGTGGCCGGAGGAAGAGATCGTTTTCTCCGATTCTCTGGATAATTCTTCTCCGGAGATAAAAGAGAATGCACTTTCTGTTCTGATTGTAGAGGATAATGAAGATTTACTGCAAGTTCTGGAGGAAGCTTTCTCTATCAAATATAAGGTTTATAAGGCTAGTGAAGGAGAGGAAGGTATCCGTATTGCCGGAGAAATGCAGCCCGATCTGATCATCAGTGATGTGATGATGCCCGGCATGTCGGGTACGGCTATGTGCCAGCGGTTGAAGAAGAAATTTGAAACGTCACATATCCCGATCCTTTTACTAACGGCCCGTACGGATCTGGAAAGTGCCCTCGAGGGTATGAAGTGCGGAGCGAGCGATTATATAATGAAGCCTTTTAATCTGGAACTTCTTCTTTTAAAATGTAATAATGTGATCGCTACTTTGAGACGGCAACAGGCTCGTTTCTGTACCGAAGCGGAATCGGCACCAACCGATCTGGCTACCAACCGCCTCGATCAGCAATTACTTGAAGACTCTGTCCGGATCATCGAAGATAATATGGAGAATAAAGATTTCAATATCGACATGTGGTGTCGTCAGATTGCTATCGGACGTACCCGTCTTGGTGGAAAGATAAAGGCGATTACAGGGCTTACCCTGAATGATTTTATTCTTCAGATAAAACTTCGTAAATGTGCTTCCCTGCTAGAAAACAGCGAGCTGACTATCTCGGAAATTACATGGAAAGCCGGCTTCTCGAGCCCCGGTTATATGGGTAAATGCTTTAAGGAATATTTCGGAGTTACTCCGATGCAATACCGTAATGGTAAAAAGAAAAGCCGCTCCGAATAAAACGGAACGGCTTTTAGTATCTTATTATACCTTATTTTTTGTGATTATACATTGAAACGGAAATGCATGATATCGCCATCCTGTACGATATATTCTTTTCCTTCTACGCTCATCTTGCCGGCCTCTTTAACGGCAGCCTCGGAACCATAATGAATGAAATCATCATATTTGATCACTTCTGCACGAATGAAACCTTTTTCAAAATCCGTATGGATCACACCGGCACATTGAGGAGCCTTCCAACCTTTTTCGAATGTCCAGGCACGTACTTCCTGTACGCCGGCAGTGAGGTAAGTTTGCAGGTTCAATAAGCTGTAAGCCGATTTGATCAAACGCGCTACACCTGACTCTTCCAGCCCGATTTCCTGTAGGAACATCTGGCGTTCTTCGTAAGTCTCGAACTCGGCTATTTCACTTTCAATCTTGGCAGCTACTACCAGGATTTCTGCGTTTTCTTCTTTTACTGCTTCGCGTACTGCTTCTACGTATTTGTTACCGTTTACGGCGCTGGCTTCGTCTACGTTGCAGACATACATCACCGGTTTACTCGTCAGCAGAAAGAGTTCGTGAGCAATCTTTTGTTCGTCTTTTGTTTCGAACGTAACTGTACGGGCACTCTTTCCTTGTTCCAGGGCTTCTTTGTATTTTACTAATACTTCATAAGCCAGTTTTGCCTGCTTGTCACCGCCTGTCTGGGCTTGTTTCTGTACTTTGGCAATACGGCTATCGATTGTTTCCAGGTCTTTGATCTGAAGTTCAGCATCGATGATCTCCTTATCGCGTACAGGGTCTACCTTACCGTCTACGTGTACGATATTTTCATCGTCGAAACAACGTAATACATGCAGGATAGCATCTGTTTCACGGATATTTGCAAGGAACTTATTACCTAATCCTTCTCCTTTACTGGCACCTTTTACCAAGCCGGCGATATCAACGATTTCTACCGTAGTAGGAACGATTTGTTTCGGGTTGATCAGCTCTGCCAGTTTGTTCAGACGTTCGTCGGGAACGGTAATTACACCTACGTTCGGTTCGATCGTACAGAACGGGAAGTTTGCAGACTGTGCCTTTGCATTTGATAAGCAGTTGAAAAGAGTAGATTTTCCTACGTTCGGAAGACCTACGATGCCACATTGTAATGCCATAAAATATATATTGTTTTATTATCTATTTGCAATATTTCTTTGTAGGAGCTGCCATCCGACAGCTTTTTCAGTTTGCAAAGATAACCAATCTTTCTTGTATATTATTCAAGAACAAGTAATATACTGTCTTTTCTCATATTGCATTCTTTACCAAAGATATTTTGAAAAGTAACTATCATACTATCATTTTTTAATTAATAGTTTGTATAATAGATGTTTATCTTATGATAGTTGCCAGAAATAACTATCATTCCATCTATCATAACTATCATTCATAGTGTGTAGACTTATGACTTTTTTTGACTAAGTATATGACTTAAAACCAGTAAGATAATGATATAAGTTCACTGAGATCCGGGTCTCGCCCCCTTTTGCACCCGGGTGTGAGCATCGTTGAGATGGGGGTGTAAAAAGGGGCGAAATAGGGGTGTTGTCTACTATTTGTAGCTATATCGCTCAAATTAAGTCACCTGTTTCAGATAAATATCTAGGATGAGGCGGGATCTAAAACGATATATTTAATGTGCCTCCAGCCAGTTGTTCCCTTCGCCGCAATCGGCAATCAGAGGAACCTGTAACTTGATCGCACCTTCCATTTCTTCCAGGACGATCTGTTTTACTTTCTCCAATTCATCATTGCAGACATTGAAGTTTAATTCGTCGTGTACCTGAAGGATCATTTTGCTTTTTAATCCTTCTGCTTCGAAACGCTTGAAGATACGTACCATGGCTACCTTGATGATGTCGGCGGCACTGCCCTGGATGGGGGCATTGATCGCATTTCGTTCGGCATAGCCACGGACGATGGCGTTGTGCGAATTGATATCCGGCAGATAGCGTTTGCGTTTGAAGATCGTTTCCACATACCCTTTTTCCTTGGCAATGCGGATACTTTCATCCATATAATCGCGTACGCCGGGATAGGTCTTGAAATAGCCTTCGATAAGCTCTTTCGATTCTCCCCTGGGGATGTTCAGCCGTTCGGCAAGGCCGAATATCGAGATGCCGTAGATAATCCCGAAATTGGCTGTTTTGGCCTTACGACGCATATCGCTGGTCACTTCCTCTACCGGAATGCCGTATATTTTAGCAGCAGTGGCAGCGTGAATGTCTGCTCCGCTACGGAAGGCTTCGATCATGTGCTCGTCATTACTCAGATGGGCCATGATGCGCAGTTCGATCTGCGAATAGTCGGCCGAGAAGAAGGTACAATCTTTACTATCCGGAATGAATGCTTTGCGGATTTCGCGTCCCAGCTCGTCCCGGATAGGGATGTTTTGCAGGTTCGGATTGGTCGAACTCAGGCGACCGGTGGCAGTGACTGTCTGGTTGTATGAGGTATGGACTTTCCCTGTTACCGGACTGATTAGTTCCGGCAAGGCATCGATATAAGTACTCAGTAATTTTTTCAGCCCGCGATATTCCAATAGCTTACTTACGACCGGATGTTTCCCGCGGAGTTTTTCCAGTATGTCTTCGCTGGTACTGTAACTACCTGTTTTTGTCTTTTTGGCTTTCTCTTCGATCTTCAGACGTTCGAAAAGGATTTCACCGACCTGCTTACTGGAATTGATGTTGAACTTCACACCGGCCAGCTCATAGATTTCTTTTTCCAATTTTTTCAGGGCATCGGTCAGTTCATCCGACGACTGCTTCAAGGCGACTGTGTCGAGCTTAACGCCAGTCTGCTCCATTTCTGCCAGTACATATATTAATGGCATTTCAATATCGAAGAAGAGCGATTCGATTCCGGTTTTCTCGAGCTCGGGAGCGAAGAAGTTTTTTAGCTTCAGGGTAACGTCGGCGTCTTCGGCGGCATACTCGGCAATTTGTGCCAAAGGTACGTCGCGCATGCATAACTGATTTTTTCCTTTTGAACCGATAAGCTCCGTGATGGGGATCGGTTTATATTTGAGATAGGTTTCCGCCAGATAGTCCATTCCGTGTCGCAACTCCGGGTTGAGAAGGTAATGGGCGATCATGGTGTCGAACAACGGACCGGCTACCCGCACTCCATACTTGCGGAGGACCATGATATCGAATTTAATATTCTGACCTATCTTTTGCGATTTGCGATTTTGCAGGGCAGGGGAGAAGTGGGCTATTACTTTGGCCGCCTCTTCCTTGTCGGCCGGAACCGGAACGTACCAGGCTTCATTTTCCTTTACAGCGAACGACATTCCGACCAGTCCGGCTGTCAGTGGATCGATACCGTCAGTTTCCGTGTCAAAAGCAAAAAAATCCTGATCCATTAAAAATTGACCTAATTTAGCTCTTTCTTCTTCAGAATCAACGACTTTGTAGTTATGAGGTGTCGATTTTAAGTTCGCGAGAGTCGAATATTTTGGAACACTCGGCTCCTCGGGTGCAAATATGTCAAACAGAGAGCCTTGAACAGGGCCCTTTGCAACTTTCGTTGCGGCAGGCTTTTTCTCCTCCGAGGTTAGTTTGTTAATAAATGTTCTGAATTCTAATTCTGTGTAAATCTCAGTCAACCGGGCTTCGTTCGGTTTTTCGCGGATGCATTTCGCCGCATCGAACTGGATGGGCACATCCGTCTTAATCGTTGCCAGGAATTTGGAGAAACGAATTTGCTCTACATTTTCTGTTACCCTTTTATGAAGTGCCCCTTTCAGTTTATCGGTATTCTCCAGCAGGTTTTCGATCGAGCCATATTCTTCGAGTAATTTTTGGGCTGTCTTTTCTCCCACACCCGGACAACCCGGAATGTTATCGGAACTGTCACCCATCAAACCCAGCAGGTCGATTACCTGGTCGACCGAGGTCAGCGAGTATTTGTCGAGTACTTCTTTTACGCCCATCACTTCGTAGTCGCCTCCAAATTTGGGACGGTACATAAATATATGGTCGGACACCAGCTGTCCGTAGTCTTTGTCGGGTGTCATCATAAAGACTTCGAATCCCTCTTTTTCTGCCTGCTTCGAGATCGTACCTATCACATCGTCTGCTTCGAAACGGGGGACTTCCAGTATCGGGATATTGTATCCTTCAATAATATCTTTAATAATAGGTACGGATTGCCGGATCACTTCGGGGGTTTCTTCCCGCTGTGCCTTGTACAGTTCGTATGCTTCATGACGGAAGGTAGGCCCTTTGGGGTCGAAAGCTACGGCGATATGTGTCGGATTCTCACGTTTTAAAACGTCTTCCAGACTGTTTATAAACCCGAAAATGGCCGATGTATTCATGCCTTTTGAGTTAATACGCGGATTTTTAAGAAAAGCGTAGTATGATCGATAGATCAGTGCGTACGCATCTATGAGGAATAACTTCATCTCTTTTAACACGTTTTAGGGTGACAATAGACGGTAAATGTACGAAAAAACTCGCTTACTCAATACTTTTTGTTAATTTTGCGAATCTTTGGATAGAATATGAATGATAGAAAGAAAATAGAAGAACCGGTTGCGGAAGAGTTTAAGCGCTTTAACGATGAATTTGCGGATTCACTTCGTAGTGAGACGCGTAGATTGCAAGCGGCTATCGACCAGATATTGCATGCCAGCGGTAAACATGTTCGTCCGTTATTGGTATTGCTTACGGCAAAAGCTTGTGGAAAAGTGACCGATCATACGATCAATTCGGCTGTTTTCCTGGAATTGCTGCATACGGCTACACTGATACACGATGATGTGATCGACGAAACGAAGCAGCGTCGGGGAGTGCCTTCCCTGAATGCCATTTTCGATAACCGCATCTCTGTATTGGTTGGGGATTATGTCCTTTCCACGGCTTTGATCCGTTCTATTCAGACAGGCAATCTGCAGATCATAAATATCGTATCGAATCTTGGGCGCGACTTGTCGGAGGGTGAGATCAAACAGCTCGAAACAGCCGAAGAAACTATCCTGGATGAAGCATGTTATATGCAGGTTATAAAGAAAAAGACGGCGACGCTGCTTTCTTCCTGTACGGAGATCGGTGCTATTTCGGCAGATGCTTCTCCTGAAATGGTAAAGATATGTCGTAAGTTCGGGGAGTATCTGGGGTATTGTTTCCAGATCAAGGACGATATTTTCGACTATTATAAAGAAATGAATATCGGAAAGCCTACCGGTAATGATATTCGCGAAGGAAAGGTTACTTTGCCTTTGTTGCACGCCTTGGAACAGGGTAGGAGAGAAGATGTGGAATCTCTTCTGAAAGTGATCCACGATAAGGATTTTTCTGCTGAGAATATCGATGCTTTGATTGAGTTTGCCAAAGCCAACGGTGGTATCGAATATGCAGAATTGCGGATGAAGGAGTATCGTGATAAGGCAGTGGAGGTTCTTATGCAACTTCCGGAATCGGATGCCCGGAACGGTCTTCTTTTACTGGCCGATTATATCATGGAAAGACAGAAATAAGTAAATGTTCAGATATAAAAAAAGGTTCAATCCATCTACGGATTGAACCTTTTTTTATGTCGACTGTCTACTTTATTTCCCTAGTCTGTGCTCGATATCTTCCACCAGGCTGCTTGCTCCGATACGGAATAATTCGTTGTTCAGCCATTCATTGCCTAATACCTCTTTTACGATTGTATAGTACTTAACTGCATCCTCCGCTGTGCGTACTCCTCCGGATATTTTTATCCCAACTCGTCTCCCTGCGATGGAATGGTACGTTTTTAGTACTTTGCACATCGTATAAACGGCTTCCGGTGTTGCTCCGGGATAACCCTTGCCTGTGGATGTTTTGATGAAATCTGCGCCGGAATAGATAGCCAGGATGGAGGCTTTCCGGATATTGGCAGCAGTAGCCAATGCGCCTGTTTCCAGTATCACTTTCAGTTTGGCTTCGCGGCAACTTTCTTTAATCTCCTGCAATTCCTCGGCGATCTCTTCATAATTTTCTTCCATGAAGTAACCCAGATTCATCACAACATCTATTTCATCGGCTCCCGACATAACAGCCATAGCTGTTTCTGCGATTTTTACTTCTATAAATGTTTGTGAGGAAGGGAATCCTGCAGCAACGGAAGCGATCTTCACATTCTGTGCGGCTAATGCCTGCTTTACCGTTTCAACGAAGAGGGGATAGGTGCATATCGCTGCCACGTTGGGAACATCAGGACGGGTACCTTCGAAATCATTGACCTTATCTACCAGTTTCCAGATGCTTTCTTTTGTATCTATACTGGTCAGGGAAGTCAGGTCGATACATCCGTGGATCTGTTTTAATACCTCGGGTGTGAAGTTCTCCTTGTAGTGCTTTTCAACGAGTGCATTAACCGTTTCCGTTATTTTGCTATCTGTTGCTACCGGTTCAAATTTGGTGAATGCTTCATGGTATTTATCCATCTGGTCGTCGTGGTCATGATCATGGTCATGTCCGCAACTGCAATTGTGTTCGTGTGCCATCGTTATAATTTTTTATTGTTTATATGTCGTTCTTTATCCCGGTCGGTTTTCTTCAGCAGATTCTTTTCGAACGCTGCTGTCAGGTCTACGCCGGTTTGGTTGGCAAGGCAGAGTAGTACCCATAATACATCCGCCATTTCATCGCCCAAATCGCGATGTTTATCACTTTCCTTAAAGGATTGTTCACCGTAGGTACGAGCCATGATACGGGCCAGTTCGCCTACTTCTTCGGTCAGGATCGTCATATTCGTAAGCTCGTTGAAGTAGCGTACACCGTATGTTTTGATCCAGTGGTCTACCTTTTCCTGGGCTTCCTGCAGGGTAATATCTGCCATCTTATTCTTTGTTTTGCGAGTCGATCAGGATTGTGACCGGCCCATCGTTTAACAATTCTATTTTCATATCTGCACCGAATGTTCCTGTGGCAACATCCTTGCCTAGTTGAAGTCCCATCTCCGCACAGAAAGCTTCGTACATCGGTATGGCGATATCCGGTTTAGACGCATGGATGTAGGAGGGGCGGTTTCCTTTCTTTGTAGACGCGTGAAGAGTGAACTGGCTAACGACCATAACCTCGCCCTTTGATTCGATCACAGAGCGATTCATAACCCCGTTTTCATCGTCGAAAATGCGTAGGTTCGCTATTTTCTTGCATAACCATTCGATGTCCTCCTGTGTGTCGCGATCTTCGATACCTACCAGCACGAGCAATCCGTTTCCTATTTTAGACTTTACCAGTCCGTCAATCGTGACGGAGCAATGTCGTACACGTTGTATAACTGTTCTCATTTATATGTTTACTTTAAACCATTTATTAATGCTTTTGTTTTGGCTTCTCCGATTAATTCTTTTAAATCTTCAAAGCTTGCTTCACGTATTCTTTTTACGCTTTTATAATGGCGTAAAAGCAATACTTTCGTCTTTTCACCGATTCCTTTGATGCTGTCCAGTTCCGAGCGAGTCTGGCTTTTACTGCGCTTATCCTTGTGGAAGGTGATGGCGAAGCGGTGTACCTCGTCCTGTATCTGTGTGAAGAACCGGAACATCTGGCTTTGTATCTGCATGCCGACTGTGACCGGTGGAAAGCCGAAGAGCAGTTCCGATGTACGGTGCTTGCCGTCTTTCGCTAATCCGGCTATGGGAATATCCAGATGAAGCTCGTCCTGTATGACTTCACGAACCACCTCCATTTGCCCTTTTCCCCCGTCGGTAAGGATCAGGTCGGGCAGGGGAGATCCTTCGTTGATAGCCCGCTGATAACGGCGACGGACTACTTCTTTCATGGAGGCGTAATCATCGGGGCCTACTACGGTTTTAATAATGTATTTGCGGTAGTCTTTCTTCGATGGTTTCGCCATTTTAAAGACAACACAGGCTGCAACGGCATCGCTACCCTGTATATTCGAGTTGTCGAAACATTCGATATGTATTGGCAGCTTGGGTAAATGTAAAGCGTCCTGTACCTCTTTCAATATGCGTGTGCTGCGTTGTTCCGGATTCAGTTTTTCCGCTTGTTTCAGGCGGTCTACTTTGAATTGTTTTACATTCATTTCTGAAAGTTCCAGTAGCTTCTTTTTATCGCCACGCTGTGGAACAGTAAAGCTGACATTGCCCAGTTCCATATCCGGATCGAAAGGAACGATGATCTCCCGGGCTGTACTTTTAAAACGTTCGCGCATTTCAATAATACCCAGGCTGAGCAGTTCTTCTTTTGTTTCATCCAGCCGTTTTTTATACTCGAACGTGTAAGCCTGCACGATTGCTCCGTTTCCTATATGCATGAAGTTGATATAAGCTGAACGTTCGTTTTCGGCGATAGAGAAAACATCTATATTGTGTAACATGGGAGTTACCACGGTCGATTTTGCCCGGTAGTTCTCTATTACGTCGTATTTCTCTTTAATCTTTTGAGCTTCTTCGAACTTCAATTCTCCGGCAAGCGTTTGCATTTCCTCATAAAGATGTTTGCTTATCTGGGAGATATTCCCGCGCAGGATCTCTTTTATTTCGGATATATTCTGACGATATTCTTCCAGTGTCTGCAATCCTACGCAGGGGCCTTTGCAGCGCTTTATATGATACTCCAGGCAAACGCTGTATTTCCCTTCGGCAATCGATTCCGGTGTAAGCGGATATTTGCAGGTGCGTAACGGATAAAGTTCTTTCAACATTTGAAGCATGACTTTTGCCGTATATACGGAAGGATAGGGACCGTAATACTGCGAACCGTCGCGCACTATATTTCGGGTTTGAAATATACGCGGAAAGTATTCGTTTTTTACCACGATAGACGGATACGTTTTGTCGTCTTTCAGCATTACGTTATACCGCGGACGGTATTGCTTGATCAGATTATTTTCGAGTAATAAAGCATCCTCTTCCGTATCTACTACGATATATTTGATGTCGCGGATTTGCTTTACCAATACCCGTGTCTTATTGCTGTCGTGTTCCTTGTTGAAATAGGAGGATACGCGGCGCTTCAGGTTCTTAGCCTTGCCTACATAAATGATCGTACCCTTGTCGTCAAAGTACTGGTAGCATCCAGGTTTGTCCGGCAGGATAGAAAGGATCATTTTTATATGTTTGTCGGTTTCTGAACTCATCTTGTTTAATTGTTTCTGGCCTATTCCCAGTGTTTTACCTCCTTTTACCTAAAGCAAATGTTTCACGTGGAACAATTCGCGTTTTATCTTCCGAGTAGCACCAACAGGATGTTTATATCGCTTGGAGAGATACCAGGGATACGACTTGCCTGGGCAATTGTATCCGGATCTATCTTGGTTAGCTTTTGCCGTGCTTCGGTCGATAAAGACTGGATCGAATTGTAATCGAATTTGCCTTTGATGTGGATATTCTCCAAACGATTTATCTTATCTGCTATGATCTGCTCGCGCCGGATGTACCCGCTGTACTTGATCAGGATTTCTGCCGCTTCGATAATCTCTTCTTTACGTGAAACGGGAACCTTGTCCAGTTCTGTGCGGAGTGCCGGAACGAGGGTGGCAATACTTTCCATCGTGAGCTGCGGGCGAAGGATCAAGTCGATTAGCTTGCAGCCGTGAGCGAGTGGGGTAGTACCTAGTTTCTCTAATCCGTCGTTTATATATTGCGGCTTCACAGAATAGTTTTCTGCAAAGGAGATAATAGCATCCCTGTGTCCCTTTTTCTCTTTGAGCAGGTCGTAACGGTCTTGTTTCGCTAAACCTATTTTGTATGCTTTTTCTGTCAGACGCATATCTGCATCGTCTTGTCGGAGCAGGATGCGGTATTCGGCACGGGAGGTAAACATCCGGTAAGGCTCGTCTACACCTTTTGTTACCAGGTCGTCGATAAGTACTCCTATATAGGCTTCATCGCGGCCTAATACGAATGGTTTGCCACCGTGGCAGTTTATATGTGCATTGATACCTGCAATCAGTCCCTGGCCGCCTGCTTCTTCATAGCCGGTAGTACCGTTGATCTGTCCTGCAAAGAACAGGTTTCTGATCTGTTTTGTTTCCAAGTTATGATGTAGCTGTGTCGGATCGAAGAAATCGTATTCGATCGCATATCCCGGGCGGTAAATTTGAATATCCCTGAATGCAGGGATGGCTTGTAATGCACGCAGCTGAATGTCTAATGGGAGAGAGGAGGAGAAACCGTTCAGGTAATATTCCTGTGTCGTTTCTCCTTCCGGTTCCAGAAACAGCTGGTGTTGTGTTTTATCTGCGAAGGTGACGATCTTTGTTTCGATACTCGGACAGTAGCGCGGGCCGATGCTCTGGATCTGTCCATTGTACAGAGGAGAGTCGGGGAGGCCTTCGCGAAGGATTTCATGACAAGCTTCATTGGTGAATGTTGTCCAGCAGCTAAGTTGCTTTAACGGGCGTGGCTGGAAATCGAGGTATGAGAATTTGTGGAAGTCATTCTCTCCCGGTTGTTCCCCCATTTCATCGAAATGTATGCTGCGGCCGTCGATGCGGACGGGTGTTCCTGTCTTCATCCGTTCGGATCTAATGCCTACGGAAACCAACTGTTCTGTGAGTCCTGTGGCTGCCGGTTCGGAGATGCGTCCGCCGCGTAATTGCGTGCGTCCTATATGCATCAATCCGTTTAGAAATGTACCGTTGGTTAGAACCACGCTTTTGGCTCGAAACTCAACGTTCATATTGGTCTTAACGCCACAAACGGTATTCCCGTCAAGTAATAGCTCCTGAACGGTATCCTGCCAGATATATAGATTCGGAAGGTTTTCCACGATCCCCCGCCAGCAGTCGATGAAGCGGGCACGGTCGCTTTGGGCACGCGGGCTCCACATGGCTGGTCCTTTGCTTCGGTTCAACATACGGAACTGAATAGCGGTACGATCTGTAACAATACCCATATACCCTCCCAATGCGTCAATCTCACGAACGATCTGTCCTTTGGCGATACCGCCTACGGCCGGATTGCAACTCATCTGTGCAATCTTGTTCATGTCCATTGTGATAAGAAGCGTTTTTGAACCCAGGTTGGCGGCAGCTGCTGCGGCTTCACAGCCTGCATGACCGGCACCTACCACGATCACATCGTAATTGAAAGTCATTGTCGTAATTATCTTTGTTTCTTCTGCAAAGATAGTCATACTCCGCCTTTTAGTCATCATCCCAAAGGATATTTTGCTTATGCTTTGTTTCGTTAAAGGTTTCGGTCATAATTCCTTTAAAACCTCCATCACATAGTTCCGCCGTTGCCGGGAGATAGGGATGGACGATCTGTCTTTCATGCGGATATATCCTCCGTCGCTTTTGATGAAGCTTTTGATCTCATCCAGGTTGATCAAGTGCGATTGGTGTACGCGCAGGAAATGATAGGGAGTTAATAGCTCGTCGAATTCTTTTAATGTTTTGGAGACAACCAGCTTCTCACCTGTCTTTAGATAGAAAGTCGTATAGTTGCTCTCCGATTCGCAACGGATGATGGAGCCGATCTCTACAAACTCTATTTTATCGGCGACAGACAGTGCTATTTTCTTTTGTTTGTCTATCGCCCGTGTGTTCTGGAGGAGGTTTTGCATCCGTTTGTTTTCCTGTTTCCGCAATACTACCTGGACGGCTTTATCTACGGCATGTGTCAGCTCCTCCGGGTCGATCGGTTTCAATAGATAGTCGAGTGCACTGAAACGGATTGCCTGGATCGCATAGCTGTCGTAGGCGGTTACAAAGATCACCTCAAAGGGAATATCAGGAAGACTTTCCAGAAGGGAAAAACCGGTATCGTCACCCAGCCGGATATCCAAAAAGAGGATATCCGGTTTTGCTTCGGGCAGGACGGTAAGAGCTTCCGTAACGGAACTGCAGATGGCCGATATACTGATCTGCGGGCAATAGGTCCCGATCATACGGAGCAGGTTCTCCCGGTTACCCTGCTCGTCATCTACAATTGTTGCGGTTATTTTTGTGTTCATATTTTGCGTTATAAAGGAATGGATAACCGGACATGGCAACCGGAGACAGCTTCTTTTTCCTGCCTATTTTCGATTGTAACACCGATTTCCGTGTTGTACAAAGTCTTTAATATTTCGAACTCGTTGGTGACGGCACGGATACCGAAACCTCCGTTCTCTTCTGTTTTCAGTCCGGGACCATCGTCGGTAATGTCGATTATCAACAACTGGTTTTGCAAAGATAATCGAATTGTGATCTCTCCGGTACCTCGCGGGGCGATTCCGTGTTTAACTGCATTTTCAACGAAAGGTTGTATCAGCATTCCCGGTATCTCGATCGTATCCGGCTGGATGTTTTCGTCTACTGTCAGGGAGTAGGAGAAGGGGAAACGTAGTTGTTCGAGTTTCAAATATAACTGTAGCTGTTCGATCTCGTCGGAGAGGGGAACAAGCTTCTTTTCGGACGTAGCCAATACCTTCCGCAGTAAACGGGAGAAGTCGATCAGATATTTATTCGCCTCCTGATTGGCGGAGCGGTTGATCAGATTCTGGATCGAGCTGAGTGCATTAAAGATGAAATGCGGGTTCATCTGCGAACGGATCGCACGGAGTTCGAGTTCACGGATACGACGGCGGTTAAGCTCCTGCTTCTGTTTGCTTTTGGTCCGGAAATAGTAAATAAGACCGATGATCGCAGCGAGTAAAAGCGCACCTATAACGCCTTCTTTGAATCCTTTTATGAAATCGTTGAAGGATTTATCTTCTCTGCTCAGGTCTTTTTTTACTAAATCGATGATTGTGTCTATGTCAAAATCCCAGAGTCTCCGATAGAGAATAGTTCCGTCTTCGCGCATCAGAATGGTGAGTGGGTAGATACCCTTAGACTTTAAATCTTGTGCTTGCTGGCTGGGTATAGCTTTGTATGGCTTTACCTTCTCAGCATTATGAGAGGAGAAATTTGAGTATAGTTCGAGTTGTATGGTCGAAGTTAGTCCTTCCGCTTCAATACGCTGTTTCAAGTCGAGTGCGTTTTGGAGATTATTGGCGGGAAGACCATCCCATGGCAATAGTTGTAACAGGATGTATTTCCGGTCGTTTCCTTTCGCCAGGTGCAGGCTGTCAGCTATAATCAGACCGGTTTCTTTAATATTCTTTCCGGCTTCGAAAGGTAACAGCTTGTTGTATGTATTTTTTAGATCGTTTGTCAGACTGGTATCCGGGCAGGAGCTGATAAAATCCTTATAATCCGCATCTAATTCGGATAGCATTTTTTCACCCATTAAAGCCTTTAGATTAATTTTGTTTACTTGATATTTAGGATAACCTGAAAGGATTTGTTTCGTTAATAGATAGTCTTCCTGTGGGGTTAATTCTTTTTGCTTGTTCAGACGTAGATTATCCGACTTGAGTTCCTGTTTTTTATAGATAGTATACTCATACAGAAAATAGTCATAATTTGCAGCATCCGGTTTTTTTAGGTTGTATGCATAATCGATAAGTGGATTGACCGATGCAAAGTGGGGGGCTTGCCAGCTGAGCAAACCGCTTTTATGCCAGGCCTCTTTGTCGGTGTAATACATATAGCGTTGTAGGATAATAGCTCCTTTGAGATACTGTTCCGAGCGTTCGAATACCTTTCGCCAATAGGGATCCATCTTTCCAAAATCTTTCTCTAAGACAGTTTGAAAAAGAGCATTACGGGACTGGAAGGCTTTTTCCAGCTGGTCGGGTTGGCTGAGGTTAAAAGCATATATGTCAGACTCATAGAGATTGGCGAACCGTCGATAGCCATATTGGAAGTTGTTTTGCTCGTTTCCTCGTCCTTCGTAACGGATGCGATGTGTATCTATATATAGTTTTTTGTCCTGAACAATGGAATCTCCGGGAGTTAGTAGTAGCGTTTTTTGTGCTCCGACTTTGTATTCTGTCGGGTAGGGGATAAATATTTTTTTATGAACGGTTGAATCTCCGGATGTGTCGAGATCTAAATTGCAGCAGGTAAATTCCGTATTTGGAGGAAGAGGGAAGGAGGCTTCGATAATTCGTGTATTCGGTGTCGGAAAGTTAGGTAGGCCCTCACTCCATCCGGTCAGAAGATCGTTGGCTGTCGAGGTGACAAGCTTGTCCAGATTTAAAGAATCCTGAACAGATACATCCGTATTGGCTGATAATCCCTCTTGTCTTACTCCGAAAGGAATATACGTTTTCGAATAGGAGTAGAGTGAGTTCGTTCTGTCGAAAGTGAGTGCTTTTCCACTCTTCCGATCGTATGTGGCATGTAGAATCTGTTTGTCAGAGGTACTGTCTTTAAAACCGAAATCCTGCTGGTAACGATTGTCGAAATAATAAAATCCCTGTTTCTCTTTATCATTGTGACAATCATACAGGTTATCCAGCGTATAATCGATAGAAATGGATTTATCTGATCTATCTGTCACTGTTGCCCGGACAATGACCCTCCGGATATTCTCTGCTCTCCAGGGAATCTCTTCCTGGATTCCCGGTGCCACATAAGGATAATAATGAACACACTCAAAAGTGAACCAATCCCCTTTTTTAAGAGAATCGCGACTGTAAGGAGTGAATGATTCCGCCCATCCGTTCCATGCCAGACATACGAATAAAAATAAGAGCCTTACTTTCATATCTGTAAATTTAAGATGAAAAATTAGATTACAGACCAAATGTAGAAAGAAAGACTCTTGCGTGGCCGGAAAATGAGTAAATGGTAGTTGCGAGTGAGTAATAATGTAACATTTGAACATAAATATAAATAATGAACTGAATAGGATGATAAAGAATAAAAAAATACTATGTTTGCATACATAATTATTAATAACAAATCCGAGACTATGAACAATTTAATTAAAGCGGACAATGAGTATCAGCAATGGTTGGCTAATCTCAAAAAACGTATCAAACAAAGTCAGATAAAGGCTGCTGTAAAGGTAAACACTGAATTATTAGAACTATATTGGAGTATAGGTTCTGATATTGTAAAGAAACAGACCGAATCTGATTGGGGAGATGGAATTATTGAACAACTAAGTCTTGATTTACGGCTGGCCTTCCCGGAAATCAAAGGTTTTTCTTCTCGTAATTTGTGGTATATGAAGAAGTGGTTTTTGTTTTACTCTGGTGAAAATATAAAACTGCACCAAGTTGGTGCAGAATCTTCATCAAAGATGCCACAGCTTGTAGCAGAAATTCCATGGAGACATCATACTGAAATAATAACTAAATGCAAATCTATCGAAGAAGCATTGTTTTATATAAAAAAGACCTTACAGGAGGGTTGGAGTCGTGCTATCTTAATTCATTATATAGGAGTTGATTTATATAGATCGCAAGGGAAAACTATTTCAAACTTCTCCTCAACTTTACCTTCTTTACAAAGTGAACTTGCACAAGAGATGTTGAAAGATCCTTACAATTTCGATTTTCTTACATTAACGGAAGGATATAAAGAAAAAGAATTGGAGAAGGCTTTAACAGACAATCTTACTCGATTTTTATTGGAGCTTGGAACCGGTTTTGCTTTTGTAGGACGTCAAGTTCCTATTCAGGTTGGTGAATCATCTTATTATATTGATATGTTATTTTATCATTTCAGGATGAAGTGCTTTGTTGTAGTCGAATTAAAAACAGTGAAGTTTGAACCTGAATTTGCAGGTAAATTAAATTTTTATGTAACAGCTATTGATAGACAGATGCGGGATAAGGATGATAATCCGACTATTGGTTTATTGATATGTAAAGACAAAGAAGATGTAATTGCTGAATATACTTTGGCAGATATACAAAAACCTTTAGGTATATCTGCTTATGATCTGAATAATATTTTACCAGAGACATTTAGAAGCAGTCTTCCTACTATTGAGGAAATTGAAAAGAATATGAAGAACTTTTGATATAAATAGATAAATAATAATGCCGGGATCACTCCTCCCGGCATTCCTCCGGCAAAATAGCCAAAGCCTTATTTTCGTTTTCTTCCATGATCTCCCTCTCCCCCGGTCCTTTATCGTTGATGCCGCATAGATGAAGAATTCCGTGGATAATCGTGCGGTGCAGTTCTTCGTTGTAAGGAGTTTCGAACTTTTCTGAATTTGTTTTTACTGTATCCAGGCTGATGAAGAGGTCACCTGATATTTTGTTGCCGCTGGTGTAATCGAATGTGATGATATCGGTGTAATAATCGTGTTGCAGATACTGGCGGTTTACCTCCAGGATCTTTTCGTCGGAACAAAAGATATAGCTGATATCCCCTGTCTTTTTCCCGTATGTTTCTGTCACCGCTTTGATCCAGCTGCTGACAGCCCTCTTTTTGATAGCCGGAAGTTCGATGTCTTCCGCGTAAAATGATATTGCCATAATGCTATTATTAATCTTGTTTCTTTATCAGAATGATTTGTTAAAAAATATTACCCGGTATACTAATTCCAATTACCTGCACTAGTAATCCGATTTACCCGGTATAGTAGTGACATTTTGATAAAACGGAATTTACTGGGCAAAGAATAAATAAGTGAGTGCTATTGCTGCAATAGCTCCTGCCAGGTCGGCCAGTAAAGAACATTGTACGGTGTACCGTGTGTTACGGATTCCTACGCTGCCATAATAAAGAGCCACCACATAAAAAGTAGTATCGGCAGAACCCTGTACGATCGACGAAAGGCGTCCGACAAACGAATCGGCTCCATATGTTCGCATCGCATCCAGCATCATGCCACGGGCACCGCTACCACTCAGCGGCTTCATCAGTATGGTTGGCAACCCGCCGACAAAATCGGCATTCAACCCTACTGCCTCTACTCCTGTCCGGATACCTCCTATCACAAAATCCATTGCACCCGATGCACGGAATACGCCGATGGCTACCAGTACCGCTATCAGGTATGGAATGATTGTTATGGCTGTCTTGAAGCCCTCTTTGGCCCCTTCGATAAATGTGTCGTAGACATTGATCTTTTTGCGTACGCCACTTACGGTGAATCCGCAGATAATGGTAAACAACAACGTATTGGCGAAGACAGTCGAATAAAGCGATACCTGTTCCTGCTCCAGCGAGTTGAATAACCAAACGAGTCCTCCGATGAAAGCTGCCATACCTCCGAAGAATAACAGCAGGTTTTTCTGAAGGATATTGATGCGCTGTTTGATACAAACAGCCAGGATAGCTATCAGTGTGGAAGTAAATGTCGCCAGCATGATCGGCAGAAATACATCCGATGGATTGGCGGCTCCCAACTGTGCCCTGTACATCATGATCGTGATAGGGATCAGTGTCAGTCCGGAAGCATTGATACATAAAAACATGATCATCGGGTTGCTGGCCGATTCCTTGTCCGTATTGAATTCCTGTAACTGTTGCATCGCTTTTAATCCCATCGGAGTCGCTGCATTATCCAATCCCAGCAGGTTGGCGGAGAAGTTCATGAAGATAGAACCTGTTGCCGGATGGCCTTTGGGGATATCGGGAAAGAGCTTGCTGAACACCGGAGCAGCCAACCGGGCAAACGACTGAATCACCCCTCCCTTTTCACCTATCTTCATAATGCCTAGCCAAAGCGACAAGATACCTGTTAACCCTAATGATATTTCAAATCCACTTTTGGCTGAGTCGAATGTGGCATTAATGATATCGGTGAATACCACTGTATCGCCTGCAAAGATCAGTTTACCCAGTGCGACAACGAATGCGATAAGAAAGAAAGCAATCCAAATGTAGTTTAGAACCATACTGTTTTAATATTATGCTCACAAAAATAGGAATTTATTAACGATAGATTTGTATTTTTGTCCGAATAATAATCGTAATGACTTATGACAAAGATATTAGTAACCTACGACATGTTCCGTGAAGGCTTCACGGAACTGGAAAACAAGTATGATGTGACATTTCCCGACGGAAGAGATTTTACTTATGAGGAAGTGTTCGAAATGATTCCGGAATATGATATATTGTGCTCCATGTTCGATTTTCCGGTGAACAAAGAACTGGTAGACCATGCACCGAATTTAAAGATGGTAGCTAACTATGCGGTGGGTTACAATAATATCGATGTGGCTTACTGCCTGGAAAAAGGCATTACGGTAGCCAATACCCCTGACCCGGTGACCGCTCCTACTGCCAACCTGGCACTCGGCCTGATGATCGACACCGCCCGCCGCATTACCGAATGCGACCGTAAGTTGCGCACTTTAGGCAAGGAAATGAAAATAGGCGTACTCGAAAATCTGGGTGTGAATATTACCGGACAAACATTGGGTATTATCGGTATGGGACGCATCGGAAAGGCCCTTGCCAAACGTGCGAACGCCTGTGGCATGGAAGTGATCTACCATAACCGCCGCCAATTATATGTGGATGAAGAAACAAAACTGAATGTAATGTATGCTTCTATGGAAGAACTGTTGGCTAAGTCCGACTTCGTCTCCCTGAATGCTCCTTATACCCCTGACACCTATCATATCATCGGTGAAGAAGAGTTGAAGCAAATGAAACCGTCTGCCATCCTGATCAATACAGCCCGTGGTCCGCTGGTAGATGAACAGGCGCTGGTGAAGGCTTTGCAGGACGGAACGATTCATGGTGCCGGCCTGGATGTGTTCGAATTCGGCGATTATCCGCTACCGGAATTATTGGAAATGGATAATGTCGTATTGACCCCGCATATCGGAACGCAGACACTGGATGTACGTATCGTCATGGCCCGTACGGTTTGTAATAACGTCATCGGATTTTTGGAAGGCGACCGTCCTGTATCACGTGTCATGCGTCCATGACGGCGGAGTTTGTATTGAGCGAACTTCTCTCGATGGCGAATCCGGAGAAGGCTGCTTTCCTGCAACGTTTCTTTAAAACGGGGCCGGGACAGTATGCCGAAGGCGATGTATTCCTCGGACTGGTTGCTCCCCTCACCCGCAGCATCGCAAAGGCGAACAAGCAAACACCTTTGGCGGAATTGCAGAAATTGATGGATAGCGAATATCACGAAGCACGCCTTTGTGCCCTTTTGATCGCTGTCGAGCAATTCAAAAAAGCTTCGGAAGTTGACCGGAAGAAGCTGTACGATTTCTATCTCGGTAATGCCCGCCGGATCAATAACTGGGATCTGGTGGATGTCACCTGTCCGCATCTGGTGGGGCTTTACTTGCTGGATAAAGACCGTTCGCGGTTGTATGAACTGGCGGAAAGCGATTGCCTGTGGGAACAACGCATCGCGATGGTTTCGACGGTGACGTTTATCCGTAACCGTGAATATACCGATACGCTGGCATTGGCGGAAAAACTGATGTCGCATAAACATGACCTGATGCATAAGGCCGTGGGTTGGATGCTCCGAGAGGTCGGAAAGAAAGACCGGGAAACTTTAACCGCCTTTCTGGAAGAGTACGCTACCCGTCTCCCCCGCACAGCACTTCGCTATGCCATCGAGCATTACCCGGAGGATCAGCGTCAGTATTTCATGAAGAAGAAATAACAGATGGATGAACAGATAAAAGAAAAGCTTCGCCGTTGGGCAAAAGAATATAACGTAGATACCTTTATCCCGGATGATCCGGTACAGTTCCCGCACCGGTACACCGAGAAAAAAGACATAGAAATATCCGCTTTTCTCACCTCCTGGATCTCTTACGGACGACGGGAACTGATCCTGCGGAAGGCAAACGAACTGCATGCGGTGATGGGCGTCAGTCCGTACCGCTGGATCATGGAGGAAGGTTATAAAGACTTGCCGGGAAATGCGGTGGAACCGGGCAAAAGGGATACTTTTTACCGTTTCTACACCTACTCCCATCTCCGGCAATTGTGCGAGCGGTTGAAAAGTATCTATGAAGAACATGAATCGCTGGAAGATGCATTGGCTGCCAGTCGGTACCCCAATCCGATTACGAAGATACAGGATGTCTTTTCGGGTATCGAAGGTATTCCGGTATTGACCGGTACATCCGCCTGTAAACGTCTGGCTATGTTCCTTCGCTGGATGGTCCGGAAAGACGGTATTGTCGATTTCGGAATCTGGGGAACATCGATACGACCCCATGAACTGATCATTCCTTTAGATACACATGTCCATCAGATATCCCTGGAACTGGGACTAACTGCTCAAAAGAATGCCACCTTAAAAACAGCCATCGAGATAACCGAAGCTTTGAAAGAAGTCTTTCCCGATGATCCGTGTTTGGGGGATTTTGCGTTGTTTGGGTATGATATAAAACGGTTGAAAGGCAAGAATACACGTTTATTCTATGATGGCCAGGTTGACCTGCGGGGTACGGATACCCGGTTTTAATTCGCCGTTGACGATGATGAGGCTGTCGCCTTTGAATATGGCTCCTGCTCCGGCACGGGCTAATGGTTCGTAATCGCCCAGATCGGTCCATTCTTTAGTGAACGTGTTGTATTGTAACAAAGCCGTGTTGAATTTGTACCATTCCACCGGATGATACATATAGGCTTTGCCTTCCTCCTGTAACGTATTGACCAAAGTCGTGTCTCCTTTGGCTTCGGCTGCCTCGATCAGTTTCGGGCGGTTGACGGCAGTAAGGAAACGGTCGTAGTTGACACCACCCATCAGCAGGATTGAACTGTCGCTATAAGAGACGGCACAACCTCCGGTGAAGGTGCGATGCTTTCCATCTTTGAATGAGGGTAGTTCTGTTTCCGTTCTCCATGTTTTTGTTGCCGGATGGTATGAGAGCATATCGTGAGGTACGATCGCTTCCGTATCGTTCTGAATGGGCTGGAAACCTCCGGCCAGATAGATACGTACACCGTCTGCTGACTTTTGGGCTGCTAAAACAGGCTGGACGCGGGTGGCTCCCGGGAAGTCGGGCAGGTTTACCCAATTGCTTTTTGTTGTTAAGTCCATGGAGAGGAAACTATTGCATGGAAGCGTATTTTGGTTTCCTCCGGCCACATACACCGTGTGGTCTGTATAGGTTGCAGAAAGATTGTCCATGGGGGCCGGAAGAGATGGCAGTGTATTGATTTCCGCCTTTTCATCGGTCGTATTCCAGGATAACAGGCGTACATCCGGGAAGAGGGTGTCATTATTGTTGCCTCCGATGCAGATAATACCTTCGGGGGTAGTAACTGCTGCACCGTAGGCTACCGGAAAAGGTAGATTGCCCGCTTTTTTCCATCCGCTGGCCGGATTGGAAAGGTCGAGGGCGAATATGTCGCTGTAGTATTTTTTAGCTCCTCCTTCCGTGACAGGTTTGTCGGGGAAGTTGCAACCACCGGCTACCAGTAGCATTCCGTTACTTATGCCGGTAAACGGAGCCGATACTCCCAGTGATGCGGTGTCTGCCATGCCCGGCAGGTCGGGTAATTTATTCCAGTTGATCATGATGTTTGTTGTTTTTTCAGATGTAGAATGGTTACATCCTGCCAGTGAAAAGAGCAGCAGGATCAGCCATCCGGTTACTATTGATTTGTCGTACATCTTGTTATTACTATAAAGTTACTCTTTGGATTTGAATGTGGAAGCCGGAAGTTCGTCCCCGTTCACCAGATTGGCACGGGTGAAAGGCTGCCATCCGTAGCGGACTAATTGGGGACGGGCGATTTTATCGCTCCGGACTTTGACCTTTCCATCGACAATTTCAGCCTCTGCCTGAACAAATAACCCGTCGTATTCGGCTATTTCAAAGGTCCGTATCGGCTGTCCGTCGGAAGTATGCAAGCCCTCTGCATAATCAAAGGTGATATAGGCGGCATCGTCCTTGAACTCAACCGAACGGAAGAGTGGGCCTGACGGAATGATCCGATGTCCGTAGGTTCGGTTTAAAGCCCAACGTGCGAGTCGCTCCCCTATTTCACGTTTGTATCTCGGATGTACATTCAACGAATCTCCCCGGTCGCTGCTTACCGCCATGCCGCAATTGGGAATTTCTTGCATCATCCGGCGTTGGCTATCACGGAACCAGGTCCAGCTCGGACGGTCGATACTCGACAGTTGAACATAGTAGAACGGTAGTTCCTCTTGCCAGTTCTCCCGCCAGCTATTCACCAGCAATGGGAACAGACGTTCGTGTGTCTCTATATTCTGTGCGTTCGATTCACCCTGATACCAGATGATTCCTCTGATCGGATATTGCTGCAACGGCTCGATGCCTGTCTCATACAGGTAGCAGGGTTCGTACGGATGCCGTTGTTGTTTGTTGGTCGATTTCTTTATGTTGAGGGCGGCACGGCCGCGTACCCAATCCTGGATGAAATCGTTCTCTGTCCAGTTATACAGGATATCGGTGAAGTCGAACTCCAGTGTTTTCCGGTCTATCCATGCTTCTGTACCCGAACCTCCGACAGCATTCAGTATCAGACCGACCGGAACTTGCAGACTATCCGAAAGCATCTGTCCGAAAGAGAAAGCTACGGCGGAGAATCTATCGGCTGTTTGTTCGTTACATGTTGTCCATTGCGTGTCGTGGTAATATTGCAGTCGGTTGAGCGAATCCATTACCGCTTCATCCCATTCCACCGCATTCGTGAACCAGCGTGGCTCCATGTTGAAGAGACGTATTTGCGGTTGTTTACCGGCATATCCGGTCAATTCCTTACGCTGGCTGTCTACCAGTTCGTCTACCCGGAAAGCCATGTTCGACTGGCCGGAACAGAGCCATACTTCACCAACCAGTACATCCTTATAAGTTAGTTTTTGCGATGCCGGAGTTTTCTTCTTGTTCTTTTTTTCTACCAGTAAAGAGGTTTCGATAGTCAGTTCATAAGGGCCTCCTGCCTGCATCGGGTCGAGTATGACCGACCATTTGCCGTTGGAAGCAGTTACGGTTTCTTTCTTTTGTCCGGCAATCTGTACGGTTACTTTTTCACCTGCATTGGCTGTTCCGGAGACGGGCAACGGCTTCTCACGTTGCAGAACCATCTTATCGGAGTAAGTGACCGGCATTTGCAGGCCTCCGTAGTTGCCTGTCAGCTCCTGGTAGATCGTCTTGGCAAGGATACCGGCTCCTTCCGCAGTCGGATGAAGGGCATCCGGCAACAGGTCGGGACGGTTGTACAAGCCGGCCTGTAAGTCGATCAGTCCGGTGTTGGCCAGGCGGGCTATCTCTTCGATGGTTTCCTGTTCCATCCAGTACCAGTCGCGTGTGCCCGACTTGAAGCGTGGATGACGGTGTGAGATCGGTGTCATCCGGCAGATCCATATCCGGCAATCGGGATTTGCCTGACGGAAAGAATTAATCAGGGCCAGGTAGTCGCTTACGAAGTTATCCCTGTAATTGGGCCAGTTGCGCGGATCGGTATCATTCAATCCGAGATGGATGATTACCCGGTCGCCGGCAAAGTCGAGTGCTGCTTTGTATTCCTCCTGGTCGCAATAGGGACGGTGCCCTTTGTTGAGTAGCGTAGCACCGCTTTTACCGAAATTCACCACTTCGTATCCGTCACCCAGCATGCGCTGAAGTTGAGCCGGATAAGCGTTTACTTCCCGGTTCTCTATGCCTGCGCCGTATGTCACACTATTGCCTACGCAGGCAACCTTTACCTTCTTTTGGGCATAGGTTGCTGTGCAGAGTAACAGGCATAATAATAAAAGAGTTTTTTTCATTGTATAATAATCTATGATCTGCTTATTTCTTTTTATCGGGTGAATAGATCAGTCCGTCTACCGCCTTTTCACCGTCAGGAGTGACAAATACGAAGGTGAACATCCACTTGACAAGCCGTACTTCCGGTAAACTGAATTTACCGACCGGCAGTTTCATAAATACCTTGTTCCATCCCTTTTGCAGGTGAACTTTAGCCGGGTCACGGCCAACGCAGTTCTCATTTCCCAGAGGTATCTCGTTTGTTTTTTCCTTGTGGGTGGCTGTCCATACGGGCGGTAATATCTCCCGGTCGTTCAGCCATACGCGGCTTCCTTTATAGTCCCATTTTCCCTGTGGCGGGGCGAGGTCCATTTCCGAGCGTCCATAATTCTGGAATTCGATCCAGGCACCGACCTCCTGATCTTTGGGTGAATAGACCCAGGTCCAGGCATAAGCGGTATGATTTTCCTGTGGATCATTGTAGAAGCCTGGAATGGTGTTTCCCCATACGTGACGTAAATAGATACCGGCTCCGAAGGTTTCGCCTGTTCCGTAGGTTTTCCCGTTGTAGGTATAACTGTCTTTCAGCTCTGTTTCCGGTGGAAATACTTTGTTCAGGTCGCCGTTATTAGGGAATGCGTCGGTGATGCGCCATTTTACGTTTGTCTGTTTTACGTATGAGAACGGATAGCCTTTGAAGTTATGCTCCTTATGCCATAGCATCCGTTTCTCGAATTCAGCAAAGGATTTATATGCCTGACTGTCTTCCGACGGTAGGTTCGTTCCCTCTTTGTCGAAGTATTCATAACCTCCCCCACGCCATGAACGGTCGGCTATTGCCAGCATGTTCGGATAAAGGAAATTTTCGTTGATGATCTTTTCTTCCGGTTCTACCCAGCGGTCGTTCCAGATAGCCATGATGACACCGGCCATATCGTCGCTTCCTTCGGTATGGTGATAGATGGTGCTATTATATAAAGCACGGATGTCGGCAAAGATATCGAAGTGGTTCAGGTAATGGAAACGGGAGTCGATGGCTGGTATTCCCGGTTGTGCTTTTCCCCGGTAACTCCACATTTGTTCCATATCGATCTCTCCCGGCTGATACTGCCATCCCGGGTTCCATGAGATTACTTTTTTGCCTTTTGACCGTATGAAGGCCACCATTTCAGGTACGAATTGAGGATTGGTGAACTTCACTTCATCCGTTCCGATATGCAGGTACGGCACATTGAATGTTTCGCATACCTCTTCGACCAGGAGCTTCAGGATTTTCATCCCTTCCGGACTCTGCATGTCGTGGCGGAAGGTGCTGATGAAGGCGGCACTGTGTCCCGGCATATCGAACTCAGGGATCAGTAATACCTGATGCTGTTTACAGAATTCAACCAGTTCCCTGGCTTCTTCTTGTGTGTAATACTTACCCGGCATACGGGTCGTATTGATACTGTCGTTAAGCATCGGGAAGATTTTGCTTTCCAGTCGCCAAGACTGGTTTTCCGTGAGGTGCCAATGGAATACGTTGATCTTGTATTGTGCCAGTTTGGCTATTTCCCGCTTCAGTTCCTCCATCGAAGTATAGGTACGTCCCACATCCTGCATAAATCCGCGGATACGGAAAGCCGGCCAGTCTGTAATTTTACATCCTGTGATATATGCTCTGTCACCTTTCTTTTCTGTCAGTTGGCGGAGGGTCTGAATGGCCCGGTAAACACCTTGTTCGGTGGTTGCTTCAATCGTGATTCCTTGTGGTGAAACCTCTAATTTGTATGCTTCATTCTCATTTATTTTTGCTTCCGGCAGGCTTTCGACAAGCATTACCCGGAAAATCTTTTTACTGGCAGGATTTACTTTTATATTGCTTTCCTGCAGCCAGTCGGTGACCATTTGCTCGGTATTACCTGCCAGTGAGAGAGAAATATCTTTACCGGAGAACGTCTGCTTCGTCCAGTCCACCAGTTGTGGCCAGGGAAGTAAGTTCTGACTACCGGTAGCATACACCACCGGCAGCCATAAACATAGTATAAGTGTTATGAACAGTTTTTGCTTCATCCGGATTTACTTAATAAGGTCAGTGATCTTGATCGCCTGGAAAGTCATGTGTGCAACACTCGACTCATAGAAGATTCCGACTGTTTCCTTATCAATCATCGACAGGCAGGAATAACCCCATCCTTCAGCTTCGTCCAGCAATACCTGATGCTCTGCCGGCCAGGTCAGGCCGCCGTCGAGACTGGCTTTGATTGTAATATGGTTACGTCCTTTTGTTGTGTTCGGGTTGGAGAACAATAATAGTTTCTTACCGGTGATATTGTCTTTAGCATCCACTTTGATGAGGCTGGCCATACATACCGGTTCCTGAAGTGCACTGCGACTGGATGGATGTTCCGTCCATGTTTTACCCAGGTCTTTGGTGATGGCTACTGCACGGCTACCGCCACGGTTGTCGCGCATGTTCAGCATTAATACCCCCGGTTCTACTTCTGCTACCTGTGCTTCGGTAGTATTGGTACGTGCCAGGTTGTGCAGATGCCATGTTTTACCACGGTCTTTGCTGTACATCACGCCTGCGTTCGGAACGCGTGTTGCATCGATGAATTGGATAGGAAATACCAAGGTTCCGTCCTGCATCGTGATACCACGTCCCGGACCCTGCAACAGGAAATACCAGGAAGGATCTTTTACCTGTGAGGTGATGTTGATCGGTTCACTCCATGTTTTACCGTCGTCTTCGCTTTTCACAAGTACTAACTGAGCCGTTTCATCGGGAGTCATACCCGGCATCGAGTTCCACCAGGCACGGCCGTTACCCATTCCGTGTGTCCAGGCAGCAACGATCCAGACGGTATTTGTTTTTTCATCTACCAGGATGGAAGGGTCGCCTACTCCGTTCTGTGCATGCGGCAGACCGCCGGTTTCACCGAAGGTCATGGCTACCCGCATCGGTTCCCAGGTTTGTCCTTTGTCGGTACTGCGACTCACACCTATATCGACCATTTCCTGCAGGTCGACGCTACTGTTATAGCGGATGTCGTATACACCCAGCAGTGTACCGTTATTCGTTGTAACCATTCCCGGAATACGGAAAGCTGCAGAGCCGTCGTCACCGGCCTGGCGTACTCCTACGCCGACACGGCGGGGAGCATTTGCTTTTCCTTTCCATTCAATAAGGGCGGGTTTGTTATTGATGGTAGCTTCCGGCATAGTGAATGACACTCTCGACAAAAGGGATGTCTCCGGTTTCATTTCGATGCTGACCCAGTAATAGTTTTCCCCTTTTACCATCGGTTGTGCCGACTTCAGTGTGATGCTATTGGATGGTGTTGTAATTTCGTCCTGTTTAACTGAATAAGACAGATTTGCCGTACGGGTTTTACCCGGTGTAAAGCTATTGACATAAGCTACCGGACTGAAATGGGAACCTTCTCTGGCGGGAGCTTCCGTACCGCTGTAATATAATCGGATGGCTTTGATATCCGACAGGTTCGTTTCGTTTCCGAACTGTAAGGTGAGTTTATTTAATACATCCCCTTTCTGTGCGGGAATACGCATTTCCAACAGGACATTGTCCGTACGGTCGATCAGAATAGGAATCTGCTGTTCCCTTACGTACAAGCTGTCTGCTGCAAAGGCGGTTTGTGCGATGAATAGAAGACAGAGATAAAAGATGTTTTTTTTCATGATAAATGTTCTATATGTGTTGTTTGTTAAAATACTGAACCAAATCTATGCATAATCTATGTAAAATCTAGGTATTCTATGCGAAATCTAGGTAAAATCTATGCATAATCTAGGTAATTAATCTGTCATATTCGCCACCTTCGGTCGAAGGAAACAAATCTGAATAATCAGGGCGATGGCAACAAGTCCTGCCAGCATCGCGAAATCGTGTCCGAGGTTACCCGCATCTGTCGACCTGCCTAAAATATCTGTGATGGCTGCTCCTGCGAATACGCCTGTCATGTTCATGATACCGTAAGCCGTAGCACGGTAACGCGGTGAAATGAACTGGCAAAGGATCGGCATATTGTTTGCATCGAAGATACCGAAACCGATACCGAAACAAAGACCTCCGCCGACTATCATCAGAAAGTTATGCCCGAAACCGAGTAATAATAGCGATGGAATGGTCAATGCCAACCCGATGGCTCCCGTGTAAACACGGCCTCGAACATTTGTCTGTATCCATTTGTCTGATAAGATACCGCCTGCAATTACTCCGATAAAAGAGGATAAGGCAATTGTAATGGTTGAAAGCGGTCCGGCTTCAGACATATCGATCGACAGGTTTTCGGAGAATAAGGTCGGTAGCCAGTTCTTTGTCGCCCATCCCGGTAAGCTCGGTGTTGCGAAATAGAGCAGGATAATCCAGAAGGAAATGTTTGTAAACAGCATTCCCATACCTTTGAGGGCTCCTTTAACCGGATTTTCTACCGCTGCACCTACTTCTTTTATCTTTTGAACGATATGGTCTTTTTTATCTTTCAGAAACAGGATCAGGATAACACTGTACGCTATTCCCACAATACCGAACCAATGAAAGGTCGTCTCCCAGGTAAAGGCACTTGCCACCGTTGCACCGAAACCACCTAGAGCCTGTCCGGTATAAAGACCGGTCATGTGGATACCTACGGCCAGTGAACGGGTTTTTCCCTGGTGATAATCGGTAATAAGCGATAGTCCGGCAGGGATATATAAAGCCTCGCTTACCCCCATCAGGGCACGTAGGAAATAGATCTGGTTGAAAGTGGTACAATAGCCCATCATCAACGTAACGAACGACCAGACGAACAAACTTCCGACGATCAGCCATTTGCGGTTTACCCTGTCGGCAATCATACCTGCTACAGGACTCATGAATCCGTAAATCCAGAGGAATACGGCCATCAGGCGGCCGAAATTAGCCGCCGACTCCAGTTCGGTGATGTCGATCATCATCGCATCTTTCATGGTTGAGAGCATTTGGCGGTCCATGTAGTTTAGTAAAGCTACGCCCCACAACAGACCGACAACTACCCAGGGATAGATTTTTTTGTTATTCATTTCGTTCTATATTTATAAGGTGAAAACAAAGTTTGGAAGGTAAGCCATCTGAAGTTCATTTGCCTGCTTTAGCTGACGGCAAATGAACTTTTGACAGCATTTTCTTTCTGTTAATATTATTTTGACAGAATTTCTTTGCAAAGCAGATTACATTTCAGAAGCATCCGGGGGATGTGGAACGGTCCTTTATACATATTGCCCTTAGCACGCTGAGAGAGTGTTCCGTCATAGTGGAAATAGCCGTACCACTCACCGTATTCCCTGTCCGGGAAGCGGGCGTAAGTATATTCGTTGATCATTTTGTGCATTTCGAGATACTTGCTGTCACCGGTTGCTTCATACGCATATAATGTGGCGATAATGGCTTCGCACTGGGGCCACCAGAATTTCATATCGTGCCAGTATTCCTGTTGAGGCAGGTTCTTGCAGTCTCTGAAATAGGTAATGCCGCCGTAGGTTTTATCCCATCCCCATTCCCAGGCCCAGTCGAGGATAGTCAGCCCCATCTGTTTCAGTTCCGGATCCCAGTTCCTGTATTTGGCTTCTTCCAGAATAAACCAGGCAGTTTCGATGGAATGGCCAGGGTTGATTGTGCGTCCCGGGATCGAGTCGATGAATTCACCGTTCGGGCCAACGGTTTCCAGAATGGTTTTGAACTCCGGTTTCATAAAGTCGCGACGGAGTTCAGCGATGGACTCGTCTATCTGTTTCGTAAGGATTTCATCGTTGATCGCTTCGCGGATACGGGCTGCCGTATCGATCAGGATCATACAAATGGAATGTCCTTTGGCAACAAAGCCTTCACGGAATTTGGGTTCCAGTAATCCCGGTGTGTTTTTATAATAAAGAACTTGCTTGAACAGTTCGACTGCTTTCTCTGCATAACTCTTATCACCCGAAGCGATCGCGTATTGAGCCATGGCAATAGCAGCAAATGTTTCGGAGAATACATATCTTCTTTTACGTACCGGGACACCGGTTGCCGTTACTTCATAAAACATACGTCCGTCTGTGTCAAAACAGTATTTCTCAATGAAGTCAATACCGTTTTTACAAGCCTGTAACCATTCTTCCCGTTTTTCTATGTTGTTGTAAGCGTACGCCAGTACAAAGGCGAATCGTCCCTGGAACCAAACCGATTTGTTTGAATCCATCAAGGAGCCGTCTCTGTCCAGACAGGTGAAATATCCGCCGTTTTCCTTATCGATGCCATATTTCAACCAGAAAGGTATGATATCGTTCACGAAATCGTTTTTGTAGACGTTGCCCCAGTAGCCGAGATAGTCGGCTGGCCGGGATATATTTGTCTTTGCGTCCATATTATATTAGAATTTGTTACATCTTTCGAAGAAGTTGATTGCTTCCAGTTCTGCTTTCATTGTAGCTTCTTCCGCATCTGTCATATTCTGGAACGGAGTACGGTTTTTACCAAGATCCAGACCGATCAGTTTCATGATGCGCTTACCCCCTACAATATTTCCACGGAAATGGCAGATCACGTTGATGACTTCCTGCGAGAAGTTTTGTTTTTCGCGGGCTGTTTCCAGATCTCCAGCTTCCCATGCTTCGATAATGCCTACCAATTCTTTTCCATTGTAGTTGGTAGTTCCTCCGATACCGCCCTGGGCTCCACCCATAGCCAGACATGGCAGAATTGTTTCGTCCTGTCCGTGAAGCATGTCGAATTTACCGTCTTTATATAATCTGCACTGATTGTATTCGTACAAGCTTTCATACGTATATTTAATACCGGCGAAATTAGGAATACGTCCGTCTACCGCTTTCAGAAAGTCTACCATAGAAAGGAATGCGCCGTTGAATGCCGGGATATGATAATAATAGAAAGGCAGTTCCGGTGCACCGCAGGCAATTTCTTCGCAATACTTTACCAGTTCTTCCACGCGATTTACTTTAGGGAAAGGGGAAGCCATTGCACCGATACCCCACGCTCCGATCTTCTGAGCATGAGCAGCCAGGTTCCGGCTTGTCTTTACACAGGTGCTTCCGACATGTACGATTACTTTGAATCCTTCCGGGGCAACTTCCACCCATCTTTCGGCCAGCTTCATGCGCTCTTCTTCATTTAACATGTATCCTTCACCGGATGAACCGTTAATGAAAACGCCTTTTAACCCATTGTTGACTAGTAGTTTAGCGTATGCTTCGATGGGTTCGTAGTTCACTTCTCCATTTTCATAAAACGGAGTAAAAGGGGCATCGATCAGACCTTTAATTCTTTCCATGGTGTATAGTATTTATTGTTTATGTATATGCTTCCGTTTAGAAACTTGACAAAAATAAATAAAATATTTTATTAACGGGGTTATTATTTGAGAAATATTTTCCTAATAAATTGAATTCTCTCTTAGAGTTACTAGATGTGTTATAATATATTAGGGATTGTGTAGGCGGGGAAATATGAATTCCAAAGAAGGAAAGTGAATGTGTATAGAGTAATCCTTCTTTGGAATTCAAAATTGTTTGGAAATTTATTTAGCTCCTGCCACTTTGTAACCCGGAGTCTGGTTCAAGGCCGGGTTGTTGGTCAGTGTTGTTTTATCTATCGGCCACAGCAGCTTGTCGGTATTTCCGTTTTCGGCTAATGTATATTTAAATACATATTCATTACCGAAACGGCGCAAATCATACCAGCGTTTACCTTCCATGATAAATTCTTTGAAACGTTCTTCTAAAATGGCTTCGTTTATGTCTTTATCAATGTCCTGATTCGGATAACCGATTGTTTTGTTATCGTAGTTCTCGCCATAAGCCCGTTGACGTATCTTATTTATTTCTTCCGCCGGATTTTCTCCCAGCATAGCTTTTGCCTCTGCCAGCATAAGCAGGAGGTCTGCATAACGGTATATAGGATAATCGTCGCACAAAGAGCGGCTGTCACCTGCATCCTGAACTCCCTGATATTTATAATTAAAGACACCTACAAGATCAAGCGTACCATCTTCCAGCTTATTGTAAGCACCTTTCAGTGTCGCCAATTTGCGGCTGTCCTTGTCATCATACCGGTATATATTCTCTTTTTTAATACCCAAACGGATCAGACCTAATCTGTTTTCTTTTGTCAGGTCGAACTTTTCTCCGGTAGCAGCATCATAGTAGGTAGATAAGTAGTTTCTCTGGGGAAGAAAGCTTCCGCCAAACGAGCCATTCCATAAATCATGTTCTTTGAGTTGGTTACGGAAAGCAAAGATGATTTCTTGATTTCCTTTTTCGGTGTAGGCAAAAACGTCACTGAATTTATCCATTAAACTCAACGATGATACATTATTTTGTATATCTGTCAGGGCATTTTTGGCAATGGTTGCGTCTTCGTTTCCGCCTCCCATTTGTTTACCGGACCAAAGATACACTTCACCTTTCAGCATTAATGTCGCAGCTTTTGACCACATGCTTTTTTGTCCTTTGATGGTATAATCGGAACCAAAAGCATTTACAGAAGCTTCTATATCAGATTTTATTTGTTTCATTACATCTGTTGCAGGAGAAGCCTCTTTTGCCATATTGGAAACATCTACTGTAAATGTCGGTTCAGTTGTGATGACTGCGTCTCCCCATGAACGTAAAATGTGGAAATAGTAGAAAGCCCGTATGCCATAAGCTTGCCCGAGGTAATAGTTTTTCTGTTCTTCAGTCAATATTTCAGTTTCATCAGTACGGAGGATCATCAGATTTAACTGATTGATGTTCTCGTAGAATTTTCCGTAATTGGAAATACCCGGATTTTCTTCGTTTAAGGTATTATAAGGGAAGCGTTCCATACCCTGTGATGCTTCACCTCCGAATGGTAAATCACCGAAAACATCGCTTCGTGCCTCTCCTAAAAGGAAGAAATTATAGGCATGATCTCTGAAACGAGTGTGTAATCCTGTCATGAAAGCGTCGAACTGGTCTGCCGATTTCCAGTAATTCGCATCTGAGATGGAACTGATCGGCTTCATATCCAGTGATGTACATCCTCCTATAAAGAGAGATGAAATTATGGCTATTGATAAAAATATTTTTTTCATATTGCTTTAAATTTGAAATGATTATCAGAAAGAAACGGAAACGCCTAATAATACGGTTCGCGGCATAGGATATCTACCTTCATCTACTCCGGCATTATCTTTCTTGATTGCCGGTTCGGGCGACATTCCCGTATAACCGGTAATATAGAATAAGTTTTGTCCTGTTATGTAGATAGAAGCATCGCTCAATGTTGCTTTTTCAATGATTTTCTTAGGTAAGCGATAGCTTAATGTGATCTCTCTCAAAGCCAGATAATCTCCTTTCTCGTAGAAACGGGAACTGTTATTATTGATATTGGGATTCGCATTGTTTGAACGTGTTATGTTCTTCTTACCGAGTTGGTCTGCATAATAGAACTTAGGCAGATCCGCATTAACGTTCTCAGGCGACCAGGTATTATAAACATCTTTTATTATGTTGAAAGAACCCTGATATTGTCCCAGTGAGCGGGCCGCGAGGTCATTGTAAATAATATGGCCCAGCGCATAGTCGAAACGGGCAAATAAGGATATATCTTTATAGGAAAGATTTGTAGAAAAACCTCCGGTCCATTTAGGCAAAACATTTCCGACTTTTACACGGTCATATTCGTTGATAACGCCGTTATTATCTAAGTCTGCCCACATAACGTCTCCCGGTTCGATTGGTTTTTTACCGATCTTTTCCTTATCGCTCATCTGTGCCCATTTGTTCGGACCGTATAGTTCTGCAACCGCGTCATATCTGTCACCGGCATTTGCTTTTACGTCGTCCCAATCCTTGAAGATACGTTCCTGTTTATAGGCGTATACTTCGCCGAGAGGTTGTCCTTCCTGGTATCCGCCTACCCAGATCACTTTACCGGATTTAGGGTCGTATACTTCCATACCGCCCTGGCGGTTATTTTCGTTACCATTGTAGGGCAGCTTAATGATTTTATTGTGTACCAGCGATGTGTTGAAAGAGAAATCCCAGCTGAACGCCTTGGGGTTTGAAAGAATATTAAGTTTAACTTCAGCCTCGAAACCTGTGTTGCGTAAGCTTCCCAGGTTTGTTCTGATACTGCTGAAACCGGTATATCCGGGCAACTCGAGGCTGGTAAGTAAGTCGCTGGTGGTACGGTTGTAATAATCCAGGATCAGGTTGAAGCGATTATTTATGAAGCCCAGGTCAAGACCGACTTCAAAAGAATTACTCTTTTCCCAGCGCAGGTCGCTGTTGATCAGCCCGGTATTCAGAAAACCTACATTGCCGTTATAAGGGATAGGAATACTGGAACTGTTGTTGATGGTATTATATTCTCCATACACTTCATAATTACCCAGTCCGGCAACGTTACCATTAACACCGTAGCTGACACGCGGTTTAACGGTGGATACATATTTGGCGATTTCCGTGTCTTTAAAGAATGATTCTTCATGTATATTCCAGCCGGCAGAAACGCCCGGAAAGAAACCCCAGCGGTTATCACTTAGCTTGGATATACCATCGTAGCGGGCAACAACGGAGAACAGATATTTATATTCATAGTTGTAATTGACGCGGGCGAAGCCTGATAACATACGGTAACCATCTTTATAAGAATAGACTTCCGTCTTGTCGCTGGAGCCGTTCAGTGTAGGGATATCGTCACTTGGGGCCTTGTTCCCTTTTGCCTGTAGCTTGAAACGGTTGTAGTCGAAATATTCGCCACCGACCATTGCTTCCAGATTATGCTTTTCTATAAACGATTTATTGTAAGTCAATGTGGCACTATGCTGCTGTTGGAACTGGCGTTCATACATACCACGTGCATTACGTGTATTGTTGGGTGTATTACTGTTTTGCGTCTGATATTGCTTATCGAAATCTTCTTGTTCGTTATCGATATAATAGATTGAACTGTTTTCATTCAGTGACAGTCCGGGAATAATTTCCCAGCTTCCACCAATGTTGAAAGTCGTCCTGCGGACATTGTTGATACGTTGTAATTTATCTTTCCAGTAAAGAGGGTTTCCATCTGCAGATCCGACACCGGCAGCCGGATTTCCATCTTCATCGTAAGGGTTGAGAGTCGGCCATAAGCTCATGGAACGATAGAACAGCTGTGCTTCACTGATCCATAAACCCGGTTTTTTTGAAAAAGAATAAGTAGCACCTGCATTGATTTTAATATTGTCGCGTACTTTATAAGATCCGTTGATATTTCCTGTAAAACGTTCATAAGACGTACCTACGACCTGGCCTTGTTCATTATAATATCCGAAAGAGGTCAGGAAAGTAGCTTTATCATTTCCTCCCGTTACACTAAGGTAATGATCCTGGGTAAATGAAGGGTCATTGAATGCCGCGTCCATCATTTGGCCTCCGTAGTCTTTGAAGATCAATTGGCCTTCTCCGTCGTACGGGTCTGTCATTTGCTGCCATCCCTCATTTAGAAGATGTTTGTTTTCTTCTGTCAGATAATGAACGGAGAAATGATCTCCGGCATTTGTTCCATACCCGGTCGTATTGTTCACCTGTTGTAATGTTCTGGTATAGCCGGCATCATTAATGTATTTGTTACCTAGTCGGTTATAATACAGGAAATCTCTGGCTCCGAGGAACTCATATCCTTTGCGGGCAAAGTTCATACCTCCTTTGAATTTGTAAGAGACAGTCGCTTTCCCTTCTTTGGCTCTTTTAGTCGTTACAAGAATAACACCGCTGTTGGCACGAGCTCCGTAAATGGCGGTGGAAGCTGCGTCTTTTAGAACCTGGATCGATTCGATGTCGGCAGGGTTTACGTCATTCATGGAACGTACAATACCATCTACTACAACCAGCGCCTGATTGTTTGCAGGGTCACCGGTAATAGTTGCACCGCCGCGTAAGACAATGTTGGGAGCCTCTCCCGGTTTACCGGATGTATTTACAACACGTAGACCACTTACTGTTCCTTGTAATGATTGTCCGGCGTTGGAGATTGCTACGTTTTCAAGAGCTCTGTTGTCTAACTTGGAAATGGCCGTAGTTAATGTGGCTCTCTTTTGTTGCCCTCCATAACCGGTAACGACAACTTCATCCAGCTGTTCTGCATCTTCACGTAAGATAACATTTACTTTAGTTTTTCCGGCTAACGGAATTTCCTGAGTTTTGTAGCCGATAAAAGAGAATTGCAGAGTCGCATTTTTGTTAAATACAATAATGGAGAAATTACCATCAAGGTCAGTTACTGTACCATTTGTGGTTCCTTTTTCCACAATAGAGGCACCCGGCACGGAGAAATTAGACTCATCCATTACCGTTCCTGTGATAGTTATCTGCTCTTGTCCCCATGCAAAAGCGGGAAGCAACATAACAAGCACTAAGATCAGGAGATTTTTCTTCATAATAAATTACTTTTATTTGTTAATAACCAAGGTTGAAACTTTCAGATAAATTAAAGTTGATTTCGTATTTTGACAGAGTTCGTGACAGACTCTGTTGAAAATGGCTTAAAAAATATAAAAAAGAGGTTGAAGTTTTTTTTCGCCAATATTAGTTTATATGAAATCATATGTGGCGGGCTGAAATATTGTGTTTTTTTATTTTTTACAGGCTTATATTTGAAATATATTTATTTACTTTTGTTCAATCATACTATAAAATAGCAAATAATAAAGCCATGAATACAAAATTTCTTATCACTACCGATAATAACCGTAATGAGTCCCTTAAAAAGAAAATCATACATTATTATATCGCCAATGGTGATGCTACAATAGCAGAACTATGTAAAGAAATGGATTTGAGTATTCCAACCGTAACCAAGCTGATCGGTGAATTACAAGAGGATGGTTATATATTGGATTTTGGGAAACAAGAAACCAGTGGTGGACGTAAACCTAATATTTACGGACTGAATCCAACTTCGGGTTATTTTGTCGGAGTAGATATTTTCCGGGATAAAGTAAATATTGCAGCCGTTGATTTTAAGGGTGAAAAGTTAAGAATAGAAGAAAATATACCATTTGTTTTAGAAAATACACCTGCTGCTCTTGAAACATTATGTGTCCAAATCAATACATTTATAGACTCTCTACCAGTTTCGCGTGAGAAAGTATTGGCTGTTGGGGTAAATATTTCAGGGCGTGTCAGACCGGAGTCCGGTTACAGTTACAGTATTTTTTATTTTGAGGAAAAGCCTTTGTCGCAAATCCTGGAAGAACGTATAAAGATCAAGATCTATATTGAGAATGACACTCGTGCCATGTTGTATGGAGAGTATATGCAAGGAGTTGTTAAAGGCGAAAAGAATATTTTGTTTATTAATCTGAACTGGGGGTTGGGACTATCTATCTTTATTAACGGAGAATTGTATTATGGGAAATCCGGCTTTTCAGGAGAGTTCGGTCATTTTTGTTTCTTTGATAATGAGATACTCTGTCACTGCGGAAAAAAAGGATGCATTGAAACAGAAGCGTCTGGATCGGCTTTATATCGTAAATTATTAGAAAGATATAAAGAAGGTAGTAGCACGATCCTTGCAGCTAAAATAGATAAAAAAGAAAACATAACTATGGCCGATATGATTGAAGCCATACAAAAGGAAGATGTGCTTTGTATTGAAATACTGGAAGAAATGGGATTGAATTTAGGCCGGGGAATTGCCGGGTTAATGAATATATTCAATCCAGAACTAGTTGTCTTGGGAGGTGCATTGTCTCTGACGGGAGAATATATCAGCCTTCCGATAAAGAGCGCTATAAGGAAATACTCTCTTAATTTAGTGAGTCAGGATACTGAAATCAGATTATCGAAATTAGGTGAGCGGGCTGGAGTATTGGGAGCTTGCTTGTTATCAAGAAGTAAAATATTGGGAATGATCCGATATTAATGTCTCTTTTTTATTCGATTTTGCTAAAACTTTAATTTCTCCTCTCTACTACTTTTATATGTATTTATATAGCCCATGAGAATTAAATATATTTTTAATCATCATGGGCTTTAATATGGAAAAATATATCCAATACCTGATTATTATTAAATTATTTTATTTATATTTGCGCAATAATTAAAGAGTAGTCGCTATTTTGCCTGTAATAATGAAAAGATCAAAAAATATGAAAATGATTCTCTTTTATATTTTGGTATACCAGAGTCTGTCACGAACTCTGTCAATTTGATATAGGGACTGATTTATTTACTTAAAAATGATTTAATAGTATATTTGTTGTATTGACCCAAAAGTAACAATACGGAAAAATCAAACTCGACTAAAAATAAATTGGTAGTGTTCGTTCTGATTTAAACGATTGTGTTCGTATATTTGCCGCTATGCTAACAAATCTGATCGACGAGGAACTATTAGTGAAGGAACTGACCCTGGGAAGCCAGAAAGCTTTTCAGGTATTATTCATGCGCTATTACCCCAAGATCCGTGGTTTTGTATACGGTTTGGTTAAATCGGAGCAGGATGCAGAGGATATTGCCCAGGAAGTTTTTTCTAAAGTATGGGGAAACCGGGATAAGTTTGCCGATGTGAAGAACTTTGGCGCTTATCTGTTCATCTTGTCTAAGAATACCACTTTCAATTTTTTGGAAGCTCAACAAATACGTATCGAAAGATTAAAAGAGAAACCATTTGAAGAAGAGACCAATGACTCTCCGGATGAAGATTTAATTGCCAAGGATTTGCAGCTTTTGATCGATATGGTGGTAGAAAGCATGCCTCCACAGCGTAAATTGATCTATCAGTTGAGCCGTGAGATCGGATTATCCAACCAGGAGATTGCCGAAAAATTACAATTAAGTAAGAAAACAGTTGAAAATCATCTGAATTTGGCGTTAAAAGAATTGAGAAAGGTTTTATTATATCTATTGATACTTTATTTGTGTTAAAATATTGGGGGCGAAATGCCCAAAAAGAGTCTTTATAATATAATGTTAAGGACAGAATGAGTTATATAAAAAAAATAGTTGATTATTTCTTTCATCATGACTTCTCGGAAGAGACGATAAGGAAAGTACATCAAAGGCTGACAAAGGGAGATGATAGGCCGGAGGTAGACGATGCGCTACTGTCGGTCTGGGATACTATGGGGTTCCCGGAGATGGACGAAAATCATTCAGAACAGGCTTTTTCTCAATTAAGCAGACAATTAGGTTTCTCAGAACAAAAGGAACCTGTGCGGAAATCTTTACGGCCGACGTCATTTGTGATGAAACTGGCGGCTATATGGCTCTTACCGTTGATCATGCTTTCTTCTTCCGTTTATTTTTATTGGCAGGCAAATATAGTTAAAGATGCCGTGGCGGATGTTTCGCTGATTGAGCATTTCGTTCCGGCAGGCAAACGTGAACAGATCATTCTGCCGGACAGTAGCCGGGTTTGGTTGAATTCCGGTAGTGTATTGATTTATCCTTCTACTTTTATAGGACAGACACGTGATGTTTATCTGTCTGGTGAAGGTTATTTCGAGGTAGAGAAAAATGCGGAACAACCTTTTATCGTGAAAGCCCGCACACTGAATGTAGAAGTATTGGGTACGCGCTTTAATATTCTTGCTTATCCGGAGGTAAAACAGATTGCCACGACACTTGAAGAAGGCTCCGTACGGGTATGTCTGCAGGATAATGATAAGAAAGTATATCATCTGGTGCCCGATGAACAGTTGGTATATAATATCGACTCCGGAATAGTGGATATAAAACAGGTCGTCTCTGCCGATTATTCCGACTGGCGCGAAGGAGGTTTATTATTTGACAACTACTCTTTTTCAGATATCATCCATATTCTGCAACGTACATATGGAGTAAATGTACATTTGCAGACATCTATTTATAATAATAACAAAATAACGGTACATTTTAATAAGAATGAATCGTTGGAAAATATATTCATGCTTTTGAAGGAGCTAATCCCCGGACTTGAATATCGTATTGATAATAAAGATATCTACCTGAAATAGGGAAAAAGCATTTTTTTACGATGTAATTAAAAAAAGTTTCAGTTTCGATTGGGTGCAACGTTTTTTCCATCTGTCATTATAGATGAGTACGCACTTAAAAATCGTGTTATTGTTTAACTTTTTTAATTACATATGAAGAATAAACACAAATCCAGACGAATTGGAACCTATTGTCTGTGCTTCCTGATCGCAGGTTGTCTGCAGATCAATGCACAAAAGGTCTCCTTTAATGAAGGAACAGTTTCATTAAAGGAAGCGTTCCAGAAGATCGAAGCTTCATCCAAGTACAAAATTGCTTATAATGGTACGCAGTTGGATGTCAGCAAAAGGGTACAACTGAATCAAAAGAACGTAGAAGTATTGGATGTATTAAAGCAGATCCTGGCTGATACAGGTTATACTTATTCGATTAAAGGAGATTATGTTGTCATTTCCGTACCTGCTAAAAATGCAGTCGATCAGAAAGAAAAAACCGTAAAAGGAGTTATTGTCGATGAAACGGGCTTGCCTGTTATCGGTGCCAATGTCGTTGTTTCGGGAACTACAAGCGGAACCGTTACCGACTTTGACGGAAACTTTACCTTGCAAGTTCCTGAAAACGGAACACTGGAAATCTCTTATATCGGTTTCCTGACACAGCAAATCTCTTTAAAAGGAAAGAATGATTTCCGTATTACCCTGAAAGAAGATAGCCAAAAACTGGATGAAGTGGTGGTGGTCGGTTATGGAACCCGTTCACGTAAAAGTATTACCGGTTCGGTAGACCAGGTGAACAGCGAGATTTTCGAGAATCGTCCTGTGACCAATGCTACTCAGGCATTACAGGGAGCATCAGCCAACCTGGTTATCCAGAGCAAGAACATGAATCCTAATGACAACAGTATGAATATCAACATACGTGGTGTCAGTACGATGGGTAATAACGATCCGCTGATCGTTATCGACGGTTTGATATCCAGTTCTTCTACACTGAATAATCTGAACCCGAACGATATCGAGAATGTCTCTATCCTGAAAGATGCCGGTAGTGCGGCTATCTACGGCTCACGTTCAGCAAATGGTGTTATCCTTGTCACAACCAAGAAAGGATCTAAGGGAGGTAAACCACAGGTTACATTTAATGGACAGATCGGTATGCAGGATCCGCGTATTTTGTTCTCTCCGGTAGAAGGTTGGCAGAATGCGATGCTGAGAAACCAGGCAAATGTGAATGTCGGTAATGCCCCTCAATTCACTCCGGCCGCTATTCGCGACTTATATGACCACCGCGACGAAGAAGAATGGCTGTACGATCAGATCATCCAGACAGGTCTTCAGCAGAACTACAACATTAATGTATCCGGTGGTAGCGAGAATACAACTTATATGGTATCGGCCAGTTATTTTAATCAGGAAAGTAACTTTAAGGGTAATTTCGGCATGGAACGTTATAACTTCCGTACGAACTTAAGCACGGAATACGGACGCTTCAAACTGACTTCACTGATGGCCTACAACCGCCGTAAGGACCGTACCGTTGCCGGCGGTACTGGTAATGCGATCATCAACTCTTCCCGCGTACCTTCTTATTACTATTATAAATTCATGGAAGGCGACAAATATCTGGTAAACGATATTGTAGGTGATGACAACCCGCTGGCATTGTTGCAGGATGGCGGTTATGAAAAGAAAGACGAGGATAACTTCATCGGTAGCATGAATCTCGACTTCAAGATTATGGAAGGGTTAAAAGCCACCGGTTTGATCGGTTTGGACCTCACGCAACATCATCGTTATCGCCGTGATAAGAAAGTGCCTTTATATTCGTCTGCCGATCTGACAAATCCGGTATTGTATATGCATTCTAATACAATGACGGAAGACTATAATGAAAAACGGTATACGCTCAGTTCCCAGTTCCTGTTGAATTATGACCGTACATTTAAGGAAGCTCACCATGTAACAGCCTTGTTCGGTGCTTCTAACGAATCATATACGAAGCAGGCCAGCCGTATCGCCTGGGAATATACGGACGAAGATCTGGGTTTACCGACAACAGACGACTCCGTACAGAATAAAGAAAATAAGAACTCGAATAATGATACAGACCAAACGAGTATCACATCCGTATTCGGCCGTGTAGGTTATAGCTATATGGATAAATACTACGGAGATGTCTCTTTCCGTTATGACGGTTCTTCCAAGTTCGCTAAAGATCAGCGTTGGGGCTTCTTCCCTTCGTTCTCTGCCGGCTGGCGTTTGTCGGAAGAAGCTTTTATGGATACTTATAAGAGCAATATCGGCGATTTGAAACTGCGTGCTTCTTATGGTGTATTGGGTAACCAGAATGTAGATAATTATTCCTACCAGACAGTTTATTTGATAGAGAACAATCAGTTCGTATTTAATAACACATCGATTGCCGGTACGAAGATTACGGATGGTAACGCCTTATTAACCTGGGAAAAGTCAGCCAACTTTAATATCGGTGTGGATGCTACCTTCCTGAATGGTAATTTGTATGTATCTGCCGATTATTTCAATAAAAAAACGACCAATATCCTGTTGACTCCCGAAGTATCCACCATTTATGGAGGAACTACTGCTAAGGAAAATGCGGGCGAAATGAAAAACCAAGGTTGGGAGTTGACTGTCAACTATAAGCTAAATCATGGTGATTTTCACCATAATTTTAACTTCAATATTTCAGACTCTAAGAATAAGGTCACTGATTTTGGCGGTCAGGAACGTATCGACGGACTCGATGAGTTATACAAGCTGATCCGTGAAGGCGAATCGTTGGGATCTTATTATGGTTACAAAACCGACGGTTTGTTCCAGAGCTATGAAGAAATAGCTAACAGTGCACTGCCTGTAGGTAGTTCCGTTCAACCGGGAGATGTTAAATATGTCGATCAGAACGGAGATAAGGTTATTAATGAGAAAGACCGTGTCGTATTAGGAAATGCATTTCCTCGTTACACATTCGGTTTTACTTACAGTTTAGCCTGGAAAGGATTTGACTTGAACCTGATGTTGCAGGGTGTTGGAAAACGTTCTCAGTTCCTTCGCGGAGAGTTAATGGAGCCATTCCATAGCAACTATTCATATTGTATCTATAAACATCAATTGGACTTCTGGACACCGACTAATACGGACGCCCGCTGGCCGCGCCTGACAGCTCCTGGCTCTGCTTCTGCTACTAACAATTGGAGCCTGGCTGGTGATAATCATATATTAAATGCGGCTTATCTGCGTGTAAAGAATATTCAGGTCGGATATACTTTGCCCAAATCGCTGACTCAGAAATTTGGTGTTCAGAAACTGCGTGTCAGTGTGAATACGGAAAACCCGTTGACTTTCTGTAAAAACTCATTTATCGATCCGGAATCATCCGAATTTGGTAGTAATATGGGAGGTACCGGTGGTATGGGCGGTAATAGCGGTCGTAACTATCCGACGCTTACTTATTACGGGTTCGGTTTAGATATAGAATTTTAATACATCTGTTTATTATGAAAATGAATTTCTTAAAATATAGTACAGGTTTTGCTTGTTTAGTGCTCGCAACCTTTATATCCTGTAATGATCTGGATTTGGCTCCAACCAATAAATTTACAGACTTGAACTATTGGACCTCCGAAGCAAAAGCCTCTGCCGTGTTGAGCAAGGCCTATGGGCAAATGATGACGTCCGAATATTTCTTCAAAGATGAAAAGCTATCCGATAATTTATATGAAGGTCGTGGCAGCTCGGATGAAAAACTGATTACTTCTGGTCAGGCAAATGCCGCATTAGGTCGTTTCTCGGAAGACTGGAAAAAATGTTATGAAGGCATTAAAACCTGCCATACTTTCCTTGAAAATGTGGATCGCGTTCCGAATATGGATGAGACATTGAAGAACAGGATGAAATCAGAAGCCCGCTTTATCCGTGCTTATCTGTTCTTCCGTTTGACCAACCATTACGGTGATGTTCCTTTGTTCGATTATGGATTGTCAATTGAAGAGGCAAACACAATAGCCCGTTCACCGAGAAGCGAAGTGCTCGATTTTGTTCGTACGGAACTGAACGATATTGTAAAGATGTTGCCAACTAAACAGCAATATACAGCAGCCGATAATGGCCGTATAACCCAGGGAGCTGCCATGACGTTATTGGCTCGTACCTATCTGTATGAAAGCGACTGGGAGAATGTAGCTTCTGTTTGTGAGAAAATTATCAACGGAGAATACGGCGAATATACTTTGTTTCCCAGCTATGAAGGATTGTTCCTGCCGGAAAATGAATACAACAGTGAAGTGATCCTGGATATGGGATATTTGCTGAACCTGAGAACATGGGCTGAAATGTACGATGCAATTCCGCTTTCCGTAGGTGGACGTATCAATGCATTTGCACCTACCCAGGAACTGGTGGACGATTACCTGATGAAGAACGGTAAAGCGATCAATGAAGCCGGTTCAGGCTATAAGGAAGATGATCCTTATATAAACAGAGACCCCCGCTTTAAAGCTACGATCGTTTATCATGGCTATCAGTGGACAGACGGTAAAGGCGTAACCTCAACTATCTACATCAAACCGGGTTCTTCTGAGGATGCCGGTGTAGCTAACCTGGATGAATATGCAGGCCCTGGCCAAAACTCGACAGGTACCGGATATTATATCCGTAAATATTTCGACCCTACCGCTCCGGAAGGAATCGCAGCGGGCCTGAATATTATGCTGATGCGTTATGCAGATGTTTTATTGATGTATGCTGAAGCTAAAACAGAGCTGGGCCAGATGAACGAAGCTGTCTGGAACAAGACGATCAAGCCTCTTCGTGAACGTGCCGGATTTACCGATGCATCTGCCTTGAATTATCCTGCTTCAGGTAATATGCAGTCGATCGTTCGCCGTGAACGTCGTTGTGAACTTGCCATCGAAGGTTTGCGGATATATGATATCCGTCGTTGGAAAACCATCGAAACCGTATTGAACGGCCGTCCTCATGGAGCTAAATTCGCTGCCGATAACACACAATATATCGAGCTGGATGCCCGTAAGTTCAGTAAAGACAGAGATTACTTGTTCGCTATTCCGCAGTCACAGCGGGATATTAACAAGAACCTGACTCAGAATCCGGGATATTAATCAAATTATAAATCTAATTACTCAGAAAAAGATATGAAAGCAATATCTATAACATATGCGATGCTTTTTTCTTTCATTCTGGCTTTTACTGCCTGTAGCAGTGATGGAGAAGTGAGAGATCTGAGCGTGACCGCAGTAAAAACATTATACGAACCGGATAACGGTAAGGCAGTTGTTCTGCAACCATCAGCATCGGCTTCTTTATATTTCGAATGGGAACCCTCTTTAGCCGAAGACGGTGGAGTCGTGCTGTATGAAGTAGTCTTTGATAAGGCAGATGGCGATTTCTCGGATCCTGTTTATATTTCTACGGCAGACAATAATGGTGGTAGTAACCATGCTACAATTACGCATAAGCAATTAAACCAGATCGCCGCTTTGGCCGGTATCGAGTCTGCTGCCCAGGGAACATTGAAATGGACGGTATATGCCTCTAAAGGTATCAATCCCGTAAGGGCGGAAGAGGAACGTACGCTGACGCTTACCCGCCTGGCAGGATTTGCCGAAGTGCCGGGCCAGTTGTATATCACCGGTGAAGCTACGGAAGTGGGAGCCGATCTCGATAAGGCAATGGTGATGAAGAAGGTTGCCGACGGTGAATTCGAAGTATTCATTAAACTTACCGAAGGCAAATCATTCAAGTTCGTCAGTGCCAACACCGGTACTCCGACCGAATATTCATTGAACGGCGAGAAGCTGGTTGAAGGAGGTAGTGTTACGGCTGCTAAGACTGGTATCTATAAATATTATATCGATTTCAATGCCGGTTCGTTTACATCGAAAGAGGTAACCAAAGTGAAATTCTATCTGAACTGGTCGCAGAAAGAGATCGAACTCGATTACCAGGGACTTGGAGTCTGGGCATTGAACGGTTACACGATTACAGGTTTGACAGATAGTGATAATACAGACGACCGATATAAGTTCAGAATGGAAAGCTCCGACGGAGAGACCGAATGGAGAGCTGCCATCAATAACGACAGCAAGCCGACCGGAAATGATGAGTATTATTATATGGTGGAAAAGACGAATGTAGAACAGTGGACGAACAATGAAGTTTGGAAAACCCCGGCTACTGATGGTTGGAGCGATAAAACATACGATATTACATTCTCTTTGAATACGCAAGGTGAATATACTCATAATTTAGTAATCAAATAAAAAGGAAGAATTATGAAAGCGATATTAAAAAAACTGATGTTTATCAGCTCTGTTGCGCTGGTATTCATGGGATGTAATGATAATATGGGAGACACTGACGGCCGTCTGGCAAGTGTGAATACATTGCTCGAACCTGCGGATGGCAAATCGGTTGTACTGGAGGCTTCTGCATCGGCAAGTGTCTATTTTGAATGGAAAGCAGCCAGCGTGGAAGAAGCTGGTACGGCTCTTTATCAGATTGCTTTTGATAAAGCGGACGGTGACTTTTCAAAACCTGTTTATGTGGTGTCTGCTAATAACAACGGGTACAACAATTTTGCTACCGTTACTCATAAACTGTTGAACCAGATTGCCGGTAAAGTAGGTATTAAACCTGCCGATACAGGTACTTTCAAATGGACCGTATTCTCTACTAAAGGAATGCAAAGCATGAAATCGAGTGTGAAAAACAAGATCACAGTTACCCGTCTAGCCGGATTTGAAGATGTTCCTATCGATGTATATGTAACCGGTGAAGCATCCGAAGGCGGTGCAGATCTGGCAAAGGCACATAAAATGAAAGCGGTAGCAGGTGGCGAATTTGAAGTATATACAAAGTTGGCAGCCGGTAAATCATTCAACTTTACTGACGGCAAATCTGGAACGACGAGAGTATTCTATACAGCCGACGGCGTTATTAAAGAAAATGGAACGACAACAGTACCTAAGGACGGTGTCTACCGGATTACATTAGACTTTAACACCGGTGCTTGTACCTATACATTGGTAAATAAGATCGGTTTCTATTTCTGTCCGAATGATGAAATCCTGTTTGAACTGCCTTACGTCGGTTATGGCGTATTCCAGACAAAGGCAACCGTGAACTTCAAGGAAGAAAGCTGGGGTAAAGACGAACGTTATAAGTTCAGAATGTTTATCCAGGAAAATAATGGTGCCGATGCAGAGAAAGAAGTCGACTGGGGAACATTGAACCAGACCGACTCACGTCCGACGGCATCCAGCCCGGAAACGTATTACTACCTGCAAATGTTTAACGAGACTTCTCAGTGGGAAAATAAATGGAAGCTGATGGGAGATTTTGATGGTGTTCCGGCAACTTACACTATTTATCTGACGGCTGATCAGCCTTATACACATACGATAGTTAAATAATCCAGAGTAAAGATAATAACATGAAGAATATTCTCCTTTTCTTATTTCTCCCCCTTTTGTTTTGGGCATGTGGCGACGACAACAATAATCCGGTGAATCCGGATGAAGGTGAAGGCATCGACTGGTATGCCGCCGCCGATAGCAGTACCACAGCATTGGTCAACTCTTTCTGGAATACCGGAGGGAAGTATTTTAATTATGACAGTAACGGGAATGAGACTTTCCATTACTGGCCCCAGGCCCATGCATTGGATGTGTTGGTAGATGCCAGCCTGCGTACCGGGGATATGAAGTACAAGACCTATTTCGATCAATGGTTTGAAGGTGTAAAGGTAAAGAACGGTAACACTTTCAGGAATGATTTTTATGATGATATGGAGTGGAATGCACTGGCTATCCTTCGTGCCTATCAGGTCACTAAAGACCGGAAGTACAAAGAAGCAGCCTTGCAGATCTGGGAGTATATCAAAGTCGGCTGGAATACGAATGCCGGCGGAGGCATCACTTGGGTGAAAGGGCAGGAGTACAGTAAAAACGCCTGTTCTAACGGTCCGGCTTGTATCCTGGCAGCCCGCCTGTTTCAGGAATTCGGAAATGAAGCCGACAAGGAGTGGGCACTCAAGATCTATAACTGGGAGAAAAGTACCTTGTTCAACAGCAATAACGGGATGGTGTATGATAATATAAACAGCAATACCGGAGAGATACAGAAAGATTGGATATTTACTTACAATGAAGGTACATTCATCGGTTCGGCAGTAGAGTTGTATAAGATATTGGGAGAAAAAAGCTATCTGAACGATGCCGTCTTAGCAGCCGATTATACAATCAGTACATTAGTAAATAATTCTCTTCTGAAAGACGAAGGAAATGGAGACGGAGGATTGTTTAAAGGAATTTTTATTCGTTATTTTACGGAGTTGATCCAACAGGATCGTCTGGATGTTGGGGCTAAACGGCGTTATACGCAATTTTTGAATGTAAATGCAGAAGCGCTTTGGACGCGGGGGACAAATAAATCGAATGTTTTATTCGGCACCTATTGGGGGACAGCCCCGGGAGCGTCTACCGGGTTGACCGAGCAGTTAAGCGGCTGTATGCTGATCGAAGCAGCAGCATTATTAGAAGATTTGGATCTGTTATAAGTGTTTTTAGTTTTGTCTCTAATAATAAATAACATGAAAAACTATTTTTTAGCGGGTTTCCTGTCATTAGCTTTTATGGTAAGTTGCCAGCCCGATAAACGACTGACAAATTATGTGAATCCTTTCCTGGGGACGGCAACCCTTTGGGAAACGAAAGATTTAGGGTACGAACGTCACCTGAAGACGAGAACCTGGGGAGCGGAAGTCTTTCCCGGCTCTTCCGTCCCGAATGCGATGATTCAGCTAAGTCCCGTTACCCAGTTCCGTAGCGGGGCCGGTTACCAGTATGAAGATACCGTTATCTATGGCTTCTCGCATACCAATAAGGGGCATTGGAACCTGTTGCATCTTCCGATTTTGCCGGTGACGGGCGATATATCTTCCGACGACTATGCTTCAAAATACAGCCATACCAACGAATCGGCCCGCCCCGGATATTATCAGGTGTTCCTGGAAAGATATGGAGTCAATGCCGAGCTGACCTCTACGCTCCGCTCGGCTTATCATAAATATACTTTCCGTCCGGAAGACGATAAGAAAGTATTGGTCGATATCACACGTACGAACAACGGTGTGAGAGACTGGAGCATTCGGAAAGTGGACGATTATACCTTCTCCGGTAATCAGGATGCGGAAGGAAATATTCGTTTCTATGCGGTTTCTAACTATAAGATCGATGATATAGAACAGGTAAAGAGCGGTGAACACGAAGTTTCGGTTGTCAACTTTGCCGACAGCAAAGGGAACAAGCCCCTGGAACTAAAGATCGGTTTCTCTTTCGTAAGCGTCGATAATGCAAAGATGAACCTGGAGAAGGAGATGATGGATAAAAGCTTTGCACAGGTTAGCGGAGAGGCTGACAAGACTTGGGAAAAGCTGTTGTCTAATATAGAAGTGACAGGCGGTACGGAGCGTGAGAAGGGTATTTTTTATTCCTGCCTTTATCGTTCTTTCCTCTGGCCGGTGTTGCGTAGCGACGTGAACGGGGAATATACGGATGTGAAGGGTGATGTGGTAAATAATGGTTTCCGTTATTATACCGATCCGTCTTTCTGGGATGATTACCGCAATAAACTGATCTTATTGGGAATGATCTCTCCGGATGTAACGGTAGATGTGATCAAATCGATTACCGATAAAGGGGAAAAGCGTGGTGGCTATATGCCGACCTTCTTCCACGGCGACCATGCTTCTGCTTTTGTAGCCGGCAACTATCTGCGCGGATTGAAAGACTTTGATCTGAACCGTGCCTATAAATTGTTGGTGAATAATGCAACTATCCCGGGAAAAGGTGGCCGGCCGTATCTGGACGAATACATCGCACAAGGCTGGATTGCAGAAAAAGATACCACCAATGTCCCGACCTGGGATGAATACAAAGCAGCGGTAACGAAAACCGTCGAGTATGCATACGACGATTATGCAACCGCGTTGTTAGCCAAAGAACTGGGCGACGAAAGTACTTATAATACTTTGATGGAGCGTACCGGCAACTATAAGAACCTGTTTGATCCGAGTACCGGTTTCTGGCGTGGAAAGATAGCCGATGGTAGCTGGATCAAAGATTTCGATCCTTACTATCCTTATTATGCCTATATGTATCGGGAAGCGAATGCCTGGCAATCTTTGTTCTTCGCTCCCCATGATCCGGAAGGAATGATTGCTCTTTATCCCAGTAAAAAGGCCGTTGAGCAGAAGCTCGACTCACTCTTTACCGAGCCTTGGAGAAACTATGAAGCCCACAATTTGACCGGTTTCATCGGTAATTATTGCCAGGGTAACCAGCCCGGACATAGTATTCCTTATACTTATTACTTTATTGATAAGCAGGAAAAGGCACAGTGTATGCTGGATAGTATCATGAATCATTATTATGATATGGGTAAGGACAAACTGGCCTATTCAGGAATGGATGATGCCGGTGAGATGTCTTCCTGGTATGTCTTCAACGCAATTGGTTTATACACCTATTCGCCGGCAGATCCGGAATATATCGTAACCGTTCCTTTGTTCGACCAGGTGAAATTTACGCTGGGCGATAAAACCCGGTTCACAATTGTTAAAAAGGGTAACGGCCAAAAGATAACGGACATCTCTTACGACGGCCGGAAGATCGATGGTTGGTTTATCTCGCACGATTTATTGAAGCAGGGAAAACAGTTGACGATCACTACCGAATAAAACCTGCTTTCCTTTTATAGAAAAGCTGCCGTCCTTTTTACGAAAAGCCCGGCAGCTTTTTATTAAGCTCTACTGTCTAGTCCTAAAATATCGTTACACCTAACAAAGTAACGAAATGGAAAAGTTAGAAAGCAAGTACGTTAGACGTACACAAAAGGATTACAGCATGTCCTTTAAATTATCAGTAGTTCACGAATAT
>OGPA01000034.1_pt1 | contig 158973 bp, 139 predicted proteins | sample 1552841 | NCBI WGS metagenome assembly OGPA01 (sample SAMEA2579916, study PRJEB22360) | human gut metagenome
TCAATGTGGGCTACAATACCTTTGTGGGTATTATAGCCGTACAATGAGTGCTTACGTTTTTATCGTTATGTTAAAATTGGACGCTTATAAATGAGATGAAACATGTAGGTCCCTAACTTCATGCTACACACATGAAGATCCCTACATTTTGTGGTCAGGAAATACACAGCGGTGTATTCCTGATCAACGCCCTCATGTCGGTGTAAATCCGATGTGATTTCTATAATATCAACTGTCTGTGAAGATAGTTGATATTTTTTTTGTAATGCAATGACTGATGGATAATTTTTAGTAGCTTTGTAAAAAATATGATTGATATGGAAGATTTGCAAAGATTATATCCTATCGGGATTCAGACATTCTCGAAGATACGGGAGGGGAATTACCTCTATGTTGATAAGACGGAGTATGTTTACCGGATGACTCATTCGGCTTCCAGCTATATGTTTTTGAGCCGTCCACGACGTTTTGGTAAGTCATTACTTACTTCCACGCTGCATAGCTATTTTTCCGGACGTAAGGATCTGTTTCATGGATTGGCTATGGAGAAACTGGAGAAGGAGTGGACGGAATATCCGGTACTTCACTTTGATATGAGTATGGCGAAACATGTGGATAAAGGAGGATTGGAACGTCTTCTTGATTTTATGCTTGCTGAATATGAACGTACGTTTGCTATTAACGCAGTAGAGGGGGATGCCAATCTACGCTTAGTCAATCTTATTAAGCGTGCTTATGAGCAAACAGGTAAGAAGGTGGTTGTGCTTATTGATGAATATGATGCTCCTTTGCTTGATGTAGTACACGAATCGGAAAATCTTGGTGTTTTGCGCAATATTATGCGTAACTTCTATAGTCCGTTAAAAGCTTGTGATCCTTATTTGCGTTATGTATTTCTGACTGGTATTACTAAATTCTCACAACTAAGTATTTTTAGTGAGTTGAATAATATAAAGGATATTAGTATGGATGAGCCATACGCTGTTATCTGTGGAATTAGTGAAGATGAGATACGTTTGCAAATGAAGGATGATTTGGGAGGATTGGCAAAGAAATTGGAGATAACACCTGAAGAGGCTTTGATGAAATTGAAAGAAAATTATGATGGTTATCATTTCACATCTCCTTCGCCCGATATATATAATCCTTTCAGTTTGCTAAATGCTTTTGCAGATGGAAAATTTGGATCTTATTGGTTTGGTAGCGGTACGCCTACATATCTGATAAATATGTTGAAGAAGTTTGGCGTAGAACCTTCCGAAATTGGAAATAATAAGGTTTCGGTCGAGGATTTTGATGCACCAACAGAAAGGATGACAAGTATTATCCCTCTGTTATATCAAAGTGGCTATATCACTATTAAGAATTATGATGAGGAATTAGACTTGTATACATTGAATATTCCTAATAAGGAAGTGAGAATAGGCCTGATGAAAAGTCTTCTTCCACATTATGTCGGTAGTAAAGCTCCGGAAACCACGACAATGGTGGCGTATCTTTCCCGTGATATCCGTAATGGGGATATGGATACTGCATTACGCCGTTTGCAAACGTTCCTGTCCACTATACCGCAATGCGATAATACGAAATATGAAGGACACTATCAGCAGGTTTTTTATATCATATTTAGTTTATTAGGGTATTATGTGGATGTGGAAGTTCGTACTCCTCGTGGACGGGTAGATATAGTACTTCGTACGAAGACTACATTGTATGTGATGGAACTGAAATTGGATAAAAGTGCGGGTGAAGCGATGGAGCAAATTGATTTGAAGAATTATCCGGAACGCTTTGCTTTATGTGGATTGCCTGTCGTAAAGGTGGCTGTCAGTTTTGATAGCGAACGGTGTACGATTGGGGGCTGGGAGATTATAAATGCTTAAGTATGTGAAAAATATGATTGATATGGAAGATTTGCAAAGACTATATCCTATCGGGATACAGACATTCTCGAAGATACGGGAGGGGAATTACCTCTATGTTGATAAGACGGAGTATGTTTACCGGATGACTCATTCGGCTTCCAGCTATATGTTTTTGAGCCGTCCACGACGTTTTGGTAAGTCATTACTTACTTCCACGCTGCATAGCTATTTTTCCGGACGTAAGGATCTGTTTCATGGATTGGCTATGGAGAAACTGGAGAAGGAGTGGACGGAATATCCGGTACTTCACTTCGATATGAGTACCGCCAAACATGCGGATAGTGAACAGTTGCTCCAAGAATTGAATCTGAAACTATATGGTTATGAACAGATTTATGGACGGCTGGAGGAGGAGGTTAATCCCAATCAGCGTTTGATGGGACTGATAAAACGTGCCTATGAGCAGACCGGAAAGAAAGTGGTTGTGCTTATTGATGAATATGATGCTCCTTTGCTTGATGTGGTACATGAACGGGAAAATCTGGATGTATTGCGTAACATCATGCGTAACTTCTACAGCCCATTAAAAGCTTGTGATCCTTATTTGCGATATGTATTTCTGACTGGTATTACTAAATTCTCACAACTAAGTATTTTTAGTGAGTTGAATAATATAAAGGATATTAGTATGGATGAGCCATACGCTGTTATCTGTGGAATTAGTGAAGATGAGATACGTTTGCAAATGAAGGATGATTTGGGAGGATTGGCAAAGAAATTGGAGATAACACCTGAAGAGGCTTTGATGAAATTGAAAGAAAATTATGATGGTTATCATTTCACATCTCCTTCGCCCGATATATATAATCCTTTTAGTTTGCTAAATGCTTTTGCTGATGGAAAATTTGGATCTTATTGGTTTGGTAGCGGTACTCCTACATATCTGGTTAAGATGTTGGATAAATTCGGTGTGAAACCTTCCGAAATTGGACGTAGACAGCTGAAATCTTCAGTTTTCGATGCTCCTACTGAAACGATGACTGATGCAGTGCCTTTATTATACCAAAGTGGTTATATCACTATTAAGGATTATAATAAGATGCTAGATCTTTATACGCTGGATATTCCCAATAAAGAAGTAAGGCTGGGACTTATGGAGAGCCTTCTTCCTTATTATGTAAATAACAAGACACCTGAAGCAACTACCATGGTGGCTTATCTTTTTTATGATATTCAGAATGGTGATATGGATGCTGCTTTACACCGTTTGCAGGAATTTCTGTCTACGATTCCCTACTGCGACAATACAAGGTTCGAAGGACACTATCAGCAGGTCTTTTATATCATATTCAGTTTGTTGGGGTATTATGTGGATGTGGAAGTTCGTACTCCTCGTGGACGGGTAGATATAGTACTTCGTACGAAGACTACATTGTATGTGATGGAACTGAAATTGGATAAAAGTGCGGGTGAAGCGATGGAGCAAATTGATTTGAAGAATTATCCGGAACGCTTTGCTTTATGTGGATTGCCTGTCGTAAAGGTGGCTGTCAGTTTTGATAGCGAACGGTGTACGATTGGGGACTGGGAGATTATAGAATGCTGATTATGTTGTTGATTTATAAGTCGCTATATACTTGATTGAATATAAAGAGCTCCGCAAGGGGCTTTTTTCTTTTCTATCCGGAATAAAAGCTTCACCTTTGCATTGTTGATCAACAAAACGTGAATAAATAAACTTGAATTTAAATCTTTAAAAAAACGTAGTATGAGTGTAATTTACAAAGTCATTACGCGGCCAACAGATCCGCGTGTTCCCAATTCTCCTAAGAGATATTATCCGCATCTGATCACTTTAGGTCAGTCCGTCAACCTGAAATATATTGCACAGAAAATGCAGGATCGTTCTTCGCTGTCTATCGGTGACATCAAGAGTGTAATCCAGAATTTTGTGGAAAAAATGAAGGAGCAGTTGTTGGAAGGTAAGTCTGTGAATATCGAAGGTTTGGGTGTGTTTATGTTGACTGCCCGTTCGAAAGGTGCGGAGTTGGCGAAGGATATTAATGCTAAGAGTGTGGATAGTGTTCGTATCTTTTTCCAAGCCAATAAAGAGTTGCGTGTCACCAAAACTGCTACCCGTGCAGATGAGAAGTTAGATCTGATCAGTCTGGATGAATATCTGAAGAAAATTAGCGTTACTGTATCTCCGGAAGATCCCGAGAAACCGGATGAAGGCGAAGGTGGCGGAGATGAAGGTGGCGGTAGCGGAGAGGCACCGGATCCCGCAGCTTAATGTCTTGTTGATTAATAGCTGACGGTTAGAGTGTTCATTTAGTGTTTAATTTAAAAAGAGAAATGTCTATGAAAAAAACGTGGAGTATTATTTTGAAAGTGATTATTGCTGTTGCCGGTGCGATTGCCGGAGTGGTAGGTGTGCAGGCAGCAACCTTGTAATTGATTATCTTATAAATAGGTATATTTATGAATGAATAACAGGCGGGAGAAATCCCGCCTGTTTATGTTTTAGATATAATTAGAGAGCTACACTTCTTCGCATACTCTCATTTCCATTCCTTTATATACTACAACAATCTTATGCAACTGTGTGGTGCCAATAGCATTTTTCACTGTATCTGTATCAGCATAACGGTTAGTTTGAGCGATACCTTCCAATCGTAATTCATCCACACGGTTTTCGGGATCTTTGTATTTAGCATATTTCAACTCGATTATGTAGCTGTGTTTCATATCCGGATAAATATCTAATAATGGAGATAAGAAGATGTCAGCATATCCTTCTTGTGTATCTGCTTCCGAAATAGGGCGGTAGAACCGGTTTTGTGCAGTCATGGCTAGTGTGAAACCATGTACGAAAAATTCTCCTTTTTGCTTGTCGCGTTGGGAGGCGTAGCGTTTCAGGCAATCAGCTATGTAGTCAAAATAAGCTTTCCAGCTACCTCGATAAGCAAGCGAACTGGATAATTCATTTTTCTCATAATTACTGAAGCTTAAGTTGGCTTCATTGTAAGTGTTCAACAAATAGGTGTAAAGTTGTTCGCGAACTACCTGATTGGGAATGGTGAGTTTGCACTTTCCTTCATGTGTGCCACTAATAGTAAGCATGCCAAAATAATAGAGTAAGCTTATGAAATTGTCCGGATCAATGATACTAGCGGCTGGAAATCCTTTCTTCACTTCTCCAGTGATGTATCCTTGGCTTACTAAAGTCTGTATGATGGAAGCATCGTGCGCAAACTCTTTATCTTTGCGGATGAGCATACGCAATTTTTCGTAGTCAATGCGGATGTTGTCTTCTACCATATCTTTCGGTATTTCACCATATCGAATGTAGTTTTTGACGAAATAAAGTACCATGTTGGAATTGTACATAGTGGTTCGACCATAGCATTCTTGTGCAAAGCAGTAATTATCATACCACGGTTTCATAATTTCTATCAATTCATCGATGGTATGGTTGAAGTGTCCTGTGTTAGAATAATAAGTTAACATTTCGCGAACCTCACTTTCTGTGAATCCCATCAGTTCGTTGAATTCTGATGAAAGCGAGTAATTGGTGCCGATATTGAAGCCGCTGGTTAAGTCATCCATTGTCACGGGACTGACACCTGTGATGAAGCAACGTTTAATACTGGAGTCTGTGCCGGATTTTATTTTATTGAAAAAAGCACGTAAATAACCTTCTTTGTGTGTCTCATCAGTGTAACGGTTTAAGCTGTCGACATCAGAGAGTATTGTATTGGTGAAATGGTCGTATTCATCAATGAAGAGATAAATCTTTTGATTGACACGGGCGCACTCCGTAAACAGATATTCGAATTGGCTGACGGCTCCGTCTTTTTCGTCCATTTTTTCTTTGATTCCTTCAGGTAAGTAGTCAGCATAAACGTCGCAGAAATAGTCAAATACGATTCTGCAATGTTCGTCCAGACCTTTGCGGTAGCTGTGTAAATCTCCACTTATTCCCGAGAAATTTAATTTTATTACCAGATAGCTATTGCGATCCTTTGTGGGATGCTTTCCAATATAAAGATCGCCAAACAAAGCGTCAAACTTATCTTTGGCACGTACATCATAATAATGTTGAAGCATATTCAAAGTCAGACTTTTTCCGAATCGGCGCGGGCGGATAAAAAAGAAAAAACGATCTGATTGCTCTATCAAGGGGATGTAAGAGGTTTTATCCACGTAATAATAATTATCCAAACGGATGTCCTCGAAGTTCATCATACCATAAGGTAACAACTTCCTGTCTGATGATACATATTTCATAATTAATGTCTTTTATATGAATGCACTTTGAATAAGTGTATACAAAGATACTTTCTTTCCGCTATTTTCCCAAACAAACGTTCTTTCTTTTTGTTTCATGCTATTTGTTAGGAGTATTGCTCTATATTTTAACAAAATAGAAATTATAATCAAACTCGTTGGCTGAATAGCGGATTTTATCTACCTTTGCATCTTAATTAAATGCGTCATTTTAAGCGAGAAAAAACATGATTCGAAAAATAATAAAAGCTCTTTGGATATTCTTGGCAGTCATAGTATTGGCTATTGTTATAGTCTTTGTCTCCATTTCAAAGGGTTGGATTGGCTATATGCCTCCTGTAGAGGAACTCGAGAACCCGAGCTATAAATTTGCAACAGAGATTTTTTCTGAAGATGAGAAAGTGCTTGGTACATGGTCTTACAGCAAGGAAAACCGGGTGTACACGGCTTACAAGGATTTGTCACCCAGTATTATCAATGCTCTTATTGCAACGGAAGATGTTCGTTTTGTCGAGCATTCCGGTATTGATGCCAAAGCGTTGTTCCGTGCGTTTGTGAAACGTGGTTTGATGTTTCAGAAAAATGCAGGTGGGGGTAGTACCTTGTCACAACAGCTAGCTAAACAGTTGTTTACGGAAAATGTGGCTAGAAATACACTTCAACGTCTTTTCCAAAAACCGATTGAATGGGTGATTGCGGTGAAACTTGAACGTTACTATACCAAAGAGGAAATATTGAGTATGTATCTCAATAAATTTGATTTTCTGAATAATGCTGTTGGCATCAAAACTGCTGCATATACCTATTTTGGCTGTGAACCGAAGGACTTGAAGATTGAAGAAGCAGCTACATTGGTGGGTATGTGTAAGAATCCGTCACTTTACAATCCGGTTCGTTTCAACGAACGTTCCCGTGGCCGTCGTAATGTAGTGCTCGAGCAGATGCGTAAAGCCGGATATATCACAGATGCAGAATGTGATTCTTTGCAGGCTCTTCCGTTGAAACTGACTTATAACCGTGTTGACCATAAAGAGGGACTGGCTACTTATTTCCGTGAATATCTCCGTGGCGTCATGACAGCACCGAAACCGGTAAGAAGTGATTATCGTGGTTGGCAAATGCAGAAATTCTACGAAGATTCCATCGCTTGGGAAACTAACCCGTTATATGGCTGGTGTGCGAAAAACAAGAAGAAAGACGGTACAAATTATAATATCTATACAGATGGATTGAAGATTTATACAACTATCAATTCACGTATGCAGCAGTATGCCGAAGATGCTGTAAAAGAGCATTTGGGTGATTATCTGCAACCTATATTCTTCAAAGAAAAAGAGGGAAGTAAGAATGCTCCGTATGCACGATCACTACCGGAAAAACGAGTGGAAGAGTTGTTGACGAAAGCAATGAAACAAACGGAACGTTATCGCCTCATGAAAGAGGCGGGAGCTTCGGAACAACAGATTCGTAAGGCGTTCGATACACCGGAAGAAATGACTGTCTTTTCCTGGAAGGGTGATAAGGATACGATTATGACACCGATGGATTCCATCCGCTACTACAAATCTTTCTTGCGGACGGGATTTATGTCAATGGATCCGGCAAACGGACACGTGAAGGCTTATGTGGGCGGACCGAATTATGTATATTTCCAGTATGATATGGCGATGGTAGGACGTCGTCAGGTAGGTTCTACTATTAAGCCGTATTTATATACATTGGCAATGGAGAACGGATTTTCTCCTTGCGATCAGGCACGCCACGTAGAGCAAACTTTGATTGATGAGAATGGAACTCCCTGGACACCACGTAATGCAAATGATAAGCGTTATGGAGAAATGGTAACTCTGAAATGGGGATTGGCAAACTCCGATAACTGGATTTCTGCATATCTGATGGGTAAGCTGAATCCGTATGATTTGGTACGCTTGATCCATAGTTTTGGTGTACGTAATAAAGCAATTGATCCGGTGGTTTCACTTTGTCTGGGACCTTGTGAAATTTCTGTCGGTGAAATGGTCAGCGCATACACGGCTTTTGCCAATAAAGGAATCCGGGTGGCTCCATTGTTCGTTACCCGCATTGAGGATAGTGATGGTAATGTCATTTCTACTTTTGCACCGCAAATGGAAGAAGTGATAAGCGCGTCGAGCACTTACAAAATGTTGGTTATGCTGCGTGCCGTTATCAATGAAGGAACGGGTGGACGTGTTCGTCGATATGGAATTACCGCTGATATGGGTGGAAAAACAGGAACGACCAATGATAACTCCGATGCCTGGTTTATGGGATTCACTCCTTCACTGGTATCCGGTTGTTGGGTAGGAGGGGACGAACGTGATATTCACTTCGGTAGAATGACCTATGGACAGGGTGCTGCTGCAGCTTTGCCTATCTGGGCGATGTATATGAAGAAAGTGTATGACGATCCGACCTTGGGATATGACCAGCAGGAGAGATTCAAACTCCCTGAAGGGTTTGACCCGTGTGCCGGTTCGGAAACTCCTGATGGCGAAGTGATAGAAGAAGGGGGATTGGACGATCTTTTCAATTAAAGAAGTGCACAAGTATATTGTTTGCATAGGGAGTAATTACAACAGGAAAGAGAACTTGACTTTTGCCAGGCAGAAGTTGACTGAATCGTTCTCTTCTATATGTTTTGCTCCCGAACTGGAAACTAAACCTTTGTTTTTTAAGAATCCGGCTCTGTTTTCCAACCAAGTGGTTCTGTTCTATTCCGATAAGGATGAAGAGACGGTGAGGAAAATGCTGAAAGATATAGAACAGAGGTCCGGGCGTCGTCCAGAGGATAAGAAAGAGGAAAAAGTTTGTCTGGATATTGACATGCTTTTATATGATAACAAAATATTAAAACCGGAGGATTGGCAAAGGGGATATATACAACAGTCATTATCTGCTTTCCATTCTTCATTATTTATTAAGTAGATGAAATTTCTTGGAATTATACCTGCCCGCTATGCATCCACTCGTTTTCCTGCGAAACCGTTGGCTATGTTGGGCGGAAAAACAGTCATACAACGCGTATACGAACAAGTGGCAGGCATTTTGGATGACGCTTATGTAGCTACGGATGATGAACGCATTGAAGCTGCTGTTAAGGCGTTCGGGGGAAAGGTTGTGATGACTTCCGTTCACCACAAAAGTGGTACGGATCGTTGTTATGAAGCCTGTACCAAGATTGGAGGTGATTTTGACGTCGTAGTGAATATACAAGGAGATGAGCCTTTTATTCAGCCTTCACAATTGGATGCGGTAAAGGCTTGTTTTGAAGATGTAACCACGCAGATTGCTACGCTGGTGAAGCCTTTTACTGCCGATGAACCGTTTGCCGTACTGGAAAACGTGAATTCACCGAAAGTGGTAGTCAACAAGAACTGGAACGCACTTTATTTCAGCCGTTCTATCATTCCTTATCAGCGTAATGCCGAGAAACAGGACTGGTTGAAGGGACATACCTACTACAAGCACATCGGATTGTATGCGTATCGTACAGAGGTGCTGAAAGAGATTACCATGCTTCCACAGTCTTCTTTGGAGTTGGCCGAATCTTTGGAGCAGCTTCGCTGGCTGGAGAACGGATACAAAATAAAGGTCGGTATCAGTGAGGTGGAAACTATTGGAATCGATACTCCACAAGACTTGGAACGGGCAGAAGATTTTTTGAAGAATAGAATCTAATCTTATGGATCGTACGATACAACCTGAAATACAAACCCTGAAAAATTTTCGTATACTTCCTCCCGTTCGAATGACGTTGCCAAACGGCATTCCGTTGACTGTTATTAATGCGGGTGAACAGGAAGTGGTACGCATAGATGTGCTTTTTGCCGGGGGACGCTGGCAGCAATCGCAGAAACTGCAAGCTCTGTTTACGAACCGGATGTTGCGCGAAGGTACGAAAAAATATACGGCTGCCACCATTGCCGAAAAACTGGATTACTACGGCTCATGGCTCGAATTGTCCAGTTCGTCGGAATATGCATATATCACTGTTTATTCGTTGAATAAGTATTTGGCGAAAACATTGGAGGTGGTGGAATCCATGATTAGAGAACCGCTTTTTCCGGAAAAGGAATTGCATACCATTCTCGATACCAATATCCAACAATACCAGGTCAATACTTCCAAAGTTGATTTTCTGGCACACCGCAGTCTGTTGCAGTCGCTTTACGGTGAACAGCATCCATGTGGCAGAATAGTGGTGGAGGAGGATTATCATGCCATCACTCCGGAAGTGCTCCGTGAATTTTATGAACGGTATTATCATTCGGGTAATTGCTCTATCTTTTTGTCCGGTAAGGTGACGGAGGATATTATCAGCCGGGTGACAGATACATTCGGCACTTCTTTCGGCCAGCATCAGCAGCAGGTGTCGAGATTAAGTTTTCCTTTTACTGCTGTTCCCGGAAAGAGAATTTTTACAGAGCGTGAAGACGCCATGCAGAGTGCTGTGAAGATGGGATATACGACCATTACTCGTAATCATCCTGATTATTTGAAACTTCGGGTATTGATGACTTTATTCGGAGGTTATTTCGGCAGTCGGCTGATGTCTAATATTCGTGAAGAGAAGGGATATACTTATGGTATTTCGGCAGGAATCATGTTTTATCCGGATAGCGGACTATTGGCTATCTCGACAGAAACGGATAATGAATATGTGGAACCGTTGATACAGGAAGTGTATCATGAAATAGACCGCCTGCATCAGGAACCTGTGTCAGCCGAAGAACTGACTATTGTACGCAACTATATGTTGGGAGAAATGTGCCGTAGTTATGAGTCGCCTTTCTCACTTTCGGATGCGTGGATCTTCATTGCTACTTCCGGTCTGGATGATGACTACTTTTCACGTTCTCTGCTGGCTGTGAATGAGGTTACTCCGATGGAAATACAAGATTTGGCACAGCGCTATTTGTGCAAAGAGACATTAAAAGAGGTCATTGCAGGTAAAAAGTTGTCATAAATTGCTTTCCGAAAGTGGGCTGTTTGGGATAGAAATTGTATCTTTGTCCAAATTGTAATTCTAAAATGAGTAACGACTAAAACCAATGAGGAAATATCTATATACTACACTTTTATTGGCTCTTCTTGCACAAGAGGGAGTGATGGCACAAGAAAATGAAGGAAAAAAAGGCGGATTTTTCGGAAAAATTAAAGATACATTCTCCACTGAAATAAAGATTGGCAACTATACTTTTAAGGATGGCAGTGTCTATACGGGAGAAATGAAAGGGCGAAAACCGAATGGAAAAGGGAAAACAGTCTTTAAAAACGGTGATGTCTTTGAAGGAGAATATGTGAAGGGGAAACGTGAAGGATATGGAATTTATATGTTTCCTGACGGAGAAAAATACGAAGGACAGTGGTTCCAGGACCAGCAGCACGGAAAAGGTATCTATTATTTTATGAATAACAACCGTTACGACGGTATGTGGTATCAGGATTATCAGCATGGTGAAGGAACAATGTATTATCATAACGGTGATTTGTATGTAGGTAAATGGGTGAATGATAAGCGTGAAGGCGAAGGTACATACACTTGGGCGAATGGTGCCAAATATACTGGTCACTGGAAAAATGATAAGAAGAACGGCAAAGGCATCATGAACTGGGACGACGGCTGTAAGTATGAAGGAGACTGGAAAGATGATGTCCGTCACGGAAAAGGGGTATTTGAATATACCAATGGAGATAAATACGACGGCGATTGGGCGGATGATATTCAACACGGAAGAGGTACATACTACTTCCACACGGGCGATCGTTATGAAGGTTCTTATCTCTTAGGTGAACGCACCGGTGAAGGGGTTTATTATCATGCTAACGGTGACAAATATGTAGGTAATTTCAAAAATGGCATGCAAGACGGAAAAGGTACTTTTACCTGGGCGAATGGTGCTGTGTACGAAGGAAGCTGGAAAAACAATAAACGTGATGGCAGAGGAGTTTATAAATGGAGCAATGGCGATGTTTATGACGGTGACTGGAAAGACAACCGTCCCAATGGACAGGGTACTCTGAAAACCGTTGCTGGGATGCAATATAAAGGTGGCTTTGTTGACGGATTGGAAGACGGACAGGGCGTACAAATCGATAAAGATGGTAATCGCTTTGACGGATTTTTCAAACAAGGAAAGAAGAATGGTCCTTTTGTAGAAACAGATAAAGATGGAAAAGTAATCAAAAAAGGAACCTATAAATTCGGAAGACTTCAATAGATGATAGGTGATAAATGATAGTGGGCTGCGCATTGCGTGGCCTCTTTTTTATGGTACAAAGAAAAATGGATAATAACCCAAAGCGGTCATTATCCATTTTATAATTTCCTGTTGAAAGTAACTTCAACTATCAACTATCATTTGTCACCTATCATCTATTAAATGATGTATTGTGAACTGATAGATTCGTTATTCATCACTCGTTTGATTGTTTCAGCAAACATATCGGCAATACTCAACTGTTTTACTTTCGGACATTTCTTTGCGTATGGGATGCTGTCGGTAAATACCATTTCTGTCAGGGCAGACTCTTGCACGCGGAAAGAAGCCGGATCAGACATTACGCAGTGGCTGGCGATGGCGCGTACAGATTTGGCACCGGCATCCAACATGATGTTGGCTGCTTTGGTGATTGTTCCTGCTGTGTCTACGATATCGTCGATCAATACGACGTTTTTACCTTCTACGTCACCGATGATTTGCATAGATGCTACTTCATTGGCTTTTTCACGTGATTTGTTACAGAGTACCAATGGTACACCGAGGTATTTGGAGAAAGTGCTGGCACGTTTTGAACCTCCTACGTCCGGTGTAGCAATAACCAGATTTTCCAGTTGCAATGACTGGATGTAAGGGAGGAATACAGCTGATGCGTACAGGTGATCTACCGGGATATTGAAGAATCCCTGAATCTGGTCTGCATGCAAGTCCATCGTAATCAGGCGGTCGATACCTGCAACAGACAGCAGGTCGGCTACCAACTTAGCGCCGATAGATACACGGGGTTTGTCTTTTCTATCCTGACGTGCCCATCCGAAATAGGGGACTACAGCTACAACGCTCTTTGCAGACGCGCGTTTTGCAGCATCGATCATCAGGAGAAGTTCCATTAAGTTGTCTGAGTTAGGGAAAGTGGATTGAACCAGGAATACGTGTGCGCCACGAATTGACTCCTCATATGAAACAGCAAATTCGCCATCGGCAAAATGGGTAATGTTCATATTTCCCAGAGGACAATCCAGGCTTGCGCAGATTTTTTCTGCCAGATATCTCGAGTTCGTTCCCGAGAATACCATAAAGGGTGCTTTTTCGCTCATTTTGTAATAGATGTTACCTATTTGTTAATTTGCCTGCAAAGGTAGGAATTTCTCTTATTATTTAGAAGGACTTATTGTATAAAAAATATTTTTCTCTCCAACTTATCGGAAATATTTGTAGATTTGCTTTCTGAAAACAGTTAATAGTCAAAAATGAGTTCACGCTTTCCTTTATATATAATAGGTATAGTGTTGTTTGCCTCTTTTTTTTCGTGCACTGATATGGTGCCGACCAAAGAGGTGCGCCTGATTGATTCATTAAACGGGAAAGCGTATGCTTATCGTTATCGAAGCCTGGATTCTTCTTATAAATATGCCAATGAAGCCTATCGGCAGGTGAATTTCTACAAGTCGGGGAAAGCGGAAGCATCCAACAATCTGGGGTTCTGTGCTTTTATGGCTATGGACTTTGACCGTGCGGAAGCGTTGCATAAGGAAGTATATAAACTGACTAAAAATGAACTCGAACTGTTGATTGCCGACATCGGACTGATGAAAATCTGTCAGCGGACGGCTATGAATAAAGAATTTTATGATTATCGTAATAGTGCGCTCAAGCGCATGAAACGTATTCGTGAAGAGAGTGATTTGTTTGCCGACCGTCACGAGGCGCTACGGCTGGATTATGCATTCACCGAATTTTTCATCGTTTCTTCTATTTATTATTACTATCTGCAGCAACGGCAGGAGGCCATCACATCTCTTAACCGGATTCCGGAAGATGAAGCTTTGACAGATACTAATCAGTTGCTTTATTATCATTATATTAAAGGTTCGGCCTCGTTGGTGGAAGCAACCAAGCCGGAAGACCGGAAAATGCGTGAGTTCGACCAACTTTATATTACCTGGCGGACAGCTGTTCAGACTAATCATCCTTATTTCGAAGGAAATGGTCTGCAAGGATTGGCTAATCTGATGGTTTCACCTAATAATTTCGAACTTTTTCGGACGAGAAGGGGATATGCGCTGGATCAGTTTGGGTTTCCCGTAGATTCGCTTTTGCCTTTGCGAATGGCACAGCGTGCGCTTGAAAAATTTCGTGAGTACAATGATTTGTATCAGATTGCCGGTGCGTATGTGTCTATCGGTAAATATATGAATGAGCACGGACGTTATACGGAGGCATTGGATACGCTTGCAAAAGCGTTGGATTGTGTGAATCAACATCACATGCTCTATTATCACCATGCGGCGGATACATTGGATAAACTACATGTTTTTGTAGAAGGAGATACGACTTATACCGGGGTTCCATGGATCATGCAGGAAGATGTGAGAACGGTACCTGAATGGATCTCAAGGATTCGGGAGCAATTGAGTGTGTCGTATGCGGGGCTCGGGATGAAGTATGCTTCTGATTACAACCGGAATATATATTTGGATATTTTAAATTATACCCGTCAGGATAAGGAGTTGGAGAGCCGCTATCTTTCATTGGAAGCCGATTCACGACAAATGACGCTTGTACTTTCTTTGGTTATTGTCGGACTTGTATTGGTGGTTATTCTTTGGTGGTTTTTCAATAAACGGTCTAAAATAAGGAATCAGGTAGACGTGGAGCGTCTGCAACGGATTCTGACTCTTTGCCGGGATATAACTTCGTCCATTCCGATGAATGTTCCATTAATTCAACAAGGTATCGATCAATTATTTGGGAAAGGACGTCTTCAACTGGAAATTCCGGAGGAAGGAAAAGCGGCACTGGTTCCTCTGCATCGGTTGAACCGTGATGAAAAAGCATTGGTGCATGTGCTTGAACCGTATATTGTTTGGGCTGCGGACAATGAGCAGATGGTGGAAGCGTTGAGTGACGAGCGGATGCAGCTGGAAAAGCAACGGTATGTTTACGAACAACATATTGCAGGAAATAAACGCCAGAATCTTATAAAGAAGGCTTGTCTGGCCATTGTCAATGGTATTAATCCTTATATTGACCGTATCTTGAACGAAGTGCATAAGTTGACGGAGCGGGGGTATATTGATAATGCGAAGATTAAGAAAGAGAAGTATCAATACATTGATGAGCTGGTAACTACGATTAATGAGTACAACGATATTCTGGCTCTTTGGATTAAGATGAAGCAAGGAACGCTTAGCCTGAATATTGAAACTTTCAGTCTCAATGAACTGTTTGAGCTGCTAGGCAAGGGAAGACGTGCTTTTGAAATGAAAAATCAGAAGTTGGAAATTGAACCGACTACGGTTATGGTGAAGGCCGACCGGGCACTAACTTTGTTTATGATTAATACGCTGGCGGAAAATGCCCGTAAATATACTCCGGAAGGAGGAACAATTAAAGTGTATGCCCGTATTACGGAGGATGCGTATGTCGAGATCTCTGTGGAGGATAACGGAAGAGGTATTTCCGAAGAAGATGTGGCTCATATCATTGGTGAGAAGGTGTATGATTCCCGTGTGATCGGAATGAAGAATGCGGCCGATCCGGAAGTGTTGAAAGAAAACAAAGGTAGTGGTTTCGGATTGATGAATTGTAAGGGAATCATTGAGAAGTATAAGAAGACGAATGATTTATTCCGGGGATGTGTCTTTGATGTGGAGAGTGAACTAGGGAAAGGAAGCCGTTTCTATTTTCGTTTGCCTTCGGGAGTGCGTAAAGCGATGGGGGTATTGTTGCTTTGCTTGTTGCTTCCGTTGGGGATGGTTTCTTGTCTGCATGATCCGATTCCTCCCATGTTGCAGGATGGAGATTCGATTGTAGTAGTTACGGATTCTGCGTATGAGGATTTGCTGGATGTAGCGTCGGATTATGCAAATGCTGCCTATTTTGCTAATGTGGATGAAAATTATGAGTTGGCTTTGCAATATATAGATTCTGCGATGCTTTTTCTGAATGAGCATTATGAAAAATATGCGCGTCCGGATCGCCCGCATCGGTATATGAAGCTGGTAGGTGAGGGAACGCCTGCTGAAATCAGTTGGTGGAACGAACTGTTTGATTCGGATTATCATGTAATTTTGGATATAAGGAATGAGGCGTCAGTTGCTTTTTTGGCTTTGAAACAGTTGGATGCATATAGTTATAATAATTCGGCATTTACGGATTTGTATAAGTTGCAGGGAGAGGATCAAACCCTCGAAGCATATTGCCGGCAGTTGGAGCGTTCGAATACCAATAAGACGGTAGGGATTATTTTATGCTTTGTTTTATTGATTGTTTCGTTGGTTGGATATTATTTTCTGTACATGAGAAAACGTTTGCAGAATCGTTTGAATCTCGAACAGGTACTTGAGATTAACCAGAAGGTGTTTGCTGCATCTTTGGTGAGACCGCAGGAACAGGAAAATGCAGAGGCACTTCAACGAGAAGAGAGTACGCTTAAAGAAATTCCGCAGCGGATTGTGGATGAAGCATTCGGTTCGGTAAATGAATTACTGACGATTGACCGGATGGGAATTGCCGTTTATAATGAAACGACACATCGGCTGGAATATGCTTCTCGTCCCGGACAGGAAATGCCGGAGATGGTAGAGCAGTGTTTTAGTGCCGGAGAATATCTTTCTGAGCAGCATCTTCAGGCAATTCCGCTGATGGTGGAAGCAGGGGGCGAGCATCAATGTGTCGGTGTGCTTTATCTGGAGCGCAGAGAAGGAACGGAACAGGAGACGGATCGACTGCTTTTTGAACTGGTGGCTCGTTATGTGGCTATTGTTGTGTTTAACGCAGTGGTGAAATTGGCTACAAAATACCGGGATATCGAGTCGGCACACGAAGAAACACGCCGGGCTTCCTGGGAAGACAGCATGTTGCATGTCCAGAATATGGTGCTTGACAACTGTCTGTCGACGATTAAACATGAGACGATTTATTATCCGAATAAGATCAAACAGATTGTAGGGCGGTTGAATGCGCAGAATCTTTCGGAAACGGAGGAGCGTGAAGCGGTGGAGACTATGACGGAATTGATTGAATACTATAAGGGAATCTTTACGATTTTGAGTTCGTGTGCTTCCCGTCAATTGGAGGAGGTCACTTTCCGGCGTACGGTGATTCCGGTACAGGAACTTTTGGATGCTGCTGGAAAATATTTCAAGAAGTTGATGAAGAATCGGCCGGAGAGGATAGAATTGGAAATAGAGTCGATGGAGGCAAAGGTGATAGGAGACGTGAATCAGTTGCGTTTTCTATTGGAAAATTTGATTGATGAAGCATTGACTGTGCGTGAAGATGGAGTGATACGTCTGCAAGCGCGCAAGGATAATGAATATATTCGTTTCCTCTTTACGGATACGAGACGTGAGAAGAGTGTGGAAGAGTTGAATCAACTATTTTATCCGAATCTGGCTCGTATGACTTCCGGTGAAAAAGGGGAGTTGAGGGGAACGGAATATCTGGTATGCAAGCAGATTATCCGCGATCACGACGAATTTGCGGGACGTAGGGGATGCCGTATCAATGCCGAGCCGGCTGAAGGCGGCGGGTTTACGGTTTATTTCACTATTCCGCGCCGATAAAAGGAAAACACATAAAAGTTATTAGATAAGGAACATGGAAGAACAGAAGTTTAAAGTTATTATCGTAGAGGATGTAAAACTGGAGTTGAAAGGGACAGAAGAAATATTCCGTCATGAAATACCGAATGCAGAAGTAATCGGCACGGCAATGACGGAAAGTGAGTTTTGGCCGTTGATGGAGGCCCAGCTTCCCGATCTGGTATTGTTGGACTTAGGACTAGGAGGTTCTACGACCATTGGCGTTGATATTTGCAAGAATATATTCAAACGTTACAAAGGAGTTCGGGTATTGATCTTCACGGGTGAGATTCTGAACGAAAAGTTGTGGGTGGACGTATTGAATGCCGGTGCCGATGGAATTATCCTCAAAACGGGTGAGCTACTGACGAAAACAGATGTACAGGCTGTGATGGATGGAAAGAAATTGGTATTTAACTATCCGATTCTGGAAAAGATTGTAGATCGTTTCAAGAAATCGGTAGCCAATGATGCCAAGCGTCAGGAGGCTGTCATCAGTTATGATATTGATGAATACGATGAACGTTTTCTCCGTCATCTGGCTTTGGGTTATACGAAAGAGATGATTGCCAATCTGAAAGGAATGCCTTTTGGTGTGAAATCATTGGAGAAACGGCAGAATGATCTTATCGGACGTCTTTTTCCGAATGGTGAACGGGTGGGAGTGAATGCTACCCGGTTGGCAGTACGTGCATTGGAATTGCGTATTATTGATCTGGATAATCTGGAGCCTGACGAAGAGTAAATTAAGTATTAACGGTAGCTTCTTGCTTAGTCGGAAAATGATGAAGAATAAATGGCGCATGCCCCATCCTGCTACGATGTTCCTTCTGCTGACAATGGCAGTGGTCTTTCTTTCATGGATATGCGATATCTATGGATTGAAAGTGACATTGCCGCAGACAGGTGAGGATATCCGTGTACAAAGCCTGTTGAGTCCGGAAGGAATCCGCTGGTGGTTGCGGAATGCTATTAAGAACTTTACAGGTTTTGCTCCATTGGGCATGGTGATTATTGCTATGTTCGGATTGGGAGTGGCACAACATTCCGGTTTTATTGATGCTTGTATCCGCATGGGGGTGGGAAACCGGCAGGAAAAGAGGAAGATCATCTTGTGGGTGATTGTGCTTGGCTTGTTGTCGAATGCCATTGGTGATGGTGGATATATCATTTTATTGCCTATTGCTGCTATGCTGTTTCAATGGGTGGGGCTTCATCCGATTGCAGGGATTGTAACGGCTTATGTTTCCGTTGCGTGCGGGTATAGCGCTAATATTGTATTGAGTACGATGGACCCGTTGTTGGCGCATACCACGCAAGAGGCTGCACTGGCACAAACGGGTTATCAGGGGAATACGGAACCTCTTTGCAATTACTTTTTTATGAGTGCTTCAACGGTGGCCATTACGGCTATTGTGTATTGGATTACTCAAAAATGGCTTCTTCCTACGTTAGGTAAGTATGAAGGCAGTATGAAAGTGGTGGCTTACCATCCTCTGTCTCGTAAAGAACGGCGTGCCATTATGATTTCCATTGTTGTGGCAGCTATCTATGTGGCTCTTATCTTGTGGCTTACTTTTTCTTCTTATGGAATTTTGCGGGGTGTGAATGGTGGTTTGATGCATTCGCCTTTTATTGCCGGTATTTTGTTTTTGCTTTCTTTGGGAGCAGGTATTACGGGAATGGCTTATGGATTCAGTTCCGGACGGTATCGCACTGACAATGATGTGATTGAAGGACTTACGCAGCCAATGAAGCTTCTTGGGGTGTATTTCGTTATCGCTTTCTTCGCTGCGCAGATGTTTGCCTGTTTTGAATATTCTCATCTGGATAAATGTCTGGCGATTATGGGGGCTGACTTGCTTTCTTCGTTTGAACCGGCTCCTTTGTCTGCTCTTGTTCTGTTTATTCTGTTTACGGCATTGATAAATCTGATTATGGTATCTGCTACCTCCAAATGGGCTTTTATGTCTTTTATCTTTATTCCTATGTTTGCACAGATGGGAATTGCTCCGGATATAGCACAATGTGCTTTTCGTATCGGAGATAGCTCGACGAATGCCATTACTCCTTTCTTATTCTATATGCCTCTGGTGCTTACCTATATGCGGCAGTATGATAAGCAGATTACGTATGGCTCGTTGCTGAAATATACTTGGAGATATTCATTAGGTATCCTGGTTGTCTGGACATTGCTGTTTATCGTTTGGTATTTGTTGAAAATACCGATGGGATTGTAGGGTTAAGGAATGATTGCCGGGCTCCGGTTTATCTGATTGGAATTTTGTTTTTCTGAATTAATCGCTATATTTGCACCGTTCCTTAAAGAAAGACAACGAATGAATCTACCAGAAATCTCTGAAAATCTAATTGAACAGTTAAATCACGGTAATACAAAAGCATTTGATAAAATCTATCATACCTACTACCTTTATTTGTGCGCGATAGCTGTTTATTATGTGCATGACAAGAGGGTGGCAGGGGAGATTGTGAATGATGTCTTTGTTGCTTTCTGGCAGAACCGTCATCACATCACTTATCCGGCTCTTCCGTATTTGCGGCGTGCCATTCAAAATGCAAGTATCAGTTATCTGCGCTCTTCTTATTTCAACGAAAAACAGATGACGGAACAGATGGAAGAAATCTGGGCTTTTCTCGAAAATCATATTCTTTCTTCCGATAATCCTTTGCAGGCATTGGAGCATAGCGAAATGAATACCATCATCATGAAGAAGGTGGAGGAATTGCCAACCAAATGCCGTGCCATATTTAAAGCAAGTTTGTATGAGGGTAAGACATACAGTGAAATTGCCGAGGAGCAGAATATTAATGTGACCACTGTAAGAGTACAGATGAAAATAGCATTGACTAAGCTACGCGAATCACTGGGTACTCCTTATATGATAGCTATTTTGATGTTTCTCTAAAAAAAATCGCTTTTCTTTTAAACGTTTCTTTTTTTATTGCGTATCTAGTTATATACACCCATAGAAAAAGTACGTTTATGAATGACTCTTATCATATAGAAGAATTGGAAATCCGGATAAGCAACTATCTGTCCGGTAACTGCACCGAAGAAGAGAAAGAAGCTCTGTTCGCTTATCTGGCTTCCAATGAAGATGCAGCTAAAATTTTCCGGGAGATGTCCGCAGTATGGGCTGTTTCTTCTGTGCCTGCATTTGCCAAAGTAGAGGATGCTAATTTATCACAGATAAAAGAAAAAATAGCCGCTGCTGAGATGAAACCTGTCCGTTCGCGGAAGATAGTTCCTGTGTGGCTGAAGGTAGCTGCTGCAATTATTTTGTTGTTGGGCTGTAATTACTTCTGGTACACTTATACTGAAAATCTTACGGAAGTATATACGAATGCGGATTCTCCTTATGAAATTAAAGTGCCAGCTGGTTCGCGGACGAATATTGTGCTTCCGGATGGAACAGAGGTTTCATTGAATGCGGGTTCTGTGTTACGTTATTGCCGTGGGTTCGGTATTCGTGAACGTGATGTAACGCTTGATGGCGAAGGATATTTCAAGGTGGCGAAAAATGAGAAGATTCCTTTCTTTGTAAATACGAATGGTGTACAGGTAAAGGTGGTAGGGACTGTTTTTAATGTACGCGCTTATGATGACGATAATTATGTAATGGTATCTTTGTTGGAAGGTCGTGTCAATTTAGCCACTTTGTCCGGTTCGGTAATGAAACTATTCCCTAGCGAACAGGCTTTTTACGATAAGAATACGGGCCGCATGGAGAAAATGAAATCAAATGCTAGTTCTGCCTGTGACTGGTTGGATGGTGGCCTGACATTTGAAGATGCTCCGTTTGCCGACATCGCACACCGTCTGGAGCGCAAATTCCAGGTGAAGATCAGTTTAGAGAGTGAACGTCTGAAAGCGGAACGCTTTTCCGGATGTTTCAATAGTAATCAAAGTATCAATGATATATTGGGAGAAATCAACGTTGAGAAGCAATATACATGGAAAGTTAGTGGAGACACTATCTTTATAACTGACAAGAAAAAGGAGGTAAAATAAGAAAAAGTAAAGTATGATTGGGAACTTAGTCGATAGATATATCGGCGGTTCAGCGTTGTATAGAAAGATATTATGTTAACCTTTAATAGTGAAAAATATGAGATTAATAGTAAAAAGAATATTATTAATGCTTCTACTTTTGTCTGTAGGAAACGTTTTGACTGGTGGTTTCCAGCTATCGGCACAGGAACAAAGTAAGCGATTCAGTGTGAAAGTAGATAATATTACTTTGAAAGAAGCCATTGAAGTAATAAAGAAGCAAGGCAATTACTCTTTCCTGATTCGTAATAATGACATTGATTTGAATAGGAAAGTCTCTGTGAATATAAATAACGGTACTATTAATGATGTGATGGGACAATTGCTGGCCGGTACGGACGTCAGTTATGAAGTGAACGGAACCCGGGTGATTATGTTCCATGCAGTGACACCGCAGAAAGAACAGGAAAAAGCGTTTGTCTTAAAAGGTAGAATCACTGATCCTACAGGTGAAGGGGTGATTGGGGCAAATGTGAAAGTGGTCGATTCTACGGAAGGTACCATTACGGATATGGATGGCAATTTTTCTTTGATGGTTACTCCGAATGCCCGTTTATCCATATCGTATATTGGCTATGCCACACAGGAAGTGGTGGTGAAAGATCAACGTCCTCTCAATGTAACTTTGAAAGAAGATACCCGGTTAATAGACGAAGTAGTAGTTGTTGGTTACGGCGTACAAAAGAAAGCGAACCTGACAGGTGCGGTGAGCAGTGTGAAGATGGATGATGTTTTAGGTGATCGTCCGGTGGTGTCTGTGAGTGACGCTTTAAAAGGGGCAATGCCCGGCTTGCAGATTACAGGTAATTCAGGAAGACCCGGTGAAGAAATGAGTTTCAACATTCGTGGTGTCAACAGTCTGGATAAGAATGGGAAACCGCTGGTGCTGGTGGATAACGTGGAGATGGATATTAATATGCTCGATCCGAACGATATTGAATCGGTGACTGTTTTGAAGGATGCGGCATCTTCTGCTATTTACGGAGCACGGGCAGCTTTCGGTGTGATTTTGATTACTACAAAGAAAGGCTCGGATGCAACTAAACTCTCTATTAATTATTCAAATAACTTTTCTTTTAGCAGACCTGCCAATATGCCTCATAAGGCTACTCCGCTCCAAACGGTACAGGCTTATAAGGACATGGGGACAATCAATTATCAAAGTGGTCAGAACGTAGATACCTGGTTGGGACTTTTGAAGGAATATAATGCTAATCCGTCTGCATATCCGGATGGTTATGCAATGGTGGACGGGCTGCGTTATAGCTTGGCAGAAACTGATCTTTTCGATGATATGATGGAGACTGGTTTCCAGCAAACTCATAATATCTCGGTAGGTGGCGGTACGAAAGATATTTCTTATCGTTTCTCCTTCGGTATGGTGAATGAAAATGGGGTACTGGCTTCGGATAAAGATACGTACAAGCGTTACAATGTGTCTTCTTATCTCCGTTCAGATGTGTTTTCATGGATTACTCCGGAATTGGATATTAAATATACGAACTCTAACTCTTCTCTGCCGGAAACTTCCGGAGGATATGGTATATGGGGAGCAGCAGTCGCATTCCCTTCTTATTTCCCTACTGGAACAATGAATATTGACGGCGAAGAATTACCGATCAATACTCCTCGTAACTTGATTGACCTGGCATATCCGACAACTATTCAAAAGAATAATCTTCGTATTTTCGGAAAGGTTACAATCAGTCCTTTGAAGAATGTGAAGTTGATTGGTGAGTATACATTCAATCATCTAAGTAACGAGAAAACGAAATTTGAGAAGAAGTTCTATTATGCACATGGAGGTAACTTTGTGAAAGAGGTTTCCACTGCCAATTCCAAGTATGAATATTCCAATGGTATTACGGATTATAATGCATTGAACTTCTATGCTAACTATAACAACTCATGGGGCAAACATGATGTAACGGTGATGGGAGGTTTCAATCAGGAGAGTAGTGATTATCGTTATGCTGAGATGTCGCGTATGAATATGATTAATGAAGATCTGCCGTCTATTTCGCAGTCGACAGGTGATTATTTTGCTAAAGACAAATTTGAACGCTATACGGTAAGAGGGTTATTCTATCGCATTAACTATTCGTTTGCCGGCAAGTATTTGCTTGAAACGAACGGACGTTATGACGGTTCTTCCAAATTCCCGAAGAATAGCCGTTTCGGTTTCTTCCCTTCGGTTTCCGCCGGATGGCGTATCAGCGAGGAAGCGTTTATGAAACCTTTGAACTCTGTTCTTTCGAACTTGAAATTGCGTGGTTCTTGGGGTAATATTGGAAATCAGAGCATCACTCCTTACGCATATATTCCCGGTATGGATGCGGAACAGGCTTATTGGACTGTTTCCGGTATTAAAGTTACTACTTTGAAACCAGCTGCTTTGGTTAGCAATAGCTTTACTTGGGAAAAAGTAACGACAATTGATGTCGGATTCGATCTTGGGCTATTGGATAACAGATTGAATATGGTGTTCGACTGGTATCGTAGAGATACTAAGGGTATGCTTGCTCCGGGCTCTGAACTTCCGGGTGTATTAGGTGCAAGTGCCCCTTTACAGAACACGGCTGACCTTCGTTCTAAAGGTTGGGAAATCTCGGTTGACTGGAACGATCAGATCGGAAAAGTGAAATATAGCATAGGCTTTAATCTTTACGATGCGAAAACAAAGATTACTAAATACAACAACGAAACAGGACTGTTTGGCAAGGACAAGAACGATAATGAAACATATCGCGTAGGAATGGAACTGGGTGAAATTTGGGGGTATGTGACCGATCGTTTGTACACAGTGGATGATTTCGATGCAGATGGCAAACTGAAACCGGGTATTGCTAAAGTGGAAGGTTATAATCCGAATCCGGGAGATATATTATATAAGGACTTGGATGGTAATGATATTATCAACAGTGGTACCAGTACAACGAAAGATCCGGGAGACCGTAAAATCATTGGTAATAATACCCGGCGTTATCAGTATGGTATTCATGGTAGTGCAAGTTGGAACGGTTTTTCTCTGTCATTCTTGCTGCAAGGAGTTGGTAAACGAGATTTGTGGGTGATGAACGATCTGTTTTATCCGCATTATGATGCTTGGACTACCGTTTATGATTCACAGTTGAATTATTGGACTCCGGAAAATACGAATAGTTATTTCCCCCGTATTTATGAGAAAGCGGCCGGAAATACAGATGCCAATACACGTGTACAAACTCGTTATCTACAGGATGGATCGTATTTAAGTATTCGTAATATAACGCTTTCTTATAATTTTCCGTCTAAGTGGATGAGTAAGATTGGAGTTAATAATTTGGCTGTGTTCTTCAGTGGTGAGAATCTTTATACGTTCGACCACTTGCCGAAGGGACTTGATCCGGAACGTTCTGTCACGGATGATTTAGGACAACGTGGTTTTACCTATCCGTATATGAAACAGTATTCGTTCGGTATAAACCTTTCATTCTGATTGTTTCACAACTTAAAGAGTAATTATTATGAATAAATATATACTATGTGTAAGCGTTAGTCTTTGTTTGTTGATGTCGTCTTGTCTGAATGACGAATTTCTGGAGGTTTATCCCAAAGGACAGCAAACAGAAGCATCGGTCTTTACTACCTATGACAACTTTAAAACGTATACATGGGGATTGTATAACGTGTTCTTCGGATATACGTATGATACAGGGCAAACGGATGAAATTTTCCGTGGTGATTTTGAATCGGATAACATGATAAAAGGATTGGATGGATATGAAGGTCAGTGGGCATATCGCAAAGCAAAGGCTACGGATGAGTCTAAAGATTGGGATTATGATTATATCCGTCGTGTTAACCTGATGCTCGATAATATTGATCATTCGGAAATGAGTGAAACCGAGAGGGAGCATTGGAGAAGTGTGGGATATTTCTTCCGTTCTTATAAATACTTTCAGATGCTTTCTAAATTTGGTGATATTCCTTGGGTAGAGCATGCTTTGACTGAGGAAAGTCCCGAGCTTTATGGAAAACGTGATAGTCGTGACTTGGTGGCTTCCAATATTCTGTCTAATTTGAAATATGCGGAAACACATATTGGCAGTAATATCGAAGCGGATGGGAAAAATACAATTAATATGTATGTGGTGAAAGCTCTTATTTCCCGTTTTGCTTTATTTGAAGGAACTTGGAGAAAATATCATGGTTTGTCGGGAGCGGATACTTATCTGGAAGAATGTGCCCGTGCTTCTGAAGAGGTGATTAAGCAATATCCGAATGTGCATCCTAAATATGATGAGTTGTTTAATTCGGAAACACTGGATGGGGTGACAGGTATTCTTTTGTATAAGGCTTATGAAACCGGACAGTTAATGCATGGTTTGACCCGTATGGTGCGTACAGGTGAATCTTATATTGAGGCAACGAAAGACGCGGTAGACAGTTATCTTTGTACGGATGGACGACCGGTTAGCACGACAACTAGTCATTATGGGGGTGATAAGAATATGTATGGACAATTCCGTGATCGTGATTACCGGTTGTATTTGACGATCTGTCCTCCATATATGGTGAAGAAAGAAAACGGACCCAGTACGGCTGATTGGAAATATACGGATAATGCGCAGGACAGAGAATTTATAGATTTAATGGCTACGATTTCCGGTGAAACTTATCATCGTTTGCCGTCTTCCAACTTTAAAGGATTCACTGTGCAAGGACAACCTCACTTTAAGAATATGAACTGGGGACAGGGCTGGAACGCTTCCCAAATGGGCTTCTGGGTATGGAAATATTATAATACACATACTGTAGCTACCAACGCGAATGGGGTGAATACAACAGATGCCCCACTGTTCCGTATAGGTGAGGTGATGGTAAACTATGCCGAAGCGATGTGCGAAATGAACAAGTTCGACCAGGCTGCTGCGGATAAGTCTATTAACAAACTTCGGGCAAGAGCTAATGTGGCGAAAATGGTGGTGAATGATATTAATGATGCTTTTGATCCGAAGCGTGATCCTTCCGTTCCTGCTCTTTTGTGGGAAGTGCGTAGAGAGAGACGAGTTGAATTGATGGGCGAAGGTTTCCGTTTGGATGATTTGCGCAGGTGGAAGAAAGGAGACTATGTTAACAAACAACCGCTGGGTGCCTATGTGACAGGGGCTTCGGCCAAGAATTTGAAAGTAACGGGTGGTGCAGGTGCTGATGAAGGATATGTTTATTTCTTTGATACCCCGCTTGGATGGCAGGAACATTATTATCTGTATCCGTTGCCTTTGAAGCAATTGGCGTTAAATACGAATTTGGAACAAAATCCGGTATGGACAAAGTAATTTTAAATTGAAATGATGCACAAGACCTGTAATATTTTAGTATATTGCAGGTCTTGAAAATTTAAGGTAGAAAATGAAAAATAGAATATCGATAAAATATGCGTTTTTTTGTGGAACAGCTTGCTGCATCTCATCTATACTATGTGCACAACAGGATGCATCCCAAATGAATGTGCTTTTTATAATGGCTGATGATATGCGCCCCGAACTGGGGTGTTACGGGGTAGATGTAGTGAAAACTCCTAATATGGACCGTTTGGCGGCAAGTGGCGTCTTGTTTCAGAATGCGTATTGTAATATTCCTGTGAGTGGGGCATCCCGGGCTAGTTTATTGACGGGTGTATATCCTCATTACCCCGATCGCTTTATTAGTTTTTCCGCCTATGCCAGCAAAGATTGTCCCGAAGCAATACCTATTTCGGGATGGTTCACCCGGAATGGTTATCATACTATTTCGGACGGCAAGGTGTTTCATCATATCAGCGATCATGCGGATTCGTGGAGTGAGCCTCCTTACCGGAATCATCCGGATGGATATGATGTATATTGGGCGGAATATAATAAATGGGAACTTTGGATGAATTCGGAATCGGGAAAAACGATTAATCCGAAAACGATGAGGGGACCTTTTTGTGAATCTGCTGATGTTCCTGATACTGCCTATGATGATGGGAAACTTGCAAACCGAGCTATTCGTGACTTGAAAAGGATGAAGGAGGCTGGCAAACCTTTCTTCTTGGCTTGTGGTTTCTGGAAACCTCATTTGCCGTTCAATGCTCCAAAGAAATATTGGGATTTATATAAACGGGAGGAAATACCTTTAGCTACCAATCGTTTCCGGCCTGAAAGATTACCGGAGCAGGTTCGTAATTCGAGCGAGATATATGCGTATGCACGGGTTACGGATACGAGTGATATTGACTTCCAACGGGAGGTAAAACATGGATATTATGCTTGTTTGAGTTATGTGGATGCACAGATCGGCAAGGTATTGGATGCATTGGATGAACTGGGATTATCGGATAATACAATTGTGGTTTTGTTGGGGGATCATGGCTGGAATCTGGGAGAACATGATTTTATAGGTAAACATAATCTGATGGATACTTCTACTCATGTACCGTTGATTGTCCGTGTGCCGGGAATGAAAAAGGGAAAAACAAAATCGATGGTGGAATTTGTTGATTTGTACCCGACTTTATGTGAACTTTGTAAACTTCCTGTTCCCGCTGAACAGTTAAGCGGGCAAAGCTTTGCCGGGGTTTTCAAGAATCTGAAAGCTAAGACGAAAGGTGAAGTCTATATTCAGTGGGAAGGAGGAGATAATGCTGTTGACCGGCGTTATAGTTATGCGGAATGGATGAAAGGCGACGTGAAGAAAGCCAGTATGTTGTTTGATCATCAGATTGACGGGAAGGAAAACAAGAATCGGGTCGATGAAAAAAAATATAAGAATAAGGTCGAATCATTATCTTCTTTTATCAGAATAAAGAAGTCATCATTAAAGAAATAATATGAAAACAGTTTTATTACAGTCCAGCCGTTTGGTATCGGTTGTTTTATTCATGCTTTACGGAATGTCGATGTTTGCCCAGCGACAGGATATCTTGCTAAATAATGATTGGAATTTCCGGTTTTCGCATCAGGTACAGAAGGGAACAGAGGTAAGAGTTGATTTGCCTCATACTTGGAATGCGCAGGATGCTTTGTCCGGTAAGATAGACTATAAACGGGGAATTGGTAATTATGAGAAGAATTTATTTATTCGTCCCGAATGGAAAGGAAAACGTCTTTTTATTCGTTTCGAAGGAGTGAATAACATTGCAGATGTGTTTATAAATCGTCGTCATATAGGTGAGCATCGTGGGGGATATGGAGCTTTTATCTTTGAGATCACAGGAAAGGTGGAATATGGAAAAGAAAACTCTATATTAGTACGGGTGAATAATGGTGAACAGTTGGATATTATGCCTCTGGTCGGTGACTTTAATTTTTACGGAGGTATTTATCGTGATGTACATTTGTTGATTACTGATGAGACGTGTATTTCTCCTTTGGATTATGCTTCCCCCGGAGTACGTCTGATACAGGATAGTGTGAGCCATCGGTATGCTAAGGTGCGGGCTATTGTTGATTTATCAAACGGGAGTAGTGGTAATCAGGAAGTGGAGCTTAACGTACGCCTGTTAGATGGTCAAAGGGTGGTGAAAGAAGGAACAAAGAATGTGAATCTTTCTGGAAACGCAGCAATGCAGCAGGAATTTACATTTGAAATCGATCAACCTCATTTGTGGAATGGTCGCCAGGATCCTTTCCTTTATCAGGCGGAAGTGATTCTTTCCCGGAATGGTCAGATGGTAGATCGTGTCATACAACCGTTGGGACTTCGTTTTTACCGGATTGACCCTGATAAAGGTTTTTTCTTGAATGGAAAACACTTGCCTCTTCAAGGCGTTTGCCGTCATCAGGATAGGAGTGAGGTGGGCAATGCGCTGCGTCCGCAACACCATGAGGAAGATGCGGCATTGATGTTGGAGATGGGAGTGAATGCTGTTCGTCTGGCGCATTATCCGCAGGCTACTTATTTTTATGATCTGATGGATAAGAATGGTATTATTGTATGGGCTGAAATACCTTTTGTGGGGCCTGGTGGATATAATGATAAGGGTTTTGTGGATTTATCTGCTTTCCGTGCCAACGGAAAGGAACAGCTCAAAGAACTGATTCGTCAACATTATAATCATCCTTCTATTTGTGTATGGGGAGTGTTTAATGAGTTGACGGAGTTGGGAGATAATCCGGTTGAGTACATCAAAGAATTAAATGTGTTGGCACATCAGGAAGATCCTACCCGGCCTACGACCTCCGCAAGTAATCAAATGGGGGATTTGAATTTCATAACGGATGCTATTGCTTGGAACCGTTATGATGGATGGTATGGTGGCACTCCCGCTGATTTGGGGAAATGGTTGGATCGAATGCATAAGGATCATCCGGAAATATGTATCGCTATCAGTGAATATGGTGCCGGTGCAAGTATTTACCATCAACAAGATTCGTTGGTTAAAACTGTACCAACCAGCTGGTGGCATCCTGAAAACTGGCAGACGTATTATCACATTGAAAACTGGAAAACAATCTCTTCTCGTCCTTATGTATGGGGGAGCTTTGTATGGAATATGTTTGATTTTGGTGCTGCACATCGCACTGAAGGAGACCGTCCCGGAATTAATGATAAAGGTTTGGTTACCTTCGACCGGAAAGTTCGTAAAGATGCTTTCTACTTCTATAAGGCCAACTGGAATAGGGAAGAACCAATGCTTTATTTAACAGGCAAACGTGACACAGTACGTACACAACGTTTGCAAACAATTACTGCTTTCACGAATCTGTCAGGAGCCGAATTGTTTGTAAACGGTAAGAGTTATGGTAAAGCAATACCGGATTCGTATGCTATTCTGGAATGGAAAAATGTGGAGCTACAACCTGGTGAAAATGAAATAAAGGTTGTCTCCACTAATAAGAAGTTACCTTTGAGCGATAGTTTTCATTGTAGATTGTGATAGGTAGTTTAAATGATAATCGGAAAGAGCACTGTAAACAAAGTAGGTTTGCAGTGCTTTTTTTCTAGGGGTTTCTCTTTTGGGAGATAATAATCCTTCCTGAATCTATAACAGCGGATAATGATACTCCAACAGTATAACAGATCATATCTGACCATAGAAAACCATGTCCAAAGATTAATGCTCCAAGGGTGGTGTTTCGTACAGTATTTGCCCAGTCTGCTTGGTATAGTTGGCTAATTTCTATACAATAAGAAAATAATAAGGAAATAACAATGGTCTTGAGTATAGATAATGACGGGAAAAGAAAGCGTATTCCACAATATACCATGGCTGCCCAAAGCGTATCGCCTGAATACTCTGCGATAAATTCGGGCAATATATCACCATGTTTTCGGGAAGCCAATCCTAATACTATAATTGCGGAAGTAATTGCTAAATAAATCCAACGTTTGTTTTTCACGCAGTAATGTTTTAGTATGGTGCAAATTTATAAAATTAAGTTGGATAACTTGGCAGGATGGATCAAACTCTGATAAAAACAGATTTTATTTACATACTAAACTTTTCGTTCTTTTGAAATGTTATAAGGTCGTTCGAGCTTTATCTCGATAAATGTGTTCATAACCAACCGATTTACGCAATTGTTGTGGAAACGGCTGCAGTTGGTCACTTAAAAAATTAGTAATTAAAATAATAGAGTTATGAAGAATCTTTTTCGACCGTTGTTAGTACTGACAGGATGTATAGTATTGGCGAGTTGTGTAAGTCAGAAGCAATTTAAAGGTTTAAAAACTGATTATACAAAGTTGCAAAAAGAATATCAGGAAAGTCAATTGCAGCTAAGAGAAAATCAGGCACGTTCAACAAGTCTTGAGGAGAGACTTGCCGAAGCGCAGCGGAATAATAGTGAGTTACGCAAGAGCTTGTCCGATATGCAAAGCATCTTGAATAAGAGTCTTACACAGAGCTCTCAAGGGAATATGAATATGGGTAAGTTAATAGATGAGATCAATGCTTCAAACCGTTTCATCCAGCATTTGGTTAAAGAAAAGAATAGATCAGACTCTTTGAATCTCGTAATGGTCAATAAACTTACCCGTTCGCTTACCCGTGAAGAGATGCGTGACTTGGATATTAAGGTATTGAAAGGTGTTGTATATATTTCCTTAGCAGATAACATGCTTTATAAATCAGGAAGTTATGAAATTAGCAATAAAGCAGAGGCTGTGCTTAGTAAAATAGCCAAAATCATTCAGGACTACAAAGATTATGATGTTCTGGTAGAAGGAAATACAGATACCGATCCGATATCTCGTACGAATATACGTAATAATTGGGATTTGAGTGCGTTGCGTGCTTCATCTGTTGTTCAGGCATTACAGAATATTTATGGTATAAATCCCAAACGCCTGACTGCTGCCGGTCGAGGTGAATTTAATCCGGTAGCCGGTAATGATACGGCAGAAGGAAAAGCTCGTAACCGCCGGACCGAGATTATTATAACTCCTAAACTGGATCAGTTTATGGATTTGATAGATCAGGCTCCTGATAATTCTTCATCAGGTATAGTGGGGGATGAGAATACAAAAGAGTAAAGGAAATATTTCCATCTAGGGCTAATAATAAAGCGATGAATTTGAATTCATCGCTTTATTATTAGCAATTTGAAACAGATACAGTAAAGTGTTAGAGGTATCTATATTTTATTTTCAGAGCTTGAGAAATTGCTCTATTTTATAGAGAGTCCGATTTGAAATGAGTATTGCTGATTTTAAATGTTTTCGGCAGATGGACCTATTTTGAAAATTCAAACTCATATGGATAAGGAGTTTGATTCCATGAAACCCATTCTATCTTTCCATAATTATGCAAATCACATGGGAAAACCACAGAATAGTCCCATGGATTATATCGATATGGTATGTCAACATATTGACAAGCATATTTATTTGAATATAGCCAATGATATCCTGTTTTAGAGTCGCTATATATTGCTACCATAAAATATTTACCAATCTTTACTTTAGCGGAAGTATATGTTTCCTTTATTGACGAGGCAAATATAGAATAAATAGCATCAACTATGCTACCATCTTTCTTTTTAATTTTTGATTTTGACAGCAAATTCCAAGTTTCATCTTGTATTTTTTGATAATCAAGTATATTCCCTGAAAAAGTTTGCTTTTTCACATCAAATTCCTCATTGTTGTCAGCCTTAAATAATAAAAATGTGGTGGAAATATTTTCGTAATCAGACTCTGGAGTAAGAGCTTTGTATCCATTTAGCCAAATTTCCTGAATGTCACTTTTTTCTTCATCACTTTTACTACATCCAACTACTATCAGTGCAGTCATAATTAAAAATAGAAGTTTTTTCGGGCTGACCCCAAAGGAACCCTGAATGCATTTGATGCTGTCAAGTTTCTCTTGGTATTCATTGAGTATATTACGTAGTTTGGTATTGATTAGTGCTGCGTCTGGACGTTTGACTACTTGCCCGTTTTTGAATTGTGAAAGACTGTCGACTTTGAATCGAGTGACAATGTACTTTGTTTCTTCTTTGTGATGGATGGCTATACAAATTTTGTGAGATCCATCACTTAACACCTTTGCTGGGATTAGAGCTAATCTGATTGTTGCCATAGTTTCAAAATTTAGAGAAAACACTCGGACAAGATTTCGACAAGGTAAATTGCTCAAAAGTGAGAGTTTTCTCGTTTTTTTTAATCAATAGCAGCTAATTAGAAAAGTAAAAAGGCTGATTAACCATTTGATAATCAGCCTTTCTGCTAAGTGATTCCGAAGCGATTCGAACGCTTGACCCACGCCTTAGAAGGGCGTTGCTCTATCCAGCTGAGCTACGGAACCAGCCTTATTTGCGGATACAAAGGTAGTGCTTTTTATGAAAACTCAAAAACTTTCTGGCATTTTTTTATTCATATATTTCTTTGTGACTATGAATCAGTAGTTTATAATAGAGATAGAATTTTGTTTATTTATATGGTTTGGGAAGAATGAATAGAAAAACGCCATTTTTACGAAGAATAACGAACGTTATATAGGTTTCAAAAAGCTCAAAAAAATAAAATAGGGTTGTGTTTTTCTATTATAACTTTTACTTTTGAGCGATAAACAACTAAAAAACACATAAAGTTATGAAGAAATTGATTTTTTTATTTGCATTTTGTATTGTAGTGACTAATGTTTTTGCACAAACCGACCCAGAGCAATTGAAAAAAGAAGGAAATGATGCATTTAATGCTAAAAATTATCCTGTAGCGTATGCGAAATTCAGTGAATATTTGAAACAAACGAATAATCAAGATTCTGCAACCGCTTATTATTGTGGTATAGCTGCCGATGCTGTGAAGAAATATCCGGAAGCTGTGACTTTTTTTGATATAGCAATTCAAAAGAAGTTCAATATCGGAAATGCCTATGCTCGCAAAGCTTTGGCTTTAGATGCGCAAAAGAAGACTGCTGAATATGTAGCTACATTGGAAGAAGGATTGAAAGTAGATCCTAAGAATACAACAATGGTGAAGAATTATAGCCTTCACTATCTGAAAGCAGGACTTGCTGCACAGAAAGCCGGAAAAGCAGAAGAAGCAGAAGACTGTTTCAAGAAAGTAATTCCTTTGGATCACAAGCAGTATAAGACAAATGCATTGTACAGTTTAGGAGTTCTGTGCTATAATGATGGTGCTAATATCCTGAAGAAAGCTGCTCCTTTGGCAAATTCTGATGCAGATAAATATGCTGCAGAAAAAGAAAAAGCCGATGGTAGATTTAAAGAAGCATTAGACTATCTGGAAGAAGCTGCTAAGATCTCTCCGGAAAATGAAAATGTAAAGAAGATGCTTCCTCAAGTAAAAGCTGTAATGAAGTAATTTGACCAATCTTATAAATGATAAAGGGTTGCCGATATGACACATCGGGCAACCCTTTTTTTATTGCTATCTTTTTCTAATCTATACTTTTTGCGTACATTTGCCTTCCCTAAACGTAGAAGTATTTTATGCACTTATATAATAAGGAACAGGCTATCAAACGAATGAATCAGTTGGGACAACTCCATCGTCCTTTCATTTTCATTATAAATTATCTACAAGATGTATCTTATATAGAGGAGGTCGCTGCTGTTGATTCTACTGAAGTTTTATATAATCTGAATGGATTTACCAATCAGATTATATCAGCAGAAGATAATATAGCCACTTACTCTGCAAAAACAATGCCTTCACTACATTGGCAACCTTTCGCAGAATCTTTCTCTTCCTATCAACGCTCGTTTAATATCGTGCGACAGAACATCCTGGCAGGAAATAGTTTCCTTACTAATTTGACGTGTCGCACTCCGGTAGAAACCAATCTCACTCTGAATGATATTTATTTTCATTCAAAAGCGATTTATAAGCTATGGATTAAAGATCGTTTTACGGTTTTCTCTCCTGAAATATTTGTTAGAATTCATCAGGGAAAAATTAGCTCATATCCGATGAAGGGAACCATTGATGCTTCAATTCCCTTTGCTGCTCAATTATTGATGAATGATCCAAAAGAGACTGCCGAACATGCTACCATTGTAGATCTGATTCGTAATGATTTAAGTATGGTTGCCAACCGAGTGTCAGTTTCCCGGTATCGGTATATGGATAGGTTACAGACTAATCGGGGAGCTATTTTTCAGACGAGTTCTGAAATTCAGGGTATATTGCCCGAAAATTATCAGGAGCATTTGGGAGATATTATTTTCAGATTACTGCCAGCCGGTTCTATTACCGGTGCTCCAAAGAAAAAGACGATGCAGATTATCCAGGAAGCTGAAACCTATGACAGAGGATTTTATACAGGAGTTATGGGATATTCTGATGGCATTGATTTAGATAGTGCCGTTATGATACGTTTTGTAGAACAGGAAGGAGAGAAGATGTATTTTAAAAGTGGAGGTGGGATCACCTGCCAGAGTGATGTGGAAAGCGAGTATAATGAAATGAAACAAAAAGTATATGTACCCATTTATTGAGACTATCCGGATAGAGGATGGACAGATTTATAATCTTGATTATCACACAGAGCGCTTTAATGAAACCCGTGCAGCTTTTTGGAAAGACAGCACTCCGCTGGATTTACGGGAATTTATATCTCCGCCAACTTTAAATGGAATTCATAAATGCCGGATTGTATATGGAAAAGAAGTGGAAGAAGTTACGTATGCGCCCTATCAGATGCGACAGGTATCTTCTTTGCTTTTGGTTGTGTCCGATACCATTGATTATACTTATAAAAGTGCGCATCGGGAAGAACTGAATGCCTTGTATGCTCAAAGAGGAATGGCGGATGATATTTTAATTGTGAGAAATGGCTATCTGACAGATACCTCTATAGCTAATGTTGCTCTCTATGACGGAGATACCTGGTTCACACCGGCTCATCCGTTACTCCGAGGGACGAAACGAAGCGAATTTCTGGACAGACAGCTCATTGTTGAGAAAGACATTCCGCAAATATGTTTGAAAGATTATTCCCATATCATGTTATTCAACGCAATGATTGACTGGAAACGCATTATATTGCCTATAAATGAGAAACATTTAATTCTATAAACTATAATTAACTGAAATATATATAGAACTGCTGAACAAAAGTCTCTTTTGTACTGTTATATTTATGTGTTTTTCATAGTATTAGATATAAGATTAATTAAAGAGATTGTACTTCACTTGTGAAAGCTAAAGTACGTCAGAGACAGAAGAGTCTGTTTTTTTGATAAATGTGTTAGAGCATCGGTTTTACCAGGCCGATGCTTTTTTTATGTCCTTTTACCCCCTTTTGTAGTTTATATGAAATAAAATTTGTACGTTTGTAGAGTAATAATAGAAAATGATAAAGATGAACATACCCGTTATCTTTCAGTTTTTAAAAGATCTTTCCGCGAATAATAATCGTGAGTGGTTTAATGAGCATAAGGCAGAATATGAAACAGCTCGTGCCGAGTTCGACAACTTTTTGGCAACAGTGATCGCCCGTATTTCCCTGTTTGATGAAACTATCCGGGGGATTCAGCCCAAAGACTGTACTTATCGTATTTACCGGGATACCCGCTTCTCTGCGGATAAAACACCTTATAAAATACATTTCGGAGGTTATATCAATGCCAAAGGAAAGAAGTCCGATCATTGTGGATATTATGTACACTTGCAGCCGGATGGTTCAATGCTTGCCGGAGGGAGCTTGTGTCTGCCTACCAATATCCTGAAAGCAGTGCGACAATCTATCTATGATAATATAGAAGAGTTTGTTGCGATCGTAGAAGATCCGGAGTTTAAGAAATACTTCCCGGTGATAGGAGAGGATTTTCTGAAAACAGCTCCGAAAGGTTTTCCGAAAGATTTCAAGTACATTGATTATTTGAAATGTAAAGAATATGTTTGCTCTTATAATGTTCCCGATGACTTCTTTACCCGACCGGATATGTTGGAACAGATAGACAAAGTGTTCCGGCAATTCAAACGGTTTGCCGATTTTATAAATTATACGATTGATGATTTTGAATAAATAATGCCTAGAATATAAACTTTAAAATTTAACTTATATGGTAGTAGATACTTTAGAAAATCTGGAGAAATATGCGTCTTTAAACCCTCTGTTTGCACAAGCTATTGAATTCTTGAAGTCTCATGACCTCCAAGCCATGGAAGTTGGTAAAACAGAACTGAAAGGAAAAGATCTGTTGGTGAATATTGCACAAACCAAACCTAAAACAAAAGAGGAAGCCAAACTGGAAACTCATAACGAATTTATTGATATTCAAATCCCATTGTCGGGAACAGAAATAATGGGGTATACTGCTGCTAAAGACTGTGTTCCGGCAGATGCACCTTATAACGCAGAAAAAGATATTACTTTCTTCGAAGGATTAGCAGAAACATACGTTGCCGTAAAACCAGGAATGTTTGCTATCTTTTTCCCGCAAGACGGTCATGCTCCCGGTATCACTCCGGATGGTGTGAAGAAAGTAATCGTAAAAGTAAAAGCATAATCCTAATTCAATTCTGATATGGAAAAGACACTTAATCTCGTAAAAAACGATCCCTGGCTGGAGCCTTTTGCCGGTGCTATCACCGGACGCCATCAGCATGTATTAGACAAAGAAGCTGAATTGACGAATAAGGGAAAACAAACCCTTTCAGATTTTGCATCGGGGTATCTTTATTTTGGATTGCATCGCACCGATAAGGGGTGGACTTTCCGTGAATGGGCTCCTAATGCTACTCATATTTATATGGTGGGTACATTTAATAATTGGGAGGAAAAAGCTGCCTACAAGCTGAAAAAACAAAAGAATGGGATTTGGGAAATCAACCTGCCGGCGGATGCCATTCATCATGGCGATCTCTACAAACTGAATGTATATTGGGAAGGCGGACAAGGCGAACGTATTCCTGCGTGGGCTACACGTGTGGTACAGGATGAACAGACAAAAATATTCAGTGCACAAGTCTGGGCTCCGGAGAATCCCTATAAATTCAAGAAGAAAACATTTAAGCCCGACACGAATCCGCTGTTGATTTATGAATGTCATATCGGAATGGCACAGCAGGAGGAAAAAGTGGGCACATATAACGAATTCCGCGAGAAAATACTTCCTCGTATTGCTGAAGAAGGATATAATTGTATCCAGATTATGGCTATTCAGGAACATCCATATTATGGAAGCTTCGGCTATCATGTATCCAGTTTCTTTGCTGCCTCTTCGCGTTTTGGTACCCCCGATGAACTAAAAGCATTGATTGATGCTGCTCATGAGATGGGTATTGCTGTGATTATGGACATCGTTCATTCACATGCAGTGAAGAATGAAGTAGAAGGACTAGGAAACTTTGCCGGTGATCCGAATCAGTATTTTTATCCGGGCGCTCGTCGCGAACATCCGGCTTGGGACTCTCTCTGCTTTGATTATGGCAAGAATGAAGTGATCCACTTCCTGTTGTCAAACTGCAAGTACTGGCTGGAAGAATATAAATTTGACGGATTCCGTTTTGATGGAGTGACTTCTATGTTATATTACAGCCATGGACTGGGTGAAGCTTTCTGTAACTACGGAGATTATTTCAACGGTCATCAGGATGATAATGCGATTTGTTACCTGACACTGGCTAATGAAGTGATTCATCAGGTAAATCCGAAGGCGATAACCATTGCCGAAGAAGTTTCCGGTATGCCGGGACTGGCTGCCAAAGTAGAAGATGGCGGTTACGGCTTCGATTATCGTATGGCCATGAATATTCCGGACTACTGGATCAAGACAATCAAAGAAAAGATCGATGAAGACTGGAAGCCTTCCAGCATGTTCTGGGAAGTAACCAACCGTCGCCAGGATGAAAAGACCATTTCGTATGCAGAAAGTCATGACCAGGCATTAGTAGGAGATAAGACGATTATCTTCCGCCTGATTGATGCCGATATGTACTGGCACATGCAGAAGGGAGACGAAAATTATGTTGTCAACCGTGGTATTGCTTTGCATAAAATGATCCGCCTGCTGACCTCTTCGACTATCAACGGAGGTTATCTGAACTTTATGGGAAATGAATTCGGGCATCCCGAATGGATTGACTTCCCGCGTGAAGGTAACGGATGGTCGTGCAAATATGCCCGCCGCCAATGGGATTTGGTGGACAACAAAAATCTGACCTATCACTATATGGGTGATTTTGATAAAGAAATGCTGAAAGTTCTCAAGAGTGTGAAAGATTTCCAGGCAACACCTGTTCAGGAAATATGGCATAATGATGGCGATCAGGTATTGGCATACGAACGGAAAGACCTTATATTTGTCTTTAACTTTAATCCAAAGCAGTCATTCACTGATTATGGATTCCTGGTAACTCCGGGAGCTTATGAAGTGATACTGAACACCGACGATGTAGCATTTGGAGGAAATGGTTTAGCAGACGACTCTGTCGTGCACTTCACTATTACCGATTCGCTGTACAAGAAGGAAAAGAAAGAGTGGCTGAAACTCTATATTCCTGCCCGTACCGCTGTAGTACTTAGAAAGAAAAAATAATTTTATCTTTAAATCAAGAAGCTCCCGCAAATATTATTGAATATCTGCGGGGGCTTTCTCGTTTATTACCCTATTATATAATTCAGTTCCTAGTTTTCCAGAAAGGTACTTGGCCCGAGAATATCATACATATCACTAACGTTGCGCGTTTTGAGCAATACCCCTTGTGGAGTATAGAATAACTGATATTTGATGTCGACATTATCTTGCCCTACCTTAATTACTATAATAGCCTGCCATTTGGGAAACTCCACCATTGTCACATTATCTACCACCCAATTTGCTTATGGGCCGGATACAAAGGCATTATAGACTGTTGGGGTCAGCCGGTCGAGACTGACAAGATCAGTCTGCGTCATCACCCATTGTCCCCGAACGTTGAACCATACATTTTTAGTAAATCCGTTCATTGCAAAGTTGGCACAATAATATCCGTCGTCTTGTGACCAGGCGACGCCATTTGCTTTAGGATACATTTTCTTGAAAGTCGACTGTACATTGCCGGGAGGGGTATCTCCAAAGACAGATGTAGATAATAGCAGAAACAATGCGATTGCACAAATCATAAATTTCTTCATAAGCTTTGAGTTTAGAGGATTATTTATCTACCTAAACAGCCTTTGAGAATATTTGTTTGAGTGATGTGCATAAAATAATCCCCCGGTCATTCATAAGTGACCGAGGGATGAAGAGTATACAGATCTTAGTCTTTTTATTTAAAAAGTAATCTTTAAAATCTTTCCGTTATAGCCTCCTACCGAAACATCCGTGGGTTTATAAGGTAATAGACTGATTTCTTCTTTAGCGCCCGTCATCAAATCAGTGGCCTGATAAGATTCCATTTGAGGAATCTGTAAAAAGTCGAAAGCATGTGAAGGCACATTGATAGCAACATCTACCAGTTGACTGTCGAAATTAATAATGAAAAACAGAATCTCATTTTTATATTTTCGCATAAAAGTATATTGTTTATGCTCATTGAAACGCCATCCGTTTATATTGGCATACATTAAATCAAAGAATACTCCCTTGCTGATTGCCTGCTCTTCATTACAAATCGTCAGTACTTTTTGGTAGATAGAGTAGAGGTGTTTATGCTCTTCAGTAAGCATCTTCCCGTCAAATTTACCTCCGTTGCGCCAGCGTCGTATGCTGTCTACACTCCAATAATCGAATATAGTAGTCCGTCCGTCCCTTCCGCTAAATCCTTCACTATCCATGCCCAGTTCTCCAAACTCCTGACCGAAGTAGATCATCATAGGATTAGTGTTCATACAGGCGGAAACGATCAGTGCGGGAATTCCTTTACGCGGGTTGCCGGCAAAGAAATCAGAAGCGATACGTTGCTCGTCGTGATTCTCCAGGAAGTTGAGCATCTTTTTCTCTATTCCATTCAGACTTTGCCAGCAATGAGTGATAGCGGATGCAGATTCATATCCACAAGCTACATTGCGTAACGTGTCATACAGCCCTACCTTATCATACAGGTAATCAAACTTGCCGCGGAACAGATAGTTACGGTATTCACCTGGATTGTAAACCTCTGCGATGAAAAGTATTTCAGGATAAGCCTCTTTTACTTGAGGAATAGCCCATTCCCAGAATTCAACAGGAACCATTTCGGCCATGTCGCAGCGGAAACCGTCAATGTCTTTTGATGCCCAGAAAAGAAGAATGTCCAGCATCTTTATCCAAGTATCCGGAGTCGGGGAGAAGTGGCAGGTACCGCCATTCTGATAATCCACTCCATAGTTTAATTTCACTGTTTCATACCAGTCGGTGATATTGGGAGTAGCATCAAAACGATTGTTACCGGTAGCTTTCGCCGGGAATTCCCGGTAAGGCTCTGCTGCACCGTCTTTCATATCAAACTGGGCATGAAGTTCCGCTTGCGGAATATAATAGAAATTATTATATGGGCTGAAAGATTGGCTGGAGTCATCGTTAGCTCCCAATTCGGTCGTACCGTCCGGTTGTGCATCCGAATGATATTGGCGTGCTACGTGATTAGGTACAAAATCAATAATTACTTTCAGACCTGTGCGATGTGTGCGATGTACCAGATTCTCAAATTCTTTCATACGTCCTTGCACGTCGTTAGCCAAGTCAGGATCTACATCATAATAATCCTTGATAGCATACGGAGAACCAGCTTTTCCTTTCACAATAGCAGGATGATCCGGACTGATATTATAACGGCGATAGTCCGTTTGAGTGGCATGCTCGATGATGCCTGTATACCATATATGTGTAGCACCTAATTTCTTGATTTCACCAAGTGCTTTGAGCGTGAAATCAGCCATTTTCCCGCAACCATTGGTGGCAATGTCTCCATTGTAGACACAGTGGTTGTTGTTATTTCCAAACAGGCGGGTGAATACTTGGTAGATAATTATTTTATTTTCGTCATTCATATAGAGTAGATTATTAATATTCGTATTCATTCTTGTTTCTGATGGATAGGAGATTATTTCCATATTTTCCCCTTTTCTTCCAACAGTTGACTAAGTACTTCGTTAGCTGTATTATAGCCTTGCCCGAAGATTTCTTCAGCTTTTTCCAGTTCGGTGTTACTGTACCCGTATAGGTTGTATGGTTCGATTAATAAATCGCATTTTTCTCTTTCGGGAAAGGTATTGGCGCGGAACATGAAATGGAATGAGCGCATAGCAATGCTTACAATATTCATTTTGTAATCCTGTGCCATGATGGGACTTACATTGACAGCTACCACTTTATCGCAAACCCTGCGCAGGGTAGAGACCGGAAGATTCATCATCAATCCTCCATCCACATAGTTAGTGCCTTCTATGTTGACCGGAGAAAACATGACAGGCATACAGCAGGAAGCGGCGACCCGTTCCGCTATGTTTCCCCGATGAAAATGAACCATGCGACCATGATCGAGGTCAGTTGCTGTGATAATCAGGGGAAGTTGTAGTTCTTCCAGATTTTTTGCTTTTAAGTTAGTCCGGAGAAAATCAATAAATTCACAGAGATCAAATAGTCCCTTCTTGGGAATCACCAATTTCGTTAAATCCTGGAATTTATGTCCGGAGAAATAATCAAGTACTTTGTGTGGCTCGTTGCCATCCGCGTAAAAGACACCTGCAAGTGCCCCTGCACTTACTCCAGAGATGATTTCCGGTTTAATATCATGTTCCAAAAGAGCTTGCATGACTCCCAAATGGGCAAATCCTTTAATAAATCCTCCGCTTAGTGCATAGCCAATCTGATATTTCCGGCTATTCCAGTTATTTGTGAATACCTCCATGAATTGCTTTCTTTAGTTCGCCACGAATTTAGTGAATTTATTGAAAGTAGGAGGAATATAATGGATAGTTTTTTTTAAATCCATACCATCTGTCTTGTTCACATTTGAAATAAACCGTCATAGAACATAAAACACGGATGGAAACTCTGCTCCGGCACCATGCCGGTCAGAATCCGAAATCGTCTATCTCAACTTTGTGCTCTTCGCTTTCTTTGAATGGTTTTGCTTCTTTTTGTACGGGATTTCCTTCGATATAGATGGCACGGAATGGACGGGCTGGGCAAACATATTCACATCCTCCACAACCTACACATATTTCTTTATTTACATGAGGAATCGTCAATCCGTCCTTATACGGCACCATCGCTACTGCTTGTGTGGGACAGTGTTCGGAGCAGGCTCCGCAACTGGTTCCATCTGTATAAACAATGCAATTTTCCTCGATGAAAACAACATATCCCATTTGTGTAAGATGTTTTTGCTCTACACTTATGGGAAGAATTGCTCCATTGGGACAGACATCTCCACAGACAGTACAGTCAAAGTTACAAAATCCTTTCTCAAAGCTAACAGTAGGTTGCATCATGCCTGCCAAGCCATATTCCATAAAAGCCGGTTTCAAGATATGAGAAGGGCATTTGCTGACACAAAGATGACAGGATGTGCATTGCTGTTGGAAGTGTTCCCGACTGATAGACCCCGGAGGAGTGATCGGATTTTCCTTTTTGTATGCCTTCTTACCTTCCAAGCTTGCTACAGATTCTTTGGCTTGGGAGATGAGTTTGGGGGTTGCTCCGGCAGTAACAAGACCGGCAACCAAAAAACGGCGTTTGGATGAATTCAAATCCGGTGATGATGGTGCAGGAGTTTCTACATCAGACTGTTTTTTTAAAGAAGGGGCGTAAACTAATGCTTTTTGTTTGCATACTCCCAAACAGTTGAAACAATCTACACAACGACTATAATCAATAGCGTGTTCTTTACTATTGATGCAAGCTGCTTTGCATTTGGTGGCACAAAGCCCGCATCCATTACATTTGGCAGTATCAATACGGACTTTGAATAATGAAAATCGGCTCAATAACCCCAATATTGTTCCTACGGGACAAATCGTATTGCACCATGTCCGTCCATGTTTCCATGCCATTACAAAGATGACTGCAAGAGTAATAATAGCGATGAGAAGGGAAGAAATGCTCAAGATGGAGGTGTCTACCTGATAAAATGTATAATTGTCAAATCTGGCAAAGAGTGATTCCAGCAGATTATTCCCCAGCATATAGATAGGTTTGAATATGTGCACTACTACACGTCCATACGCACTGTACGGATCGAGCAAACCAACAATAAATGTAAATCCACATAGAAACCCGACCACTGTCAGTCCGAGCACACCCCAGCGCAATTTGTTTTTTGCAGGACTGTAACTATATCTTTTTTTCTTTTTTCCCGTTGCTTTGGAAATTCGTGCAATCACATCCTGCAAGATACCCATAGGGCAGATTGTAGAACAATATACACGCCCGAATAAAAGCGTTAACACAATGAGAAATAATAAGATACCTATACTTAGTGAAAGGATGGCTGGAATAAATTGTAAATGTGCCAGCCGATGAAAACTGTTCGGTAATATTTCTGCGAAATCGAGAAAAAAGAAAGAAATCAGCACAAATAAAAGTGCTGATATTCCAATACGTAGCCTTCTTAACATGGTTGTTTTACATCTTAATTCGCTTGACATTCAATTTGTCAATGTTCATGGTTCCTATTTTCAATGCTTCCCCATTGGCGAGATGTCCTACTGTATCCAGTGGCATCTCACGTACTTGATTGAAGAACTTGGCAGCAGCCGTATCCACGGCTACAATATCCGGTGAGATAAACAATCCTTTTGCCAGTACAACATCGGATGCAGAGCGTCCCCGGGGACCGTTTGTTTTCATGATCCGGTAGGCGTCTACTACGTTGAGTACAGCTTTCTTCTGTAATGTACAGATATCTGCGATGCATTGTTGCAAATCGTTCTGGTGGAAGAATCCGCGATCCCACACAATCCCCATGTGATTTTTCATGGAGATAGTCAGATTGGCACCTCCGTGATTCTTCAGAATAGGAACATTGATCCATACATCACAATCCAGAATCGCTTCGTGCACTTTGGCTTTCTTCATCTTTTTGCCTTTTGGCAGATCAATTGGTTTGTAATACGACTCCAGATGTGCAGGCATTACTTTGGCTCCGGCTTTTTTGGCAGCAGCTTCAATACCACTGTTTTTGTAGCATTTCTGCCAATCGTCACAAGTATGGTCGAACACGACCACTTCTTTAGCTCCGGCGGCAAAACATTGTCTGACGATTTCTTCAATCAGTTTCGGATTCGTATTTCCTGCCAGTTCCGGCACTTTATCCCAACCGATATTAGGTTTTACAACCACTTTCTGTCCCGGTTTCACGAATTGCTTCATACCCCCCAGTTCGCTTATGGCACGGCGGAACATCTCTTCGGGTTCTCCGCCCATAACGGCCACCAGATCAGGATTGCTTCCGTTTGCTTTATTGATTGTTTGAGTTAACACCTCCATAGCCTCCGAACGCTGTATAGTCAAGGCGGCTCCGGTGATAGCTACTGTTTTTAAAAATTCCCTTCTGTCCATCTTTCTATATTAGTTTAGAGTTTGGCAATTGCTTTCAGGAGGGCGTATCCGCCGAACCATTGCAGTAACATTCCCGGAATACCGATACGGAAGTCCTGTACTGCTTCGTAGAAACTTCCGACGATGGCCCATTCAAATGCAACGCCTATGACCTGATAAGTGAGTACGACACCAAGAATGGCCAGTAATGAAACCGATTTTATAGTACGTGCTGCAAGAGCTGAAGCTCCGGCGAGTAAGGACGATTTGATTAATAGGATGGGAAGTACCGCTTCCGAGGGCATGGCAAACAATAAATGATTGATGACTGGTGAAAGAATAACAGTCAATAATCCTACAAGAAAACCATATTTATAAGCCGCAATCAGCGTGAAAAAATAAATAGGTAACAGGGTAGGACCACCATAAGGTACAAGATGGCATAATTGTGGAAGTGCAATGTTACCCGCTACGAATAGTAAGGCGAACAGGTAGGTTTTCACATTGCTGTGTTTCAGCGAATAGAGTTTGACGGATGTTTCCATTTTCGTTGATACTTTAATGTTGAATAGAACGATAATATATTAATAATAAGACTTTTCTCCAGATAAAAGGTTTAATCCGACTGATATATTATTTTAATCCTGTAGGAAAATAGGACAGGCAGGGAGCCACCAGCACGCAGGTTTTGATTTAGGCTTTTCTGTTATACTTCCTGTTTCACTTTAATATATTATGAATACTCTTCCTGTTTTACCTTACTTTCTTTATAAAGTAAGAAAGCACACGCAGCTGCTGCAAATACGCTATAATCGAATGGGGCTTTCACATTCAAGGAGAACGACATGGAGAATGCAAAAGTCAATAATAGAATGCCGCTAAGAAGAGCGACCCAACGTTTCTGGAAACCTATTAATAGCAATATACCGAGAATCGTTTCTGCTATGGTAGCCGTCCATGCCAATAATGGTATTAGAAATTTGGGGACCCATGGCAACAAAACTCCGGTATAAGCAGTAAAGCTTTCCATATTGCCCCAAACTACATTTTCGCTTCCCAACAAAGGAGTCCATAAACCTAAGCGGTCTGCAACTGCCGACAAGAATCCGATAGCAAGCGCAAGGCGCGCAAACAAAGATATATAATCTATTTTTTTAGTCATATTGGTTCGTATAACAAGGATTGATATTCAGAAAATATCTGTCTTGATAATGAATTGTCAGTATCAAGTGGCAGTTTCTTTCTATAACAACGAAAGAGAAGCCTTGTATGTTCGGAATAAGATACCTAATGTCCCGATAATTGTATAATGATATGCAATTTCGTTATGGGAAATTATCCGTTCATCCTTTCTTTAATCTTTCCCCATGCATGCGTATCGAATAGACAACTTTGGCGCATCGTCTCATACATCTCTTTAAATCTGGACATAGGTATGGTATAGCTTAGTTTGTCAGCTTCGAAATGAGGGCGAACCGATGGGTCGAAGAAACCGAGGAAAGTGCGTTTGCCTCCTTTACGATTCTCTATCGTGGCTTGCGTCACTACAGCACTACAGCCGGAACCAAAGGTGGAAACGACGCAATCTGCTGCATTATTATCATAAAAAGCCCAAGTGGTCAAACCCGAAAGCATATCCGGATTTGCCAGAAATACGACACCTTCTATTTCTTCAAGGCTTTCTACCTTATCTATACGTGCAAAATGAAGATACTTGTTTTCAGTTCTGGAAACGCCCATTTGTTCTATGTAGTCGATAACCTGTTCCGGGGTTTGTTTGTATTTCTCCTTGAGGGAGACGAAAGTCGGTACGTGTTCGGGCATTTCGGTGAAGCCAGTATAGAATTTACCGCCGCCACAACCGATGTTCTCGGCATTCAGGCTGATAATACCACCATCTCTTACCGTCTTCATACCTTTGAAGAAGCAACCGTTTATCTTTTCTGTTTCTCCTTTTTGCTCGTCCGAGTACCAGAAAACAAGAGGCAATTCAGCATTTTCTCCGAATGCCTCTTTGAAATTTTGAATAAAAGTTTGGATGTCCATAAGCTTATCAATTTTAGTTCTGTATGTAGGCCTTTCTACAAAGTTAGAATAAAAAAGGATAAGCGCAAGTGATTTAAAAGTTAATGTTTGATACACTTTTCTTACACTCTTCCAGCTTTTCCAATCCCTCTTTCGACAGTTTGGGGTAATGTAAATCCAATTGCTGCATCCGGTCACAAATAATTCGTCCTACTGCGTAACGCATGAACCATTTATTATCGGCAGGGATTACATACCATGGAGCCAGTTCCGTCGATGTCTCCGTCAGTACATCGGCATAAGCATTCATATAGTCCTCCCAGAATTGACGCTCTTTGATGTCCGCCGAAGAGAATTTCCAGTTTTTAGATGCATCGTCCAGTCGCTCCATGAATCGATTTTTCTGTTCGGCTTTCGATACATTGAGAAAGAATTTCAGGACAATCGTTCCATTCTCTGTCAGATAGCGTTCAAAATCGTTGATTTGTCGATAACGACGCTTCCAGAAGTCGGGATCAATGTCATTTACGGTTTCGACACCTGGTAACTTGTTGGATAGAATAATTTCCGGATGCACTTTGGCAATCAGTACATCCTCGTAGTGCGAACGGTTGAAAATACCGATTCGTCCTCTTTCCGGGAGAGAGCGACTGATACGCCAGAGATAATCATGGTCCAGTTCTTCAGCAGACGGTTGTTTGAACGAATACACCTGGCATCCCTGTGGGTTAATGCCGGACATCACATGCTTGATAGTCCCGTCTTTTCCTGCAGCATCCATCGCCTGAAAGATAATCAGGATTGAATACCGGTCTTGTGCATAAAGCATACTTTGCAGCTCCGAAAGCTTCTCAATATCCTTTGCCAGTTGCTCTTTAGCGTCTTGTTTGGATAAATCGCCAGTGAATGACGAGTCAAAATCCGATACCGAATGTTTCTTTCCGGGCTTTGCCAGCAGGTCTTTTAGAATATCTTTTTTCATGTGACGGTAGTTTTAATAGTTCTATTCAAATAAAACAGTTGAGGCAGTCAATTGGTTTTTATAATCAGTATGTTTGAGACATTTCATGAGAAAGAGGCTTCTTGACGGATAATGACCAAAAATGAACGGATATTGCTCTGGTATCATGAAGGAATTTATCCGAAATTTGCAATCGAATTAGTACTATATAATAAAAGAAACAATGAAGTATTTGAATAAAGAAACCAATGGTATCACCCTTTCACGTATCGGACTGGGTGCCATGAGAATGGCTGACGTTCAGCAGGGAGTCGATACGATACATGCTGCGCTGGACAGTGGAATTACGTATCTGAACACGGGGGACTTTTATGGTCACGGAGAAAGTGAACTGGTGATCCGCGAGGCTTTGAAAACCCGGAAGCGCGAAGACATTTTTATCGCCGTCAAGTTTGGTGGAATGCTCACTCCAGATGATCGGTTCTATGGTATTGACGTCCGCCCGCAGAACGTACAAAATTATTTGGCTTACACCTTGAAACGATTAGGCACAGATTATGTTGACCTCTATCAGCCAGCACGTATCAATCCGCACATCCCGGTGGAAGATACTATTGGTGCCGTTGCCGATCTTGTAAAAGCTGGTTATGTGCGTAGTGTCGGGATCACCGAGATAGATGCAGAAACGTTGCGTCGGGCGCATGCCGTTCATCCTATCAGTTTGGTTGAAGTACGATATTCCTTGCTGGATCGTGACATTGAAGAGGGGATTCTACCCACTGCACGAGAATTGGGTATTGATGTGGTTACATTTGCTAATCTCTTTCATGGAGTAATTGGAGGTAGCAATCCTGCCGGAAAAGTTGCGGGATTGAGTCAGCGGATGCCACCGCAAGCTGCCGAGAGATTAAAGCAAGCTGTTTCACGGCTCGAACTGTTGAAAGAAATGGCCGATGAGAAGAACGTATCTGTATCGCAACTCGCCATTGCATGGGTATTGGCGCAGGGGGATGACATATTGGCTTTGGTAGGCTCGCGTACTGTCGATCAGCTTCACGATACCGTGAAAGCGATTGATATTCACCTTAGTCCGGAGGATTTGCAACGTATCGAGCAGATAATCCCTAAAGAATATGCTTCCAATTCGGCAATGTTACCGATTAATCTGGACGAGAACGGGCTGTTTAAATTCTAACGCCATTCGTTGTCTTTTCACCTTTCTTGTACTCCAATGGTGAGAGACCTGTATTCCTTTTAAAGAACTTCCCGAATGTAGACTGATCCGGGAAGTTCAATTCTATTGCGATTTGGTTGATCGTCTTGTCCGGTTCACGAAGTAGAATTTTGGCTTCTGTAATCACTGCATTGATAATCCACTTTGCCGCTGACTGCCCATCATACTCTCTGACCACTTTCGATAAATAATCAGGAGTTACACAAAGTTTATCTGCATAAAAAGTGACTTCTCTGTGGATCCGGCATTCCTCCATAAGTAATTCCCTGAACCGTTGACGGAGGGTTTCACTGCGGGATAGTCCCAGCTCTCCGTCACCATACCTATGCCAGCGGCAGTTATCAAGGTCAAAGAATAGATTTATAATCTGATTCTTGATGACATAAGAGTGGTAGACGTGTTCTTTATCAGGAATATAACTTTTAATGAGTTCAACCTGTTTTCTCAAACGCAGGCTTTCTTCCTCATTCAACTCTTGCCTGGTATGTAATTTTTTCAACTGACCCGCCTGTTGCAGACGGATGCCGGATGTCATAGCCATTATTTCCTTTTTCAATTCAGCAGAATGAATGATGAGATAGCCTTTGAAATCGGCTGAATAAGCTGTATGCTCTATGATATCATCCGGATAAACCTGCATCACTGTGTTCTTTTTCAGTGTGTGCGACAAATAGTTTATTCCTATTGTAATTTCTCCGGAAAGAACAAAGATGAGGGAGTAGCCTTTCAAGCGTATCGGATAGTTTTTGACTTGAACCGGCGAACGACGGGAGTTATCCATATCTATGACGGACAATTGCTCCTGAAAGGTAGCTTCTGCGGATATTCTTTCAAAGTATTCTGGCAAAGCTAAATCTACCACCTGTTCCATAAAAACACTATTATAATTTGTAGAAAACAAAGTTCGCACTATTCTTACAGAAAAAAGAGAGTATAGGCCACTTTGTTTTAGTCAGAATCCGATATTACATATTTTTAAGACGATAGCGCCTTCAATCGGGAGAAAAACAGACATTCATCTTCGTTTTCAATAATAATTACTTATATTTGTCCGGATATGGAATAAGAAAAACCGATATGAAGTATTTGTTAATATGTGCAGGCTTGCTTCTCATAGTCTTTCACTCATGGGGACAGGAGAGGCTTGCGGATAGAATCGCTCCTCCGTCAGGATATGTCAGAGAGACCTGCTCCGATAATTCGTTTACAACTTATTTGCGCAATTTGCCATTATTGCCTAAAGGCAGTAAAGTGTTACTTTACAATGGAAAAGAAAAAGCCAATCAGGCAGCCGCATTTGCAGTCGTAGATATGGAGATAGGCAATCGTGATTTGCAGCAGTGTGCCGATGCAGTGATACGCTTGCGGGCGGAATATCTGTGGAAACATAAACGGTATGCAGACATAAAATTCAACTTCACAAGTGGATTTACTGCCGAATATAAGAAATGGGCGGAGGGAAATCGAATAAAAGTCAACGGTAATCAGGTTCAATGGTATGCTTCGGGCAAGGGAGTGGATTATTCCTATAAAACTTTCCGTAACTATCTCGATATGGTTTTTATGTATGCCGGAACTGTCTCTTTATCTCGTGAACTCCCAGCTGTGCTTTATACTTCCTTGCAACCCGGGGATGTCTTTATTAAAGGCGGTTCACCCGGTCATGCTGTGATTGTTATGGATGTTGCCATTCATCCGAATACCGGGAAGAAAGTATTTCTCCTGGCACAAAGCTATATGCCTGCCCAACAGATTCATATCCTGGTCAATCCAACCAGCCGAAACCTTTCTCCCTGGTACGAGCTGACCGAAACGGATACTGGGAAACTATACACTCCGGAATGGATTTTTGAGAAGAAAGATCTGAAGCGTTTTAAATAGGATAATAGACATAAATGCAACATAGCAAAGAAATAATTAAATCTTTTCTTACTTGATTTTCCATCTTTTCCTTATCTTTGGCATTCAACAAACCGTTTTAATCATACAACAACGAAAAACAACCGATTATGAATTATGATTTATCAATGAATGCTAACCAGTTGGTGGCATTCCTTCAAAAACCAACTTCAGAGTTTACAAAAGCTGACATTATCTCATTTATCCAGCAAAAAGATATCCGCATGGTTAATTTTATGTATCCGGCGGGAGACGGGCGTCTGAAAACTCTGAACTTTGTCATCAACAATCAAGCTTATCTGGAAGCTATTCTCACATGTGGAGAACGGGTAGACGGTTCCAGCCTTTTCTCATTTATAGAAGCGGGCAGTAGTGACCTTTATGTGATTCCCCGTTTTTGCACAGCATTCGTTGATCCGTTTGCCGAGATTCCGACGCTGTCCATGCTTTGCTCTTTCTTCAATAAAGACGGTGAACCACTTGAAAGTGCACCAGAACATACTCTTTACAAAGCAAGCAAGACTTTTACAGAAGTTACCGGAATGGAATTTCAAGCAATGGGCGAATTGGAATATTATGTAATAGCTCCGGACACCGGTATGTTCCAGGCAACCGATCAACGCGGTTATCATGAATCGGGTCCTTATGCTAAATTCAATGAATTCCGTACCCAATGTATGTCTTACATCGCACAGACAGGCGGACAAATAAAGTATGGACACTCCGAAGTAGGTAATTTTACGCTGGATGGTTATATCTATGAGCAGAATGAAATAGAATTCCTGCCGGTTCCCGTATCGCAGGCAGCAGATCAATTAATGATTGCCAAATGGGTGATTCGTAACCTGGGATTTAGATATGGATACAATGTAACCTTTGCTCCAAAGATTACGGCAGGTAAAGCAGGTTCGGGCTTGCATGTCCACATGCGTATCATGAAAGACGGAAAGAACCAGATGCTGAAAGACGGTGTTTTGTCGGAAACAGCACGCAAGGCAATTGCCGGAATGATGGTGCTTGCTCCGTCAATTACTGCTTTTGGAAATACCAATCCTACTTCTTATTTTCGTCTCGTTCCTCATCAGGAAGCACCTACCAATGTTTGTTGGGGAGATCGTAACCGCTCTGTATTAGTACGTGTACCTCTGGGATGGGCTGCAAAAACAGATATGTGTACATTGGCAAATCCGTTGGAAGCTGAAAGTCATTTTGACACCAGCCAGAAGCAGACTGTAGAAATGCGTTCTCCGGATGGTTCGGCAGATTTGTATCAACTGTTGGCTGGTTTGGCTGTTGCCTGCCGTCATGGTTTTGAGATTGAAAATGCGCTGGACATTGCTGAAAAAACTTATGTAAATGTGAATATCCATCAGAAAGAAAACGAAGATAAGCTGAAATCACTGGCGCAACTGCCGGATAGCTGTGAAGCTTCTGCCGATTGCTTGCAACAACAACGGGCAATCTTTGAACAATATAATGTATTCAGCCCGGCAATGATTGATGGTATCATCCGCAGACTTCGTGGTTATGAAGATAAAACATTGCGTGCGGATTTGGAAGGAAAGCCGATGGAGATGTTAGATCTCGTACATAAGTATTTCCATTGTGGATAATTAAAAAATGATATACGGATAAAAGACTATCTTCGGTTGAAAGGTAGTCTTTTATTTTTTTATATAATACATTCAGACCAAACAGGCTACAAATTTACAGGTTTGGTCTACTTAATGCCGGGTTTGGTCTACAAACTCTCTACGCAGATCGGTAAAACTCTACTTTTGTCTCATTCAAACCCTAAAACAGATAAAAGAATGAGGATTATTTTGTTAAGTGCGTTCGCCTTGTTTCTATTACTTCCTGAAAATATACAGGCACAGGTTAGTGTGAAAACCGGGTATATATCTTCTTCCCGATATAAAGATGAAAACGGACAGTATCCCGGGAAAGGGGATATGTGCTTTGTGGAAGGGAACGTCAATATTCCCGTATCACAGAAAATGAATGAAAGAAATCAGCCCACAATTTGGATGATTTCGGCAGGAGGAAGCTATACGGCAATGAATAATAAGAATCTTCAATCTTACATAGACATAGATCAAATAATAAATATGCAGTTGAGCGTAACCAATATTCGCCCTATCAGCAAAAAATGGCTCTTGTTGACGACAGTTGGTGCAGGTGTTTATACCTCTTCTGATGTAAAACTGAAGAATGTCCTGGGACAGGGAGGAGTTATTTTCATCCGGCAGTTCAAGTCCAATTTATCTCTTGGAGCCGGATTGGCTATAAATAACACGTTTGGTTATCCGATGGTATTTCCTGCTATTTATTTTGATTGGAGCACCGAAGGACGTTATCAGATTAAAGTTTCGATGCTGAATGCCATGGAAGTATCGGCAGGAATGAAAATGAATAGATATCTGAATCTAAGGTTAGTAGCAGAAATGAACGGGTCATTGGCATTGTTGGAAAGAGAAGGAAAAGATACTATGTTTTCCCAGCAATTTATTATTGTAGGTTTACAACCGGAAGTAAGTATGGGGAATTCTTTTTCAATCACTGCTACTGCCGGTGTGTCGTGTAGCAGAATAGCTTATTACACTACCCGCACTTTAAAGGCTTTCTTCGAAGATATGTCTAAAGATACTGATCCATATTTTAAACCGGCAATGTATGTTTCGGTGGGAATGAAGTATAAGTTCTAAAAAAATGGTAACTTTATCGCCTGATGTCAGTTAAGATACTATTATATACGTTACTGAAGCAAATTGGGATATTTCTTGTAGTCTCCTTTTTAGTGTTCAGAGGCACTTTTGTCGAAAGCGATAGTTTAGGGCTAAATCTTTCTACGGGAGTTAGTCTTTTACTTTCTGTCATTCAATGGGGAATCATAAATCTGCATACTTACTGGTTAATTCCCGGTTATCTGTTTCAGCGTAGATATAAAAAGTATATCATATATTTGAGTTGCCTTGTTGGATTTATGCTGACCGCTATGGTTGGTGCTATTTGTTTTCTAGGGCAATATTATGTTATACCCGAACAGATGCAAAGACTAAACAGTGATCTCCCTTTCTTTCTGTTGATAAATGCATTGGCACTGATACTCTATTTCCTGGCTTTTTCTTTTACTATTTTTCTGCATCGTTGGGTGGCCTATCAACAACGATTAAATGAATTGGAGAATATTAGCATACAGACTGATCTAAATCATTTGAAAGATCAACTCCAACCGGAGTTTTTTTCGAGAATATTGAATAAGGTACGAACCTTGCTGGGAGAAGATGGAGAAAAGGCGTCATTGCTTATCTTTAAATTAAGTCGGTTGCTTAGATACCAACTTTATGAAAGTGAACGGCAACAGGTGTTGTTGGGAGATGATATCGATTTTATGGCTGATTATATGAAGTTGGAGAAACTATGTAATCCGGAGTTTAATTTTGAAGTCAACATCCTGAATGAAGTGCGTTATATACAAGTTCCTCCTTTATTGTTTATGCCTGTGATAGAATATGTGATTCGGACAACGGTATGTGGAGAGAATGGAAAGGGAGAAAATATAAAGATCGATTTTCAAATGGAAGAGAATCAGCTTCGATTCATTTGTACATACTGTCTGCGAAAAAAGGAAAGTCTGCAAGTAGCACCTGCTTTTGACAAGTTACGGCAACGATTGGACTTGTTATATCCGGGAGGTTATCAATTAAAAAGTGACTATAATGATGAGGCACTGTGTACCATTGGTTTAATGTTGGAATTATGAAAGATACCTGGAATGTATATGATTGGGGGAAGAATCTGGTAAATGACCGTTTCAGGCTTATCAGTAACTTACTATTGCTATTTATTATACTCTTTTTGGGCTTTCAGAATGTATATGGAGATTTTACTAGAGAAGGTTTCCTATATGCATATCCGGTTAGTATATTGGTTTTTGCATTTCCTATCTATCTGAATATATATTGGTTAGTGCCCCGTTTCCTGTATAAGGCCAAGCGCAAGTTATGGTGTTATTGGATTTCGTTTCTCGGAATCAATATCGTAAGTGTATTATTAGGATTTATATTTCTGTCTCCATTATATCAACGATACGGTATTCGTGGGTTTTGTATACAGGATAACCATGTTGTTTCTTTTGATAGTATTGCTTATGGAGTATTAGTACTGCTATTAAGTGCAGGTGGCTGTACGAGCTTTGAACTATTCCGCCGTTGGGTTGTCTCCGATAAAAAGATTCTTGAATTGGAGAAGGCGACTAAGCAGACAGAACTGCAACAATTAAAGAAACAGATCAATCCGCATTTTCTTTTTAATATGCTGAATAATGCCAATATTTTGGTAAAGGATGCTCCGGATGAGGCTTCACAGATATTGGAGAAACTGGACAATCTACTTCGCTACCAGTTGAATGACAGTACAAGAAGAGAAGTATTTCTTACTGCAGATATACAGTTTCTCACCAGCTTTCTTGAATTGGAGAAGGTGAGAAGGGATCATTTTGAATATACAATCTTTCAAGAGGGAAATATGGAGAATATCTGTATTCCTCCGTTATTGTTTATCCCTTTTGTAGAGAATGCGGTGAAACATAATTTGGATAGCGACAATTTATCTTATGTTCACCTGTATTTTTCTGTGCATAATAAACGGTTGACGTTTCGTTGCGAAAATTCTAAGCCCCGTGTTCCTGTTAAGCGGGAAGGGGGAATAGGGTTGGCCAATGTGAAATGCAGACTGGATTTACTTTATGAATCACGGTATACGCTGCAGATAGAAGATAAAGAAACAACTTATAATGTCAACTTACATCTAAACTTATGAATTGTATTATTGTTGATGACGAGCCGGTAGCTCGCAAAGGTATGAAGTCATTGGTGGAGCAGATTCCACAACTGACATTGGTGGGTAGCTTTAATAATGCTATCGCAGCGTCCGCTTATATAAATGAATATACGGTTGATCTGATTTTCCTTGATATTCAGATGCCGGGAATTACCGGAATAGAATTTGCGCAAAGCATTCCCGTGAATACGTTGATTGTCTTTACAACGGCGTATGCGGAATATGCACTCGATAGTTATGAAGTAAGTGCCATTGATTATCTGGTGAAGCCCATTGAAATGAACCGTTTTCTGAAAGCAGTCAATAAGGCAATAGCATATCATAAACTGTTATTGTCGGAAACAGCCGAAAGAGTGGAGGAGATACAGGAAGAATATATCTTCATCAAATCGGAACGACGCTATATCAAGATAAACTTCAGTGATATTCTTTTTATTGAAGGACTAAAGGATTATTCCATTCTCCAATTGGAAGATCAGCGGGTGATTACTAAGATGAATCTGAAAAATATTCATGAGCAACTGCCCGCTAAACAGTTTCTCCGGATAAACAAGTCCTATATTGTCAATACCTCACGGATCGACTCTTTTGATACCAATGATATTTTTATTAAGTCTTATGAGATAGGAATAGGAGGTGGAAACTATAAGAAAACGTTTTTTGAGGAATTTGTAGCGAAGAATTTGCAGAAAGACTAATCCGATAGTTTACATGGAATGGCTTGGTATAAAAAGAATAAGAACGTTAAGTATTGGCTTATTTTCATAAAAAAGATGTTTTGCAGAAAGAAAAAGGAGAGAATATAGTGCAATATCCCCAAATAATGCCTTTCTTTGCATCAACAACAATAAAGAGGTTTATTACGATTTGATTTTTTTACATGAATCTTCTCATTTATTTGAGCATATCCATCTCTAATTAAGATCTTCCTAAAACTTTCTTATTGAATTATTAATTTTTTATATTTGTATTTTATGAATTTGTACATTGGAAATCTTAGCTATAATGTTAAGGAATCAGATTTGAGACATGTAATGGAAGAGTATGGAACAGTTGCTTCAGTAAAGTTAATCACAGATCGTGAAACTAGAAGATCAAAAGGTTTTGCGTTTATCGAAATGCCGGATGATGCAGAAGCTGCTAAAGCTATCGAACAATTGAACGGTGCAGAATATGTAGGTCGTTCAATGGTAGTAAAAGAAGCATTGCCAAAGAATTAATACTGAATACATATACAGTAATAGAGAAGGGCGCACTAGGTAACTAGCGCGCCTTTCTTCTGTTAATCCTCATTGTTATCTTCTTCATCATCCTCCATATTATTGAGTTCCAATTCCAGGTCTACCAGCTCTTGTTCCCATAATTTCAGGATATTCTTCGGTGTATCTTTTGCAGCTTTCTTTATTCTTTCTTGAGCAACAGATACTTCATGCTCTAATTGTATACGTCTGCTCATATTTCTATTGTTTTGATTATAAAATGATAACAACTCGTGTGGGGAATAGTTCGACGGGATAAAATTAAAAGTAATGGGGTGAACTATTCACAAATAAAGGATGTTTTGTAATCTGAATCTTTAAAAACATACAGTCATGCTCAATTTAATAGCCGTTTTCTTAGTATGTTCAGGTATCGGAATTGCAGTACATATTGCCATAGACCTGACACATCGTCCGCAATCAATGAAGATAATGAATGCAGTCTGGATATTATCTGCATTATGGGGAAGTTATTTAGCTTTATGGGCGTATAATAAGTTTGGACGGAGTGTTCCGATGAAAGTGGAGGATGATGGGATGAAAATGGATATGTCTGGCATGAAAGATATGTCTGATATGAAGGGAATGGATATGTCCGGTATGAAAGATAATATGGCGATGGATATGGCCATGCCGGGAGAAATGTCGATGCAAGGAATGCAACGTCCTTATTGGCAATCGGTAGCTTTGTCAGCGCTTCATTGTGGTGCAGGATGTACATTGGCAGATATCATAGGAGAGTGGTTTACAAACTACGTTCCTGTAACTGTGGCAGGAAGTCAGCTCTTTGGTAATTGGGTACTTGACTTTATTCTGGCTTTGATGATTGGTGTTTATTTCCAATTCTATGCTATTCGGGAGATGGAAAAAATTTCGGTAGGTAATGCCTTGGCTCGTGCTTTCAAAGCGGATTTCTTTTCTCTTTTGTCCTGGCAGGTAGGAATGTATGGCTGGATGGCGATTGTCTATTTTGTATTGTTCATCAATGAACCGTTACCCAAAGACACATGGATATTCTGGTTTATGATGCAGTTGGCTATGCTTTTCGGCTTCTTCTGTGCATATCCTATGAATGCTCTTCTTATAAAATTAGGTATAAAGAAAGGTATGTAAAATAAATGCAGATTTACTCTAAACGATAAGTATGTAATTACTTATTTGAGGGAGTGAATCTGCATCTGTTATGATATGACTACTTTTGTCTTTTCTTTCTCTTTGGGAGTTTATCTTTTCAATAATTTCGGTATATCCGAAGGTTCTTGTGCTACCCGGATACCGGCAGCTTCTAAAGATTCAATCTTCTCTTTTGCCGAACCGGAACTTCCCGAAATGATAGCTCCTGCATGTCCCATCTGCTTTCCCGGAGGAGCTGATTGCCCGGCAATAAATGCTACCACAGGTTTGGTTACATTATTGCGGATATATTCGGCCGCTTGCTCTTCCGCATTTCCTCCAATCTCTCCAATCAGAACGATTGCTTCTGTTTCCGGATCATTTTGGAACATCTCCAGCAGTTGACGGAAATGAAGACCTACAACAGGATCGCCCCCGATGCCGATAGCGGTGGATTGTCCCATACCATTAGCTGTTAAGTGATACACAATCTCGTAAGTAAGTGTTCCGCTACGACTGATAACTCCGACATTCCCTTCTAAAAAGACCTGTCCCGGTAAAATGCCTACCATGCTTTTTCCCGGAGAGATCAGTCCCGGACAGTTGGGGCCGATCAGCATAGCACCTTTTTGTTCGACAAACTGGTGCGCCTTAATTACATCCAGCGTGGGGATTCCTTCCGCAATACAGACAATTAACCGGATGCCCGCATCTGCTGCCTCCATAATGGCATCTGCCGCAAAACGTGCCGGAACAAAAATGATAGAAGTATTGGCTTTCGTTTGTTCAACCGCATCATACATAGTGTTGAATACGGGGATGCCGTCTACATCTGTTCCTCCTTTGCCCGGAGAAGTTCCTCCAACAACATGAGTTCCGTATTCTTTCATCTTCTTGGCATGGAAAAGCCCGTCTCTCCCGGTGATTCCCTGTACAATCAGGCGGGTGGATTTATCTATTAATATGCTCATAATTGCTTTATTTATTAATGATTTGGGTACTTATTATGCTTTCAGAGCCATAAGAGCAGCTTCTTTCATCGTTGTGGCTATTTGGAAACGGCTGTAATTCCGTAACAGTTCCCGTCCGATATGCTCATTAGTGCCTGTAAGCCGTACGATAACAGGTACATTACTGTTTATCTGCTCGAATGCCTGAAGAAGCCCCATTGCTACATCATCACAGCGGGTGATTCCTCCAAAAATATTAATCAGGACCACTTTCACTTTTTCATCCTGCAATAAAAGTTTCATGGCTTCAATTACCTTGACAGGATTGGAACTACCACCAATGTCGAGAAAATTGGCTGGCTGACCTCCATAAAGTTTAATCATGTCCATAGTAGCCATAGCGAGTCCGGCACCATTTACCATACAGCCGATGTTGCCATCCATGTGGACATAACTGAATCCTTTATCTTTAGCGTCTGCTTCTATTCTTTCTTCCTCCGTCGGATCAAATAAAGCATGTACCTCCGGATGGCGATAGAGCGCATTGTCATCAAAAACAATCTTTGCGTCAATAGCCATCAACGTACCTTTCTTGGTTAGTGCCAGCGGATTTACTTCCACTAATGATGCATCATTTTCCATGAAGATCTTATAAAGTTCCTGAAGGATGGCCGCCATTTTACCCGCCTGCTCCATTTGAGGAAAGAGGGAGAAAGCAAAACGCCTTGCCAGATAGTCGGGAAGACCAATAAATGGATTGATTGAATATCGGATGATTTTCTCCGGTGTTTGACGGGCTACCTCTTCGATATCCATACCGCCGGATGCACTCATCATCAGAACGACAGAACGTGTATTTCGGTCGATGGTGTAACTGACATAATATTCGGCAGCAATATCTACCGCCTCACTAACCAGTACTTGATTGACCGGAAGTCCTTTAATACTCATTCCGAGAATATTTTTAGCTTCCTGATAAGCATCTTCCGTATTGTTTACCAGTTTCACTCCTCCGGCTTTTCCCCGGCCTCCGGTTAATACCTGTGCTTTTATAACCACCCTGTCTGTTCCCATCCTCCGGTAAGCGGCTATGACACCTGCGGCTGTACGGCATAAAGTGTGCCTCTCGACAGGTATTCCGTACTTGGAGAAAATCTCTTTCGCTTGATATTCATGTATTTTCATGGCTCATAAATTTGAGTAAATGATTCCTGTAATAAAAACAATAGCAAGATACGGAAAGTTTGCCAGAAAAGAAAAGTAACGGGGTGTTATACAACATGTTAATCCGTATGCTATGAATAGGCTTAATATAAAAAAGCGTGTTGGCAATAGTTACCAACACGCTTCATATATTTAAAGATAAAGTCTTTCTTACGGATGCTTATGCAATACCGTGAGCGTTGACAGTACCGTCAATTTTCTTAATCAGTCCTTGAAGTACTGCACCCGGGCCACATTCTGTAAAATCAGTAGCACCGTCGGCAACCATATTCTTAACAGACTGTGTCCAGCGTACGGAAGCAGTCAGCTGGGCAACCAGGTTCTTTTTGATTTCTGCAGGATCAGTGTGAGGAAGTGCGTCTACATTCTGATATACCGGACATTTAGGAGTATGAATTTCCGTAGCCTTGATAGCAGCTTCCAATTCAACTTTGGCAGGGTCCATCAATGGAGAATGGAAAGCACCACCTACTTTCAGCGGAAGGGCACGTTTAGCTCCAGCAGCTTTCATCAGTTCGCAAGCTTTTTCGATACCTGGTACAGAACCGGAGATAACGATTTGTCCCGGGCAGTTGTAGTTAGCCGGTACGCAAACTTCACCTTCTGCATTTACTGCTGCGCAGATTTCTTCTACTTTCTCATCAGGCAATGCTATAATGGCAGCCATAGTAGAAGGAGTAGCTTCACAAGCTTTCTGCATAGCCATTGCACGTGCATAAACAAGTTTCAAACCATCTTCAAAACTCAATGCACCGGCAGCTACCAATGCAGAGAATTCGCCGAGTGAGTGGCCGGCAGTCATTTCCGGTTTGAAGTCATCACCCATGCAAAGAGCAGAGATAACAGAGTGAAGGAATACGGCAGGCTGAGTAACCTTTGTCTGACGGAGATCTTCGTCTGTACCATCGAACATGATATCTGTAATGCGATATCCGAGGATATCATTTGCTTTTTCAAACAATTCTTTTGCTAAAGCTGAGTTTTCATACAGGTCTTTACCCATTCCTACAAATTGAGCGCCTTGACCGGGAAATACAAATGCTTTCATATTTTTATTATTTAATTGATTTTTAATTGCGGGTGCAAAGTTACGTATTTTTATGATACAACCGCACAAAAAGTACACATTTGTGCAACGGTGTCCGGAAAATGCCATAAGGGGCCGTTGCCATGACCGATATTCAATTCTTTTCCTGCGATAATGGCTTGAGTGATATATGTTTTCGCATGCTGGATGGATTCTCGCATGGGGTAGCCTTTGGCAAGATAGGTGGCAATAGCGGAAGAGAGGGTACATCCCGTTCCATGCAGATTATGGCTTTCTATTTTTTTCTCCTCATATATATGGTAGATAAATTCGGACGTATGCAAAAGGTCGCACATATTGTCTCCTTCCAGATGTCCGCCTTTTAGTAAGATATTAGTCTGATAATCATCCGTCAGCATTTTGGCAGCGGTCTGCATATCCTGAATGTTGTGAATACTTTTACCTGTAAGTACTTTTGCTTCATCAATATTAGGGGTGATTAATGTGACAAGCGGTAAAAGTTCTTTTTTGATTTCTTCTATCGCTTCATCTGTCATAAGTTTCTTTCCGCTGGTAGACACCATTACCGGATCGTAAACGACGTATGCAGGCGAATATTTTTGTAGACAGTCGGAAATTACACGAACGATCTGAATGTCATTTATCATTCCTATTTTGATGGCAACCGGTTGCAGGTCGTCCATCACGGCTTCTATTTGCCCACGAACCATATCCGGAGAAATGGACTGTACGGCACGTACCCCCAGTGTGTTTTGTACGGTGATGGCAGTGATGGCCGATGCTGCATAGCCTCCTAAAGCCGAGATTGTTTTTATGTCTGCCTGAATTCCTGCGCCTCCCGAACAATCGGAGCCGGCAATGGATAAAATGACTGGGTGACGTTCCATTTTAGATTTTTTAATATTTACCCGACAAAGATAGAATAAAAAACGATAAGGTACAAAATGACATATCGTTTAAAATACAATAAGTACCTTTACTGGCGTCTGTTGGAAAAGATATGAAAAGTACTGATAATAAAGCGTCCATCTAGTTTTTGTACTTTATACAATTACTCACCCGTGGAAATACTAAAATACATATTGTAATTCGTAAGATAACACTAACTATTCATATTGTAGAATGTATGATATGTATTTATATGAAAAACAATGTTTTATAGCATGTTTCTTATTTTGTTTTGATGGTTTGTAGCCTCTATATTTGCATCGTCTTAAAGAAATGTATATGCAAAATTTACAGAAAAATACACCTCTAGCAAACAATCATATATCAGTAGACTGTGTAGTGATTGGTTTTGACGGAGAACAACTGAAAGTGTTGCTTGTAAAACGTGCAGGTGAGGATAATGGAGAAGTATATCATGATATGAAACTTCCCGGAAGTCTTATCTATATGGATGAAGCCCTGGATGAAGCTGCACAACGAGTTTTGTATGAACTGACAGGACTTAAAAATGTGAATCTGATGCAGTTTAAAGCATTTGGTTCTAAAAACAGAACGAGTAATCCGAAAGATGTACGCTGGTTGGAAAGAGCTATGCAGTCAAAAGTGGAGCGTATTGTTACCATTGCATATTTGTCGATGGTGAAGATAGATCGTACGTTGGATAAGAATCTGGACGATCACCAGGCTTGCTGGGTCGCTTTGAAAGACGTGAAAACACTGGCTTTCGACCATAATCTGATTATAAAGGAGGCAATGACTTATATTCGTCAGTTCGTAGAATTTAATCCTTCCATGTTGTTCGAACTGCTTCCACGTAAATTTACAGCCGCACAATTAAGGACTCTTTTTGAATTAGTATACGACAAAGCCGTGGACGTGCGTAACTTCCATAAAAAAATAGCAATGATGGAATATGTAGTTCCTTTGGAAGAAAAACAACAAGGAGTGGCTCACCGTGCTGCCCGTTATTATAAATTTGATAAGAAGATATATAATAAGGTAAGAAGGTAGCCCCTGTTCAAGTATTAAGTATCAAGTATTATGTATTAGGCGTTGAATGTTAAAGTATTAATTGTCGGACATTGAGCGTAAATCGTAAATAGTAAATCGTTAAATCGTAAATAAAATTATGTTTCTATTAGGTTATGACATAGGTAGCTCGTCTGTAAAAGCGAGTTTGGTAAATGCGGAGACTGGTAAATGTGTATCCTCGGCATTTTTTCCGAAAACAGAAGCGAATATTATTGCAGTGAATCCCGGATGGGCGGAACAAGATCCTGAAAGTTGGTGGGAAAACTTAAAGTTGTCCACGCAGGCTATTATGACCGAATCCGGAGTTAGTGCCGCTGAAATTAAAGCCATCGGCATCTCTTATCAGATGCACGGATTGGTTTGTGTTGATAAGAATCAGCATGTATTGCGTCCTGCTATCATCTGGTGTGACTCCCGTGCGGTGCCATACGGTCAGAAAGCGTTTGAGACAATCGGGGAGGAGAGATGTCTTTCTCATTTGTTGAACTCGCCGGGAAATTTTACCGCTTCCAAGTTGGCGTGGATTAAAGAAAACGAACCGGCCATCTATGAGCAGATTGATAAGATAATGCTGCCGGGCGATTATATTGCCATGAAGTTGAGTGGAGAAATCTGTACAACTGTTTCCGGGCTTTCGGAAGGTATGTTCTGGGATTTCAAGAACAATCGGGTGGCTGATTTCTTAATGGATTATTACGGGTTTGATTCTTCTTTGATTGCAGATATTAAGCCGACCTTCGCTGAACAAGGACGTGTAAATGCAATAGCTGCCAAAGAGCTTGGACTGAAAGAAGGAACACCGATTACTTATCGTGCAGGCGACCAGCCTAACAATGCCCTTTCTTTGAACGTGTTTAATCCGGGAGAGATTGCTTCTACGGCAGGAACATCAGGAGTGGTTTATGGTGTGAACGGTGAAGTGAACTATGATCCGCAGTCACGCGTCAATACCTTTGCGCATGTCAATCATACCATAGATCAGACACGTTTGGGAGTATTGCTTTGCATCAACGGAACGGGTATTCTCAATTCATGGGTAAAACGCAACATTGCTCCCGAAGGAATATCTTATAATGAAATGAATGTATTGGCTTCCAAAGCTCCTATCGGCAGTGCGGGAATCAGTATTCTGCCCTTTGGTAACGGTGCCGAACGTATGCTGAACAATAAAGAAATCGGTTGCAGCATCCGTGGATTGGACTTCAATGCACATGGTAAACACCACATCATCCGTGCCGCTCAAGAAGGTATTGTATTCTCTTTTAAATATGGCATTGATATCATGGAGCAAATGGGAATTCCTGTGAAGATGATCCATGCCGGACACGCTAATATGTTCTTGAGTTCTATCTTCCGCGATACTTTGGCGGGAGTCACAGGAGCTACTATCGAGCTTTACGATACAGATGGTTCCGTAGGCGCTGCGAAAGGTGCGGGCATCGGTGCAGGTATCTACAAGGATAACAATGAAGCATTTGCTACGCTTGACAAACTGGATGTGATTGAGCCTAATGTGGCAAAACGCCAAGAATATGCTGACGCGTACGCAAAATGGAAATACCGTCTTGAAAAGTCGATGACCGGTAACATACCGGCTCCGGTTCTTTCTTCAGATAAATAATTAACAATTTAAATAATAACCATTTTAAAAATAAAAGAATTATGGCAACAAAAGAATTTTTCCCGGGAATTGAAAAGATTAAGTTCGAAGGTAAAGATAGTAAGAATCCGATGGCATTCCGTTACTACGATGCTGAAAAGGTTATCAACGGCAAGAAGATGAAAGATTGGTTGAGATTTGCTATGGCATGGTGGCATACTTTGTGTGCTGAAGGTGGCGACCAATTCGGTGGCGGAACAAAACAATTCCCTTGGAATAGTAATGCTGACGCTATACAAGCTGCAAAAGATAAAATGGACGCAGGTTTCGAATTCATGCAGAAAATGGGTATCGAATACTACTGTTTCCACGATGTAGACTTGGTTTCTGAAGGTGCAAGCATCGAAGAATACGAAGCTAATCTGAAAGCAATCGTAGCTTATGCAAAACAGAAACAAGCTGAAACTGGCATCAAACTGTTGTGGGGTACTGCCAACGTATTTGGCCATGCACGTTATATGAACGGTGCTGCTACTAACCCTGATTTTGACGTAGTAGCTCGTGCTGCTGTTCAGATCAAGAATGCAATCGATGCAACGATCGAACTGGGTGGTCAGAACTATGTATTCTGGGGTGGCCGTGAAGGCTATATGTCTCTTCTGAATACAGATCAGAAACGTGAAAAAGAACACCTGGCAAAAATGCTGACCATCGCTCGTGATTATGCTCGTGCCCGTGGTTTCAAAGGTACTTTCCTGATCGAACCGAAACCGATGGAACCGACAAAACATCAGTATGATGTAGATACAGAAACAGTAATCGGATTCCTGAAAGCTCATGGCTTGGATCAAGATTTCAAAGTGAACATTGAAGTAAACCACGCAACTTTGGCTGGTCACACTTTCGAACACGAATTGGCAGTAGCAGTAGACAACGGCATGTTGGGTTCTATCGACGCTAACCGTGGTGATTATCAGAATGGTTGGGATACAGACCAATTCCCGATTGACAACTACGAACTGACACAAGCTATGATGCAAATTATCCGTAACGGTGGCTTGGGTAACGGTGGAACAAACTTCGACGCTAAGACTCGTCGTAACTCTACTGACCTGGAAGATATCTTCATCGCTCACATCGCAGGTATGGACGCTATGGCTCGTGCATTGGAAAGCGCAGCTGCTCTGCTGAACGAATCTCCCTATAAGAAAATGCTGGCTGACCGTTACGCTTCATTTGATGGCGGTAAAGGTAAGGAGTTTGAAGATGGCAAGTTGACTTTGGAAGATGTAGTTGCTTATGCAAAAGCAAACGGTGAACCGAAACAGACTAGCGGTAAACAAGAACTTTATGAAGCAATTCTGAATATGTATTGTTAATTAACCCCACCACAGATTACACGGATTATCACAGATTGATTTTCTTCTCTCTTATTTTGAATTTTATCTGTGTCAATCTGTGAAATCTGTGGTGATATAAATCCAACTACTACAACACTACTTTATCTACTTATAACCATGATTAATACAACGAACGAGGGTAGTAAACTCTACCTATATTCGATAACCTCTGTCGCCATTTTGGGAGGACTGCTTTTCGGATACGATACAGCGGTTATTTCCGGTGCAGAGAAAGGCTTGGAGGCTTTTTTCCTTTCGGCCTCTGATTTTCAATACAATAAAGTAATGCATGGAATCACATCTTCCAGCGCATTGATTGGCTGTGTACTGGGTGGTGCGATCTCCGGTATATTTGCTTCCCGTTTGGGACGTCGTAATTCTCTAAGGCTTGCTGCCGTACTCTTTTTCCTTTCAGCATTAGGTTCCTATTATCCGGAAGTCTTGTTTTTCGAATATGGAAAGCCGAACATGGATTTGCTGATTGCTTTTAATTTGTATCGTGTTTTGGGCGGTATCGGTGTTGGACTGGCTTCTGCAGTCTGTCCGATGTATATTGCTGAAATTGCTCCTTCTAATATTCGTGGAACGCTTGTATCGTGTAACCAGTTTGCTATCATCTTCGGTATGTTGGTAGTATACTTCGTGAATTTCCTGATTATGGGCGACCATCAAAATCCTATTATTTTGAAAGATGCAGCCGGTGTACTGTCTGTTAGTGCTGAATCTGATATGTGGACCGTTTATGAAGGATGGCGTTACATGTTCGGTTCGGAAGCTTTCCCTGCCGCTTTCTTCGGTTTGTTATTGTTCTTTGTTCCCAAGACTCCTCGTTATCTTGTATTGATACAGCAGGATGAAAAGGCTTATTCGATCCTTGAAAAGATCAATGGTAAGACAAAAGCACAGGAAATTCTTAATGATATTAAAGCTACTGCTCATGAAAAAACAGAGAAAATCTTTACTTATGGAGTGGCAGTAATTGTGATCGGTATTTTGCTTTCTGTATTCCAACAGGCTATCGGTATTAATGCGGTACTTTATTATGCTCCTCGTATTTTCGAAAATGCAGGTGCAGAAGGAGGTGGTATGATGCAGACAGTTATTATGGGTATTGTAAACATTGTCTTTACATTGGTTGCAATCTTCACTGTAGACCGCTTCGGACGTAAACCACTATTGATAATCGGTTCTATTGGTATGGCTGTAGGTGCATTTGCGGTAGCAATGTGTGATAGCATGGCAATAAAGGGTGTTCTCCCGGTACTTTCAGTGATTGTGTATGCAGCATTCTTTATGATGTCTTGGGGGCCGATTTGCTGGGTGTTGATCTCGGAAATATTCCCGAATACCATCCGTGGTAAAGCGGTAGCAATCGCCGTAGCATTCCAATGGATATTCAATTACATTGTATCTTCTACTTTTCCGGCACTGTACGACTTCAGCCCGATGTTTGCGTATAGTTTATATGGCATTATCTGCGTAGCTGCTGCCATCTTCGTTTGGCGTTGGGTACCTGAAACGAAAGGTAAGACACTGGAAGATATGAGCAAACTTTGGAAGAAAGATAAATAAATTAGGTTAGTGTAATTTCATCATGTCATTATGACTTTGGCCTCCTGACATGATTCTATTGAGATTATGACATCATACCAATGGTATGGTGTCATAATTGTTTATATACATATCGTACAGTAAATCAATCTTTTATTTTGCATTAATTGTTTTATCGTTGGTGTTACAATTAATGTTTTTGCATTTTTGAGTAAATATGTTCTCCAATGATGCGCTTATCTTTGCATTATAAAAATTGAAGTATGATAACAGAGCAATATAAAGATACCGTTTATTTTTCGAACCTTTTTGTACGTCACTACCCTAAAGTTTATGAAGAATTATCTAATATTCTTTCTCGCCATCATATAGCACATGGGACTTTGATGCACACTAAAGATTATTGGTGCCGAGATTATATGCCAATACAGTGGGGAGCTAATACTTATATTCAATTCCGCTATGAACCTGATTATTTGACGGATAAACCACAGTATAAAACTAATATTGCTCCCGTAATTAAAGCCATGAGTAGTAAGATGGATATTATTCAATCGCCACTTATAGTTGATGGAGGGAATGTTGTTGTGTGTGAGGGAAATTCTAAGTGGATGGGATCATGTATAAGAGAGCGGAAACCAATTATTATCATGACAGAAAAGGTGTTCCAAGAAAATTCGCAGATCGATCAGGGAGAAGTACTGGCAATATTGAAGGCAAACTTTCATGGAGCAGATATTATATTTCTACCATGGGATAGATACGATATCTGTGGTCATACAGATGGGATTGTTCACAATATTGGCGATGGTAAGATTTTGGTCAACTTGAAAGTATATCCTCAAAAGATAGAACGGGAGATGAGATGTAGATTGAATGACGTTTTTGTAGTTGTGGATTTAAAACTTAGTAAGTATTATGAGAATAGTTGGGCATACATAAATATGCTTCAGACACGTGATATAATCATTGTCCCCGGACTTGGATTACCTACAGATGGAGAGGCTTTAGAACAGATAAAAGAATTATATCCTTCCTATGAGGGGCGAATTTACCAAATTAATATGGCTCCGATTGTAAAGAAATGGGGAGGTGCATTGAATTGTTTGTCTTGGACTGTGAGTAAATTATAGAAATTATATGATATCAGCATTACCGATTTCCAAACCTATACTTTATATTGATATGGATAATGTTCTGGTTGACTTTCAATCAGGTATTAACAAGTTGAGTGAATACGAAAAGAGAGAGTATGAAGGACGATATGATGAGGTACCTGATATTTTTGCAAGAATGAGTCCGTATGAAGGAGCAATTAATGCCTACCATCATTTAGCGCGTTTTTATGATGTGTATATTCTTTCCACGGCACCTTGGAATAATCCTTCTGCCTGGTCAGATAAACTAATATGGGTGAGAAAATGGTTAGGTACAGATGGTTATAAACGATTAATTCTTAGTCATCATAAAAATTTGAACAAAGGAGACTTTTTGATAGATGATCGCCTAAAAAATGGTGCTGAAAATTTTAGTGGTGAATTGATCTTATTTGGTTCGGAACAGTATCCGAATTGGGACTCCGTTGTTGACTATTTGATATCATCTAAGTGAGAAGTAAAAAAAATGATATATTCGGCACAACTCTTTACTAGAAAGATTATCTTTACCCAAAGAAATATTAATACTATAATAATTATGGATACTTTGAAAAGGGAAATTGCAGTTTTAATGCAATGTATTGATTTTAAGGAAATAGAGAAACAGCTTCAAGTAATTAATAAGCTAATAGTCACAAACTATATGTTTGAACTAAGTAATGGGCTACGAATTTACCCTATTGAAGTAGAAGCTTATTTTAAAGATGCAAAATTTAATGATGAGTTTGTGCATGGAAATGAACTGCAAAAAAATAATTATGGAAGATTTTATGTTCATCGTACAGGTATAACAAAGAATTCAAAATTTAAAGGTGGAACAAGAGGAGGTATTGATATTTGTTTATCTGATGACGTTAATGCATATTATGGCATCTTAATAAGAAGTGCTAAGTTTGATGATGGCACAATTAAATTTGGACCGAATAATGTTTTAAAATTTATTGTTGAGGATAAGAATGTAGATTATGATACTTTGGAAAAAGAATCTGTTTTAAAAGAAGCTGTTAAAGATTGCCGTGATGGAGAAAGTAAATCAATCATCATGCATTCTACACGTGTTGGTCTAAGTGACAAGCAAAGTGACGATTTTAAAAACTTGCAATTACGAACGATCATAGGGCCGCTGCTTTCATCTTATGCATATAAAGAAAAGGAAAAGGTATTTAGGAACTATATCGTTAGTGATAACATCTCAAAAGAAGAAGCCGAGAAAATTTCTATTGACATCCTCGGATATTGTCCTAAGTCTTTGATAGAAAGTGTATATCAGGCATGATAGCTACTAATTTTGTATAAGGGTGCAATATCGCCCTTATACAAAATTATTTAACGATTGGAATCCAAACTTCAGTAAGAAGCTCTTTCACATCTGTGTCGGTGGGAGAGTTCAAGTAATGTTCCAGGATTGGAGTTTCTCCTAAGCTATAAAATTGCGGTAATTGTTTCAATATTGTCTCATAAAAGGCATCTAACAATGCATAATCTCCTTGATGGATATAAACTGCGTATGTACCTTGAGGTAAATCCATGTGTTTTATTGGACTAGTAAGAGGGGGATTGGATCTTATTCCTTTTTGAATAGCTATACAAGCGTAAAAACGGCATTTTTCTAATGAGGTAATGTCCGTGTCATCATAAGCTATCCCCCAATAATCTTCCTTATCTAGCAATAAAGAGTTTTCTTTTGCATATTCATATAGGCAGTCCCAAGTGTATGTCTCAAAAGCAACTGTGCTACAAGTGTCATAATTGCCAATATAAGATAAAAATAAGACAGGTATTGTTTCTGATTCCACTATGCGGTAAGGAGAAATATATGAAGGATAAGTATGACTTGTTTCCAATAATTTCTTTTGTAGTTCTAGAGGAGTGAGATTGTATTTTTTTTGAAGTGTATTATTTAAAGCTGACTGGTTAGCAAATCCAATATATTCATATATTTCAGCTATACTTTTTTTATTATCTTTGAGTAATTGCTGGGCATATTCCATGCGTGTACGAATGATATATTGATGTAATGTTTCGTTGGTGTAAGCTTTAAACATCAGCTGAAGATTACGAACAGACATACATGCCATTTTAGCTAATTCAGGTATGGATATCAAACGATTGAACTCATCGGCAGTTTTACCTGTCCAATTCTTTTGTATCATGGAATTTAGATAATGAAGAATTGTCTCGATTTGTCCTTGATAGGAGAATTTGTTGGAATTCATATCTTTTCTTTACCTTTTGGGTTACTCTTTTATTTATGATCGATATTCGCAAAGATAGTATTTATATACGCATCCTATATGAAAATGATTCAAAAGTTGATTTTATGACTTCTCATATCGGTTTCTGGCTTAAAAAAATACCTTTGGAAAATCTAATTGTTTTGCCTTTAGAATTTTCCAGACTAGAGAGAAGTGGATAGAAGAAGCAGAATCAAATAAAAGCAGCTATTTTCCGCAACTAAAGCATTGCTTTAGCCTACTTAAAGCACCGCTTTCCTTCTCTTAAAACACTGCTTTTTTCTCTTTCTGTTTAAGCAGCATTCTCTATATATAAGAAACATTTTTTATCTACTCCTTCATCTTTCTTCTGAATTACCTGTGAATAAGTGTTTTGTGGGTGAAGGAGTGCTTCTTCACCTTTGGAATTTTCAGAAAAAGAGTGCATAAAATAGATAGTATTGTTAATTATTTCTTGGTTTGAAAACACAATTAAAGGAATAGCTATACCTTTGCACTATCTTTTATAAAACACGTATTGTTATGGAACAACATCCGATAAAAATTAATAAAGTGCAGATACGCAATCTGCAAATAGAAGATTATGTACAGTTATCCCAGTCGTTTACCCGCGTCTATTCAGATGGTAGCGATGTGTTTTGGACTCGTGAGCAGATCCAGAAGTTAATTAAGATTTTTCCGGAAGGTCAGATTGTCACAGTAGTCGATGATAAAATAGTTGGTTGTGCTCTTTCTATCATTGTTGATTATGATAAAGTAAAGAACGACCATACGTATGCACAAGTGACAGGGAAGGAAACATTCAATACACATAATCCTGAAGGAAATATCTTGTATGGTATTGAAGTGTTCATTCATCCGGGTTATCGTGGTTTGCGCCTGGCACGTCGTATGTATGAATATCGTAAGGAACTATGCGAAACATTGAACCTGAAAGCTATCATGTTTGGCGGACGTATCCCGAATTATCATAAATATGCTGACAAAATGCGTCCGAAAGAATATATCGAACGAGTGCGTCAACGCGAGATTTATGATCCGGTATTAACTTTTCAGCTATCGAATGATTTTCACGTGCGAAAGGTGATGACCAATTATCTGCCGAATGACGAAGAATCGAAACATTATGCCTGTTTGCTTCAATGGGATAATATCTATTATCAACCACCTACGCAAGAATATATCAGTCCTAAAACTACGGTTCGAGTAGGATTAGTGCAATGGCAGATGCGTAGCTATAAAACGTTGGACGACCTGTTTGAACAAGTAGAATTCTTCGTGGACGCAGTATCCGATTATAAAAGTGATTTTGTTCTTTTCCCGGAATATTTCAATGCTCCTTTGATGTCGAAGTATAATGATAAAGGAGAATCACAGGCTATTCGCGGATTGGCAAAGTATACCGATGAGATTCGGGAACGGTTTATGAATCTGGCTATTAGCTATAATATTAACATTATAACAGGAAGTATGCCATACGTAAAAGAGGATGGGCTACTTTATAATGTCGGTTTCCTTTGCCGACGGGATGGAACCTACGAAATGTACGAGAAATTACACGTTACCCCCGATGAAATAAAAAGCTGGGGACTGAACGGTGGCAAACTTCTGAACACTTTTGATACGGATTGTGCAAAGATCGGAGTTTTAATCTGCTATGATGTGGAATTCCCCGAACTTTCCCGCCTGATGGCAGATCAGGGAATGCAGATATTATTTGTTCCTTTCCTGACAGATACCCAGAATGCCTACTCCCGTGTTCGTGTTTGTGCACAGGCGCGTGCTATTGAAAATGAATGTTTTGTAGTCATTGCCGGAAGTGTCGGAAATCTTCCCCGTGTGCACAATATGGATATTCAATATGCTCAATCGGGTGTGTTTACCCCATGCGATTTTGCTTTTCCAACGGACGGAAAGAGGGCAGAAGCAACTCCTAACACAGAAATGATTTTGGTATCGGATGTTGATCTGGATTTGTTGAACGAACTGCATACGTATGGTAGTGTACGTAACTTGAAAGACCGCAGGAATGACCTCTATGAGGTTAGATTCAAAAAATAAAAGAGTGACGCTATGCTGTCAAGATAGCGTCACTATGTGCCTTGGATAGCGTCACTATCCGGGGCACATAGTGACGCCCTTTTTATAGAATATTTTTTATTTGGAAGACGTGCCGCTCTCCAATATACTAACGATAGAAAACAGCGTAAAGCATATCGCTCCGAGCCCTGATAAAACACGTGCCGGAATGAAGTAATCTGCATTTACGGTGGCAAGCTCGAATACAAAAGCCGCCAAAAACAGACAAGCCAATGCAGTCAATACCGGAATTAAAGGAATACGATTGGCGAGTTTGAACTCATGTCGCCAGATTTTAGCCAAAAGAATGACTTTACTGGAAATACTGTAACAGACTAAACCTAGTCCAAGCATGATATATCCGGTAGTACCGTTGGCGCTGCCTGAATCGGCTAAGATTATAAAAAATCCCCAGATAAAAGAAATGGAGCCCATCAATAAAACGAGTTTGGGCCATTGTGAACGTTCTTTTTCTGAATATACATTGCGTATCTGACGGGCTATAGTAGCTACCAATGCGATCAGACTGGTACAAATGCAGGCAAGCCCTGCCATTACATGACCAGCTACAAAATAAGCCGGATGCACATGGCTGTTAGCCAATAAAACAAACGCCCATATCCATGCGATAAGAGAAATGAGAATGACAATGATTTCCAATGCCCGTTCCTGACCTAAAGAAAATGCGCCTTCAGGAACTTCATTGCCCGTACCTCTGGAATTTCCCGGAATCAAAGAAAAACGGGTAGAGGAGGTGGCAGCAGTGGCTACACAGCCTGTAATAAAACCTACGCCGGTTATTACATGGCCTGCCACAAAAGCTGAAGTACCGTCGGCATTACTGAAAACACAGATACCTCCGATTATAGTCACTATAGCTGCCAGATAACCGAGTATCGGTAAACCGAACTTCGCAGCTTGATTATATGTATGTATGATTTGCCGGATAATAGTGGCAGCCGTGCAGAACAGCGCAATGCATATCATACCTAATGAGAATATCACAGGGCCCGCTACAACACGACCGCCGGCATCTCCATAACCATAAATGAACGCTCCGTATCCGAAGCAAAAAATAGCCATCACCAAAGGGATTGCCCTGAATAAAATACTAATTCCATAATTCATAAGTTAAGTGTTTTTAGGTTTCCCACTAAAACAAGGAGATACCTGTTTTGTTTAGGCTGTAGGCGGTTTATAATCGTTAACTTCACACGAATCCGATTAAAAGTCTTAGCTTTTTGCTCAACTAAACAAATGTTTTTGTAAATTTGCACCCTTAAAAATGGGGATACCCCTCAAATTGTAAATTGTAAATAGTAAAATCGTAGACAGCTATGGGTAAGAGATTTACTGAATATTCGCAGTTTGACCTTTCGCAGGTAAACAAAGATGTGCTGAAGAAATGGGACGAGAACCAGGTTTTCGCCAAGAGTATGACAGAACGTGATGGCTGTCCTTCGTTCGTGTTTTTCGAAGGACCTCCCTCGGCTAATGGTATGCCGGGTATTCACCATGTAATGGCTCGTACCATTAAGGACATTTTCTGCCGTTACAAAACGATGAAGGGTTATCAGGTGAAGCGTAAAGCCGGATGGGATACGCACGGACTGCCTGTGGAACTAAGTGTAGAAAAAGCATTAGGTATCACAAAAGAAGATATTGGTAAGAAAATCTCTGTTGCCGACTACAATGCGGCTTGCCGGAAGGACGTGATGAAATATACCAAGGAGTGGGAAGACCTGACTCATCAGATGGGATACTGGGTGGACATGAAGCATCCTTATATCACGTATGATAATCGTTATATTGAAACACTGTGGTGGCTATTGAAGCAACTGCATAAAAAAGGATTGTTGTATAAAGGATATACGATCCAACCGTATTCACCGGCTGCAGGAACAGGATTGAGCTCACATGAGTTGAATCAACCGGGCTGTTATCGGGACGTAAAAGATACAACAGCCGTTGCCCAATTTAAAATGAAGAATCCTAAACCGGAAATGACGGAATGGGGAACTCCTTATTTTATCGCTTGGACAACTACTCCGTGGACATTGCCTTCAAATACGGCTCTTTGTGTGGGACCGAAGATTGACTATGTGGCTGTACAGTCTTACAACGCTTATACCGGAGAACCTATAACAGTGGTTCTGGCAAAAGCTTTATTGAATGTACATTTCAATGCAAAAGCTGCTGATCTGAAATTGGAGGACTACAAAGCCGGAGATAAACTTGTACCGTTTAAAGTGATTGCCGAATACAAAGGCACTGATCTTGTCGGTATGGAATATGAGCAGTTGATCCCTTGGGTGAAACCGGTTGAGGTATCTGAAGATGGCAACTGGAAGCCTAGTGATAAGGCTTTCCGTGTAATACCGGGTGATTATGTTACTACAGAAGATGGTACAGGTATTGTTCACATTGCACCTACCTTTGGTGCGGACGATGCGAATGTGGCACGTGCTGCAGGAATCCCGTCACTTTTCATGATTAATAAGAAAGGCGAAACTCGTCCGATGGTAGATTTAACTGGTAAATTCTATCTGTTGAATGAGCTGGATGAGAATTTCGTAAAAGAATGTGTTGATGTAGATAAATACAAAGAATATCAGGGTGCATGGGTGAAAAATGCTTATGATCCTCAATTTATGGTGGATGGTAAATACGATGAGAAAGCTGCGCAAGCTGCCGAATCTTTGGATATTGTCATTGCCATGATGATGAAAGCAGACAACAAGGCTTTCAAGATAGAAAAGCATGTCCACAATTATCCGCACTGCTGGCGTACAGACAAACCGGTGCTTTATTATCCGTTGGATAGCTGGTTTATCCGTTCTACCGCTTGCAAGGAACGAATGATGGAATTGAATAAGACCATCAACTGGAAACCGGAATCTACCGGAACCGGCCGTTTCGGTAAGTGGCTGGAAAATCTGAATGACTGGAACCTTAGCCGTTCCCGTTATTGGGGTACTCCATTGCCTATCTGGCGTACGGAAGATAATACGGATGAGATATGCATCGAATCTGTAGAAGAGCTTTATAATGAAATCGAGAAATCGGTAGCAGCCGGATTTATGAAATCCAATCCATACAAGGATAAAGGTTTCGTGCCGGGCCAATATTCGGAAGAAAATTATGATAAAATAGATCTTCACCGTCCTTATGTAGACGACATCATATTGGTATCAAAAGATGGCCAACCGATGAAGCGTGAATCAGACTTGATTGATGTATGGTTCGATTCGGGTGCTATGCCTTATGCGCAGATACATTATCCGTTCGAAAATAAAGAACTATTGGATAGCCGTCAGGTATATCCGGCTGACTTTATCGCAGAAGGGGTAGACCAGACACGTGGTTGGTTCTTTACCTTGCATGCTATCGCTACGATGGTATTTGACAGTGTGTCATACAAGGCTGTTATTTCTAACGGTCTGGTGCTCGATAAGAACGGCAACAAGATGTCTAAACGTCTGAATAACGCTGTCGATCCGTTTACTACGATTGAAAAGTATGGTTCCGACCCGTTGCGTTGGTACATGATTACCAATTCTTCTCCGTGGGATAACCTGAAATTTGACGTTGAAGGAGTGGAAGAGGTTCGTCGTAAATTCTTCGGTACCTTATATAATACGTATTCATTCTTTGCGCTTTATGCGAATGTAGACGGATTTGAGTATAAAGAAGCGGATGTACCGATGGCAGAACGTCCGGAGATCGACCGCTGGATCTTGTCTGTATTGAATACATTAATAAAGGAGGTAGATACATGCTATAATGAATATGAGCCGACAAAGGCAGGACGTTTGATTTCTGATTTTGTGAATGATAATTTGTCCAACTGGTATGTTCGCCTGAATCGTAAACGTTTCTGGGGTGGTGAATTTACACAGGATAAATTGTCTGCTTATCAGACATTGTATACTTGTCTCGAAACAGTTGCCAAATTGATGTCTCCTATATCTCCGTTCTATGCAGACCGGTTGTACACGGACTTGATTACAGCAACAGGACGCGACAGTGTCGTTTCTGTTCACCTTGCCGAATTCCCGAAATATCAGGAAGAAATGATAGACAAGGAATTGGAAGCCCGCATGCAAATGGCACAGGATGTTACATCTATGGTGTTGGCATTGCGTCGTAAGGTGAATATCAAGGTACGCCAACCACTGCAGTGTATCATGGTTCCGGTAGTAGATGAAGAGCAGAAAGCTCATATCGAAGCTGTGAAGAACCTGATTATGAACGAAGTGAACGTGAAAGAAGTCAGATTCGTTGATGGTGCGGCCGGTGTATTGGTGAAGAAAGTGAAATGTGACTTTAAGAAACTGGGTCCGAAGTTCGGCAAGCAAATGAAAGCGGTAGCCGCTGCGGTTGCAGAAATGTCACAGGAAGCAATCGGTGAATTGGAGAAGAACGGAAAGTATACATTAAATCTGGATGGTGCGGAAGCTGTTATCGAAGCATCAGACGTCGAGATCTTTAGTGAGGATATTCCGGGATGGTTGGTTGCCAACGAAGGTAAACTGACTGTAGCACTTGAAGTTACTGTTACCGAGGAATTGCGTCGTGAGGGTATTGCCCGTGAATTGGTGAACCGTATTCAGAATATACGTAAGTCAAGCGGCTTCGAGATTACAGACAAAATAAAAATAACAATCTCGAAAAATACGCAAACAGATGATGCGGTAAATGAATATAATACTTATATTTGTAACCAAGTTTTAGGCACATCTCTGGAACTTGTAGATGAAGTGAAAGACGGAACAATGCTGGAGTTTGATGACTTCTCACTGTTTGTAAACGTGATAAAAGACTAATACTATATTGATTAACCTTTTTAAAATTGTAAAATTATGGCAGAAAAGACTAGATATTCGGATGCGGAACTCGAGGAATTCCGTGCCATTATTATGGAGAAACTGGAATTGGCACAACGTGACTATGAACAGTTGAAGAAAAGTTTGATGGGACTGGACGGTAATGATACCGACGATACATCTCCTACGTATAAAGTATTGGAAGAAGGAGCTAACACGCTCTCCAAGGAAGAAACAACCCGCCTGGCACAACGTCAGCTGAAGTTTATCCAAGGATTACAAGCTGCTTTGGTACGTATTGAGAACAAAACGTACGGCATTTGCCGTGAAACCGGAAAATTGATTCCGGTAGAGCGTCTGCGTGCTGTTCCTCATGCTACATTAAGCATTGAAGCAAAGAACAGTGGTAAAAAATAACAGATAGCAAGTAGGCTACAGGTAACGAGCTACAAGTAGCTGCGCAAAGTTTACGCACGGCACTTGTAGCTCGTTATGTTTAACTTATAATAAACACATGAAGAAACTATTCACGAAGGGGAGAATTGCCCTTCTCGTTATCTTTTCCGTATTGATTATTGACCAGATCATCAAGGTCTGGATTAAAACTCACATGTACTGGCACGAAAGTATACGTGTGACCGATTGGTTTTATATCTATTTCACCGAAAACAACGGGATGGCTTTCGGTATGGAAATCTTCGGCAAGTTATTCCTGACAACATTCCGCATTGTTGCAGTGGCATTGATAGGGTGGTATCTCTATAAAATAATAAAGAAAGGGTTCAAAACAGGTTATATCGTCTGTGTGGCTCTTATTCTGACCGGTGCTTTGGGGAACATCATAGATAGCGTGTTCTATGGAGTTATTTTCAATGAAAGCACTCATTCGCAGATTGCCAGTTTCATGCCCGAAGGTGGTGGATATTCTACCTGGTTTTACGGAAAAGTGGTGGATATGTTTTACTTTCCGATTATAGATACAAACTGGCCTACATGGATGCCGTTTGTGGGTGGAGAGCATTTTATATTCTTTAGTCCGATCTTTAATTTTGCGGATGCCGCTATCAGTTGCGGTATCATTGCCTTGTTACTCTTTTATAGTAAATATTTGAATGAGTCTTATCATTCGCTGGATAAAGATAAAAAGGAAGCTACGGATCATGAAAAATAAATTTCGGTTTCATCTGTGTCTCATCTGCATGTTCGTTTTTGCAGTAGCCGGGTGTAAAGTGAAAAGACCCAGTGATGTAATCTCGGAATCGAAGATGGAGAATTTGCTGTATGATTATCATGTGGCAAAGTCTATGGGAGATAATTTGCCTTATAGTGAGAATTATAAGAAGGCATTGTATATCGACGCCGTTTTCAAGAAATACGGGACTACGCAGGCTGCATTTGACTCATCCATGGTTTGGTATACCCGTAACACAGAGATTTTATCGAAAATTTATGATAAGGTGAAAAAACGCTTGAAAGACGAACAGGAACTTGTTGGCGACCTGATAGCCAAGCGTGATAAGAAACCGAAAATGACTAAGCAGGGTGATAGCATCGATGTCTGGCCGTGGCAGCGTATGGTACGTTTGACCGGTGAAATGATGGATAATCAATATGTATTTACTTTGCCGACCGACTCTAACTACAAAGACCGGGATACACTGGTATGGGAAGTGCGGTATCGTTTCTTGGAGCCGATGCTTGCCGACTCTTTAAGAGGTGTCACTATGGCTATGCAGGTGATTTATGAGAAAGATACGATCAATCATTGGAAAACGGTGACTGAACCGGGTGTGCAACAAATTCGTTTGTTTGCAGACACATTAGGTTCGATGAAAGAAATAAAAGGGTTCATTTATTATCCGATGGATAGCCAGGAAAAAGGCGGGGCAGTATTGGCCGACCGCTTCATGATGACTCGTTATCATTGTACGGATACGCTCGCATTTGCCGTACGCGATTCTTTGAATAAGATAGAAGCATTGAAAGCGGATTCTTTGAAGAAGATAGCTACTAAAGAAAATGCCGACTCTTTACATAAGGTCATAGACAAGAATAAAGATGACATTCAGCGTCTAACACCGGAAGAGATGAACCGTCGTCGTACGGGAACTCATCGTGAGAAGAAGCCGGAGCAGATTCAGGTGGAACAGCATATCCAAAAGGAACGGATAGAGCAAAGAAAAGAACGCCAGATGAATCAACGCAGGCAGCAACAACAAAGACGTTCAAACAACTGATTGTAATGAAACGCTTTGCTTCTCATTATTTGCTGATACCTGCCGTCGGATATATGAAGCAGCAGGTAGTGGAGATCACTGACGAAGGAGTTGTCCGAGGTGTGTTCCCATTGACCGAAGAGATTGAATCGGTTGAATGGATGCCGGGAGTGATAGTGCTGCTTTCTGAAAGTCAGATGGAAGAAATAAAAAACACTGGGATGATTTTAAAAAACATCCCAGTGTTTCAAATTAATCTTCCCAGTGTTTCGAATCAATCTTCCCAATGTTTTAATGAGTATCTGCAGGAAGCAGAAAAGAAGGGGGAAGCTTTATTTCCTTATTTGTTTTATCCTTTTGATTTTACTTCCATGCAGCCTGTCGACGGAACTCGGCACAGATTACTGCGGTAGCAATGGCTACATTCAGAGACTCGGATGTCTCTTGGCCTGCCGGATAATTGGGGATATATAATTTTCTATTGATTAATGTGGCTACCTCTTTCCCTATGCCATTCCCTTCATTTCCCATTACGATCAAGCCATTGGCCGTTAATGGTTGTTCATACATATTTTTTCCATCCAGGAACGTACCGAACACAGGAGTATCTCCGAGCGACCGGATAAAATCGGGGAGGGAAGTATAATGTACTTTCACCCGGGCAATTCCACCCATAGTGGCTTGTATGGTCTTAGGGTTATATACATCTACCGTATTCTGCGAGCAGATAATATGTTCGATGCCAAACCAGTCGGCCAGACGGATAATGGTACCTAGATTTCCGGGATCCTGCACATCGTCCAATGCAAGGCAAAGTGATGAACGAACTGCCTCCGGATCCAAAGTATATTGTGGTTGTTCGAAAATAGCAAGTACCTGTTGGGGAGTTTTCAATAAACTGGCCCGTGAAAGATCTTCCTGTGAAACTTCTACCAGTTCACTTGCGTCAATACCCGGATGCTCCTGAAGCCAGGAGGGAGTGGCTGCTAAAAAACGACAGGGAAAATGTCCGAGTAAATCACCTACCAATTTAGGACCTTCAGCCAGAAATACCCGCTCTTCTTTACGTATTTTCTTCAGTTCCAGCGAGTGGATATACTTTATTTTGTTTTTACTTAATGATGCCATAGATTTGATATTCTTTTGCAAAGCTATAAAGATATTTCCAATCTATCCTTACTTTCCTCTCTTTTTCTTAAATTATTTTCCCCGTCAGAAAATATAATTTATCTTTGTAGGCGCATTTTTCATGCTATCGATGTAAAACCGTATGAGGAGAAATTTTCTTTGTTTGCTTGCTTCTGCTGCTGTCTTGTCACTTGCTTCGTGTACTACCACTAAGTTTGTGCCGGATGGTTCTTATTTGCTGGATGAAGTTAAAATTCGTACGGACCAGAAAAACATACGGCCTTCTTCCTTACGCATGTATGTTCGTCAAAATCCTAATGCCAAGTGGTTCAGCCTGATAAAGACTCAACTTTATGTCTACAATCTGTCGGGGCGTGATTCAACCAAATGGGGAAACAAATTTTTAAGAAGGATAGGGGATGCTCCTGTAATATATAGCGAGGACGAAGCGAAACGCTCTGAAGAAGAGATCACTAAGGCTGTGCACAATATGGGATATATGGCGGCAACCGTGAAGCGTTCGACTAAAATAAAAAAGAAAAAGATTAAGCTGTATTATGATGTAACGGCAGGCAAACCCTACGTTGTTCAATCTATCAAATATGATATTTATGATCCTAAAATAGCCTCTCTTCTCAAACAGGATTCTGCCAGAAGCTTGTTGAAGGAAGGAATGTATTTGGATGTGAATGTATTGGATGCGGACAGGCAACGTATCACGAATAAGTTGCTTCGGAATGGCTATTATAAATTTAATAAGGATTATATCGGATATACGGCCGATACGGTTCGTAATACTTATAATGTAGATCTGACTCAACATTTGCAGATGTATAAAGCGCATGCGAGTGATTCGGCAAGGGCACATCAGCAATATTGGATCAATAAGATTAATTTTATTACGGATTATGACGTTTTGCAGTCTTCTGCCTTGAGCAGTGTGGATATTAATGATTCGGTTCATTATAAGGGATATCCGATTTACTATAAGGATAAGCTCTATTTACGTCCTAAAGTGCTTACGGATAACCTCCGGTTTGCTTCCGGCGATTTGTTTAATGAGCGTGATGTGCAGCAAACTTATTCCAGTTTCGGGCGTTTGTCTGCATTGAAATATACGAATATCCGTTTTATTGAGACTCAAGTTGGAGATTCAACAATGCTCGATTGTTACGTGATGTTGACTAAGAGCAAGCATAAATCGGTATCCTTTGAGGTAGAGGGAACCAATTCTGCCGGTGACTTGGGAGCGGCAGCTTCCGTTTCTTTCCAGAATAGGAATCTCTTTCGCGGGTCGGAAACGTTTATGATAAAATTCCGTGGAGCGTATGAGGTTATTTCCGGGCTTCAGGCAGGCTATTCAAATAATAACTATACGGAGTATGGAGTGGAAACGAGTATCAACTTTCCTAATTTCCTGTTCCCATTCATTTCCTCTGATTTTAAACGGAAAATCAGGGCTACAACAGAGTTTGGTTTACAGTATAATTATCAGTTGCGACCGGAGTTCTTGCGTACGATGGCTTCTGCTAACTGGAGTTACAAGTGGACACAACGCCAGAAGATACAACACCGTATTGATTTGATAAATATTGCTTTCCTTTATTTGCCCCGTATCTCTGAAAGATTTAAAGAAGACTATATAAATAAAGGACAGAACCATATATTCCAGTATAATTATCAGGATCGACTGATTATAAATATGGGATATAGCTATAATTATAATAGCGTGGGAGGATCGATTATCAATAATACGATTGCTTCTAATTCATACTCCATCCGTTTTAATTTCGAATCGGCGGGAAATGTAATGTATGCTCTGTCAAAGGCTGCAAACATTCGGAAGAACAGTAATGGTGAATACGCTATTCTGGGAATTCCTTATGCTCAATATCTGAAAGGGGAGTTTGATTTTGCTAAGAATATCAGAATCGATTATCGTAACTCTTTTGCGTTTCATGCTGGTGTGGGAATAGCTGTACCTTATGGAAATGCGAAGACTATTCCGTTTGAGAAACAATATTTCTCTGGTGGAGCCAATAGTGTCCGCGGATGGAGTGTTCGCGATTTGGGACCGGGCTCTTTTGCAGGAAATGGGAATTTGCTCGATCAATCCGGAGATATTAAACTGGATGCCAGTATTGAATACCGAAGCAAGTTATTCTGGAAGTTTCAGGGGGCGGTATTTATTGATGCTGGTAATATCTGGACCATCCGGAGTTATGCCAATCAACCGGGAGGGGTTTTCAAGTTTGATAGGTTTTATAAGCAAATAGCAGTGGCCTACGGATTAGGTCTCCGCCTGGATTTGGATTTCTTTATTTTGCGTTTTGACGGAGGTATGAAAGCTGTCAATCCTGCCTATGAAACGAGGAAAGAGCATTTCCCCATCATTCATCCTAAATTCAGTCGTGACTTTGCTTTCCATTTTGCTGTGGGATATCCTTTCTAATCAGCCATTTATTATTTACTCTTACTAATTCGAGCGTATCTTGCAGGGAACTTACGTATTCCATTTTTCCTCCGATGGGATGAATGACGAATGCATTTTTGATTTGGCAGACAACCGACGCTTCTTCTAAATTAGCATCTATCTCACTTGAAATAACAGAAACTTTTGCAGCGCCTCGTGTCTTAAGTTGCTCCAGATGGGTTTGCCCGACATTAGATGCTAAGAAACTAAGATAAGATTGAGAAGAAGGCGTGCTCCATTCTTTGGCGACCGTATAATTGAAATTATAAAAGGCTTCACAGAAATCTATGGCTGTCTGTTCTATTTGAGTTTGAGGAGTTTGTTGCTGACAAGATAGACAGGTGAAGATTAGAACAGAATAGATAAGTGTATATAGTTTATTCATAGTACAAAAGATTCTTGATAGAAGAAGATAAGATTGAAAAAGGAGATGAAACTCCTATATGATGTTTCATCTCCTTCGTATTTGTTTTTATTTTTAGCGGGCGGCAAACATAAAATTGCTCATTGTAGCCTGGCGTGCTGCCAGCATGCCTTGAGCATCCAGCGTTACATTCATCTTTTCGCCATTTGGCAAGAACAAATCAGCAGTGCCATCATTGTTCATTTTTACTAATTCAGCGCTTTCACCGTTTGCAACGACATTCCATGTGTTGGCTTCTTTGTTGTAGATCAGGTCCATTGAAGCAGTTTCGCCCTCTTTAGTAATGGAATATCCATTCTCAAGAGTTTTCACCATGTAGTTGCCGTTTTCTCCTTTTACTTTCTTTACGTCACCTACATTAGCCATCGGATTGGAGCCACTCCAGAATTCGATTGAGTTGATAACTAAAGCATCAGCCAGGTAAGCTACACCATAAACCGGAACAATGTTGAAAGCAAGGAATACGAGTTCGTTTACAAACTTGTTTCCAACTGATTGATTCCAGGAAGACAGGCGGTTGAATAAACCAAATGATCCTACACAAGAACTGAATAATAAGCTACCACTAAGTACTACTGCGACTAAAGTCAGTTTTCCTCTTTTCATGTTAAAATGTTTTTGATTAATAAAAAATATTGATAATTTCTCTCTTATGTGTATGCAAATATAATATTTTTTAATTAATCGGGGCTATTATTTCTAATTTTTGTATACTCTTGACTTCCGCCGTGACAATTCGTTTCCTATGATATGGTCTATTGAAAATTTACCGGGACCGGCAATATACATCAATATAAATACAACTAAATAGATGAAAGCTAGCTCTTTAACCGCAAATACGTCATTAGCATGAACAACAAAGAAGGCTACTATCATTGTGAAAATCATCGGGATCATTGCCAAGCGATACAGGAATCCGATGATAAATGCCATCGAACATACGAGTTCGCCAAAAATTGCTAATCCGAGAGATAGGGGACTTCCTATTCCAAGCGGATCAGGAAATACTGCTGACATCTCCTGGAAGTTACTCCATTTCTGGATACCGTGGTTCATTAATAATATACCGAAGATGATCCGGACAGCCAATAGCAACAAAGATACTTTCGTTGTATTCGATTTTGTGGGAAATAAAAAACTATAAATCATAAGTTGTTCTATTTTTAAGTTTATATCTATTTATATAAACATAAAAAATATTGAATTTGTTCTCTATTGATAGCAAAATTTGTTTGGACCTTATTCCTTATTTAAAACATAATGGTCTGCAAGTTCTCCGGTTATTTCTTGTTTATCCATTGTTAGTTTGCGTAAATGATTTTCTTCTACTTTATAATAAGAAAGTTCTCCGCCTTCTTCATTAAGAGTCAATAGGTTGTCTTTTAAAGTATATGTACCTTTTTCGTCAAATGAGCTGTCTCTATCGATATATACGGAATGGAGGCTGAATGTTTTGTCCGGATTTAATGTCAGGGTTGTTTCAATACCCGGACAATCGGCAGCGGGGAAAACTCCTTTATAAGTTCCTTCGTAATCAAGTGAATTTTCCGCATTATGGATATCAGTTACTTCGATTGAAGTACTGTCTGCACCGGCACTCTTGTTTGTTTTCGCGCTATTGTTGCATGCTGCCAAAAGAGCACATGAACATACTAAAATGAAAATTTTCTTCATTATTATTGTTTCTATTAGTTAGTCTAATTGAGTATATTGGACGTAAAGGTATAAATTTAAAATGGAATCTTTATAGTAAAAAGAAACGAACAACTTTATTTATGAATAAATAAACTTTGTATCTTTGCGGAAAATTCTAAAGATATGGCACAACATACTTATGACAATGAAGCTGTTCAGGAATTATTGAACTGGGCAAAAAAGATGATTGAGACAAAGAATTATCCAACAGAAAGATATCAGGTCAATAAATGTACTACCATTATTGATGGTAAATCGTATTTGGAGTCTTTGATTGCAATGATTTCCAGAAACTGGGAGAATCCGACTTTTCATCCCACTATTGAGCAATTATGGGAGTTTAGGGAAAAGTGGGAAAATAAAGAAGCGTAGCAAATTGCGATTCAATGTTGAATGATAAATCATTTATGAAAATAGAAATGCACTCTAATCATGTCAGATAAGAGTGCATTTCTATTTTATTTGTTTGATATTTATCAGCTTCCTAAAAAGGCAGCCATCTTTTCTTCTTTTTCAGGGATGTTTTTTCTTCTTCTCCGTTTTGGCTATAGATATCTGCAAACGTCTTTTTCTCTTTAATCATTTCGTAAATGACTCCCCAGTCTGGTAAACCACCCAGATTTCGATCGTCAATGAACATGTCGGCTTTCAACTTTCGAGAGAATCCCTGATGGCCTTTCTGCTCTTCAGGATAATCCTTATTAACGGCATAAAATTCTAAACCTCTGGCTTTACACCATTCGACAGCTTCGTCCAGAAGTGCTCCTTCACGCACACTCCACAGTATTAAACGATGCTTTTCTTGTTGCAATAACTTCAATGTGTCAACAGCGAATGGAATCTCTTCACCAATGCGTGGATAACGATGTTCTACAATCGTTCCGTCAAAATCAACAGCTATAATCATAGTTTTTAATTACCTAATTTGGAACAAAGATACGGACAGTAAGCCAAAAAAACGTATCTTTGTCTCAAATTAACATTTTAATAAAAATATAAATACATGAACAATTCCCCTCAGCGTGCTGCTAAAGGCTTTACGAGAGCATTTTGGGTCAGCAACACAGTCGAACTGTTTGAGCGTATGGCATATTATGCCGTTTTTATCGTTCTCACTATTTATCTATCTTCCATTTTAGGTTTTAATGATTTCGAAGCAAGTATGATTTCCGGGCTTTTTTCCGGTGGATTGTATCTGCTTCCTATTTTTTCCGGTGCTTATGCTGACAAGATCGGTTTCCGGAAATCAATGATTATAGCATTTTCCTTATTATCCATCGGATATTTAGGGTTGGGTGTACTGCCCACTTTACTGGAAGCTGCCGGTTTGGTTAGTTATGGTGCCACTACTCAATTTAATGGTTTGCCTGATAGCTATACCCGGTGGATCATCGTGCCGGTTTTGTTTGTGCTTATGGTGGGAGGTTCTTTCATTAAGTCCATTATCTCCGCTTCTGTGGCTAAAGAAACAACGGAAGCAACCCGTGCCCGTGGTTATTCCATATTTTATATGATGGTAAATGTGGGTGCTTTCACCGGTAAAACGATTATCGATCCTTTGCGTAATGTCATTGGTGAACAAGCGTATATCTATATTAATTATTTCTCCGGTGCGATGACAATAGTTGCTTTACTTGCTGTTATTCTTCTTTATAAATCGATGCATACGGCAGGTGAAGGAAAAAGTCTCCATGAGATTGGACAGGGATTTATGCGAATCATCACAAACTGGCGTTTATTGATTCTTATTTTGATTGTTACTGGTTTCTGGATGGTGCAACAGCAGCTTTATGCCACTATGCCTAAATATGTGATTCGTATGGCTGGCGAGACGGCAAAACCGGGTTGGATTGCCAATGTGAATCCGTTTGTGGTGGTTTGCTGCGTTAGTTTTATCACCCGTTTGATGGCCAAACGCAGTGCGATTACTTCGATGAATGTGGGAATGTTTTTGATTCCTATTTCGGCATTACTGATGGCATGTGGAAATCTGCTGGGTAATGATCTTATTACAGGCATGAGTAATATTACTCTGATGATGATTGCAGGTATAGTTGTGCAGGCGCTTGCCGAATGTTTCATTTCACCGCGTTATCTGGAATATTTCTCTTTACAGGCTCCTAAAGGAGAAGAAGGAATGTATTTAGGATTCAGTCATTTGCATTCATTCCTTTCTTCCATTTTCGGTTTTGGTCTGGCGGGAATTTTGCTCACTAAATATTGTCCGGATCCGGCTTTGTTCGAGACGCGGGAAGCATGGGAGGCAGCTAGCGGAAATGCCCATTATATATGGTATTACTTTGCTGCTATAGGCCTGATTGCCGCTGTAGCGCTACTATTATTTGCAAAAATCACCGAATCCATCGACAAAAAGAAGGAGGCTTCTCGGTAATTCTCTGCTTTTTTATGTATATTTGCCGTCACTTTGCTGTAAAAGTTGACGGCATTTTGCATTTTAATAAAGAGGATAAAACATGAAAGTAAAATTTATAAGCCTGGCGAGTGGCAGTAGCGGGAACTGTTATTATCTGGGCACTGAAACCTATGGGATACTGATAGATGCCGGAATCGGCATACGTACTATCAAAAAATCACTGAAAGATTATAATATCTTGATGGATAGTATTCGTGCGGTATTTATAACGCACGATCATGCTGACCATATTAAAGCAGTGGGTAATCTGGGAGAAAAAATGAACATTCCTGTTTATACAACCGCACGTATTCATGCTGGAATTAATCGTAGCTATTGTATGACGGAGAAACTTAGCTCGTCAGTTCGTTATCTGGAAAAGCAAGAGCCTATGACGCTGGAAGATTTTCACATCGAATCTTTTGAAGTGCCACACGATGGAACGGACAATGTGGGGTATTGCATTGAAATTGATGGCAAAGTCTTTTCTTTCTTAACCGACCTTGGAGAGATTACTCCTACAGCTGCTCATTATATCAGTAAAGCCCATTATCTGATACTTGAAGCCAACTACGATGAGGAAATGCTCAAAATGGGGCCTTATCCTCAATATCTGAAAGAACGGATTGCAAGTAAAACCGGACACATGAGTAACTCTGATACTGCAGAGTTTCTGGCGGAAAATATTACTGAACATTTGCGATATATCTGGTTATGCCATTTAAGTAAAGACAATAATCACCCGGAGCTGGCTTATAAAACGGTGGAATGGAAATTAAAGAACAAAGGTGTTATTGTAGGCAAAGATGTGCAACTACTTGCTTTAAAGCGAAATACGCCTTCCGAGCTTTATGTGTTCGAATAAAGACGAAAAAAAGATAGTAAAAAAGCTGCATGATTGTTTGGTCAAATAAAATAAAAGACCTACTTTTGCAACCGCAAACGAGGAATTAAGCACTCTTAGCTCAGTTGGTAGAGCAACTGACTCTTAATCAGTGGGTCCAGGGTTCGAATCCCTGAGGGTGTACAAATTCGACGTTGCAATAAAAATAAAATGTTGCACTCTTAGCTCAGCTGGTAGAGCAATTGACTCTTAATCAATGGGTCCAGGGTTCGAGTCCCTGAGGGTGTACAAAGATTATTAAAAGGAGAACTTAAAAGGTTCTCCTTTTTTGTTAAGAGTCTTTATTGTTACAGTTCAGCTATAGGAATAAAAAATACCGCTACTCAAAGCTATATTCGACTTTGGTAGCGGTATTTTTTTATAGTGTACTACTATCTATTAGAACTTGAAGAAGTTCTTGGCATTGTTGTAGCTGATATCTTCAATCATTTGGTTTACACGCTCCATTTCAGATACCGGAATTTCTCCGTTTTCTACGTCACGTCCTACCAGGTTACACAATGTACGGCGGAAATATTCATGACGCGGGTAGGATAGGAATGAACGAGAGTCGGTCAACATACCTACGAAGCGGCTCAAAAGACCGAGTACTGACAAAGCATTCATTTGTTTTTCCATACCATCCTTTTGATCGAGGAACCACCATCCGGAACCAAATTGGATTTTTCCCGGGATAGAACCATCCTGGAAGTTACCCAGCATTGTTGCAATTACTTCGTTGGCGCATGGGTTCAAGTTGTAGAGGATTGTTTTAGTCAATTTGCCATTAGTGTTTAGGCGATCAAGGAATTTAGCCATTGCTTTGGCAGTTGTGAATTCACCGATAGAGTCGAAACCTGTATCAGCACCCAGTAATTTAAACATCTTCGTGTTATTGTTACGAATAGCGCCGTAATGGAATTGTTGAGTCCATCCTTTTTCCCAGTCCATTTCACCGAAGATCACAAGCATTGCTGATTTGAATTTCAGAATTTCTTCCTTGGTCAATTCTGCGCCACCATATACCTTATTAAAGATGGCTTTGATTTCAGCATCTGTATAATCTTCTGCGTAGAATTCTTCAATACCATGGTCAGACAGACGGCAGCCTTGTTCTGCGAAGAAGTCATGACGTTTGCGCAAAGCAGCGATCATATCATCAAAGTTGGAGATGATAACACCACTTACCTCTGCCAGTTTTTCTACATAACTGCGGAAATCTGCAGGGACTTCTACAGCCATAGCCTTATCAGGACGCCATGTTGGTAACATCTTGATTTCAAATCCGCTTTCGCGTGTTTTGATATGATATTCCAATGAATCGATAGGATCATCCGTTGTGCAAACGGCTTCTACATGATAACGACGCATCATTCCACGAGCTGAATATTCGGGTTGAGACAGTTTCTCGTTACATTCATCGTAAATTTCACGTGCGGTTTGTGGATTCAATATTTTATTGATACCAAATGCCGTTTTCAGTTCAAGGTGAGTCCAGTGGTACAATGGGTTGCGGAAAGTGTAAGGTACTGTTTCCGCCCATTTTTCAAATTTTTCCCAGTCTGTGGTATCTTTTCCCGTACAGAAACGTTCGTCTACACCGTTTGTACGCATTGCACGCCATTTGTAGTGGTCACCGCCCAACCAGATTTCAGTCAGTGATTTAAACTTGTAGTCGTCAGCTACCATTTGAGGGATAAGGTGACAGTGATAGTCGATGATCGGCATTTTAGCCGCATGCTCGTGATACAACTTTTGCGCAGTTTCTGTTTGCAGCAAGAAGTTTTCGTCCATGAAGTTCTTCATTATTACTGTGTTTTAAGTATATAAAATTATTACTTTCTATATTTATACCTATATAGTATTGATTTTAAAGCTAATAGGCGTAAATCTTGTTTTAGTTTTATTAACCGTTATCGAACACAAAAATAGAAAATTTACTTGGAGTAACAAAATAATTCGTATATTTGCAGCGATTATTTATAATATTTAAGTTTTAGCACTATGGAGGACCAGAACTATACCATTAAAGACATTGCCCGTATGGCCGGTGTTTCCGCCGGAACGGTTGACAGGGTGTTGCACAATCGCGGTGACGTGTCTCCCAAAAGCAAAGCCAAAGTACAAAAGGTGTTGGATGAGATTCATTATCAGCCCAATGTGTTTGCTATCGGTTTGGCTGCTAAAAAGAAATATTCTTTCCTCTGTTTGATACCTTATTATATAGAGCATGATTATTGGCATTCGGTAGTAGGGGGGATTGAGCGTGCCCGGCAAGAATTACGTCCTTTTAATGTGAGTATAGATTATTTGTGCTATCACCATGGGGATGAGAAGAGTTATCAGGAAGCCTGCCTTTCTATAAAAGAAAAGAATGTGGATGCGGTATTGATTTCTCCGAATTTTCGGGAAGAGACACTGGCGCTGACAGCCTATTTACAGGAAAATAAGATTGCTTATGCTTTTGTCGATTTCAATATGGAAGAAGCGAAAGCGTTGACGTATATCGGGCAGGATTCATATAAGAGCGGATATATCGCAGCGAAAATATTGATGCGCAATTATTCGGCAGGAGAAGGCCAGGAGTTGGTTTTGTTTTTAAGTAACAATAAAGATAATCCGGCTGAAATACAGATGCAACGCCGTTTGGATGGTTTTATGAGTTACATTGCCGAAGAATATAATAACTTGGTAATCCATGAGGTAGTACTTAATAAATCCGATCAGGAAAGTAACCAACAGACATTGGATGAGTTTTTTCAGGCGCATCCGAAGGCTTTACTGGGAGTTGTATTTAATTCCAGAGTGTATCAGTTGGGAGAGTATCTTCGTCATGCGGGACGTAGCATGAAAGGACTGATAGGATATGACCTTCTGAAAGCAAACGTAGATTTATTAAAATCCGGTGATGTGCATTATTTAATCGGGCAACGTCCGGGTTTGCAAGGATATTGTGGGGTGAAGGCGTTGTGCGACCATGTCGTGTTTAAGAAGTCTGTTGAACCTGTAAAATACATGCCTATTGATATCCTGATAAAGGAAAACATTGATTTTTATTTTGAATTTGTATAATATCAACTTTATAAATTACAACTAACATGAAAGCATTAAACAAAGAAACTGCTCCTAAAACACAACGTCCGGAGCGTATTATCCAATTTGGCGAAGGTAACTTTTTGCGTGCATTTGTAGATTGGATTATTTATAACATGAACCAGAAAGCTGATTTCAACAGCAGTGTAGTAGTGGTTCAACCGATTGATAAAGGTATGGTCGATATGCTGAATGCACAGGATGATCTTTATCATGTAAACCTTCAAGGATTGGATAAAGGAGAGGCTGTTAACAGCTTGACAATGATTGATGTAATCAGCCGCGCTTTAAACCCATATACTCAAAATGACGAGTTTATGAAGTTGGCAGAGCAACCTGAAATGCGTTTTGTTATTTCAAACACTACAGAGGCTGGTATTGCTTTTGATCCGGCTTGTAAACTTGAGGATGCTCCTGCTTCATCTTATCCGGGTAAGCTGACTCAATTACTCTATCATCGTTTTAAAACATTCAATGGTGATAAGACAAAAGGTTTGATTATTTTCCCTTGCGAGCTTATTTTCCTGAATGGTCATAAGTTGAAAGAAACAATTTATCAATATATTGAATTGTGGAACCTGGGTAATGAGTTTAAAACTTGGTTTGAAGAAGCTTGTGGTGTATATGCAACATTGGTAGACCGTATTGTTCCGGGATTCCCGCGCAAGGATATTGCTGCTATCAAAGAAAAACTGCAATATGATGATAATCTGGTTGTTCAGGCTGAAGTTTTCCATTTGTGGGTTATTGAAGCTCCGCAGGAAGTTGCAAAAGAGTTCCCGGCTGACAAGGCAGGCTTGAATGTATTATTTGTACCGTCAGAAGCTCCTTATCACGAACGTAAGGTTACTTTGTTGAATGGCCCGCATACTGTTCTTTCTCCGGTTGCCTATCTCTCGGGAGTGAATATTGTACGTGATGCTTGCCAGCACGAAGTGATTGGCAAATATATCCACAAGGTAATGTTTGACGAACTGATGGAAACTTTGAACTTGCCGAAGGATGAGTTGGAGAAATTTGCAAATGATGTATTGGAACGCTTCAACAATCCGTTCGTGGATCATGCAGTAACCAGCATCATGCTGAATTCTTTCCCTAAATACGAAACTCGTGATTTGCCGGGATTGAAGACTTATCTGGAACGTAAAGGTGAACTTCCTAAAGGACTGGTACTTGGTTTAGCCGCTATCATTACTTATTATAAAGGTGGTGTACGTGCTGATGGTGCTGAAATTGTTCCGAATGATGCTCCTGAAATCATGAACCTGCTGAAAGAACTTTGGGCAACAGGTTGCACAAAGAAAGTTGCTGAAGGTGTTCTGGCTGCAGATTTTATCTGGGGAGAAGATTTGAATAAGATCCCGGGATTGACAGAAGCCGTAAAAGCTGATTTGGATTCTATCCAGGAAAAAGGAATGCTTGAGACCGTTAAAGGTATTCTGTAATTAGAAGACTAAATAAAAAATAGCGCCACTTGTTCAGAGAACAGTGGCGCTATTTTTTATTATCAAGTTATTTATTATTCTTGTTCAGCCGTATGCAAAATAAATGTAGTAGCTCCAATTGTCACAATAGCGCCATCTTCAATACGTACACGGTCTTTATCTCCCAGAATTTCATTCATAAGGAAAGTACCTGTGAGACTAGGAGCATCTCGTAATGTGTAGACTAGCTTTCCTTGCTTATTACGCTTTATATTGATGATGCAATGGCGTCGATCCATGCTCATATCACCACTTTCAATGGGAGTATTAATGTTTGTTCCTACACAACGGCGGCCTATGACATTGTCACCTTCCTGCAAGGGAAGTAACTGTTTAAAACCAAATACATTTTCGATTACAGTGATATATCCGAACTCTTCTTTATGAGATTCAGCTTCTTCTTCCAGGTTTTCTTCCTTTCTAAGAGCCTTAACTTTACTTTTTCCTAACCGGATACTGAATTGCTTGCCACAATGTTCGCATTCAAATACCAGTGATTGGCCTTCACTATACTTGGTTTCATCAAAATAAAGATAATTCTCACATTTAGGACAAAGGACTCGTTTCATGCTTTTTAAAAGGGATTTTTATTTAGCCAGTAACCAGGCATTCTTATAAGTTTCGTTTTTTCTTAGCTCAAGTAATTGCTTGGTCGCTTCATCACGGTTGTTAAATGAACTGATACTGACACGTACTTTACCATCAGTGTTCAGAGCTTTTGCATCTGCAAATCCTTTTGATTTTAATTGGTTCGCAATAACTTCTGCATCTTTCAGGCTGATTCCTCCTGCCACAATGATATGAAAAGGATGATTTGCACTTTCTTGAGATTTCACCGCAGGAGCAGGAGTCGCTGTTTCCTGTTTTACCACTTTCACTTCTCTTACTGCGATCGGTTTGGAAGTCTTGGCTTTATCCGTTGTATGCTTTTTAGCAGATGAAGTTTTGGTTGAAGCAGAAGAAGCAGAAAGCTTCTTTGCTTGTTGCGCAACATCGTTCTTAACATAAACAGGAGTTACTGCAACCGATTGCTTTTCTATTTGCTCAAAAAGCTCGCTGGGCAATAACTGTGCATAATTGTTCTTTTGAACGTCGGTATTCTCTACCGGAGTTGAAAAGGCAAAGAACAGTACGATGGCAGCAATCATTGCTGCAGCATTGCGGAGATACGCGCGGTTGATACTAATTTCAAAAGTCTTCTTTTCCTTTTCCTGATAAGTCGGTACCAATACTTTTTCTTTCTGCTGCAGAGCTGAAAGTTCATGTATTTCAAAAGAGTCGAGACCATATAATGAAGGAGTTGTTATCTTATAATCATAAGGAACGAACTCGTAGTTGCCATAAATGTTAGATTGAATCTCGCCTATATTATCCAGATGGGCTTTCCCTTCCTCATGAAGGAGACCGATAAATTCGTTTACTTCTTTTTCTACTATACGGCTGGCGTCAGCAAAACTTGTGTCGTATGCTGACATATAAGATTGCACCAGTACGCCGTCATTCAGTTTTAATTGAGGATTAAAACCGATTGTACGGGTAGGAGGTAAAAATATATTTTCTTCCTTTACGCGGGTTGCGGGCGAATAATGTGCTACAAAACCACCAAATCCCGGAACAATGACGCAGTCGTTTTCCAGTAGTAAAGTCTCTATATGTTGTGCCAATTCAATCATGTCTGCAAAATTAAGAGATAAATTGAATATATCCCAGAAAACTTCGAAAAATTCACTACTTTTGCATCGTTTTATTTATCACTATCAATAATGAACTATATACAGACAGAAATAGACGGAGTATGGCTGATCGAGCCTAGAGTTTTCTCCGATGAACGGGGCTATTTTATGGAAGCCTATAAGAAAGAAGAGTTTGAAGCCAATATTGGTCCCGTAAACTTTATACAGGACAACGAGTCGAAATCATCTTTTGGTGTATTGCGTGGATTGCACTATCAAAAAGGAGAACATAGTCAGGCGAAACTAGTTCGTGTTCTTAAAGGAGAAGTGCTCGACGTTGCCGTTGATTTGCGTAAATCATCGCCTACGTTTGGAAAGCATGTTTGTGTATTGCTTAGTGAAGAAAACAAGAGACAATTTTTTATTCCCCGTGGTTTTGCTCATGGCTTTGCTGTCTTGAGTGAAGAAGCTGTTTTTACATATAAGGTAGATAACAAGTATGCTCCGCAGGCAGAAGCCTCTATTTTATATAATGACGAAGCATTGGGGATCGACTGGCCGTTGGCAGAGTCGCAAATGTTATTATCTGCGAAAGACAGAGAGGGAACTGCTTTCAAGGACGCCGTTTATTTTGAATGAATTTCTAAACAAACAATAGATTAAGTATGAAAATTGCAATCGTGGGAACAGGGTATGTGGGTCTGGTGTCAGGCACATGTTTTGCCGAAATTGGCGTGAATGTAACGTGCGTGGACACGAACAAAGAGAAAATCGAATCTTTGCAAAAGGGGAACATCCCAATTTATGAAAATGGATTGGAAGAGATGGTACTCCGTAATATGAAGGCAAAGCGATTGAAGTTTACTACCTCATTGGAAAGTTGTTTGGATGAAGTGGAAGTTATATTCAGTGCAGTTGGGACTCCTCCGGATGAAGATGGCAGCGCTGATTTGAAATACGTATTGGAGGTGGCCCGTACCATTGGTCGCAACATGAAACAGTATAAATTGGTAGTTACCAAAAGTACCGTTCCGGTAGGCACTGCCAGTAAGGTTCGTGCGGTTATTCAGGAAGAACTGGATAAGAGAGGCGTGAAGGTTGATTTTGATGTGGCTTCTAATCCGGAATTCCTTAAAGAAGGAAATGCTATCAGTGACTTTATGAGCCCGGACCGCGTGGTAGTGGGAGTGGAGTCGGCACGTGCGGAGAAATTGATGTCCAAACTATATAAACCATTCTTATTGAATAATTTCCGTGTGATTTTCATGGATATTCCGTCTGCGGAAATGACTAAATATGCGGCAAATTCGATGCTGGCAACCCGTATAAGCTTTATGAATGATATTGCAAACTTGTGCGAGATTGTTGGTGCGGATGTGAATATGGTGCGTAGCGGAATAGGTTCGGATACCCGTATCGGACGTAAGTTTCTGTATCCAGGCATCGGATATGGTGGTTCTTGTTTCCCAAAAGATGTGAAGGCATTGATTAAAACGGCAGAACAGAATGGTTATACCATGCGGGTACTTACAGCTGTGGAAGAAGTGAATGAGAACCAAAAAAGCGTCTTGTTCGAAAAGCTAGTGAAGCAGTTTAATGGTGATTTGCAAGGTAAGACAGTTGCTTTGTGGGGATTGGCATTTAAACCGGAAACGGATGATATGCGTGAGGCTCCGGCATTAGTCCTGATTGATAGATTGCTCAAAGCTGGTTGTAAAGTACGTGCATACGATCCGGCTGCCACGCAAGAATGTAAGCGTAGGATTGGCGACACCATCTATTATGCTTGCGATATGTACGATGCCGTACTGGATGCTGATGTGTTGATGCTGGTTACCGAATGGAAAGAATTCCGTCTGCCTTCATGGGCCGTTATCAAGAAAACGATGTCCCGGCAGATTGTGTTGGACGGGCGTAATATATATGATAAAAAAGAGATGGAAGAACTCGGATTTATTTATCACTGTATTGGTAAATAAAAAAATAAGAGTATCTTTATACAAAACTAAAATAGATGATGAAAAATGTGGCTGTATCGTTAATGGCAATCTTTTTCGCGGCATGTAGCGGCAATAAGAATCCCCATTCTCTTCAACAAGAGAAGGAGGATCTTAGTGCAAAAGGGCTACTGCAGGGAATTTGGCTGGACGATGAAACGGAGAGCCCGTTGATGCGTGTAGAAGGAGATACTATCTACTATGCAGATGTACAAAGTACTCCCATTGCATTTAAAATAATACGGGATACTCTTTATACTTATGGAAATGATACTACTTATTACAAGATTGATAAGCAGGCAGAACATATATTCTGGTTTCATTCCATAACGGATGATGTGATTAAGTTGCATAAATCCGAAGATGCCAATGATTCAATCTATTTTGTCCGTCAGGAATTAGTAATTCCGGCATATACGGAAGTAACCAAACGCGATAGTGTAGTGACCTATAATGGCACTCGCTATCGCGCATACGTATATATTAATCCTTCTAAAATGAGAGTCATCAAGACGACTTATTCCGAAGACGGGATTAGCATGGATAATGTATACTATGATAATGTGATGCACATTTGTGTGTATGAAGGTAAAAAGAGCCTGTTTGCCAGCGATGTTACCAAACAGATGTTTGACGAAGTACTTCCTGTCGATTTTCTGGAGCAATCCATCCTGTCAGATACAAAGTTTGTGAAAGTAGACCGGAACGGTTTTCATTATCAAGCTGTCCTGGCCATTCCGGAAACTTCTATATATAGCATTGTAAATATGGAAGTAAGTTTTAAAGGAGATTTGACTATTACTTCATCCAAATAAAAAAGCACCATACATTCAGATCGTATAGTGCCGGATTAAAAAAGCCTTGCTTTAATTTTGTCTGGGGGGAGACGGACGGTTATTTCTCTTTCCTCCGTTATTATTATTCCTTTTTCCCCGGAAATCTTTTCTTTTGTAGTTGCCACCCTTGCCCTTGCTAAAAGAACGTGGCTTGTATTCCGGAGCTTCTCCCAATTCTTCGGGAATAGGAATTTTATAAATCTCTTTTTCCAGGAAGTTCTCAATACTTTTGAAGTTACTTTGTTCTTTCTCGCTGATGAACGTAAGTGCTACACCATCATTGTTGGCACGTGCTGTACGTCCGATACGGTGTACATAGTCTTCGCTGTCGTGAGGCACGTCGAAGTTGATAACCAGGCGGATATCATCGATATCTATACCACGTGCAACGATGTCCGTAGCTACCAATATATTGATTCGTCCGGCTTTAAACTCATGCATAACAGTTTCCCGTTGAGCCTGTTCCAGATCCGAATGCATTTCCCCTACGTTCAGTTTCATGGATTTCAAAGCCTTGGCTACTTCCTTGACCTTGATTTTAGAAGATGCAAAGACAATCACACGTTCCGGAACTTCATCCATAAAAAGACTGCGTATGATTCCCAGCTTTTGATTTTCGTAGCAAACGTATGCTGCCTGAATAATCTTTTCTGCAGGTTTGGAAACTGCGAGCTTTATCTCTGACGGATTATTTAAGATTGTGTTTGCCAATTGCTGAATCTTTGCAGGCATTGTTGCAGAAAACATGATTGTCTGTCGTTCCTTCGGCAGATATTTCGCAATTTGCATGATATCTTCATAGAATCCCATGTCGAGCATCCGGTCCGCTTCATCCAGAATAAAATAAGAAACCTTGGAAAGATCTACATATCCAAGGCTTAAATGGGCGATCAGACGTCCGGGAGTAGCAATAACAACATCAGCTCCTAAAGTGAGTCCTTTTTTCTGTTGTTCGAACAATATTCCATCATTTCCACCGTATACGGCAACACTCGATACCGGCATGAAATAGGAAAACCCTTCCATTTGCTGGTCGATCTGTTGGGCCAATTCCCGGGTAGGAGACATGATGACACAATTAATCGCATCTTCCGGATGTTTACCTTCAGATAATTTATTCAATACAGGCAGTAGAAACGCGGCCGTTTTACCTGTTCCTGTCTGTGCTACTGCGATCAAATCTTTACCCTCAAGTATGATTGGAATTGCCTGCTCCTGTATAGGCGTACATTCGTCAAATCGCATGGCATCAAGCGCCTCAAGCACATTTGCATTTAATTGTAGTTCGGAAAACTTCATTCTTTTATTTAATTTGTCAGCAAAGATAATCTATTTTTTGGTCTAATTACATATTCAAGTAAGAATCTTTGAATCCGAGGAAATAGAGCACTCCATCCAGCCCGATGGTGTTGATCGATTGCTTGGCATTTGCCACCACTTTAGGCTTTGCGTGGAAAGCAATTCCCAGTCCGGCAACCCCTAGCATAGGGAGGTCGTTAGCTCCGTCTCCTACGGCTATGGTCTGTGCAATATCCACCTTTTCCACTTGTGCAATGAGGCGGAGCAGTTCGGCTTTCCGTTTTCCGTCTACTACATCTCCCAGGTAACGTCCGGTCAGTTTGCCGTCGATGATTTCCAGTTCGTTGGCATAGACGTAATCTATACCGTATTTCTTTTGCAGGTATTGGCCGAAATAAGTGAATCCTCCCGAAAGGATGGCGATTTTGTAACCGTACTTCTTCAATACATACATCAGCCGTTCTACGCCCTCCGTGATAGGCAGGCTCTCGGCTATTTCCTGCATGACCGATTCGTCCAGCCCTTTCAATAGTGCTACACGGCGGGTAAAGCTCTCTGTAAAGTCTATTTCTCCACGCATGGCGCTTTCCGTGATGGCCTTTACTTCGTCGCCTACACCGGCACGGATAGCCAGTTCGTCAATCACCTCTGTTTCGATTAATGTAGAGTCCATATCAAAACAGATCAGACGGCGCATACGACGGTACATATTATCCTGTTGGAAAGAAAAGTCCATTTCCAGTTCGCTGGCCAACTTCATCAGCTTCTCCTGCATCGCAATGCGATCTTTCGGAGTACCTCTCACTGAAAATTCGATGCAAGCCCTGGTGCGTGTATCTGCCTGACATTCATCCAACGGGATACGACCTGTCAGACGTTTGATAGCATCAATATTCATGCCCTGCTCGGCCAATATACTTGTAGCGGCAGAAATCTGTCGGGCGGAAAGCTTGCGTCCCAGAACCGTCAGGATATAACGGTTTTTCCCTTGCATACCTACCCAGTTTTCATATTGCTCGGTGGTGATAGGTTCAAACCGGATGGTCACTCCCAGAGAAGAAGCCTTGAACAACAGTTCCTTCATAATGAATCCGGAATGTCTTTCTTCACTCTTGAACAGGATACCCAGCGATAATGTATTATGAATATCTGCCTGGCCGATATCGAGAATCGTGGCATCATATTTGGCAAGGATTTCGGTCACGGAAGCAGTCAGTCCCGGGCGATCTTCGCCGGTAACTCGAATCAGAATCAATTCAGTATTTGATGGTTGCATAAAAAATAGACTTTAACTCTGCAAAAGTAGAGAAAAAAGTTCGTTTTTATGCTAAATAACATAAAAAGTTATACCCCAAAAGTGAGATTTTTGCTTATTTGCTTGGAAGTTAATTTAATATTTACTTACCTTTGCACCCGGTTTCAAAAATAAAGGCTCTGATAATCAGCGGATTCCTCTTCGCCTGATGCCTGAAAAGACAATGTTTCGGGAAGAAACCACTGTTTAAGGACAGTCCCGGATAGTATTAACTAAAACCGAATTACATGAAGCATGTAAAATGGATTTTTGTTGTATTACTGATTTGTTCCTTGACCGCTTTCGTTGAGAAAGACAAACCTACCGGAGGTTTGAGTGAGGGTGACGTAGCCCCTGATTTTAAAATCGAATCTACGTCAAACGGGCAACCCGCCTTTAAATTGGGAAATTTGAAAGGTAAATATGTGTTGCTAAGTTTTTGGGCAAGTTATGACGCGCAGTCCCGGATGCAAAATGTAAGTTTGAGCAATGCGCTTCGTTCTTCTCATAATGTGGAAATGGTTTCTATTTCATTTGACGAATATCAGTCAATATTTAAGGAAACCGTTCGTAAGGATCAAATAGTTACGCCCACTTGTTTCGTGGAAACAGAAGGCGAGGATTCCGGCTTATTTAAGAAGTACCGTTTAAACCGGGGATTCACTAACTATTTATTGGATGGAAATGGTGTAATTATAGCCAAAAACATCTCTGCTGCAGATCTTTCTGCTTATGTAAAAGAAGTCGGTTAACGATTTTAAGAATGTAAGGAGAAAGAGGGATTTTCCAAATCACCGTCAGGTGAAAACAATGGAGAATAGACAAAAGAGGAAATGGATACAACAAAAAAGTTCCGCCTACACTTGCATTAGCAAGAATAGGCGGAACTTCTACTTTTATACTCTTCGTTTATCCGGTGCATCTAAAACCTTGGGGCAATCTATGGATAGAATCCGTGAAGATTGCGGAAGGCTTGCCTACCTTTTATTTAGGCGCCTTCTGGTACAAGAAGAATGCGATACCCGCATAAAGGATATTAGGAATCCAGACTGCAACGGCAGGTGGCACATTTCCGTTCACGGCAAAGGTGGAAGTAATCGTCTGGAACAGGATATAAGAGAAACTTAATCCTAATCCGATACCCAGATGAAGCCCCATACCGCCTTTCGTTTTTCGGGACGAAAGCGATACACCGATGATGGTAAGGATGAAAGAGGCGAACGACATAGCGATTCGTTTGTGATATTCAATCTCAAACTCCTTGATGTTGGCAAATCCTCTTCGTTTCTGTTTGGCGATATAATCGCTTAATTCGGGACTGGTCAGCATTTCCTGCTGGTTTTTCATGATAAGAAAGTCGGAAGGTTCCATGTTGATGATAGAGTCTATCCGGTCTCCTTTAGTGATTTTTTCCTTTAAACCATCCAGTTCGCGTACCATATAATCGTGGATCGTCCATTTATGAACGGTGGTGGTGTCGTAGGTAATCCGTCGTGCAGTTAAATGTGAAACCAGCTTTTTATCCACAAATTTGTCCAATGAAAAGCGGTTACCGGTTTTCATTGCGTTGTTATAGTTGTCGATATATGCAATCACTCCGCTATCCACTTCCAGCTGCACATTGCTTACCGAGTTTTGTTTCTTTGGTTTGATATACCGGTCTTCAAAATTCAGACGCGTAACACTTCCTTTCGGAATCACATACGAACTTAGTGTGAAGGTGACCAATGCGATGATAGCGGCAGAAATCATATAAGGGCGCATCATCCTTTTAAAGCTCATGCCGGTGGAGAACATCGCGATAATTTCGGAGTTTTCTGCCAGTTTGGAGGTAAAGAAAATAACAGCAATGAATACGAACAACGGACTGAACAGATTGGAGAAATAGGGGATAAAGTTCATGTAGTATTCAAAGATAATTTTATCCCATGGAGCTTCATGCTCCATTAGTTTGTCCATCTTTTCGTTGAAGTCAAATACCACTGCAATAGAAATGATTAGTGCAATAGCAAATACGTATGTCCCCAAGAACTTCTTGATGATATACCAGTCCAGCCGTTTTATAAATCGATTGCTTTTCATTTCTTATAATCTAGTTGATACTCTTTTGACCATCATCGGCTTCCAGGTCGAGAAATCTCCGGCGATAATATGCTTTCTTGCTTCCCCTGCCAGCCACAGATAGAATGCCAGATTATGTATGGAGGCAATTTGCATAGCCAGTAGCTCTTGCGCATGGAAAAGATGGCGCAAATAAGCCTTGCTGTACAATGTATCCACGCAAGAGGCTCCGTCGGCTTCGATAGGAGAGAAGTCCGTTTCCCATTTCTTGTTCCGCATATTGATAATGCCATCTTTGGTGAACAACATGCCATTTCGTCCGTTTCTTGTAGGCATAACGCAGTCGAACATATCCACGCCGCGTTCTATTCCTTCAAGAATGTTGACAGGAGTTCCGACACCCATCAGGTAACGGGGTTTGTCTTTGGGGAGTATTTCATTGACAATCTCGATCATTTCGTACATCTTGTCTACCGGTTCGCCTACCGCCAAACCACCGATGGCATTCCCGTCAGCACCTTTGGACGCTACAAACTCTGCAGATTGCTTGCGCAGGTCGGGATAAACACATCCCTGCACGATGGGGAAGAGAGACTGATTATAACCGTATTTAGGTTCTGTCTCGTTAAAACGTTGTATACAACGGTCGAGCCATCTGTGGGTTAATCCTAATGACTTTTTGGCATACTCGTAATCCGAGTCGCCCGGAGGACATTCGTCAAAAGCCATCATAATATCCGCACCGATGGTACGTTCTATGTCCATCACCTTCTCCGGAGTGAAGATGTGCTTGCTTCCGTCGATATGCGAACGAAATTCGGCTCCTTCTTCACGCAGCTTTCTGATTCCGGCTAATGAAAATACCTGAAAACCACCGCTGTCAGTCAGCATGGGGCGGTCGAAACCGTTGAAACGGTGCAGCCCGCCTGCTTTCTCGATCACATCCAGTCCCGGACGCAAATAGAGGTGATAGGTATTACCCAGAATAATCTGTGCCTGGATATCTTCTTTCAATTCGGTCAGATGTACTCCCTTCACAGTGCCCAGTGTGCCCACCGGCATGAAGATAGGTGTTTGTATCTGCCCGTGGTCTGTTGTTATCAGACCGGCACGGGCATTACTTTTAGTGTCTGTATATTGTAACTCAAATGTCATTCCTGGCTGGGTTTCTTAACAGATAAATCAATAGGATCCGCTACTTTCTCGTTAGTCAATGCAATAGCGAATACCTCTCTTATATCGTTTACATAGTGGAAAGTCAGTCCTTTCAAATAAATATCCTGAATTTCATCTATGTTCTTTTTGTTCTCGGCACTCATGATGATTTCCTTGATTCCGGCACGTTTGGCTGCCAATATTTTCTCTTTGATGCCACCCACAGGAAGCACTTTGCCGCGAAGAGTGATTTCTCCCGTCATGGCAATGTTGGCTTTCACTTTTCTTTGAGTCAGGGCAGAAGCCAGTGAAGTGGCCATCGTGATACCTGCTGACGGACCATCTTTCGGAATAGCCCCTTCAGGAACGTGGATATGGATATTCCAGTTGTCAAAAATCTCTTCATCCAGACTAAGAACAGAAGCGTGCGCCTTGATATATTCAAGTGCCAGCATGGCAGATTCTTTCATCACATCTCCCAGGTTACCTGTCAGTGTGAGACGTCCGCCCTTGCCACGGCTCAAACTGGTTTCTACAAATAAGATTTCGCCCCCGACAGCTGTCCATGCCAATCCGGTGACTACACCTGCGTAATCATTTCCCTGATACTTGTCGCGTGTATATTCCGGTGCTCCAAGGAAATCATACAAATCTGTCGGTTTGATTTCCGCCTTGGCAAAATAACCGTCCGTAGCATATTGGCGGGCCGATTTGCGAAGAATCTTACCGATCTTCTTTTCCAGCTCACGAACACCGCTTTCACGGGTATATGACTCGATTATGGCTTCCAGTGTATCTTTGGGAAGTTTAATATCTGTCTTTTTGAGTCCGTTGGCTTCCAGCTCTTTGGGCAGCAGATGCTTGCGGGCAATCTCTACTTTTTCTTCTGTGATGTATCCGCTTACTTCAATCAATTCCATACGGTCGAGCAATGGACCGGGGATTGTATTCAGGTTATTGGCTGTTGCAATAAACAATACCTTGGAGAGATCATAGTCTACATCCAGGAAGTTATCATGGAAAGATGTGTTCTGTTCCGGGTCGAGCACTTCCAGCAATGCAGAAGAAGGGTCTCCCTGACGGTCGGCGCTGACTTTGTCTATTTCATCCAGGATGAAGACAGGATTGGACGCACCGGCTTTTATTAAGCTCTTGATAATTCGTCCGGGCATAGCACCGATATAAGTCTTACGGTGACCGCGAATCTCTGCTTCGTCATGCACACCACCTAAAGACATACGTACATATTTCCGTTTGAGCGCAGATGCGATGGATTTTCCAAGAGATGTTTTACCTACTCCCGGAGGGCCATACAAGCAGATAATCGGTGATTTCATATCACCTTTCAGCTTTAATACGGCTAAGTGTTCCAAAATACGCTCTTTTACTTTCTCCAGTCCGTAATGGTCTTTGTTCAACGTCTTTTCTGCGTTTTTAAGGTTCAGATTGTCAGTTGTATAAGTACCCCATGGGAGATTGAGCATCGTTTGCAGATAGTTGAGCTGTACGCTGTAATCCGGAGATTGCGGATGAGTGCGTTCCAGTTTGGCAAGTTCTTTCATGAACGTGTCTCTGACTTCTAAATTCCAGCGCATTCTTTCTGCCTTCTGGCGCATTTCCTCTATTTCCTGCTCCTGACCGCCACCACCCAGTTCATCCTGGATGGTTTTGATCTGCTGTTGCAGGAAGTATTCGCGTTGCTGCTGGTCGATATCTTCGCGGGCACGCATTTGGATGGATGCCTTGATTTCTGCCAGTTGCACTTCGCGGTTCAGAATTTCCAGTAAGTGATAAGTGCGTTCACGCAATGAGTTGATGCTCAACAAGTCCATCTTCTCATCTTTCTTGAACGGCAGGTTTGAGCAGATGAAATTGACCAGGAACATTGAGTTGTTGATATTTTTAATAGCAAACGACGAATCCTGATGCATCACATCTGATGATTTGATGTATCTCATTGTCAAGTCCTTGCAAGTTTCCACCAGGGCTTGAAACTCTTTATCATCTTTGCCGGGGACATCTTCCTCCAAAAGTTCTATTTCACCTTTCAGGTACGGATGAGTTTCGATGATGCTAGTCAGACTTAAACGTTTCATTCCCTGAAGAATGACTGTTGTTGTCTGATCCGGCATTTCCAATATCCGCACAATTCGCCCTACGGTACCGATATTGTGTAAATCTTCCAGTTTCGGATCTTCTGTATGTGCCGATCTCTGGCATACTACTGCAATATCTTTATGTTTCTTGTCAGCATCTCGTACGAGTTTCAGAGAAGACTTACGGCCTACCGTGATCGGCAGGAATACTCCAGGAAACAATACCATATTACGTAAGGGGAGTACCGGAAGAATTTCACCAGATTTCACATTTACATCAAATGCTTGTTCATCGTTCCCATCATAGTCTGTGATTAGCGAGAAGCTGTTATCGCCTCCATCTTCCAATAAATATCTTTCTTTCATCTTTTCGTTTTAATTTAGTTTATGTCATACTGATATGCATAAATCGTTTGCAAAGTTAATTGATTCTCTCTAATAATAAAGCACTGCGTAGAATAAAAACACAAAAACAATGCCAAAATATCGGCTTGTAAAGGGAGTATTCCATAATTATTATTTATTTTTGGCGATTTGCAATAAAATAATAGTATAAAACGGCTTTAAGATAAACGGATAAAATGTCGAATCCTTATTTTCAATTTAAGCAATTTACGGTATGGCATGATAAATGTGCCATGAAAGTCGGTACGGATGGGGTGCTTCTGGGAGCTTGGACTCCCATTGAAAGTGCGCACCGGATTTTGGACATTGGGACGGGAACAGGGTTGGTAGCTTTAATGTTGGCGCAACGCAGTTTGCCGGATGCAAATATTGTAGCGCTGGAAATAGATGAAGCGGCTGTCGGGCAAGCCAGGGAAAATATCATTCGTTCGCCCTGGAAGGAGCGGGTAGAGGTGGTGCAGGCTGATTTTAAGAAATACAGGTCTTCGGATAAATTCGACGTAATTGTTTCTAATCCTCCTTATTTCGTCGATTCGCTGGAATGTCCGGATCGTCAGAGAGCCACGGCGCGTCACAATGATTCTTTGACCTATGAAGATTTGTTGGAAGGAGTAAGCGGATTATTGACAGAAAACGGATTTTTCACAGTGGTGATTCCGGCAGATGTAGCTGAACGGGTAAAAAAGATAGCTTCTATAAAGAAATTATATGCAGTCCGTCAACTGAATGTAATCACTAAACCCGGCGGTATTCCGAAACGTGTTTTGATTACTTTTTCTTTTTCCAATCAAGAGTGCATTGTAGAAGAACTATTGACAGAACTGGCTCGTCATCAATATAGTGAGGAATATATGACGCTAACCCGGGATTATTATTTGAACATGTAAAAGGGTGACGCTATCCGGTAAGGATAGTGTCGGTATATGACGGCGATACCGTCACTATCGCAAGCACATACCGTCACTATTTATCGTCTTGCATAAAAACAAAAAAGCCAATACAAATTGTACTGGCTTTATTCTGTGAATCTTTACTGATTTCTTTCTGTCGGGGTAGCGGGATTCGAACCCACGACCCCCTGCTCCCAAAGCAGGTGCGCTAACCGGACTGCGCTACACCCCGAAAAACTTTGAACTTAATAACCCTCTTTTTTGTAGTCGGGGTAGCGGGATTCGAACCCACGACCCCCTGCTCCCAAAGCAGGTGCGCTAACCGGACTGCGCTACACCCCGAAAACTTTGGGGTTATTATTCCAAAAGCGGTGCAAAGATAGGGAGTATTTTTTAATTAACAATAGCTAAGCGAATGTTTTTTATTTATTATTTTTCAATACCTTGAATCTCATTACTTTGCGGCCTCACTTTTTTTTCTTGGCAGAGATCAGAAGCATCATGGGACGCCGTAGTTCATCTTTCATTCCCGGAATAGTATCCAACAACTTTTCGTCGGGTTGTGGCTCTATCAGTTCGCATATCTCAAATCCGGTTTGAAGGAGGCCATTTATATAGGTAGTCAATGTTTTGTGGTATTTGACCACTTCTTCGCCCAGAAAGACTGCTGTGCGTTTACCTTCTGTAAAATAACGATCTACCGGCCAATGGATAGGATTCCCCTCCTGGTTGTAATACCAATCCTGGTTGCCGTAAGCTGTAAATATCGGATGCTCTACGGAAAAGACAAAAGCACCTCCCGGAGTTAAGCAATGATTAATTTTCCGGCATATATCTATAAAAGATTCGAGGTAATGGAAAGTTAATGAGCTGATAACCATATCATAAGAATCCGGCTGAAAATCAAAGTCCTCGATAGCCATACATTGATATTCAATGAGTGGAGAAGAGTTTCTTTTCCGGGCTTCTTCAAGCATCTTTTCGGAAATATCAATTCCGGTAACGCGTGTTGCTCCATGTTCTATTGCATAAATGCAATGCCATCCGAATCCGCAACCTAAATCCAACACCCTTTTCCCTGTAAAATCGGGGAGCATTTTCTGTAATACGTGCCATTCTCCAGCACCTTTCAAACCATCCACCGAACGGGACATTTGCGAGTATTGGCTAAAGAAGCGATTGTTATCGTATTTGTTTTCTTTCATAATCTATAAAGAGGATAAAGTGGAATGAAAGCACAAATATAGGATTTAGTTTGTATATGATGGAAAAGATATACATAAATAATCTGCGAGTATGAACCATCTTTCGCTGTTTTCTGTTCTCTAAATAAGAAATTAAAAATGAAAAGCCTTATGAAAACAAAAAAACAAAACGAAGCAAGTGAAAAAGAAGTGCACTTGTTAGAGCAAAAAGGATATGAAAGAATGGTGAATGAAATTGTCCCCGTACAACAGGCGGAAGCATATCGCAAGCCGAGTAACAAAGCAGTCAAAGAGGCTGTCAAGGAACTGAATCCCGATACGAATAGTCTGGGTAGCAGAGGATAATTCCTCTTCTGCTACCCAGACTATTACATCAGTCCCAAAGGTTCAGGAGGCTTTCAGTGATTCTCATTTAGGGAAAGTAAGAATAAAACAACTTCCTTTCCCTGATTCCGATTTTACGTTGATACTTCCGTCATGCAAAGTCATGATCTGTTTGCACAGGCTCAATCCGATGCCCGAACCGGATGTTTTGGTGGTGAAGAAAGGAACGAAAATCTTGTCCAAAACATCTGTTAGAATTCCCTCGCCATTATCAGATATTGTTAATGTCGGGTTGTCTTTAGAGAAAAACTTTATCTGTATCTCTTTATCTATTTTTCGCTCGCATGTTTCGCGGGCGTTTTTTAACAAGTTGATAAGCACTTGCTCTATCTGTGCCCGGTCTACATATAAAAATAAATCAGATGCAGGCATTTCGAAATGAATATACTCTTCCGGGAATAATTTCTTTAAGTCCATAAACAATTCTGCAACAGATACTTTAGTACGGACAGGTATCGGAATTCGTGTCAGTCGCCGGTAATTCTCCACAAATCCTAGTAATCCCTTACTTCTTCTGTGAATAGTCTGCATAGCTTGCAACATAGCAGAATACTCCTTTTCTCCGAGTGATTCGGGGATTCCCCTTTCACTTAACGTTTCCGAAAGAGAAATAATAGGAGTGATGGAGTTCATGATTTCGTGTGTTAATACACGAATCAGCTTTTGCCAGGCCTCCATTTCATTACGTTCCAGTACAGAATGAATATTCTTCAGACTGATTAACCGCTGTTTCTTCCCCTGTGTGGCAAATGTGGTGCAGGAAATAGCCATTTCCAGAACGATACCATTCTGCTCGATGCGGATCATGGACATATCATTGCTGATAGAAGCCTCCTGAAGTACGTCCGGTAGTTGTGATATTTGCCCCAGATGGGCCACTGCAGCCTGATTCATCCATTCAATGTGCCCGGAAGCATCGGTTACGAGTACGACAGTATCTACTTTATTTAATAAACTCTCGTAATACTGATGCTTGACTTCCTCTGCCAATAACTTTCCCCGAAAGTCCTTCAATGCATTAGAAAGCTCCTGTGCCCACTCATCCATCATCTTATTTTTGAAAGGCGGATGAAGATTCTGCGTCATATCGTTGTAGCGAAGTCCATCCGTCAATCGTCGTAACAAGGTGATTTGCTTGAACTGTATTCGGTAGAGATGCATACCGGCACCTATCAAAAAGAGAATACAGACGGTAGTGCTGAACCATAACTGTCTTTGATACAGCAGACAACTGCCGATAGAAAGCAGAAAAATAATTAAGATGTGCAATGCTACTTTGAACTCAAATCGTTTCATAAGCCTAATTTTTCAAGTTTGCGATACAATGCAAAACGGGTAATCCCTAAATATTCGGCGGCACGGGAGATGTTTCCGTCGCTGATCCGAAGCGCTTTCTCAATGGCCTGCCGTTCCAGTTGTTCGAGATTCAGTACCATTTCTTCGTCCTTTTTCTGTTTAGGTGTCGCATGAAAAAGGAAGTTTTCAGGTTTTAGCATGGAGCCGTCTCCCAAGATTACAGCACGTTCTATCGTATGTTGAAGTTCTCTCACATTTCCAGGCCATGCATATTTCAGCAGTTTGTTTTTGGCTTCCCGTGTCAGTCCGTGCATTTCTTTTTTATATTTGCGGGCATAATGGTTCAGAAAGTGTTCGGCAAGCAGGATGATGTCATTGCCGCGTTCACGGAGTGGAGGTATATGTATTTCAATCGTGTTGATACGATATAATAAGTCCTGACGGAAATTCCCGTCTTCCACCATCTGACGGATATCAGCATTGGTGGCACATATTAAACGGACGTCGATGGGAATGGTTTGCGTACTTCCCAAACGACTGATTTGCCTTTTTTCGATAGCAGTCAGTAATTTAGACTGCATAGGAGGTGAAAGATTGCCAATTTCATCCAAAAACAAAGTCCCGTTGGTCGCCACTTCCATTCGTCCCGCTTTTGATTTCTTGGCATCGGTGAAAGCGCCTTTTTCGAAACCGAACAGTTCACTCTCAAACAATTGTTCGGGTATACTTCCCAGGTCAATCGTGACAAAAGGTTTGCCGTATCGTGGAGAACAACGATATAATAGTCGGGCAATCACATCCTTTCCCGTACCGTTTTCTCCGAGAATCAGTATATTGGCATCCGTATTACTTAGTTTATTTATCGTGGCAAACACTTCCTGCATGGCCGGTGACTCTCCAATAATATCATTTTCCGAAGCATTTTGCCCGCTAAGAATTTCTACTTGCTCTTTCAGCATGTTGACTTCCTGCTGTGACTGACGCAGTCGCATACCCGAAGTAAGCGTAGCCAGCAATTTATCCTTTTCCCAAGGCTTGGGAATAAAATCGGTAGCACCGGCTTTGATGGCCCGGACGGCCTTGTCCGTATCCGCATAGGCAGTCATAAAAATAACAATAGCTTGTGGGTCAAGCTGCAATATCTGCTTCAGACTTTCAAATCCCTCTTGTCCGCTGATGGCATCCCGGCTGAAATTCATGTCCAATAAGATAAGATCGGGATGAAAGGTGGTCATGAAATGCTCGATCCGATCGGGGGTAGTAGCCACCTTTATTTTCTCCGTATACGGTTCCAGTAGGAGGTTGAGGGCAAAGAGCACGTCCTCGTTATCATCTACTATGAGTATCTTTCCTAATTTGTTGACTTCTTCCATATCTTCTATCCATTTAAACTCCGGGAGCAAAGATATGGATAAATCTCATGTGTTGTGTGTGCGATTGCGTACTAATTTTGTGCGTATATGCACACTGAATGAATGAAAGGAATATTACTATATTATTGAATGATAACTGTTTATCTGAATGGCACATCTTTTGAATGATAAATAACAAATATAACCAACGAATGAATCTGAAATTAATCTTCATATCTCTCGGACTATTGTTGACAGAACTATTGACTGCTCAAGATCAAACCACAGAGCTGTCATTGAAGCAAGTCATAGAGATTGCCCGTATGGAATCTCCCGATGCACAGACGGCACGTCACAGTTTCCGTTCTGCGTATTGGAACTATAAATATTATCGTGCCAACTATCTGCCGTCTTTAAGCCTGACATCCGATCCGAATCTGAACCGTGCCATTAACAAGATAACGATGGGAGACGGTTCGGTAAAGTTTGTCGAACAAAATCTATTGAATACAGATTTAACCCTGAATCTTTCACAGAACTTATCCTGGACCGGTGGCTCTTTCTTTCTCGAAACCTCCGCTCAACGCATGGATCTGTTCAGCGAACATCAATACTCATGGCAGACTTCCCCCATTATGATCGGTTATCGCCAGTCTCTTTTTGGCTACAATAGTTTGAAATGGGATAGACGGATAGAGCCCGTGCGCTATCAGGAGGCAAAGAAAAGCTACGTAGAGACGCTTGAACTCGTATCAGTCAATGCGATTAATAAATTCTTTGCCTTGGCCACCGCCCAGAGCGATTACGATATTGCTTCCTTTAATTACGCCAATGCCGATACACTTTACCGTTATGCGCAAGGCCGCTATAACATAGGTACCATCACAGAAAATGAAATGCTGCAACTGGAACTTAACCGTTTGACGGAAGAGACAAACCGCATGAATGCCCTTATTGAAATGGATAATTGTATGCAGGAACTCCGTTCCTATCTTGGTATTCACGAAGATCGGGAATTACGTGTCCTTGTCAGTCCTCAAATTCCGGATTTCAGTGTGAACCTGAATGAAGCACTGGCACTGGCTTACGAAAACAGTCCGGATATACAGACGATGGAAAGGCGGAAACTGGAAAGTGAGAGTGCTGTGGCGAAAGCCCGCGCCAATGCCGGCCTGAAAGCAGATATCTATCTCCGTTTCGGATTGACGCAGACTGCTGACAAACTGCCCGACGCTTATCGAAATTTGTTGGACCAGCAATACGTAAGTATCGGCATTTCTCTTCCTATCCTAGACTGGGGACGTGGAAAAGGACAGGTGAGAGTAGCCCGTTCCAATCGTGATCTGGTTTACACACAAGTCGAACAGAGCCGGACGGACTTTGAACTGAATGTCCGCAAACTCGTCAAACAATTCAATCTGCAAACGCAACGTGTCCGCATCGCTGCCCGTACAGATGAAACAGCTCAACGAAGAAGTGAAGTGGCCCGCAAACTCTATCTATTAGGTAAATCTACCATTCTTGACTTGAATGCTTCCATTTCAGAGAAAGATAGTGCCCGCCGTAACTATATTTCGGCTTTATATAATTATTGGAGTTTATATTATACACTCCGTAGCATGACACTATACGATTTTGAGCGAAATACGATACTGACAGAAGACTACCATCTTCTGATTGAATAGAGAACAACGAAAAGTCAGTAAAGAATAGTGATGGAACCCTAATTAATAGAAACTTGTAAAACACCAGATAATCTCATGGATATAAAATTAGAAAAGAAACCGTGGTACATTCGTTACAGATACTATCTGATAGGAGGGCTTTTATTTGCCGCCTTTTTGATTTATGTGATTACTTTGTCTTTAGGTCCCAGAAAACTACGGATAGATGCCGAAAATATACAGATTGCAGAAGTGAAAGAGTCTGATTTCATGGAATATGTAGATGTGGAAGGGCTCATTCAGCCTATACTGACCATCAAGATCAATACTCGTGAAACTGGAAGCGTGGAAAGGATTGTCGGTGAAGAGGGAAGTTTGCTTCAACAGGGAGACACCATTCTTATTCTTTCCAATCCCGATTTGCTCCGCAATATTGAAGACCAGCGTGACGAATGGGAAAAGCAAATGATTACCTATCAGGAGCAGGAGATTGAAATGGAACAAAAAAGTCTGAACTTGAAACAGCAAGCCCTGACAAATAGCTACGAATTGGAACGCCTGAAAAAAAGCATCGCTCTCGACCGCGAAGAATTTCAGATGGGAGTGAAGAGTAAGGCGCAGTTGCAGGTAGCTGAAGATGAATATTGTTACAAACAGAAAAACGCAGCCCTGCAACAAGAGAGCTTGCGACATGATTCTGCTGTCACGATGATACGTAAGGAATTGATTCGTAACGACCGGGAGCGGGAACGGAAGAAGTACGAACGTACTCGCGAACGACTGAATAGCCTGGTAGTCACAGCTCCACTGAAAGGTCAGCTTAGTTTCGTAAAGGTCACTCCGGGGCAGCAGGTTTCCTCCGGTGAAAGCATTGCTGAAATAAAAGTGCTCGATCAATACAAAATCCACACTTCACTTAGCGAATATTATATCGACCGGATCACCACCGGACTACCGGCTACCGTGAACTATCAAGGAAACAAATATCCGCTGAAAATAACAAAAGTGGTTCCCGAAGTGAAAGATCGTATGTTTGATATTGATCTTATTTTTACCGGAGATATGCCCGATAATGTAAGAGTCGGCAAGAGCTTCCGGGTACAGATTGAATTGGGACAGCCGGAGCAAGCACTCATTATTCCGCGAGGCAATTTCTATCAGTTTACAAGCGGACAATGGATTTATAAAGTAAATGCATCAAAGACAAAAGCAGTCCGCGTGCCATTGAACATTGGTCGCCAGAATCCGCAACAATATGAAATAGTAGAAGGTTTACAGCCGGGAGATTGGGTAATTACCACCGGATATGATACCTTTGGCGATGCGGAAGAATTGATCTTGAAATGAATGAAAAATAATAAATAGATAAAACATGAAAACATTGCACTATGCGATACGCTTTTTGTTGCGCACAAAATCATATACTGTTATTAATTTGCTCGGGCTGGCCTTTAGTTTAGCTTGTTGCATTATTCTGCTTCGTTATATTCATCGTGAGCTTACGGTAGACACACATTGCATTGATCGTAATCAAGTGTATGGTGTACAGACAACGTTTGAAGGAAATCGGGTATTAAGTGTTGCTGAAATAGGGAGCCGGGATAGTGTTTACATTGATAATAGTGGCATAGTGACCGTTTAGGGCGGGCGATCTGTACCCGCTTGTAACAGTTTACATTGATAATAGTGGCATAGTGACACGTTCACGCATCGTGTTGCTCGAAAATGATTATTTGACCTATCAGTCAAATCGTATACCTGTTCAAGCTATGGCAGCAGATAGTGCTTATTTTGAACTTTTCCCTTACCACGTGTTACAAGGTTCAGTGTCCTTGGAAGATCCGGCGTCAGTTTTGTTAATGGAGGGTTTTGCTAAAAAACTTTTCGGCAAAGAAAATCCTATCGGCAAGATTCTCACTTATTTGAATGGAAAGGAGATTAGGGTGACAGGCATATTAGAGGAACCAATTAATAAGCGGATGTTTAATTTTGACTTGGTCCTCTCTTCAAAACTATCATCATTATGGGAGCGTATGCCTTTGGATTTTATCCGTTTCACTTCAGAAACGGAAGTAATGAAAGCCAATAAGGCCGGGAGTTATCCCCGGTTTATCAATCAGGATGCTCGTAGCGGGGATAGTCGGAAATACACTTTCTCTCTAGTTCCTATAAGTGATATGTATTGGGATCGGGCTTTAATTGGTCGATCCGGACCAGATATGCTAGTTAGCGGAAACCGTTCCCAACTATTTATTTTAGGAGGAATTTGCCTGTTGATATTACTTGCAGGTGTGATGAATTTCATCAATCTTTATCTGGTATTGATGGTGAAACGAGGTAAGGTGTATAGCTTGCGGAAAGTTTTTGGAGCTGATAGAAAAGCGTTGTTTAAGCAAATATTCATCGAAAACTTTTTATTGATCGCTGCTTCCATGATAGTAGCCTGGCTCATTGTAGAGGTGACAAATATTCCTGTATCATCTATGTTTGGCAGTCAGCTGACGTATACTGCATTTGATGGGATATTATCATTCTCTATTTTGTTGTTTTTGCCTCTGTTAGTATCTATTTATGCGTTTGTGCAGTGCCAACGTTCTTTGTTGGCTGTTTCAATCCGGAAGGTAGGTACAGATAATCGTTCGGTTCGTTCACGTATGATCTTTCTTTTTCTGCAATATATGATTACTTTCCTGTTAGTGGTATTATCAATCTATTTCAGCAAGCAACTGAATTTTATGTTACATGCCGATCCCGGTTTTCGTGTAGAGTCTGTAATTCAAGCAAACTTGATATATGAATCACGAGATTTCGCAGTTTACACTATGGAGACTATCAAACAACGGCAAGAGAGGATTACTGAAATAGACCAACTCATGAAGAGTTGTCCGGATATTCAGTATTGGACGACGGGACATTCATCTATTTTGGGAGACTATTATTCTACAAACTTTCAAAGTGTAAAAGGAGAAACAGTTGCGTTGTTGCAATCTTATGTTACTCCTGATTTCTTTAAAGTTTTCAATCTTGCGTTTGTGGATGGAAGTCTGCCGGAAATGGATGAAGACTCAAGAAATAGAGTGGCCGTTGTAAATCGTGCGGCATTGAAAGCTTTAGGGTATACGCAATGTGAGGGAGCCATGCTGGTGGATGAAATGATGAAAAGAAACGTCCCGGATTTTCCGGCTCAACCTATTGTTGCTGTAATAGACGATTATTATGACGGACATATTAGTACAGGTGTCCATCCGATGGTCTTTATGGTTGGTAGTCAATTAGACGGTGATTTATATCAGATATATTGCCACTCCGGCAAAGAACAGGCAGTTATTGACTATTTGAAAAGTATTCAAAAGAAAGTGTATGGTACAGAGGATTTTAAATATTCTTTGTTGAAGGACGATGTGGCTGAACTTTATAAAAATGATCGCCAGATAGCTTCTGTTTATGCTCTTTTCGCCTGTATAGCTATTGTAATAGTTTGTCTTGGCTTGTTTGGTATTTCATTATTTGACATTAGGCAGCGTTCCCATGAGGTTGCAATTCGCAAAGTGAATGGAGCATCACTGAAAGATTTATATCTTTTACTAGGACGCAAGTATCTTGTCATATTAGGTGGGGCTTTTGCAGTAGCTCTTCCATTATCCTGGTATCTGATATATGAATACACAAAGGATTTTGTAGTGAAAGCTCCTATAGGTATAGGAATCTTTTTGATAGCTTTGTTATTGGTTGGTGGTATTTCTTTAGGGACTCTATTCTGGCAAATAAACAAGATTGCGCATATTGATCCTGCTAAAATTATAAAAACTGAATGAATCTAAGATATTATGATAAAACACTATTTCAAAGTAGCATTTAGAAACTTGTGGAAGTACAAGGCACAGAATATAATTTCCACCATCGGATTGGCAGTAGGACTACTGTGTTTTAGTATATGTATGTATTGCAGTCGTTTTGTAGAATCTACCAATCATTGCTTTGACAATTATTCCCGCATAGCCGAGTTAAATCTCTATAATGAACAGACTGGTGACTATTTTTCCGGCACACAAGTAGCATTATCCGAAGAACTCCGTACTTGGGCTATGGGTGAAGTGGAAGCGATCTCTTGTATGGCATATCCCCGTGAACGCTCTTTTCAGGTTGAACTGTCTCCGGATAAATCATTGCCATACGATCTTGAAATTATAGAAGTCGATACCCTATACAATAAAGTCTTTACTCCGCAAATGGTAGTTGGTAACTGGCGGACAGCAAGCCGGATGCCCAACGCGGTTATTATAAGCCGGTCCACTGCCATAAAGATATTTGGTCAGGTGGAGACTGCCATTGGCAAACACCTGACTCTTACAAGACGGCTTTATACTTCTCCGGACAGTACACCAAAGACAGGAGGTATTGTGTACACAATCCAAGCAGTGATGGAAGATCTTCCACTGAACAATGATTTTAATTTTATGTGTCATACCGACGCATTGGTTATCAACGACAGTGAGGGACTTTTTCAGAGTCCGAAACGTCGCGATATAACGGGAGCCCGGACATACGTTTTGTTATCTCCGCAGGTTGGCATTACCGGTTTGGAAAAACAATTTTCCAAGCGCGACTATACTTATAGTCTATATAACGAGACTTATACCGTTGTTGCCCGTTATATAGGAGATCGGTCGCAGGAGAAAGGTATTTATATTCTGGGATGGGTCACCGGAATTGTCGGCATATTGATATTGTTGGTCGGATTGATTAATTTCTTTCATTTTCTCATCGGCTCTTTCCTGAATCGCACTAAGGAATACGCCATAATGAAAATGCTTGGTTCTGACTGGAAACGACTGTTCTGCCTGTTATTAACACAGTCACTGATGATTGTATTTACATCCTCATTTTTGGTGATATGGGGTATCGAACTAATTGGAGATAGAATGGATTTCTCTTTGCCAGGCCTCACAATGACTTTCCCTCCTGAAACACTATTAAAGCATATTCTGCAATACATTGTTTTTCTTGCATTGCTTTGCGTGGCAGTCTGTCTGCTGGTATCCGTCCGTATTCGCAGGTCTTCCATACAGACAGGTATCTATGGAGGTCAAAAACGTCGCGGGAAACAGTGGGGACGTAACTTTATGCTCGGCGTCCAGTTCTTTATTTGCTGGATATTCGTAGCGCTGACTGTCAGCCTGTTTTTGCAATCAGGAAAGGTGACTGAAACTTTATTTCATACGTTAAGTCAGGAAGATAAAGAAGCGATTCTAAGTATCCCGCTGGACTATCCATTTCTGGAAAACAAAGAAAAACAGGAAATGGTAGAACGTTTCAGGCAGCATGCCGGTGTGAAAGACATTTTGTTATCTGATATATCTTATACTCACGGGGTATCCGGAAACTTGTTAATGACGGAGAAAGGAAATGACAACTATTGGATTGATATCAATGTAATGTGTGTACCATTGAATTTCTTCACCTTTATGAATATTCCGATAATGGAGGGCAGGACGATCCGGACAAAAAAGGATCTCGTAATGGATGGAGTCTGGCAGAAGAAACAAAAGAAAGATATTATCGGAATGAACTTTTACGACCAGACCAGTGATTTCACCGTTTGTGGAGTATGTGCCCCCTTTCAAACAGATGTACATAACCATAATGGCGGATATGCTTTCACACTTTATGATTCTTCTGAATACATAGGTCACTGCTATGTGAAATGTTACCCTGAACAGCAAAAAGAAGTCATGAAATGGATGGAAACCATCCGTCGTGAAGTGCTGCCGGAGAATATTTCTTCCCAAGTACGTACATTTCAGGATGATTTGTACGAAGTGCAGGCAGTGGAATATATTCTGAAAGATATCATCTCGTTTTTTGCAATTGTAAGCATCATCATTACCCTGTTGGGAGTGTATTCCAGCATTACGCTCGATACAGAACGCCGCCAGAAAGAGGTTGCCATTCGCAAAGTGAACGGAGCCGGAATACGTTCCATCATCTGGCTGTTTGCACGTTTGTACCTGATTTTGCTGATGGTGACTGCCGCCATCACCTTTCCGCTCATTTACGTGGTATTGCAACTGTGGAAACAAATGTACACCGTATTTTTTAATGATGGAATATTATATTGGGGAAGCATATTTGGGGGAGTAACCTTATTGACAGTAATTACCATAATCTTTAAAATACTGAGGATTGCACGTCTCAATCCCGCAGAAGTAATCAAAAACGAATAAAAATAATAATTCTAAAAACAATACAGTTATGATTAAGACCATTGACTTACAGAAGATTTTCAAAACGGAAGAAGTAGAAACTTGGGCGTTGAATAACGTCAGTATCGAAGTGAAACAAGGTGAATTTGTAGCCATCATGGGTCCCTCCGGCTGTGGTAAGTCAACATTGCTCAACATTCTGGGGCTACTTGATAACCCGACAGGAGGAGAGTATTATCTGAATGGAACAGAAGTCTCCCGGTATACCGAGTCGCAACGTACCAGTCTTCGCAAAGGCGTGATAGGTTTCGTTTTTCAGAGCTTTAACCTGATAGATGAGTTGAACGTATACGAAAATATCGAACTTCCTTTGCTTTATATGGGTATTTCCGCTGCCGAACGGAAAAAGAGGGTAGAGTCAGCTATGGAGAGAATGGCCATTACTCATCGTAGCAAACACTTTCCGCAACAACTTTCCGGTGGTCAGCAGCAACGCGTTGCCATTGCCCGTGCCGTCGTGGCCAACCCTAAACTGATTTTGGCCGATGAGCCAACCGGTAACCTGGACTCCAAAAACGGTAAAGAAGTGATGGGGCTATTGAGCGAACTGAATAAAGAGGGAACCACCATTGTCATGGTGACCCACTCACAACACGATGCCGGTTATGCCGACCGTGTCATAAACTTGTTTGACGGACAGGTGGTGACCGAGGTTAATATGTAAGCACAAGCCATCAATAAAAAGTATATCATGATAAAACACTATCTGAAAGTAGCCTTTCGCAATCTGATGAAGTATAAGACACAAAGTCTTGTTAGTATTATCGGATTAGCAGTCGGTTTTACCTGTTTTGCGCTGTCTGCTTTATGGATACGTTATGAAATGACGTATGATAACTTCCATGAGGGTGCCGAACGCATTTATCTGGTGCGTGCGCATTACGCCAATGAACCCGGTACAAGCAAATTTACTCCATATCCTTTAATGAAATATTTGCAAGACAAAATGCCGGAGATAGAAGCTGTAACCGCTTTTACCGCACATCATGTAAAATTCCGTATGGAAGATACTGAGCAGGAGATCGGAATGATTGCCGCAGATTCTGTTTTCATGAACTTCTTTGATATACAATTATTGAAAGGTACTGTCAACTTCCTGAAATGTGATGGTCAGGAAGTTGCTATCACTAAAGAATTTGCGAAGCGGCTCTTCAGCAAAGAAGAGGATGCATTGGGGAAAGAGGTGGAAGTAGGCAGACGCGTATGTAAAATAGGAGCAATTGTGAGTGGATGGTCTAACCATTCCAATATTCCATATAATATACTGGCTCCGGCAAGACATTCTCCTCGGTGGGGAAGTTCGAATGAGCAGCTATTTATTCGTGTACGTGAAAGAACAGATATAGACGCATTCCGAACAAAAATGAGCACTGTTTGCATCAACGATATTGAGAAAGAGAGCGAACTTTCCGATTTGTTGATTACCCGGATGTCAGCTTTGCGCTATTCGGATTATGTAGATAAAGCAGATGTTGTTATCTCTTTCAGTTATATATTCTATTTCTCCTTGGCGGGCGGACTGGTGATTATTTGTTCGTTATTTAATTATCTGACGCTTTTTATCAGCCGGCTTTGTATGCGTAACCGTGAAATGGCACTTCGTAAGGTGAATGGAGCAAACAATAAAGCTTTGTCTGTACAGTTTGCCATTGAATTATTGCTGCTTTTATGTATTGCTCTGATCGGCGGATTGCTGCTGGTGGAGATGAGTATGTCCCAGTTTTTGAATTTTACGCAGATAGAAGCCAGCTCATATTATGGAGAAATCTTAGTATATCTTCTGGCAGTAATCATCCTGTCGTTTCTGTTTGCACTGATGCCATTATCCTATTTTCGTCGTCGAACATTGCAGGAAACAATCAAAGGAGGTGTTGCTACTGCCCGTCCGTACTTATTTCGCAGAATAGGTATTATCGTACAGTTGATTGTCAGCCTTGCCTTTATCTTCTGCACAGTTGTCATCATGAAGCAACTATATTTCCTGAAAAATACGGATTTAGGTATGGAACGTCATCGTGTGGCTAATGTGGCATTGGGGAATGGAGACATTAATCAATGGGTGGAGAAAATAAAAGCTTTGCCTATGGTAACCGAAACTTTACCTCCTGTGTACTTTCCAATTATTCCAGTCGGTCCGATGATGTATGTAGAAATAACCAATTGGGATGGGCTACCCAAAGTGACAGAAAAAACACTGCTTGTTGGCATAATGCCGGCAAAGGAGGAATTCTTTAAGTTTTATGATTTAAAATTACTGGAAGGTGAATTTATATCTGAAAAGAGCCTGCAGAATGAAGTTGTGGTTGATGAAAGTACGTGCCTGAAATTCGGATGGAAACATGCTTTGGGAAAGACTTTCGGCAATAACATCAACGGTCGTCAGGATATTGCATACAAAGTTGTCGGAGTGGTGAAGAATTTTAGTTATCGTTCTCCTACCAGCAAACCGGGACTTATTGCGTTCCAGCGTCCCGAAGCACAAGAGTATCTCCTGAATCGTGCCAGTATCCTTTTTAAATTCAAAGAGGGGACTTGGAATGAATGTCGTGAAGCTATAGAAAAACTCCACAAAGAAGAATTTCCCAATGCTTACTTACGGTTGTTTAGCGAGGAGGAGGAATATGGTAAATATCTTCGTTCCGAAGATGCACTGATGAAGCTATTGAGCTTCGTGTCATTGGTCTGTGTACTCATCTCCGTATTCGGAATCTTTTCATTGGTCACTCTATCGTGTGAGCAACGTCAAAAGGAGATTGCCATACGTAAAGTGAACGGGGCGCAAATTCGTCATATCTTGCAGATGTTTTTCCGTGAATACTTCCTATTGCTGATTATTGCTGCTGTCATAGCCTTTCCAATGGGATATGTGGTTATGAGGCAATGGATTGAAACGTATGTGAGACAAACTGCGATTAACGGTTGGGTATATGTAGGGATTTTCGCTGTAATGGCGATTATTATTCTATTCTGCATCATCTGGCGCATATGGAAAGCTGCCCGACAGAATCCGGCGGAAGTACTTAAGAGTGAATAAAATAAGGCATGTTGAGGAGTAGCTGGATTTCGGATAAAGAGGGAAAAAACAGAGGCTCCGTTTATAGTTCGATTTCCTGTTTTTTTGGGGGGGAGATAAAATAAAAGTCCGGCATATCTATTTGTGTCAGACTTTTATTTTATTTACTTGATATGGGTAATCTATTTTACGTAGATTATAAAATATCCAATGCTTTAAATGCCTTAACCAGCTTTTCTACAGCGCGGTCAATTTGATCTTTTGTATGGGTAGCCATCAATGCCACACGTACCAAAGTGTCTTGCGGTGCACATGCCGGAGGAATAACAGGATTGATAAATACACCCTCGTCGAAAGCCAATTTAGTGACCATGAATGTTTTCTCCGTGTCACGTACATAAAGAGGAATGATAGGTGATTCTGTTGCACCGATTTCAAAACCTGCTTCACGGAAACGCTTTAATGCATAGTTGGTAGCTTCCCACAGCGCTTCAAGTCTTTCCGGTTCATTTTGGATGATGTGGAGGGCTTCAAGAGCAGATGCGGTAGCAGCCGGAGTGTTGGATGCACTAAATATATAAGTACGTGCGTTGTGACGTAACCAGTTGATGATAGAAGAATCAGCAGCAATGAATCCACCGATAGAAGCCAGCGATTTGCTGAAAGTACCCATAATCAGGTCAACTTCGTGAGTCAGACCGAAATGGTCGCAAACGCCACGTCCTTGTTTTCCGAATACCCCCAATCCATGAGCTTCGTCTACCATGATAGTAGCGTTGTATTTATGTTTCAAGCGTACGATTTCGGGCAAGTTTGCCAGGTCGCCTTCCATAGAGAACACGCCGTCTACTATGATGAGCTTCACTGAATCCGGGTTGCACTTTTGAAGTTGCTTTTCCAGATCCGCCATATCGTTATGCTTATATTTCAGTTGTTGAGAGAAGGAGAGGCGACGGCCATCTACGATAGATGCATGGTCGCGGTCGTCACAAATGATATAATCATTGCGATCTGTCAAAGCAGGAATAACTCCGGAATTCACCGTAAAACCGGTTGAGAAGCAGAGTGCTTCATCTTTGCCTACAAAGGCAGCCAGTTCTTTTTCCAATTGAACGTGCAGGTCAAGTGTACCATTCAAGAAGCGCGAACCTGCGCATCCGGAACCATATTTATGCATGGCCTTGACACCCGCTTCAATCACTCTTTCATCTCCCGTAAGGCCAGTGTATGCATTGGAACCGAACATCAACACTTCGTGTCCGCCCATTTCTACCTCTGTACCCTGTTTTCCTTCTATCTCACGGAAATATGGGTAAACGCCCTGTGCCATAAACTTTTGTGGCAGGTCGTACTTAGCTAACTTCTCTTGTAATAATCCCATGAATTATAATTTATTATACTCATAATCAGATCGTTCGCTGACGATCTAGCATCTTTTTATCTTAACAAGTGTTTAAAAACAGGGGGCAAAGATAACAAAATTTGCTTTTATCTGTTCTTTTTAAGAGAAAAAAGTTGCTTGCATGTGATTAGAAACCTCTAATAGATTAAAATTTAAGATATTTATATTACTTTTGTCGTCTACAATTGACAAAAATGGCATGAACGAAAGGATGAAAAAAATAAAATTCGTCGTCAACCCTATTTCGGGAACACAAAGTAAAGAATTGATTCTTAACTTGCTGGACGAAAAAATAGACAAGGCGAGATACTCTTGGGAAGTAGTGTATACGGAAAGAGCCGGTCATGCAGTAGAAATAGCTGCCAAAGCTGCCGAAGAGAAAACTGATATAGTAGTGGCTATCGGCGGGGACGGGACAATCAATGAAATAGCTCGTTCGTTGGTGCATACTGATACCGCACTGGGAATTATTCCTTGCGGATCGGGCAATGGACTGGCGCGGCATTTGCATATACCGATGGAACCGAAAAGGGCGCTGGAAGTGCTGAATGAAGGTTGCATGGATGTTATAGATTATGGTAAGATTAATGGTGTGGATTTTTTCTGCACTTGCGGATTGGGGTTCGATGCTTTTGTTAGTCTGAAGTTTGCGCATGCCGGTAAACGCGGGCTGTTGACTTATCTGGAAAAGACCCTGCAAGAGAGTCTTAAATATGAACCGGAAACGTATGAACTGGAAACGGAAAACGGAGTTTCCAAGTATAAGGCTTTCCTGATTGCCTGCGGAAACGCGTCGCAATATGGAAACAATGCTTATATCGCCCCGCAAGCTACGCTGACGGATGGCTTGCTGGATGTGACCATTCTTGAACCATTCACCGTATTGGATGTCCCCTCATTGGCTTTCCAGTTATTCAATAAGACAATCGATCAGAATAGCCGTATCAAGACTTTCCGTTGCAAGCAGTTGTGTATCCGCCGCACTTCTCCGGGAGTAGTGCACTTTGACGGCGACCCCATGGAAACGGACGCTAATGTGAACATTGAGTTGATCCAAAGGGGATTGCGCGTAGTGGTGCCGCAAGCGTCGGAAAAGGATGCTGCCAATGTGCTCCAAAGAGCGCAGGAATATATGAATGGTATCAAATTGATGAATGAAGCCATCGTCGACAATATAACAGACAGAAACAAGAAAATATTGAAAAAGCTGACAAAGAAAGTCTGATAAAATAACGGATTACTGACAACGAATTACAAATTATTGCGTACTTTTGCGCAGTTTTGGTTCAATCAAAATAGAAACGCGAGTGATAATCGTTTAAATAAAAAATATATGTTCAGAACGCACACATGTGGAGAACTAAGAATCTCTGATGTAAACAAGCAAGTTACGCTGTCTGGATGGGTACAGCGCAGCCGTAAAATGGGAGGAATGACTTTTATCGACCTCCGCGACCGTTACGGAATTACCCAGTTGGTCTTTAACGAAGAAATTAATGCTGAACTCTGTGAACGTGCTAATAAACTGGGACGTGAGTTCGTCATTCAAGTGACAGGAACGGTTAATGAACGTTTCAGCAAGAATGCAAACATTCCTACCGGAGACATTGAAATCATCGTTTCCGAACTGAACGTACTAAATACGGCTATGACTCCTCCGTTCACTATTGAGGATAATACGGATGGTGGTGATGATATCCGCATGAAATATCGTTACCTGGATTTGCGTCGTAACGCTGTCCGCTCTAATCTGGAATTGCGTCATAGAATGACGATTGAAGTTCGCAAATATCTGGATAGCCTGGGCTTCATCGAGGTGGAAACGCCCGTTTTGATCGGTTCTACTCCTGAAGGTGCACGCGACTTCGTAGTACCGTCACGTATGAATCCGGGACAGTTCTACGCACTTCCGCAATCTCCGCAGACATTGAAGCAGTTGTTGATGGTTTCCGGTTTCGACCGTTACTTCCAGATTGCAAAATGTTTCCGTGATGAGGACTTGCGTGCCGACCGTCAGCCGGAATTTACGCAGATTGACTGCGAAATGAGCTTCGTTGAGCAGGAAGATATTATTACTACTTTCGAAGGAATGGCTAAACATTTGTTCAAAACACTGCGTGGCGTGGAACTGGCTGAACCGTTCCAGCGTATGTCTTGGGCGGATGCCATGAAATATTATGGTAGTGACAAACCGGACTTGCGTTTCGGCATGAAATTCGTGGAACTGATGGATATCATGAAAGGTCACGGATTCTCTGTATTCGATAATGCTGCTTATGTGGGTGGTATCTGTGCCGAAGGTGCTGCAACTTATACTCGTAAGCAACTGGATGCACTGACGGACTTCGTAAAGAAACCGCAGATTGGTGCAAAAGGTATGGTGTATGCCCGTGTAGAAGCGGACGGAACTGTAAAATCGAGCGTGGATAAATTCTATACGCAGGAAGTGCTGCAGCAAATGAAAGAGGCATTCGGTGCTAAACCGGGTGACTTGATTCTGATCTTGTCCGGCGACGATGTGATGAAAACACGTAAACAACTTTGTGAGCTTCGTCTGGAAATGGGCGCTCAACTGGGGTTGCGTGATAAGAATAAGTTTGTTTGTCTTTGGGTGATCGACTTCCCGATGTTCGAATGGAGCGAGGAGGAAGGTCGTCTGATGGCTATGCATCATCCGTTTACTCATCCGAAAGAGGAAGATATTCCGATGTTGGATACTGATCCGGCAGCTGTACGTGCAGATGCTTATGATATGGTAGTGAACGGTGTGGAAGTTGGTGGCGGATCTATCCGTATCCACGATGCGAAATTACAGGCGAAGATGTTCGAGATTCTTGGATTCACTCCGGAAAAGGCACAGGCGCAGTTTGGCTTCCTGATGAATGCCTTTAAGTATGGTGCACCTCCTCACGGTGGTTTGGCATACGGACTCGACCGTTGGGTATCTTTGTTCGCTGGTTTGGATTCTATCCGCGACTGTATTGCGTTCCCGAAAAACAATTCCGGACGTGATGTGATGCTGGATGCACCGTCTGCAATCGACCAGACTCAACTTGATGAACTGAATTTGATCGTTGATCTGAAAGAGGGCGAGTGAAAGAATCTGTACGCATATTCCGTTTTATAGTCATCGGTACAATGAACGCCTTAATTATGGCGTTGGTTGTATGGTTAATGATGAAAGAAATGTCATTCGACGGTGACTATATGGTGGCTAATATAACAGCGTATCTGATAGCTCAAATCCATAACTTTATCTGGTGCAAATACTGGATATTCCCCGTAGAAAATAAAAAGAATAGTATCTGGAAACAGATACTGCTCTTTTGTTCTGCTTTTGCCGTGGCTTACACCGCACAGTTCTTATTTCTTGTCTTATTGGTAGAAGGATTGGACGTGAATGAATATCTGGCTCAATTCCTGGGATTGTTTATTTATGGAGGGGCTAATTTCCTAGCCAACAAAAAAATAACGTTTCAATGAGATAGTTATTTATGATGATATATTGAAAGGGCACAGAGTTCTCAATTTAGATTTGAACTCTGTGCCCTTCTTTTTTTCTTTATTAGATAAACCTCCTGCAATGAAGGTATGTGGGTAAGCCTTTAATCCAGAAAGCGTTTGGTAAGTCCATCATATTCGTCAATCCGACGATCACGAAGGAAAGGCCACCAACGACGAACGTTTTCCGAACGTTCCATATCTATTTCCACTACTATGTTCTCCGGGTGATCGTTTCCGGCTTGTGCCAGAAATTCCCCTTGTGGTCCTGCTACAAAACTGTTTCCCCAGAATAAGATACCGTTTGTCTGTCCGGAAGGATCGGGTTCGTGTCCTACACGGTTGACGGAGATAACAGGAAGTCCATTGGCAACGGCATGAGCGCGTTGTGAAATAATCCAGGCATTGAGTTGGCGGGCTTTTTCATCGTCCGTGTCGCTGCTTTCCCAGCCAATGGCGGTAGGATAAATTAAAAGTTCCGCACCTTTTAGTGCCATCAGGCGGGCAGCTTCCGGATACCATTGATCCCAGCATACTAATACGCCCAGTTTTCCTAAAGATGTTTGAATCGGTTCAAAACCGATGTCTCCCGGAGTGAAATAGAACTTTTCGTAGTAAGCCGGATCATCGGGAATATGCATTTTCCGGTATTTTCCTGCAATGCTTCCGTCTCGGTCGAATACGACAGCGGTGTTATGATAAAGTCCGGGAGCACGTTTCTCAAAAAGAGAGGTGACAAGGACTACTTCATTAGCTGCTGCCAACTCGGAATAAAAGCCTGTGGAAGGCCCGGGAATTGGTTCGGCAAGATCAAACAGGTTAGTGTTTTCTGTCTGGCAGAAATAAAGTGAATTGTGCAACTCCTGGAGCACAATCAGTTGTGCACCGTGAGCGGCACAAGCCTCGATACTCTTTGCGAGGTTCATCAGATTGGCTTTAATATCTGCGGTATTGGATTGTTGGATGATTCCGACTTTTATTTTTCTCATGATGAATAATTAGTGGGTTGATTCATTCATTATTTTATAATTCCTTTATAGCTCCTTTGTAATTCTTTTATGACTCCTTTATAACACCCAGCGGATATTGCATGGTGACACAGTGTAGGGAACCGTGCTGTTTAATCAGGGCACGGCAGTCTATTCCAATTATTTGATGGCTTGGAAAGGCTTGCTGCAATACTTCTCCTGCTTTTTTGTCATTCGCCGGCTGATTGTATGTCGGGTAGAGAATAACGTCGTTCATAATCAGGAAATTGGCGTAAGTTGCAGGCAGGCGTTCGCCGTCTTCTTCTATCTTGTCTGCCATGGGTAAGGCCAATAGGCGATAGGGCTCTCCTGCTAAGGTGCGGAATGTTTTCAGCTGTTCTTCCATTGCGAGCAGTGCTTCGTAATGTTCGTCTTCTTTGTTTTCGCATTTCACGTAAGCGATGGTGTCGGTAGAACAGAAGCGTGCCAAAGTGTCGATGTGGCTGTCGGTATCATCACCGGCCAGATAACCGTGATCTAACCAAAGCACCTTTTGCAGGTGGAAGGTTGATTTTAGGTATTCTTCTATCTCTACTTGGTTCAGTCGTCCGTTTCGTTGGGGAGAGAGCAGACATTTGGAAGTGGTAAGCAATGTACCCATTCCGTCGCTTTCGATAGAACCTCCTTCGAGTACGAAGTCGAGGTGGTCTATATACTGGCCTTTCAAGGCTCCGGCTTCTACGGCATGTTTAGTAATTTGATTATCCAGTTCGGAAGCAAATTTCAGTCCCCAGCCGTTGAAGGTGAAGTCGAGCAGGGAAGGGGTGCCGGTATCTATCATTGTAATGGCTCCGTGGTCGCGGGCCCATGTGTCATTGGTGGCACATTCCAGAAAGCGGACGTTATTCATATTGACAGTAGCAGCTATCTGCTTTTTCACTTCTTCCGGTTCGGGAGTGACGATCAATAATAATTCACGCTTCGCTATTTCTCTGGCAATATTGATAAAACACTCTTGCACTTCCGCCAGCATGTAGGCCCAATCTGTACCGGCATGTGGCCATGTTAACTGTATACCGCTCTGCATGTGCCATTCGGCAGGCAAATGAGGTGCTCTCATTTCTACCTGTACGGTCATGTTTTTGCCGAAGTTCAACTGCAAATCTTTCTCCGAGCCGCTTGGGCTGGGGAGTCCAACCATGATTCCCATTAGACTATATATATTTAGTTATTTATAAAATCAGTTTATTGTCTGCATCTAAAGTCAGTTTGTTTTCTGCATCGATGTGACTGTTATGCATTGTTTTCCTGCTTCGGTTTCCGGTCAAAGAACGGATTCTTGGAGGATGCGCTTACGGGGATCGCCATTACCATCTTGCAGTCTTTCAGCCAGTTCAGGCGTTGTGCTGCCAATCCGGCGGAGAACATGACGCGTGTGTCTACGCGTAAATCGGCTGCCGTGGCGCACGCGGAACCTATTGCGATACCTACATCTATACTGTTCAATGCGCAGGGAACTCCATCAGTACGTCCGGCACAGGTGGCAAATCCGCAATGGCCGCAATTCAAGCCCTGTGTCTGCTCGCGTGTTCCTATCAGTACAACACATTCGGCACTTAGGATGTTGTCGGCATCACGAAGGAAGAATTTCATTCCGTGTTCTTCTACCATAGCTATCATAGTGTCCGATAATTGTTTAATCTCTTCATCAGTGATGAGGGCCACTTCAATAATATCGATTCCTTTTCCTTTCGGAGCAGTGCGCGCAGCCGTCATCATCTGACGTGCTACCTGCAATATATGCTCGTGACGAGCGTCTCTTTCGTTCAGTATCATAACTTTCTTGAATTAATTAGTAAGGCAAAGATAAATGAAAATTGGCAAAATCACACTAGATGATGAAATAAATAGGAGTATTGGCGATGTTATTAGTCATGGATTTAGTAGTGTTGTTAGTGATAAACTTAGCACTGTTATTATTAGTGGTGAATTTGGGACTGTTGTTAGTCGTGAATCTGTTTCTGCTATTATATGAATTAAAGGACTTGTTGTATAGATAGATGTAAGTACTGATGTTGATAATAATGATGGAGCTAATAGTGGTGTTGTTGATAGAACTTAGAATTCTGCCGTATTTTCTTGTTTTTGTAATCATTTACGCTTAAAATGAGTTATAACACATTGGTATATAGTGAATTAAAATAAATATTGCACTATCATTTTGAATTGACATATATAGTGCTATTTTTGTCAAGAAGTCAATTGAGTGACTTCTTGATATAACTATTAATTTAAATATTTATTATTATGGCTATACGCTATAGAAAGAAAAAAATCGTGCTGAACTTTGATAAGGAGAACAAGCAAGAGAAGTACGTTGCTGCTAATGTTCTTATTGGTAGTATTAGTTATGAAAAACTATGTAATGAAGTAAACCAGAGAACTGGTATACATCGTGCCATGGTAGATGTCATACTAAAAGGTGCAGAAGATACCATGATTACTTTCTTGGAAGAAGGTTTCTCTGTGAGGTTTGGTGAGTTCGGTTCATTTCGCCCTGCTATTAATGCTGCGAGCAAGGATAAAGAGGAGGATGTAAATGCTGCTACTATTATTCGAAGAAAGATTGTATTTACTCCTGGAACCAAATTCAAAACAATGCTTGGTAATGCAAGCATTGAATTGTTCTCAGATAGAGAAGTAAGTGCAAGTGCTGGTGACGAAGATGAAACCGGAGGCGAAAAACCAGATGGAGGTGGAGGTTCTGGTGGCGAAGCACCCGATCCGGCAGCGTAGTTTTTATTCTAATCTTTATGAAACAGGGAAAGTTAATTAACTTTCCCTGTTTTTTGCAATTTTGCATAGAATATGCAAAATTGCCGTTGGCTGACGAATAATTTCCCATTAGGCAACGACGATTTCGCCGTTGCCTAATGGGAAATTGTTTTATAATCAATGGGTGTTGAAGATAATTGCCTATATAAATACTTTTATAAACCATCATTGTTTTTTAGATGTGACAAAAATATAATTAATAACTAGATTAGTTTATACTTTTTTCATATATTTGCATCGTTTTCCACGCCGATACCTTTTCGTAAGGTGGATGGGGTGGGAAATTATTATATTAAAGAAAGACGTTTACTTGACGTTTTGTCTTTGGCTTATCAAAACTTCGAACACTTTGAGCAGCAGTCAAAAACAAAGCAACAGTAGGTGTCTACGGGATATGTTTATATCTATTCAACGTGCCTTTTGCAAGAAAGGTATGTTGGATTTATACATATCGGCGTGGGCTTCTGCGTTGCTCGTTCAGACTACTGCGGGCAGTTCGAAGGCCTTGATAAGCGGGACGAGTAACAGGTACAGATTCCCGCGCTTTTTCTTTTTATAATAAATACTTTTCTAAAAATGAATCGTTCGATTCGGGAATCTGCGAGCAAAAAACTTATAATTATGAAATTGAGTTTTTTATTGCTAATCAGCTTTTGTTTTTATTTAAACGGTAATGCACAAACTTATAAGGTTGAGATAGAAGATATTACAAATAAAATAGATATTAGAACATCCTCTTATCAACCTAGACATAGAATTGAAGGTTCATCACTTACTTCTCATGAAATAGGCAAAGTGCTTTTAAAAAACAATGAAATGATAAAACAATTATATACCTTTTTAGAAGAGGATATAAATCAGTCGAATTCGAATCCAGAAACATTAAGTAAAAATGGAAAGTATAAAGCTTTTATAGAGGGAGGATGGACTGATAAAGATAAAAAAGTAATATGGTTTCGTATGTACGCAAAATCTAAAATTAAGGAAGTGACATGGGATGAAGGTATTATTGTAAATAGTTGGATATTTAGTAATATGATGGATAAAGTGATGGGAAATGAACCTAAATATCAAAATGAAAAACAAAGATATTTTAATGGTTTCTAATATACATGCAAACTTAATAGAAGAAATGTCATGGTAATATGTAATTATATAAAACAATCACTTGTTTTGGTGTTTTTAATTGTTTCGTTGGTAGCTGTATGCCAAAATAATGGATATAAAGTGATAAATAAAGGTCATGGTAAAATTGCTATTTTTTATAATGGAAAAACAACTAATTTTATTCAAGAAGAAGCAAATCGCTTAAAAGAGATAGCCGATTCCATAAGAATAGCAGACTATAGTGCCCAAATAGAGGATATGGAAAAAGAAATGGAAGAAGTTAAAATTAAATATTTTATGATAGGTTTGTATAAAGGAGTGGAATTACAATATAATTGGTTCTTACAAAGAAAAGTGGGGAAGGTTATAGATATATATAAAGGTGATGTTAATTCTGAAGCGAGAAAAATTGTAATCGAAGAGGGCGATAAATATTTTAATAAGGTTTTTTCAAACAAATAAAATTATGAAAGTAGTACCCTCAAAAACAGAATGAATTATGAAAATATGGTTTGAATAGAAAGGATTTTAATATTTTTATTTTATGCAAATTGAGAATATTTGGAACAATATTGTGGACTGGTTTAATGATCGGTCGGAACGTGGTAGATTGATTCGCAGTTTCAATGCAGCTGCTCGTGAATCTTTTATACAAGGAATAGCTCCAACAATGCTTAAGGCTAGTCTTTCAAAAGGAAACAAAGAATATAAGCACCAATTTTCTTCATGGATGAATTCAGGTTTTCGTATTCAAGCACTTTCTGGCCGTCCTTTGACTAAAGATGAAATGACGTTTATTGGACAAACGATATTGAGCGATACAATGTTGATTAGACGGTTGATCGCTCTTGGTTGGGATACGTTAGAAGTACATGATGATAGTGGTATCTATGGATGTCGTTGGAAAATGATAGATTATGCAAGTATGGGAGGATTATTGACATGAGAGCAGATAGCTTAAAAATAGAAAGTCTACATCCAATTGTGGAAACAACGAAAGAATTGGACGAAATGTGGTTATATTGCATTATTGGGATTATAATACTTCTTATTTGCTTATTTTTTGGACTTTGGACATATTTTCATTCGGAACGTTTTTGCTTGAAGCTTCGCTTACGACAAGGAAAAGAAGAACCAGATTTTAAAAATATAATGGACAGTGCATTTGGGGCTAGAAATCTTTATGATAAGCTTAAAGGAAAATGTCATCCAGATAATTTTTCGACTAATTTGATTTTGTTTGATAGAGCAACGGAGATATTTGCTCTGATAGTTAAGAATAAATATAACTATCGCGAACTTATTCTCCTGAAAGAACGTGCTGAAAAAGAATTGAATATTAATATCTGAAAGAAATATATTATGGAAGGAATACTTTTATTAGTAGTTGCTGTTGCGTTGGCTTATGGAGTTGGATGTATGGGGCGCAATCGTAAGATTGGTTTTGGATGGGCTTTTTTCTTTGCTCTAATCAATGTGATATTAGGATTGATTATTGTTTTATGTTCGAAGAAAAAGGATGTAAGTTTTGTTGATATGAATAAGGAGGATAAACAATGAAAATACTAGGCTGGATATTGTTGATTCTAGGAATACTTTCTTTTATAGGAGCTATTTCGCAAGGACATAATGTTGTAGGACCTGCGTTTTTTGGAGGACTTGGTGCGTATTTATTGTCAAGAATAAATAAGAAAAAACAAGAAGAACAGGATAAAGATAAATGGGTAAATGGTAATAATTCATGAAAATGACAAAGGAAGAAGTTGCTAGACATAATGAAAAGGTTGATTATAACAAGTCTGCTGAAAGTTGGATTATGGATATTATTTGTTGTTTCATATTCTTTCCAATGATTATATACATAGTGTATCGACGTGGAAGATATAATAATTATCAAAAGATAAATGATGGATTTGATTAAGATATAATTTTAATATTGTCTGTATGACATTGATAAAAGCAAAAAAAGTATGAAAGTCATTTTTAGTTTTATTTTGTTCCTCGTAGCTATCAAATGTTTTAGAGCTGCTTATATTGAAATGAGAGACGGCACTTCATGGTGGGTTATGTGGGGAATATTTGCCGTATTGGCTGTTTTAGGTGCAATTGCACTATTTTAACGTAGTAGAATTAACAATATTAGTTTTGAAGTTGTTCACTAACATTTGAGTCCGGTATGAAAAAACTTTCGTACCGGACTTTGTGTTATTGGGTGGAAAAGGCTATCTTTGTATCTGTCAACTTATAAAGTTATGAGTATATGAGTAATAAAATTTATCCTATCGGCATACAGAACTTCGAGAAAATCCGTAAAGGAGGTTATTGCTATATAGATAAGACTGCTTGGATATATCAAATGGTGAAAACTGGCAGTTATTATTTTCTTAGTCGTCCACGTCGTTTTGGGAAAAGTTTGTTACTGTCTACTTTGGAAGCCTATTTTCAGGGGAAGAAAGAACTTTTCAAAGGATTGGCGATAGAGAAACTGGAAAAAGACTGGTTTAAATATCCGATCCTGCATATTGACCTCAATACAGAAAAATACGATACACCGGAAAGACTTGAAAATAAGCTGAATCGCACATTGGTGGAATGGGAAAAAATCTATGGAGCGGAATCTGCAGAAACTTCTCTAGCTATGCGTTTCGAGGGTATTATTCAGCGTGCTTGTGAGAAAGAGGGCCAGAGTGTCGTTATTCTTGTGGATGAATACGATAAGCCTATGTTACAGGCGATTGGTAATGATGAACTCCAGAAGAGTTTTCGTGATACATTGAAGGCTTTCTATGGAGCTTTAAAAAGCAAGGATGGCTGCATTAAATTTGGTATGCTTACGGGAGTTACAAAATTCGGAAAGGTAAGTGTATTCAGCGATCTGAATAATCTGGAGGATATTTCTATGCGTCAGCAGTATATAGAAATCTGCGGAATCAGTGATCGTGAGTTGCATGAGAACTTTGAAACTGAATTGCATGAATTTGCCGATGCGCAAGGTTTGACGTATGATGAAATTTGCACAGAAATGCGTGAAAGATATGATGGTTATCATTTCACTCATGATTCTATAGGTATGTATAATCCGTTCAGTGTACTTAATACCCTTAAATACAATGTGTTTGGCAACTACTGGTTTGAAACGGGCACACCTACTTATCTGGTCGAATTACTAAAAAAACATCATTACGATCTTCACCGGATGGCTCATGAAGAAACCAGTGCCGACGTACTGAATAGTATTGATTCAACTTCCGACAATCCTATCCCTGTGATTTATCAGAGCGGTTATCTTACCATAAAAGGCTACGATCGTGAATTTGAAACTTATCGCCTAGGATTTCCCAATCGTGAAGTGGAGGAAGGTTTTGTGAAATATCTCATGCCTTTTTATGCCAATATAAATGCCGTAGAATCATCTTTTGAGATTCAGAAGTTTGTCCGCGAAGTCCGTTCGGGAGATTATGATTCTTTTTTCCGTCGTCTTCAGAGTTTCTTTGCAGATACTCCTTATGAATTGGTTCGCGATTTGGAATTGCATTATCAGAATGTCCTCTTTATCGTGTTCAAATTAGTCGGTTTTTATGTAAAAGCGGAATATCACACGAGCCAGGGCCGTATCGATCTTGTTTTGCAGACTGATAAATTTATCTATGTCATGGAATTCAAGCTGGAGGGTACGGCTGAAGAAGCCTTGCAGCAGATCAATGAAAAGCATTATGCTAAACCTTTCGAAAGTGATGGGCGAACACTTTTTAAGATTGGAGTGAATTTTAGTGCTGAAACACGAAACATTGAGAAGTGGGTGGCGGAACTTCAATAAATATAATTTTGGCAGGATTTTCAAGAGAACAAATAGATGTTACATATTAATAATGCCTGTATTGCTTTTGGTACGGAAGTGCTTTTCTCCGGTTTCAGTATGAAGTTGGAAAGGGGAGAAACGGCTTGCATTGTCGGTCAATCCGGTTGTGGAAAGACTTCGTTGCTGAATGCGGTAATGGGGTTTGTGCCTTTGAAAGAAGGATCTATACAGGTAGGGGAAACATTGCTTGATATATCGACTATCGATAGTGTCCGCAGACAGATTGCATGGATTCCTCAAGAATTGGCGCTACCTTTTGAATGGGTCAAAGAGATGGTGGCTCTCCCGTTCGGACTGAAAGTGAATCGTTCTGTTCCTTTTTCGGAAGAAAGACTTTTCACTTGTTTCGATGAATTGGGGCTGGAACACGAATTATATACAAAGAGGGTGAATGAAGTATCGGGTGGTCAACGCCAACGTATTATGTTGGCTGTGGCTGCAATGCTCAACAAACCTCTCATTATCATAGATGAACCGACTTCTGCTTTGGATGCCGGATCGACCGGTAAAGTCCTGTCTTTTTTCCGGCGACAGGCGGAAAGAGGAACGGCTGTGTTAGCCGTATCACATGATAAGGACTTTGCTTCGGGCTGTCATTATTTAATAGAACTGTAATTAATTGAACTGTAACGCAAATCGGATAGAATTGTTAAGAATATATTGTGGGAACGATTGATATATCATATTATAATCTCTTTATAGGGCTACTATTGCTTGCCATTCCGTTTTTTTACCTTTGGAAATTTAAAACGGGATTGCTGAAACCTGCCGTGATTGGCACATTACGGATGATTATCCAGCTGTTCTTTATCGGCATGTATCTGAAATATCTCTTTTTATGGAACAATCCCTGGATTAATTTTCTTTGGGTGATAATTATGGTATTCGTGGCCGGGCAGACCGCATTGGTACGTACCCAGTTGAAACGTAGTGTTTTATTAATCCCTATTACGGTAGGATTTCTTTGTAGTGTTGTATTGGTAGGCATCTATTTTATCGGTATTGTTCTCCAACTGGATAATATATTTAGCGCCCAATACTTTATTCCAATATTTGGAATTCTGATGGGTAATATGCTGTCGAGCAATGTAATAGCTTTGAATACTTATTATAGTGGATTGAAACGTGAACAGCAACTATATCGGTATTTATTGGGAAACGGAGCAACAAGGCAGGAAGCACAGGCTCCATTTATCCGGCAGGCCATCATTAAATCGTTTAGTCCCCTGATTGCAAACATTGCCGTGATGGGATTGGTGGCTCTTCCGGGCACGATGATCGGACAAATTCTGGGAGGAAGCAGCCCGAATGTCGCTATCAAGTATCAGATGATGATTATGGTGATTACTTTCACAGCATCTATGCTATCGCTAATGATTACTATTTCATTGGCTTCGCGTCGATCTTTTGATGCATACGGAAAACTGCTGGAGGTAACAAAAGAACCCAGGAAATGACTGTTATTGACCAGATATTCCATAAAGTAGCTGAAATAGCTATTCCACACTTCTTTATAACAGTGGAGTTTTCAGCATCCGGCACAGAAATGCCGGAACATATCGAGGCTTTCCTGCAGGAAAAATACGAAGCAATTCTTCGTGGAGCCAGTGGACGTAAATTTATCTATAAGGAAGGAGAGTGGCGGCTTATTTTCACTTTCTTCCCTACGGACAGAGTCGTAGACGAACGGTATGCACTGAAAAACAAGGTACAAATGATAAATAAGGTGCAAATGAAAAGCAAAAGCTAACCGGTTATTAGCGTGTTTATTATTTGCCTTTCAACATTCCCCATAAGCAGCGAAGCTGCACAAATTGTTCTCCGGGCTGCACATATCCGCCTTCAAACATCTTTTCCGACACTTGAAATTTGAAAAGATGATGGCGTATGTACGTCTCTACAGCCGGGGATTGTTTTTTGGCGAATGACAGCAAATTGACCTTTCCATCTTCACGAATGAGAACTTTTGCTTTGATTGTGCGAAAACCGTACTCTTTGCAGTGTTTGGTTTCTACTTTATCAATCCAGAAGATAGCGGTAGCTTTGACCGTATCTACCGTACAATCTTCGATATTGTCAATCTTTGCAGCCTCGGCTACGGACATTTCGATACTATCACTTTTCTTGGGCTGGCAAGAAACCATCATAACTAGTAGCAACAGTAAAGTCAAATTTGTTTTCATCGTATTCTTTATTTAGATGGAGTAAAAGTACAGAATTTCAATAAATAACGGAAGTTTTAGGCGAAAATTTATAATTAGTTTTTATTCCGGAACTGGTTTTTATCCGAATTTATCCGATGAAAACAGGCAAAAGGCAACAAGAATATAAACTCTTTTTGCCTTTTGCCTATTGATAAAACTGAAAAATGAAATTAACTGTTTAATCTAAAATTTATATGGATATAGTTATGGTTTAGCGGAAGTCTTTCAGTTCTTCCTGTAATTTCTGACGGGTAAAGAAGATCCGACTTTTTACGGTACCCAACGGAAGATTCAGTTTTTCTGCTATTTCGCGGTATTTGAAGCCGGAAACGTGCATAGCGAACGGAACCCTGTATTCTTTCGGAAGAGCATTGACTACACGGTGCATCTCTTTCAGGTCGTATGTCCTTTCAGTACTTTCAAACCCTGCATCTTGCGGCAAATTAAGATGATAAAGGTTATCGGTCTTGTCGACAAATGTCTGGTCGCGAACTACCTTACGATAATTATTGATAAAGATATTGCGCATGATGGTGTACATTCATCCTTTGAAATTTGTATCGGGTGTATATTTATCTTCATTATCTAATGCTTTCAATGAGGTTTCCTGCAGCAACTCGTTTGCTTCTTCGCGGTCTGTTGTCAGTTTGTATGCGAAACGTAGTAATTCTTCCTGAACTCCTACCAAATCTTTTCTGAAGCTTAAACTTTTCATATGTGTTGTATTTAAAATGTGAGTATTCGTTGTAAAAATTTTGATGATGCAAGTTTAAGATATTTTGTCGACCTAGGTAGGGGAGAATCAGACGTAATTTAGGGGAATTTCTATCAACAGATAGTTTTTAGGTCCTTTTTGATAGTTTCTGGGTGGTATTTTATATCTTTTACGAGGATCTCAAAAAATGGATAACGATAAATTCTCTAAAAAACGATCACTTAGTATGTTAATTCCTATTTTATTTATTATCTTTGCAACCAAATTTTCTACCAATAATGAAAATTAAGGAAATAGTAAGCGCCCTTGAACGATTCGCGCCTCTGCCATTGCAAGACGGATTTGATAATGCCGGCCTGCAAATCGGATTGACAGAAGCGGAAGCAACAGGGGCTTTGTTGTGTCTTGACGTTACCGAAGCTGTGTTGGATGAAGCTATCGCGCTGGGGTACAATCTCGTTATATCGCACCATCCGCTCATTTTCAAGGGCTATAAATCTATCACGGGCAAAGATTACGTGGAACGCTGCATACTGAAAGCAATAAAGAATGATATTGTGATCTATTCAGCACATACTAATCTTGATAATGTACAAGGTGGAGTCAATTATAAGATAGCAGAGAAAATAGGGTTGAAGAATCTGAAAGTGCTCGAACCGAAAGAGAACAGTCTGATTAAGCTGGTGACTTTCGTGCCGGATGCACAAGCCGATAGTGTGCGTGAAGCATTGTTTGCAGCCGGATGCGGAAATATAGGTAACTATGATTCATGCAGTTACAATCTGAAAGGAGAGGGAACCTTCCGGGCAAAAGAGGGAACGCATCCTTTCTGTGGAACAATCGGTGAACTGCATCATGAAAATGAAGTGAGGATTGAAACCATTCTTCCTATATATAAGAAAGCGGAAGTTATAAAGGCTTTATTGTCTGTACATCCTTATGAGGAACCGGCATTCGACTTGTATCCGTTGCAGAATGACTGGTTGCAGGCAGGTTCGGGAATTGTAGGTGAATTGGATGAATCGGAAACGGAACTCGAGTTTCTGAAACGCATCAAGAAAATCTTCGAAGTGGGTTGTGTACGTCATAACAAACTGACGGGGAGAGAAATACAGAAGGTTGCCTTATGTGGTGGTGCCGGAGCTTTCCTGCTTCCACAGGCAATTCGGACGGGTGCGAATGTCTTTATTACGGGAGAAATCAAATATCATGATTATTTTGGCCACGAGGGTGATATTCTGATGGCAGAGATTGGTCATTACGAAAGCGAACAATATACAAAAGAAATTTTTTATTCCATAATCCGGGATTTATTTCCTAATTTTGCACTCCAATTGAGTAAAATAAATACGAATCCCATAAAATATTTATAAGTAAAATGGCTAGAGAAGCAAAAAAAGATCCGAATGAGTTGACGGTAGAACAGAAACTGAAGACACTGTTCCAACTGCAAACGATGTTGTCTAAGATTGATGAAATCAAGACATTGAGAGGTGAACTTCCGTTGGAAGTGCAAGACCTTGAAGATGAAATTGCTGGTTTGAGTACCCGTATCGACAAGATCAAAGCTGAAGTGGATGAACTGAAATCTGCTATTGCCGGCAAGAGAGTAGAAATTGAAACAGCAAAGGCTTCAGTAGAAAAATATAAGTCACAACAAGACAATGTTCGCAATAACCGTGAATATGATTTCTTGACGAAAGAAATCGAATTCCAGACATTGGAAATCGAACTTTGCGAAAAGAGAATTAAGGAATATTCTGCTGATAAAGAAGAAAAAGAGGCTGAAGTAACGAAGAACGATCAGATTCTTAACGAAAGACTGAAAGACCTTGAGCAGAAGAAGAGCGAACTGGATGAAATTATCTCTGAAACCAAACAGGAAGAAGAGAAATTGAGAGACAAAGCTAAAGATTTGGAAACTAAGATCGAACCGCGTCTATTGCAGTCGTTCAAACGTATCCGTAAGAACTCTCGCAACGGATTGGGTATTGTATACGTACAGCGTGATGCTTGTGGTGGTTGCTTTAACAAGATTCCGCCCCAGAGACAACTGGATATCCGTTCTCGTAAGAAAGTAATCGTTTGCGAATATTGTGGACGTATTATGATTGACCCGGAATTGGCTGGCGTACAAATCGAACACAAGGTGGAAGAAGCTCCGGTAGCTACTACCAAAAGATCTATTAGAAGAAAAACTGCTGAATAAGGAAGCAGTGAAGTAAGTAAAGTTACTTTTTTGATATATAATAAGCCCTGCATTGCTGCAGGGCTTTTTTTGTTTTAACAAGTGCTCGTATAAAAAAGAATCGATAAACAAACTTACCCTTTAGTTGTTATCTTTTCATTTCATAAAAACCTGAACTGATATGAATATACGAGTGTGGGGCACATCGCTCCTTATGTTTCTTTCAACTGTGACCGCGGTTGGACAGACCGCAAACCGTTATTTGAAAGCTCCGCTTCCTCAAGATTGGGAAGAGAGCGGGGAAGTATTTCAACAGATACTTCCAGTGGATGACCATTGGTGGAAGTCATTCCAAGACACCAAACTGGACTCTTTGATAGCTCTGGCAGTAGATCGTAATTACTCCGTTGCCATGGCAATCAACCGTATAGCTGCCGCTCGTGCCAATCTTTGGATAGAACGCAGTAACTTTTTTCCTTCCATCGGATTGAATGCAGGATGGACCCGTCAGGAAACCAGTGGAAATACAAGTTCACTGCCACAAACAACCGATCATTATTATGATGCTTCGCTAAGCATGAGCTGGGAGCTTGATATTTTTGGCAGTATCCGGAAACGGGTAAAAGCGCAGAAAGAGAATTTTGCCGCCAGCAAGGAAGAATACACAGGAGTCATGGTCTCATTAGCTGCAGAAGTAGCCTCGGCTTATATCAATCTAAGGGAGTTGCAACAAGAACTTGAAGTGGTAAAGAAAAACAGTGCTTCGCAGGAAGAAGTCCTGAAAATCACGGAAGTACGCTATAACACTGGGCTGGTTGCTAAACTCGATGTGGCACAGGCCAAGTCTGTATTATATAGCACAAAAGCCTCCATTCCCCAGCTGGAAGCGGGTATCAATCAGTATATTACAACATTGGCTGTCTTATTGGGAATGTATCCCCAGGACATTCGTCCTGTTCTTGAATCCAGTGGCACATTGCCCGATTATATGGAACCTATCGGAGTGGGAATGCCTGTCGATTTATTGCTGCGACGGCCTGATGTACGAAGTGCGGAATTGAGCGTAAATGCACAGGCAGCATTGCTCGGAGCTTCGAAAGCGGATTGGCTGCCGAAAGTTTTCTTGAAAGGTTCATTTGGATATGCCGCCCGTGACCTGAAGGATCTCACCAAAAGTAAAAGTATGACTTATGAAATTGCTCCGTCATTGAACTGGACTATTTTCAATGGAGGACAGCTGGTGAATGCAACACGGCTGGCAAAAGTACAACTGGATGAAGCGATCAACCAGTTTAATCAGACGGTTTTAACTGCCGTACAGGAAACGGACAATGCTATGAATTCCTATCGGAATTCAATCAAACAGATTGTAGCCCTGCGGGAAGTGCGCAATCAAGGTATTGAGACATTGAAACTTTCACTGGAACTTTATAAACAGGGACTTTCGCCTTTCCAAAACGTACTTGATGCACAACGTTCTCTGTTATCTTATGAGAATCAGCTGGTACAGGCACAAGGTAGTTCGCTTTTGCAACTGATAGCCCTCTACAAGGCTTTAGGGGGTGGTTGGAGAGAATAAAAATCAATCTATAAAATATATAACCTAACAGATATGAAAAAACTGATGTATATCCTTCTTGCACTGCCTATATTGACGGGTTGCAAGGAGAAGAAAAGTGCAGGAGCGATGGGAGGTATGCCAACTCCGGAAATTAGCGTGACCAAACCCATAGTGGAGGATATTACTTTGACGAAAGATTATCCGGGTTATCTGACAACAGAAAAGACGGTGAATCTTGTAGCTAGGGTGAACGGAACCTTGCAGTCTACCTCTTATGTTGCAGGTGGACGGGTGAAACAGGGGCAACTGTTGTTTGTCATCGAACCAACCTTATATAAAGATCAGGTGGAGCAAGCAGAAGCAGAACTGAAAACTGCCCAGGCACAATTGGAATATGCTCGTAATAATTATAGCCGTATGAAAGAGGCTGTAAAGAGTGATGCGGTCAGCCAGATACAGGTACTTCAGGCTGAATCTTCTGTGAAAGAAGGTGTTGCAGCTGTCAGCAACGCGGAAGCAGCTTTGAGCACTGCTCGTACAAACTTGGGATATTGTTATGTCCGTGCACCGTTTGACGGCACCATCAGTAAGGCGACTGTAGATATAGGAAGTTATGTAGGCGGTTCGTTGCAACCGGTCACATTGGCTACTATTTATAAGGATAATCAGATGTATGCTTACTTTAATGTTGCTGATAATCAATGGTTGGCAATGACTATGGATACCCAGCAGTTACCGACTGATCTTCCTAAAAAAATAATGGTTCAACTGGGAAAGGGGGGAACTGAAAGTTATCCGGCTACGCTCGATTATCTTTCACCAAATGTAGATGTGAATACAGGAACACTGATGGTTCGTGCCAATTTTGATAATCCGAAAGGGATATTGAAGAGCGGATTATATGTAAGCATAACTTTACCTTATGGAGAAGCTAAAAATGCCGTGTTGGTGAAAGAGGGTTCTATCGGAACTGACCAGTTAGGCAAATACTTATATGTTGTAAATGATTCAAATATAGTTCATTACCGGCATATTGAAATAGGGCAGTTGGTCGACGGCACTTTACGGCAGGTATTGGGTGGACTTTCCCCGCAGGAACAGTATGTCACAGAGGCTTTGATGAAAGTCAGAGACGGAATGAAAGTAAAGCCGCTTCCTGATTCCCTCCCTAAAAGAGAGAAATAAGGTCTTTTGGATAACTGATTGATTAACAAATGAAATCTTTTAAACCTATACATTATGTTTTCTAAGTTTTTTATCAACCGACCGATATTTGCTACTGTCCTTGCCCTGCTTATTGTAGTAGCCGGTCTGGTCACACTCAATATATTGCCTGTGGCGCAATTTCCGGAGATCACACCGCCAACGGTGCAGGTCTCTGCCGTTTATCCCGGGGCAAATGCTGAAACTGTTGTTCAAACAGTGGGTATTCCTATCGAACAGCAGGTGAATGGTGTAGACGGCATGCTTTATATGTCTTCCAATTCTTCATCTTCGGGAGCATATTCTCTGACTATTACATTCGCTGTTGGTACGGACATCGATATGGCAACTGTGCAGGTACAAAACAGGGTCAGTATCGCACAATCATCACTGCCGGAACCGGTGGTGGTGCAAGGAGTCACTGTGCAGAAACAGTCTTCAAACATTGTGATGTTTTTGACAATGACTTCGCAGGACTCTGTGTACAACAGCCTGTATCTGACTAATTATGCCAAATTGAATTTAGTGGACCAGCTGACACGTGTGCCCGGAGTGGGTGCTGTGAATGTGATGGGAGCAGGGGACTATTCGATGCGTATCTGGCTCGATCCGGAGGCTATGCGTATACGGAATATTTCACCGCAGCAAGTCTATCAATCCATCCAGTCGCAGAATGTGGAAGTATCTGCCGGATATATCGGTCAGCCTATCGGACAGGATAATAATAATGCTTTTCAGTATACGTTGAATGTTCAGGGACGATTGAAATCTCCTGAACAGTTCGGAGATATTATTATTCGCCGTGAGCAGGACGGAGCGATGCTTCGTCTGAAAGATATTGCACGTATTGATTTGGGGTCTGCTTCATACAATGTAGTGTCGCGATTGAATGGAAAACCTACGGCTGCTATTGCTATTTACCAGCAACCGGGTTCCAATTCGCTGGATGTTTCAAAAGGAGTGAAAGCTAAGATGGAAGAACTGGCGGAAAGTTTCCCGTCAGGAGTGGCCTATAATGTCACTTTGGATACGACTGATGTCATCCATGCTTCCATTGATGAAGTGATGGTTACTTTCTTTGAAACAACTTTGCTGGTGATACTCGTTATTTTCTTGTTCCTGCAGAATTGGCGGGCAGTGATTATTCCTTGTATCACTATTCCGGTATCGTTGATCGGTACATTTGCCGTAATGGCGGCATTTGGTTTCTCTATCAATACATTAACATTGTTCGGACTGATTTTGGCAGTTGCTATTGTGGTGGATGATGCGATAGTGGTGGTGGAGAACGCTTCGAGGTTATTGGAAACCGGGCAGTACTCACCTCGTGAAGCCGTGACAAAAGCGATGGGAGAGATCACGGGCCCGATTGTCGGGGTGGTTCTCGTATTGCTTGCCGTGTTTATTTCAACAATGATGATTAGTGGAATTTCAGGTCAGCTGTATAAGCAGTTTGCGCTGACTATTGCCGCTTCTACCGTATTGAGCGGTTTCAATTCGTTGACATTGACTCCTGCGCTTTGCGCACTGTTTCTTGAAAAGAGTAAACCTTCTAACTTCTTTATATACAAAGGTTTCAATAAGGCTTATGACAAGACACAAGGGGTATATGACAAAATTGTCAAATGGTTGCTTCAACGTCCGGGAATGGCTCTCGCTTCTTATGGCGCTTTGACTGTTATTGCTCTATTGCTTTTTATGCATTGGCCGTCAACTTTTATCCCGGACGAAGATGACGGATATTTTATTGCTGTTGTTCAACTTCCGCCTGCCGCCAGCCTTGAGCGTACGCAAGCAGTGGGAGAAAAGATAAACGGTATTCTGGATTCTTATCCGGAAGTAAAGAATTATATTGGTATTTCCGGCTTTTCTATCATGGGTGGTGGCGAACAGAGTAACTCTGCAACTTATTTTGTGGTGCTGAAAAACTGGAGTGAGAGGAAAGGGAAGGAGCATACGGCTGCTGCCATAGTCAACCGTTTTAATGGTGAAGCGTATATGACTATTCAGGCTGCGGAAGTGTTCGCCATGGTTCCTCCGGCTATTCCGGGGTTGGGTGCATCCGGTGGTTTACAGCTTCAGTTGGAAGACCGGCGTAATCTGGGGCCGACGGAAATGCAGCAGGCCATCAATGCCTTGCTTGCTTCTTATCATTCGAAACCGGCTTTAGCATCTGTATCCAGCCAGTATCAGGCAAATGTTCCGCAATATTTCTTGAATATCGACCGTGACAAAGTCCAGTTCATGGGAATTGCCTTGAACGATGTTTTCTCTACATTAGGCTATTATATGGGAGCGGCTTATGTGAATGATTTTGTTGAATTCGGACGTATTTACCAAGTGAAGATTGAGGCACGCGACCAGGCACAGCGGGTAATTGATGATGTCTTGAAGCTAAGTGTGTCGAATTCGGCAGGAGAGATGGTGCCTTTTTCTTCTTTCACCAAAGTGGAGGAACAGTTAGGCCAAGACCAGATTAACCGCTATAATATGTACTCGACTGCTTCTCTGACTTGTAATGTTGCTCCGGGAAGTAGTACCGGGCAGGCTATTCAAGAAGTGGAAGCATTGTTTAAAGAACAGCTGGGAGATGAGTTTGGGTATGAATGGACTTCCGTTGCTTATCAGGAAACCCAGGCTGGGAATACGACTACCATTGTTTTGATTATGGCGTTAATTGTTGCTTTCCTGGTACTTGCTGCACAGTATGAAAGTTGGACCAGCCCGGTAGCAGCCGTCATCGGATTGCCGGTAGCCTTATTAGGTGCCATGATTGGCTGTCTGATTATGGGAACTCCAGTCAGTATTTATACGCAAATCGGTATAATCCTGTTGGTTGCGCTTTCTGCAAAGAATGGAATTTTGATTGTGGAATTTGCCCGTGATTTCCGTGCCGAGGGTAATTCAATTAGGGAAGCTGCCTTTGAAGCGGGGCATGTCCGCTTGCGTCCGATCCTGATGACTTCTTTTGCTTTTGTACTAGGAGTGATGCCCTTGTTATTCGCCACCGGTGCAGGTGCACAAAGTCGTATAGCATTGGGTGCCGCTGTGGTATTTGGTATGGCTATGAATACTTTATTGGCTACCATTTATATTCCTAATTTCTACGAATTCATGCAGAAATTGCAAGAGCGATTCAGCAAAAAGAAAGGAAATGAGGATAGTGAGAAAGATGTTGCCGTATAGAAGTAAAAGGCTGTTTGAAGACTACCTGAAAGGGGAGTTGGTATAGTGACGCCATCTGTTTGGGATGGTGTCACCATAGTAAGCAAATAGCGTCACTATCTTGAACGGATAGTGACGCTATTTTATTCTTGCAGGTAAGTATGTTTTTTAAGGCGAATGAAGCGGATCATTTTTATAAAGATTTGTAATCTGGAATATCCTGGAGGAACGTATAACTCTGGTTTTCATAATCCATCCGGCAGCAATAATGTTGCATTCCGTTGCTGACAATCAGATAATCTACTTTCAGTACCATATTATACCGGGTGATTTGGTCGAAAACAGCCTGTGTAATTTCGATATGTGGTGCTTTATATTCCACAATCATCCGGGCTGATAAATCCCTCCGATAAAGTACGGTGTCGCATCGTTTGGTAGTACCGTTTAACTTTACCATTACTTCATTGGCCAGAAGGGCAGTCGGATATCCTTTGTGTGCAATAAGAAAGTGAACAAAGTGTTGCCGTACCCATTCTTCAGGGGTAAGGGCGACATATCGTTTACGAATTACGTCGAAAATTACATTTTTTCCGTTTCGTACGTTTATTTTAGTGTCGAATACTGGTAGGTTTAACGATAACATTTATTATTTTTGTAAATTAAATAATGGTTCCCATTATTGGGAGCACAAATTTAATAGATAATTATGAAAACAAAAGAAGAAATCGTAGCTAATTGGCTGCCCCGTTACACAAAACGTAACCTGGAGGATTTTGGAGAGTATATTCTGTTGACTAACTTCAACAAGTACGTCGAGATTTTCGCAAATCAGTTTAATGTTCCCATCTTAGGAAGGGATGCAAATATGATTTCTGCTTCTGCCGAAGGCATCACTATGATTAACTTTGGTATGGGAAGTCCTAACGCTGCCATCATCATGGACTTGCTGGGAGCTATTCAACCCAAGGCTTGTTTGTTTTTGGGAAAATGTGGTGGCATCGACAAGAAAAATCAGCTTGGCGATTTGATTCTCCCTATTGCAGCTATCCGTGGAGAGGGAACTTCTAACGATTATTTTCCTCCCGAAGTTCCTGCATTACCTGCATTTATGTTGCAGCGTGCCGTTTCTTCATCCATCCGTGACAAAGGCCGTGACTATTGGACTGGTACCGTATATACCACCAACCGCCGTATCTGGGAACATGATGATGCATTCAAAGAATATCTGAAAAAGACCCGGGCTATGGCAGTTGATATGGAAACTGCAACTTTGTTCAGTTGTGGCTTTGCCAATCATATTCCTACCGGCGCATTATTATTAGTGTCCGATCAGCCAATGACCCCCGACGGAGTAAAAACAGATAGAAGTGATAATTTGGTTACCAGAAATTATGTAGAAGAGCATGTTGAAATTGGTATTGCTTCTTTGCGTATGATTATTGATGAAAAGAAAACTGTTAAACACTTGAAATTTGACTGGTAATCCGGTCTTTCTGAAAATTATATATGGCAAAACAAGAACTGACCTGTGATGACATCCTCAAGGAATTGAGAGCAAAGCAGTATCGCCCTATCTATTACCTGATGGGAGAAGAGTCGTATTATATCGACTTGATTGCAGATTACATAACGGATAATGTGTTGAGTGAGACGGAAAAAGAATTCAACCTGACTGTTGTGTATGGGGCTGATGTGGATGTGGCAACGATTATAAATGCTGCAAAGCGTTATCCCATGATGTCGGAACACCAAGTAGTAGTAGTAAAGGAAGCGCAGGCGGTACGTAATATGGAAGAGTTGTCGTATTATCTTCAAAAGCCTTTGCTTTCCACCATTTTAGTGATATGCCATAAGCATGGAACGTTGGATCGTAGAAAGAAGCTGGCTGCCGAGGTGGACAAAGTTGGTGTGCTGTTTGAATCTAAAAAAATAAAGGATGCACAACTCCCCGGTTTTATAGCTTCATATATGAAACGGAAAGGAGTTGATATGGAACCTAAAGCAACTGCTATGCTTGCTGATTTTGTAGGTTCAGATTTGAGTCGTCTGACCGGAGAGCTTGAAAAGTTGATTATCACTTTACCTGCCGGACAAAAACGCGTAACTCCTGAACAGATAGAAAAAAACATAGGCATAAGCAAAAATTATAATAACTTTGAATTGCGCAGTGCTTTAGTGGAAAAGGATATATTGAAAGCAAATAAGATAATAAAATATTTTGAGGAAAATCCGAAAACTAATCCGATCCAAATGACGCTGTCTTTATTATTCAGCTTTTACTCCAACCTAATGTTGGCTTATTATGCACCGGATAAATCAGAGCAAGGGATTGCAAATATGCTAGGGTTAAGAACTCCTTGGCAGGCTCGGGATTATATGGTAGCAATGCGAAAATATAGCGGAGTAAAGACCATGCAAATTGTTGGAGAAATACGATATGCTGATGCAAAATCCAAAGGAGTCCAAAATAGTTCTATGACAGATGGAGATATTCTTCGTGAATTAGTGTTCAAAATTTTGCATTAAGTAGGATTAAGAATTACCTATATAATCAGACATATACTTTTACCGTAGATAGAAACGGGAAGTATATGTCTTTTTTTGGTATTCCCGCAATTACTTCCATTATAAAAAAGACTTTCACAATACCAGTGATTATTTTACAAATAGATTTACTCCTTTTATAGTTTTATAGATTTACCCATTTAACGAACTACACAAAGTATATTTTTAGAATTTTGTATTGATCTATCTTCAAGGAAACTTTTTCTTTTAAATAGGAGCTTTAATTTTTAAACGAGAAAAGTTTACTTATTCTTGAGTTTATCAAAAAAGCATTTTGGATTTTAAAGGTATCGTTTTATAGTGAGAATGGAGATTTTTTCTTTTCTCTAAAATCATCCATTAGTGTCATTTTGATAATCCAGGAGTATATTTGATTACTATAAGCCTATTTTTTCTAGTTTAATAGAAAAATAGAATATGAATTATAGTGGTAAGTCTTTGTCTTTCATTTATTTATGCTAAAAATGAACCTCCTAGAATTGAAAAAAATAAATAAGTGGAGATCGGTACGGAAATATTGCAAGGATTTTCTTTTTAGAGAAGATTGTAAAGGATGATTAGAAAAAAATAGCAATATACATTGGTAAAGTATGAGTGGCTCCCTTCCTTTTATTGCTTTTGCAACTATCAATATTTACTTTTGTGTATATATGTAATTACAAATGTGTAATATATTTATGTGAACATATTCCAAATGTGATCAATGGTTAGTGTTTACAATAATATATTTGTGTATTTACAAAAATAATACCTGATATACAAATGTAGTTGTTGGGGCATTAACAATGCTTTTATATCTATTATCTTATTGTAAGCCAGCGTTATATAGTTTATTATGTCAATTTGTACTATAAAAGTCTTCTCTATGTGGTATGTATATTTGTGAATACTCCTATTTGAGGTTTATTTATATTATATATGTAGCTGTATATCTGCATTTTGCATTTTATAGTTAAACTGAAACTATACATTTATAATAGCTCGTTTTATTCTATATACAAGCGTAGTATTCGATTTGTATAATACTCTATACTTTTGTAATATCAGTATTTTTATATTTGTAATTTGCTTTTGTGAATCTAAATATTTACCTTTGTATAATCAATGAGATCGTGCGTATTTTTGTGAAATAGATACATAACACATACAATTGTAATATAAAGAAGGTAGTATGGAAATAAAAGACAGAATCAGAATGATAATGGAAAGAGAAAAAGTTCCTCCTAGAGTTTTTGCTGAAACAATTGGAGTGCAACAATCTACTCTCTCTCATATTTTAAACGATCGGAATAAACCCAGCTTAGAGGTCGTTATGAAGGTTCATCAAAAGTATGACTATGTAAATCTTGAATGGTTGCTTTATGGTAAAGGCGAAATGATGGTGTCTGAAGAAGGAACTTCCTTTTCTTCTTCTAACCACGATTACCTGCCTTCTTTATTCGACGAGAATCCCGTAAATCCGTCCAAAGAGCCGACTCTTCCGGAAAATCGCAAGGAAATGCCGTTAAGAAACGCCGAAAATTCCCCCAAAGAGATTGTAAAACAAGAGATTAGGTATATAGAAAAGCCTGCCAGGAAAATCACGGAAATAAGAATATTTTTCGATGATAACACCTATGAGACGTTTCGACCTGAAAAATGAAGAGTAAAATCGGTGGTTTGAGCAATTTCCTGTATCTTTGCATCCGGAATACGAATTTATACTTTTATATCCATACATGAAGAAATTTATTTTAGATCTGACAGTGACTGAGAATATCAGATTGAATGCAAACTATGTATTGCTAAAATTGACCTCTCAGTCATTACTGCCCGAAATGTTACCTGGGCAGTTTGCCGAACTCCGGGTGGACGGTTCGCCTACTACATTTTTACGACGTCCCATTTCTATTAACTTTGTAGATAAACAGCGAAATGAGGTATGGTTTCTGATCCAGCTGGTTGGTGATGGAACAAGACGTTTGGCAGAGGTTAATCCCGGTGAAACAATAAATGTAGTGCTTCCGTTGGGAAATGCATATACAATGCCTCTGGAGGCTTCTGATAAGCTCTTATTAGTTGGTGGAGGTGTCGGAACAGCCCCTATGCTTTATTTAGGTGAGCAGTTGGCTAAAAAAGGCCATAAACCTACGTTCCTGTTAGGTGCTCGTAGCGACAAAGATCTGTTGCAGCTGGAAGAGTTTGCCAAATATGGAGAGGTATATACTACTACGGAAGATGGTAGCCATGGAGAAAAAGGATATGTTACCCAACATTCTATATTAAATAAGGTACGATTTGAGCAGATTTACACTTGTGGTCCCAAACCGATGATGGTGGCTGTGGCAAAATATGCCAAAAGTAATCAGATAGAATGTGAAGTATCTTTGGAAAATACAATGGCTTGTGGTATCGGAGCATGCTTATGTTGTGTGGAAAATACGACAGAAGGTCATTTGTGTGTATGTAAAGAAGGTCCTGTTTTTAATATAAATAAACTACTATGGCAGATTTAAGTGTAAACATTGGTGAATTACAAATGAAAAACCCGGTGATGACAGCATCTGGTACATTTGGATATGGTGAAGAGTTCTCCGACTTCATTGATATAGCGCGAATAGGTGGTATTATTGTAAAAGGAACTACTCTTCACAAACGTGAAGGAAACCCTTATCCGCGTATGGCAGAGACTCCTTCTGGGATGTTAAACGCTGTAGGACTGCAAAATAAGGGTGTTGATTACTTTGTGGAGCATATATATCCCCGTATAAAAGACATCCAAACGAATATGATTGTAAACGTTTCGGGATCTGCCATCGAAGATTATGTAAAAACAGCTGAAATCATTAATGAACTTGACAAAATTCCTGCTATAGAGCTAAACATCTCTTGCCCTAATGTAAAGCAAGGTGGTATGGCTTTTGGTGTGTCAGCAAAAGGGGCGTCAGAAGTAGTAAAAGCAGTGCGTTCAGCTTACAAAAAGACACTTATCGTAAAACTCTCCCCGAACGTTACGGACATCACTGAAATAGCTCGTGCAGCAGAAGAAAGTGGTGCGGATAGCGTGTCATTAATCAATACATTGCTGGGTATGGCGATTGATGCGGAACGTAAACGCCCTATTTTGTCAACTATAACTGGCGGAATGTCGGGAGCAGCCGTAAAACCTATCGCATTACGTATGGTATGGCAAGTTGCCAAAGCGGTAAATATTCCTGTCATTGGATTGGGAGGTATTATGGACTGGAAAGATGCTGTCGAATTCATGCTTGCAGGTGCGACGGCCATCCAAATTGGTACGGCAAATTTCATAGATCCTGCTGTGACTATTAAAGTGGAAGATGGTATAAATAATTACCTGGAAAGACACGGATGTAAGTCTGTAAAGGAAATAATTGGTGCGCTTGAGGTATAATTGAAAACACACAATAACCCTTCGCATTAAGTCTGCAAGAAAAATGCTATTTCTCTTTTAAATAAAGAAAGGATAAACAGGCAGGTAACAGCAGATGAAAAAGAAGTTCGTGTTTAGAGGAATTGTCTACGGACAGAATCTTTAGATTGAAGATAAAATAAAAACGACGGTGAGGATTTACGTAATCTTCATCGTCGTTTTTATTTACACTTTATTTTACTCCCCTAATAGGTCGGGACGAAGTTTTCTGGTGCGTTCCAGGGACTGTTGCAGTTCCCATTCTTTGATCTTTGCTTCATGCCCGGATAATAGAATATCGGGAACTTTCCAGCCTTTATAATCAGCAGGTCGTGTATATACAGGTGCTGCCAGCAAATTATCCTGGAAAGAATCGGAAAGTGCGGATTGTTCATCGGAAATGACTCCGGGAATGATACGTACGATAGCATCTGCCATCACTGCTGCCGCTAGTTCTCCTCCTGTTAATACATAATCGCCGATACTGATTTCTTTAGTAATCAGATGTTCGCGAATACGGTAATCGATGCCTTTAAAGTGTCCGCAAAGAATAATGAGATTCTGTGCCAGAGAGAGTGTGTTGGCCATTGGTTGGTTGAATTGTTCTCCGTCAGGGGTCGTGAAGATAACTTCATCATAGTCACGTTCTGCCTTTAGAGCATTGATGCAGCGTTCGATAGGTTCTATTTTCATCACCATTCCGGCAAATCCTCCAAAAGGATAATCATCGACACGACGATATTTATCTTCGGTGTAATCACGTAAATTGTGAATGTGTATTTCTGCAAGTCCTTTATCTTGAGCTCGTTTCATGATAGAACAATTGAAGAAACCTTCAATCATTTCGGGTAAAACTGTTATAATATCAATGCGCATAATCTTTTAATTTTTCGCAAAAGTACAAATATTCAAAGATAAACATGTATTTTTGCCTTAAACAATCGAAGAAATATGGATATAAAAGAAAAAATAGAGGAATTGCGTGCCGAACTTCATCGGCATAATTATAATTATTATGTGTTGAATGCTCCTGAAATCTCGGATAAAGAGTTTGACGATAAGATGCGTGAACTTCAGGATCTGGAACAAGCACATCCGGAATATAAAGATGAAAATTCACCCACTATGCGCGTGGGGAGCGACTTGAACAAGAATTTTACGCAAGTGGCCCATAAATATCCTATGCTGTCATTGGCAAATACATATTCGGAAGCGGAAGTGACGGACTTCTACGATCGTGTCCGTAAAGCGCTAAATGAGGATTTCGAGATTTGTTGTGAAATGAAATATGACGGTACTTCTATTTCGTTGACCTATGAAAATGGGAAGTTGGTTCGTGCCGTCACCCGTGGAGATGGAGAAAAAGGCGATGATGTGACGGATAATGTGAAAACAATCCGTTCTATTCCGCTTGTATTACATGGTGATAATTATCCCGCTTCTTTTGAGATACGTGGGGAAATTCTTATGCCATGGGAAGTGTTTGAAGAGTTGAACCGGGAAAAAGAGGCACGTGAAGAACCGCTTTTTGCCAATCCAAGAAATGCGGCGTCCGGTACATTGAAGTTGCAAAATTCTTCTATTGTAGCTTCTCGCAAGCTGGATGCTTATTTATATTATTTATTGGGAGATAATCTGCCTTGTGACGGACATTATGAAAATCTTCAGGAAGCGGCAAAATGGGGCTTTAAAATCTCTGATTTGACGCGTAAGTGCCAGACATTGGAGGAGGTCTTTGAATTTATCAACTATTGGGATGTAGAACGTAAAAATCTACCGGTTGCCACAGACGGGATTGTTTTAAAGGTGAACAGTTTGAGACAACAGAAAAATTTGGGTTTTACGGCTAAGTCTCCTCGATGGGCTATTGCCTATAAATTCCAGGCAGAACGTGCATTGACCCGATTGAATAAGGTGACCTATCAGGTAGGAAGAACCGGAGCAGTCACTCCGGTAGCTAATCTGGACCCTGTACAGCTTTCGGGAACTGTCGTAAAACGTGCATCCTTACATAATGCGGATATCATCGAAGGACTTGATTTGCATATCGGAGACATGGTTTATGTGGAAAAAGGTGGTGAAATTATTCCTAAGATTACGGGAGTAGATAAAGATGCACGTAGTTTTATGCTTGGGGAGAAGGTTCGATTCATCGTCAATTGTCCCGAATGTGGTAGTAAATTAGTCAGGTATGAAGGGGAAGCCGCTCATTATTGCCCTAATGAAACAGCGTGTCCTCCTCAAATCAAAGGCAAAATCGAGCATTTTATTAGTCGAAAGGCTATGAATATTGATGGATTGGGACCGGAAACCGTGGATATGTTTTATCGTTTGAGATTAATTAAAAATACGGCTGACTTATATAAACTCACAGCTGATGATATCAAAGGTTTGGATCGTATGGGAGAAAAATCGGCGGAGAACATTATAACGGGGATTGCACAAAGCAAAACCGTTCCTTTCGAACGTGTTATTTTTGCTTTGGGAATTCGCTTTGTTGGTGAGACTGTGGCCAAAAAGATAGCAAAATCGTTTGAGAATATAGATGATTTGCAACAGGCAGATCTAGAAAAATTGGTAAGTATCGATGAAATCGGAGAAAAAATAGCCCAGAGTATACTTGCATATTTTGCGAATGAGTCTAATCGTGAGTTAGTTAGCAAGCTAAAGGAGGCCGGACTACAGCTTTATCGTACCGAGGAAGATTTAAAAGGATATACGGATAAGTTAGCGGGACAGTCTATCGTTATCAGCGGTGTGTTTGTCCATCATTCACGTGACGAATATAAAGAGCTTATCGAGAAAAATGGAGGGAAAAATGTAGGAAGCATTTCTGCGAAAACAAGTTTTATACTGGCTGGGGACAATATGGGACCTGCAAAGCTTGAAAAAGCAAAAAAACTTGGAATAACCATATTAAGCGAAGACGAATTTCTGAAACTTATATCGTAAGATAAGAAAAATATTCGTACTTTTGTGGCTAAATAAATTAGAGATTATAATTAAAACTCATGATACAGACTAAATTGAAAGGAATGGGGGTAGCACTGATTACTCCTTTCAAAGAGGATGAGAGCGTTGACTATGACGCGTTGATGCGTATGGTGGACTATCTATTACAGAATAATGCGGATTTCTTGTGTGTGCTGGGGACTACAGCTGAAACACCGACTCTGACCGAGGAAGAAAAGAAAACTATAAAAAAGATGGTAATTGACCGCGTTAACGGAAGAATTCCTATTCTGTTGGGTGTAGGTGGTAATAATACTCGTGCTATTGTAGAAACATTGAAAAATGATGATTTCACAGGAGTTGATGCCATATTGTCTGTTGTGCCGTATTATAATAAACCTTCTCAAGAAGGTATTTATCAGCATTATAAAGCGATTGCGGAAGCTACGGAGCTCCCCATCGTATTGTATAATGTTCCGGGACGTACGGGGGTAAATATGACTGCTGAAACTACTTTGCGGATTGCCCGTGATTTTAAGAATGTAGTTGCTATCAAAGAAGCATCCGGCAATATTACGCAAATGGATGATATTATTAAAAATAAACCGGAAAATTTCAATGTAATCTCCGGAGATGATGGTATAACCTTTCCGCTTATTACATTGGGAGCCGTTGGTGTGATTTCAGTAATTGGTAATGCTTTTCCTCGTGAATTTAGCCGTATGACGCGCCTGGCGCTTCAAGGAGACTTTGCCAATGCATTAACCATCCATCATCGATTCACGGAATTATTCAATTTGTTGTTTGTTGATGGAAATCCAGCAGGAGTAAAATCAATGTTGAATGCCATGGGTATGATTGAGAATAAACTTCGGTTGCCACTAGTTCCTACTCGCATTACTACATTTGAGGCAATACGCAAGGTTTTGAATGAGTTGAATATTAAATGTTGATGCCTTCTTCAGCGAGGAATTTATAATAAACATCTAAGTGTTTAAAATAAATATCCCAATGATTGAATTCAATCATTGGGATATTTATTTTAAATCAGCCTATGATTTATTTTAAAACGGTCGCTGTCTATTATGAAAGGGGTATATTTCTTATTAATTACGTTTTTCGATACAGGTTTTTCACTTTTCTAAAGCATAGCTTTAGGAAACGGAAAGCTACGCTTTAGCCTATCTAAAGCATAGCTATTTGAGGGCTTGATAAGAAATTCTATTAGCTATTGACATATTTCATTTCCAAGCGTAAGCGTCTCCGCGATTCTATCTTGTCGCCCTTTTTTCATTCTTATATTTTTGCTATGTATAAAAATGAAGCATTATGGATTTA